>Ga0187893_10003235_pt1 | contig 33550 bp, 31 predicted proteins | sample MA1701074metaG_FD_139574 | JGI IMG/M metagenome (GOLD analysis project Ga0187893, IMG submission 139574) | White microbial mat communities from a basaltic lava cave in the Kipuka Kanohina Cave System on the Island of Hawaii, USA - MA170107-4 metaG ...
CACCTCCCACTGGGCGTCGGTCAGATCAGAGGGATACCGGGACTGAGGAGACGGTGACATGCGTCACCGTGGCACAAACCGGGTGAAAGGTGTGGGAGGTCACCACATTCTCAAACACGTTCTAAGTCGGAGTTGGGGGTCCGCACGAGTCATTCGGCGAGAAGCCATACGGTCTGGCCGGCATCTTCGAGGCGCACGGCGTGGAGGAAGGCGGCGGCCATCGCGTGGTCGGGGCGATCGGGACCGAAGGCTGACCCGCACGAGCAGACCAGCCGGTGGAGTTCCTCGGCGAGAACCTCTGTGACGACCACGTGCGGCAGAACGGCATGGTGGCCCGTCGTGGCTGGCGACAGCCGTCTGGTCCGATCCATAGCTCAGCAGGCTAACACACCCGACTAGACAGGTGTATAAGTGTCTCGGTCGTGCTCGGTGGGCGGCACCCGGCCAGGGCGGTCCGGGGTCACCTCGCTTTATGCTCGGCAGGCCTCGACATGTGGAGGACTGGAGCAGGTGAGCATCGACCCCAGAGCCGACCGGCCCGTGTATCAGCAGATCGCGGACGTGCTCAGGGATGCCATCGTCAAGGGCGAGCTGGTGGCCGGCCAGAGGCTGCCGTCCGAGCGCGACCTCATGGAGCGCTACGGCGCCGCCCGCGAGACCGTCCGCCGGGCCATTCGGGTGCTGATGGCGGAGGGGCGGGTCGACTCCCAGCGCGGCGTCGGCGTATTCGTGCGCGACCTTGGGCCGCCGATCAGGCGGATGTCCATGGACCGGTTCGCTCGACGGCACCGCGATGCGGGTAAGGCCGCGTTCGCCGCCGAGGCCGAGCGCGAGGGGAAGTCGTGGCGCGCCGAGCTACTCGAGCTGGGCGAGGTGGAAGCGCCTACCGATGTCGCGTCGCGTCTCGGGCTCGGCGAGGCCGCACGTGCGTTCGTACGCCGGCGACGGATATGGATGGAGGACTACCCGATGTCGCTGGCCGACAGCTACTTCCCCCTGGACATCGCTGAGGGCACCGCCATCATGCGCGAGAACTCCGGTCCTGGTGGGGTCTACGCACGCATCGAGGAGCAAGGCCTCCTGCTCACCCGCTTCGAGGAGGAGCTCCAGGCGCGCATGCCGACGCCCGACGAAGCCCACAGCCTCCAGCTGGCGCCAGGCGTCCCGGTCCTTGACCTCGTCCGCACCGCCTACGCCGACGACCGCGCGGTCGAGGTCCTCGTCTCCGTCGCCGCCGCCGACAAGCACATCTTCCACTACGCCTTCCCAGCGGAATGACCACGCCCACGCAGTGACACGGTCACCCGGGAATCGAGATCGCGAGAAGCCCGGCCGAAAGCCCCACGACCAACAGGTCATAGTCGGGAAGCCAGCACAACGCCAGCCCCTGGTGATGTATCGGGACGACCAGGCGACACGTGCCGGTGCCGGGATCCCAGAGTCGTACGGTGCGGTCAGAACTGGCGGAGGCGAGCGAGACCCACCCGTCCACACTGACAGGGCACACCGCGTTGACTCGGCTGGTGTGACCCTCCAGGCTGCGATGTTGCTGGCCGGTGGCCGGGTCCCACAGCCGCATCGTACGGTCGTCGCCGGCGGAGGCGAGCAGGGTCTGCCCGTCCATGCTCACCGGGCAGACCGCCAAGACCGCGCCGGTGTGGCGCTCGAGGCTGCGACGTTGCTGGCCAGTGGCGGGATCCCACAACCGCACCCTACCGTCGTAACCAGCGGACGCGAGCAGGACCTCCCCGCCCACACTGACCGAGCACACCGCGTTAACCCTCCCGATGTGACCCTCCAGGCTGCGCCGCTGCTGGCCGGTGACTGGGTCCCACACCCGCACCGTGCCGTCGGCGCTGGCCGAGGCAAGCAGCACCTGCCCGCCCACATTGACCGAGCACACCGCCAAGACCCTGTCGCGGTGGCCTTCGAGACTGGCCCTTTGCTCGCCGGTAGCGGGATCCCACAGCCGCACCGTGCGGTCTTCACTGGCGGAGGCGAGCAGGGTCTGCCCATCCACGCTGACCGGCCACACCGCCCAGACCACGCCGGTGTGACCTTCGAGGGGGCGCCGCTGCTGACCGCTGGCGGGATCCCACAGCCGCACTGTGCGGTCCCGGCCGGCGGAGGCAAGCAGGACCTGCCCGCCCACGCTGACCGGCCACACCACCCAGACCACGCCGGTGTGACCTTCGAGGCTGGCCCGTTGCTGGCCGGTAATCGGATCCCATAGCCGCACCGTGCCGTCATAGCCGGCAGAGGCGAGCAGCGTCTGCCCGCCCACACTGACCGCACACACCGCCGAGACCCCGGCGCTGTGTCCCTTGAGGCTACGCCGCTGCTGACCCCTGGCAGGGTCCCATAGCCGGATCCTCCCGTCGTAGCCGGCGGACGCGAGCAAGGTTTGGCCGCCTACGCTGACCGGGCACAGCGCCCGCACCCAGCCAGCGTGGCCCTCAAGTATGCGCCGCTGCTGGCCACTGAGGGGATCCCACAGCCGCGCCGTGCCGTCAGAGCTCGCGGAGGCAAGTAGGGTCTGCCCGTCCACGCTGACCTGGCACACCGCGGTGACTTCGCCGGCGTGACCCTTGAGGCCGCGTTGCTGCTGGCCTGTGGCCAAGTCCCATAGCCGCACCGTGTGGTCATGACCGGCGGAGGCGAGCAGCGTCTGCCCGCCTATGCTGACCGCGCACACCGCGGTGACCTCGCCGCTGTGGCCCTCCAAAACTGCCTGCTCGGTGCGGGGTGCAACGGCTGCCCATAGGGCTTTGTAGGGCAGGGGCGATGGTCGGTCGCGGTAGGCCGAGCCAAGACATTCCAGTGCCTCGGTCACGCTGAACAACGCGGCGCGGTCGACCGGCTCTGCGTCGATGGCCTGCGGGGTTAGGCGCAGCAGGCGCGCCCGTTGCCGACCAGCCGTCCCAACCGCGTGAGCAGCGGCAGGGATCAGGCGCCGGAGGTCGGCGTGGAGCAGGTACTGGTCGTCGGCCAGGAGCTCGTCGACCAGGCCGGCGCGGACGGCGTGGCCGGGGAGCGAGCGGAACAGGTACGCGGGTGCGCGGTCCCAGCCCACGCGAGTTCCGTAGGCGTGGAAGGCCCGGGTGAGGGTGCGCTCGTCGTCCACTGTTGGCGCCAGGTCGGCTCGCGCTCTGACCAACGCGTCGCTCAGCGCCTGGTGGAACAGCCGGTAGGTAGTGCCGGCGGACTCGACCAGGAAGTTCGCGGCTGGTCCCCTGGCGAAGCGGCTCAGGCGTTCGACCGGCACCGCGCTGCCATGCAGTGCGTGGACGGCGACCTGCCACAGCTTGGGGGTCAGCCCGGGGGCCTCGGCGAACGCGAGCGCGGTGAGCGCGTCACTGGCCGGGACGTCGTCGATCCCGTGCAGCCGCTCGAGGTAGCTGGCGAGCGCCGCATCGACGGTCCCGGTGAACGTGATCGCGTGGGGATCGGCGGCCATACCGTCGTGCAGGCCGTGGTCTCGGGCGATCAGCCCGGCGACGAGGAAGTTGTACTCGGCCAGCGCGGCGATCCGCTCGGCCACCGGCCGCGCGACGACGTCGTCGTCATAGGGGTTGCCCGGCCGCTCGTCCCCGCGGAGCTGCAGGGTAGCGAGCGCATAGGCGGTGAGATCCTCAACCGCGAAGTATTCCGGCGTGTCGAGATCGATCCTCGGGCACGCGGGACCGAATAGGCGCAGCAGGTCCCCGCCGTCGTCGCGGCGCCGTGTCCCGACTACCACCTGCGCACCGACGTCGGCGCACGTGTCGGCGATCGGGAGCGCCACGCGGGTGATAAGGGCTCTGGCCTCGCCGGGGCTGGAAGCCTCGTCGAGCGCGTCGATGACCACGTTGAACCGCCTCCCACGGCGGTCGGTCAGCACGTCATGCAAGCCGGTCGCGAAGTCTTCCAAGCGTTCTGCCAGTGGCGCCGAGGCCGCCCGCGCGATCTCCATCGCCACATCGACCGCGGTCTTGCCCTTCGCGTGCACGGCGCAGCCGACCGAGCCCACCGTCGCCCGAACCGCGTCGTCCTCCGCTGGCAAGGCCGCGGCCACACCCGCGTCCGCCGTGGTCACCACCCGGCCGAGCACTGCGGACTTGCCCACTCCAGGCGAACCGGTGACCACGAGCACCCTACGGTCCGTACGCGCTCGGTCAAGCCAGCCAACGATCTCGGTCAGCGCGGCGCGCCGGCCCCGGAACCGGAACCCGCGCTCGGCGTCGGTGGACACGCCTCGGGCGCGCGGTTTCCAGTGGCGGCGGGCCTCGGCGTCCGTCTCGAGCGCCCAACCCCACGCGGACAGCGCCATCTCACCGGCGGCCGCCACGGTCCACTGGACCAAGCGCCGCAGCTTCTCGTTGGGTAGGCACTGGTCGGCGTGGTGCAAGGCGATCGCCCGGCCATCACCGCGGTCGTTGGCCGCGCCGACGATCCCGATGACCGCCTCATAGTCGGGCGACCACAGCCCACCACCGCTGAACCCAGCCTGGACGTGATAGCGCGACTCGGCATCCAGCCGCATCCAACCGTACCCCAACGACGCCCCAACCACGCCGTCGGCCGAGTTGCCGAGCGGGTCGTGGCCGGCAAACCCGAACGCCCACCAGCGGCGGCCCACGACGCCCGCGGGCTGTGGGCAGCGCAACCGTGCGGGGATCACACCCGCAGGGACCGGCTCGTCCAGCTCGAGCACCGCAAGGTCCGCCAGCGACTGGCTCGCGACCCGCACCTGCCGTACCTGGCAGCGGGGCCCGAACGGGTTGTCGGCCTTGGGGAACGCCACCCACAGCTGAGGCCGATCCCTCACGACGTGCTCGCAGGTCAGGACGCGGCGCTCGTCGATCACCACCGCGGCGCCCAGCGGGGAGTAATCGTCCCGCGACGCGTGGACCGCGACGACCCACGCGTCGCTCGACGGCGCGACCTGACCGCTCATGGGCCGGCCGGCGGGGCTCCCGGCTTCCAGGTCAGCGTGATCTCGAAGTTGCCCTCACTGGCGGCCTTGGCCACCAGCCAGCTCATCGTCCCGCTGACCTTGACGCCGAACTTCACCTCGACCGCGTCCGGCCAGGATTCCCTGGCCTTGTCGAGGACGACCTTGGCACCCTCGATCGCGGGACCGATCGCCTCACGCAGCCTCCCGACGATCTCGTCGGGACCCGCGGGTCGGAAGCCCTCGCTCGGCTCGGCCTCGAAGCTCACGACGGTCCCGTCGTCCAGCGTGTACCTCACCACCGGCGCCGCCATCCACCCTCCTCCGCTCTCGCTGTGGAGCATAGGCCCGCCATTGTGCAGAGTTAGGCCGGAATACCGGCATAACTCTGCACAGTGCAGGAATTGGCCGGGGCGGCCGGGCGCGGGGCGCGGGGCGCCGGCTTATCCGGCGTCGGCGGGCAGGGTCACGCGCATGGTGGTGCCGTGGCCGGGGGTGCTGTCGACCGTGATGTGACCGGCGTGGGCTTCGACGAGGGTCTTGGCGATCGCGAGGCCGAGGCCCGCGCCGCCGGAGTCGCCGGACTTCACGAACCGGTCGAAGATGTGCGGGACCTCGTCGGCGGGAATGCCACCACCCGTGTCCGAGACGGTCAGCGACACCCCTTCGTCGCACCGGGCGGCGGCGATCTCCACCGCGCCACCGGGTGGGGTATGGCGTAGGGCGTTGGACAGCAGGTTCGACAGCACCTCGCCGATGCGGACGGGGTCGACGTCCAGCGGTGGCAGGCCCGGCGCGGCGTGCGACGAGAGCCGCACCTCACCCGCCTGCGCCGCGGCGCGGAACCCCGCCACCGCGTCCTCTACCAGCGCGGACGGCGCGACCGGTTCGCGGTAGAGCTTCAGGACCCCCGCCTCGGCCGTGCTCAAGAGCTGCAGGTCGTCGAGGAGGCGCGACATGACCGCCGTCTCCTCCAGCACACGGGCGAGCCCCGCCTCGTCGCGGGGATAGATGCCGTCACGCATGGCCTCGACGTTGCCGCGGATCACGGACAACGGGGTGCGCAGCTCGTGCGCGATGTCGGCGAGCAGGTCGCGGCGGCGGCGCTCGTTGGACTCGAGGCGCTCGACCATCGTGTTGAACGCGCCGGCGAGGCGCCGGGTCTCCCACGGCCCACGCCTGGTGACGCGGGCGCGGTAGTCACCGGCGGCGACACGCTCGGCGGCCTCCATGACCTCGCCGATCGGGGCTGCCATGCGCCGCACCGAACGGCCGATCGCCGCGACCGCCACGAGCAACAGCACAAGCCCAGCCGCGGCGGCGGGGAGGAGCACGCCCCGGCGCGCGCCGATCCCGAGCGCGCCGGAGACGACCACGACCGCTAGGGCGCTCGCGGCGAAGACCAGCCCGAGCCAGACGGCGAGTAGGAGGCCGAGGCGGCGGGCGAACCCGCGACCCCTGCCGCCCCAAGGGCCGCCCCAAGGGCCGCCCCCAGGGCCGCCGCCCCACGGGCCGCCCCCAGGGCCACGCCAGTGCCCGCCACCCTCCGGCGGGAACGGTTCACCCTCCGGCCACCACGGTGGCCGGAACCCGGGCGGCGGGCCCCTATGCCTCGGCGAACCGGTATCCGACGCCATGAACGGTGAGCAGGTAGCGGGGCCGCTGTTGGGGTGGCTCGATCTTCTTGCGGATGTTCTTCACGTGGGCGTCGATCGCGCGCTCGTAGCTCTCGAACGCGACGCCGTGCAGCGCGCCCAGCAGCTCGAACTCGGTGGCGGTCAGCTCGACCGGCCGCCCGCCAACGTGCACCTGCCTTCGCCGTACGTCGATCTCCACGTCGGCGACCCGCAGGATATCTGCCTCCCCGGGCGAGGCGCCGGTCCGTCGCAGCACCGCCCGGACGCGGGCGACCAGCTCCTTCGGGCTGAACGGCTTGACCACGTAGTCGTCGGCGCCCAGCTCAAGGCCGACCACCCGGTCGGTCTCGTCACCGCGCGCGGTGAGCATCACGATCGGAACCGCCGAGGATCGGCGCAGCTCCCGGGTGACGTCCAGCCCGTCCCGGCCCGGCAGCCCCAGGTCGAGGACCACAAGGTCGGGTGGGTGGCGGCGGGCGCTCGCCAGCGCGCCGTCACCGTCGTGCGCGACGGTGACGGCGAACCCGGCATGCGCCAGGTAGTCGCGCACGAGCTGCGCGATCTTGCGTTCGTCCTCGACGACCAGGATCGACTTCATCGTGATAACGCCAGGCTGGCGAACGAGCGGGGCGGAGGCAACCCTCCGCCCCGCCGCTCGTGGTCAGCTAGCGTTCCTCGGCGCTGGCCGGGCCGGCCATCTGCTCGTGCTGGCGCCGATGCCAGTCGTCCAGGCGCCCCGGTCCGGGTGGCCCCCAACCGCGGCGGCCCCGGCGGCCCCGGGCGAGCGCGACGAACCCGAACACGATCAGCCCGAGCCAGAGCAGCCCGAAGAACGGGAAGAACCCGAACCCCGGTCCATAGCCGTACCCGCGCCCGAAACCGGGCCCGATCACGCGGACGACCTCGCCTTCTCCGGCGCCGTCGGGCACTACCACGCCGTAGCTATGGCCGAACCCGGGGCCGTCGACCGGCACAAGGTCACCACGGGCCTCTAGCTGCTCCGCGACTCCCCGTGAGAGCCCTACGTTGTAGGCGCCAAGCCCGATCCCCACGAGGAGCAGGACCGCGGCCACCCCTATCGCCACATTCCGTCGCATCGTCTTCCCTTTCCGAAGTCCTTGATGACACCCCCGAGACTGCAACCCGGATGTGGAGACGGTGTGAAGAGGCCACGGAGACCTCACGGATTCGTTGGCTGGCCCAGGGGTTCTCCCCGGTGGTACCCCTTGGATCCGACCGCGCGGGCCAGGGCGCTGCGCGGGTCCTGGTCATCCCGCGGGCATTCGAGCACGCGCGCGAAGTCCCAGCGCGGCCGCCAGCCAAGCTCCGCGCATGCGCGGGTGTTGACGTAGACACGATCGATCGTCGGGACCATGCGCCAGCCGCGGCGTCGGTAGACCTCCGGATAGCAGGGGAAGAGGCGCTCGACCACGCGAGGCCGTCGACTCGCAGCTCGGCCAGGTCGTCTTGGGCGGATCGCGTGGTAGCGCTGATCACGTACTTGCCGAAGCCGAGCGCGGGTGCCCTCGCGAGGTGCGAGGCACAAGGCACGGCAGGCCATGGTCTTGCGCGAAGAGCTGGCACAGGTCCTCGGCGGCCGTCTTGGTCGCCCCGTAGACGTTCCGGGGGATTGGCGGGACAGCTTCGGTCACCCAGGCAGCCGGCGCGCCCGGCGGAGGCGAGAACGCCCGGCCGAAGGCGCTCGTCGTGCTCGTGAACACGAAGCGGCTCACGCCGGCCGCTACCGCCTCCTCGAGGAGGTTCAGAGTACCCACGACGTTGGCGTCCACGAACTGTCGGCGGGAGTGGGTGCGCACGTGCTGCTTGTGGAGCGTGGCCGCGTGGAGCACGCCGTCCACGCCCTCCAGCCGACGGCGCAGCAGAGCGCCGTCCAGGACCGACCCGACCTCGGTCGTGAAGGGAGAGGCGAGGACATCGATCCCGACGACCTCGTGTCCCTCCGCCCGCAGCTGGCGGACTAGCCCCTCCCCGAGGTGACCCGCGCTCCCCGTGACGACAACCCTCATGGGCGGCGGAGTATACGAGCCTCGCGGCAGGTCCGGCCGAGCCAGCGATGTTTGCCGTCGCATACCACGTGGAACAGTGCTCGATACCTCGATAAGAGACAAGGAGATCGCATGGCAGGCGAGATGGACGAGGCCAAGGGCCGGATGAAGGAGGCCGCGGGAGCGCTCACGGACGACGAGGACCTCAAGAACGAGGGCAAGATCGACCGGGCCACCGGCAAGGTGAAGGACGTCACCCAGAAGGCGGCCGACAAGATCAAGGGCAAGTAGCCCGGCGCACCCACTTATGGCCAGGGTTCGGCACGCATGCGTGCCGAACCCTGGCCATAAAGCCGGTTTCTGGTTACTCGCTGACGATCATTGTCGGGACCATCCCCGCGCCGGACGTGACGTTGGTGAGCGAGGACGAGGAGAGCCGTGTCAACCCTCCCTGGACGCGACCGAAGAACAGCAGCGGGCAGACGTCGAGCAGCTGCTCTACCATCTCGACCCGGCCTTCACGTTCGTTTACCTAGGGGAAGATCTCACGGTCCGTGTTGACTCGTTCTTGCGTGAGATAATCGCCCGCGAGCGCGTCTTCGATTGCCTGATCCCACTCGCGGTCGTTTACCTCCCAGCCGATTAACACCCCGCGCCCGCCATACTCGTCGTTCGGCTTCATCACCAGCCGGTCGCGGTTGGATCGGATGAACCCGATCAGCCCGATCTTCTCGCCCCTATAGGTGCTCTCGGCGTCCTCAACCCGGCGCGTCCACGGGACGTGGAGCCGTATGGCCTCGCGCTCGCGCTGGTCGAAATGATGCTGGAACCGTTCGTCGGTAAGAATCCCGAAGAGCATCTTCTTGTTCACATACTTGGCACGGAAAGAGTTGACGAATACCGCCGCGCCGCTTCGATACGCCTCCACCAGCGCGCCGCACTCACCGATCTTCTCGAGCAGCTCCGTGGTCAGCACCCGGCGGTACACGAGGTCGATCTCGAACGCGCCGTGGTGCAGGAGGCCATTCTTTACCTCAAGGTCGCGCGGATCGGCGATAGTGGTCCGGTAGCCTTGCGCCTCGAAGAACTCTTTGAAGTACTCAAGCCCACGGCGCGTGGACCCCCCGCGAAAGTCGACGATGGCGATCTGAGGCTTGCCGGTATTGCCTCGCACACGGCGGTAAACGTCGAGCAGCGAGTTGAGCATATGCTGCCGGCACCACATCGGCGTGACCGTGTACCGCTCGGCAAATCGGCGCATCACTGGGAGGTCGAGAAAGATCTCAGCCGCCACATCCGAATAGGAGATCCCCGCCGGAGATTCCGCATTCAGCTCGACAAACTGATAGCTATCGGACGCGAGGAAGGAATCAAGCCGAGAGGTGACGGACACGTCCTCGTAGCCGGGGTGGATCGCAGCAAGCCGGCGCTCGTCTTCGGTCAGCCCCAGCTGCTCGATCACCAGCTCATCGGTTGGCGCGAGGCGAGCGACCTTCTCTATCGCGCTCCATACCCCTTCGCACGCCCTGGTGATGCGCTCCCACCCGCGTGGTGTGACAAAATAGGGGCGCAGGTAGGGCGCCAGGATCCTTTCTCCCAGCTCGAGCCGGACCTCATGAAACCGCTCAAGAAGAAACCGGCTCGACTCTTCCGCCAGTCCCGCATCCGCCTCGACCAGTTCGTTATAGTAGCGCGCCGCCTCACCGATCATGTTCTTCCTCGGTCAACCGCGCGTTGCTGGGTCGGTGACACCGCCGGGGCAGGCCAGGCGGGCGATATCCCATCCGGCGAGCTGCGCCCCCGCTTGGTAGGCGCTTTCGAAGAAGTCGAGCACCGCGGCTTGGGGGTCGGGGTGGGCGCGTGCGTCGGCGTAGCGCAGCACCGCGAGATGGCTGCCGTTGCGCGCGACCCATCCGGCGGCTTCGGGTTGCACCTGAGCCTGGGCGAGGCGCTCGGGCTCTGGGGCGGTGTAGGAGTAGAAGGCCGGCTCGGCGAAGTTCTCATCACCGAACCAGAAGCCGAAGCTGATGACCTCTCTGGAGTAGGCCTCTCTGGTGACCGGATCGACCTCGGGCGGGTGGTCGACGTGCCGGTCGGAGAAGCGGGTGACCGCGATGTCGAAGGTGTGCCAGAAGTGGTGCACGGGGCTGGTCTTGCCCGAGAACCGGGCGGCGAACTCCTCAAGCAGCAGCGCGACCTCGCTGAGCACCCGCCAGTAGCGGGTGACCCAGGCCGGGTCGTAGGCCGCGTGGCGGGTGTCCTCGGCGAACGGTATGGAGTCGGCAAGGTCGAACGGCTCGGGCTTGTCGATCGTCACGTCGACGCCCAGGGTGTCAAGCGCTCGGCGTATCTGCTGGTAGAAGGTTGCCACGGACTGGCCGACCAGCGAGAACGAGACCGTGTCCCCGGTGATCGAGTGGGCCACCAGCCGATGGTCGACGAAGTCGAAGTCGATCGTGAAGAGCGGGTCGCGGCCCATGGGGCGGGTGGTGATGCCACGCCCCGTGAGGTGAAACGGCACGTTCCACCAGTGATTGCGGCGCACGCTCGCGGCCAGCCGGATCTTGCCCACGATCTGCGCGAACCGGTGCAGCGTGGCCTTCGTGTCCGCCCAGGCCTCCAAGGGCATGGGCGGGAACCGCTCAGTCGGGCCGTTCGCGGGTGCGTTGCTCGACATGACCGCTCCCAACGTCTTTAGGCTGCTCGGCCGGCCGGACGAGCCGGCCGACGAGCAGCGTACGGGATACTCCGTTGCCGGGACCGTGGACCACACGGATCAGGCGGGTTGCCTGGGTGGCGCGTAACCGCAGCGTGCGCGGCTCGCCGGCGGGCGGCACGAGCAGTGTCGTGTCTGGCGTCAGCTGCTCACCGTCCCCGCCCTCCTCGATTCGCGCGCCGCCCGCGCGGATGCTGACCAGGCCACCCTCGCCGGAGGCGAGCTCCAGTGCCACGGTTGCGCCGGGCACCAGATGGGACTCGGCGAACAGGCGGATGTCCCCGTGGACCCACAGCGGCGAGCGTGGCCCCACCAGCTCCTTGGTCCGCACCCCGTCGCCCTCGTCGTAGCGCGGCGCGCCCGCGTCGCGCAGCGCGTTGAACGCGGTCCCCTCGGGGACTGGGTCGGTGCGGTAGACCAGGATGTACGCGCGGGCGTCGACCGCGCCGTGGTTCCATTCCGAGTGCAGCATGCCGCGCTGGCCCTCGACGAACTGACCCACGTCGCCGGCGTCCATGTGCCCGGTGATCCCGTTGAGCGCGTCGTCGTGGTCCAGCTGGCCCGCTCGATGTAGAACAGCCGCTCGTTGTAGCGATGCGGATGGTGGCCGATGCCCAGCCCCGCGCCGATGGTGGCGTCGTGGACCGTGAGCAGCGGTCCGGACTCACGAATCGGTACGAATGGTCCGACGGACTCGATCGCCTTCAGGCGCCAAAGTCGGACTCGCCGAGAGTCACGTGGTCCTCGGTGCCGAGCACCAGGTATGGGCGGGTGGTTGCGGTGGCCATGACTCCTGCCTTTCCAGTATTCCGCGGCGTCACACGTGCTTGCGGAACGCTAGCTACTATCCTGTTGATAGCTAGGAACGGCAACGCCGTCGCCGAGCGCGGTATCCCCCCCGCTATCCTGATGCACGCCGCTATCGGAGTGTCGGGAGATCTCATGTCCTCAACGAGCATGGACCCGGACCGCTGCCCCGCCTACAACCGCGCGGCGGAGATCATCGGCCGGCGCTGGGCCGGCGCGATCGTGCGTGCCATGCTCGGCGGCGCGGCGCGGTTCACCGACATCCGCGCCGCCATCCCCGGAATCGCCGACCGCGTACTCTCGCGCCGCCTCAAGGAGTTGGAGGCCGACGGCATCCTCACCCGCCTGGTCTACCCCGAAACCCCTGTGCGCATCGAGTACCGCCTCACGGACAAAGGCCGCGCACTCGGCGGAGTGGTCGACGCCATCAGCGCCTGGGCCAACGACTGGGCCCCCACACCCTCATCCCGCCAGTGAGGCCGCAGGGCCGCACTCTTCTGCGACCATCGCGGCGTGCGGCGCGGGTCAATCAGGAGGCGGGGTACAAGACCTGCGCGCCGTCGATGTCATCCTGCGCAAGGCCGCGCTTCGTGGAGTTCGAGCTTACCGTCGGCAGCATCACCGCCCCCGCCACGGTGGAATGGGCCAACCCCAAGATGTGCCCGACCTCATGGAGTGCCACAGTCTCGATATCGAACGCCCCCGCGGCTGTCCCGACGCTCCACAGATGCTCACTATCGTCGAAGTGAACCGGTTTCGGAACGCTGTTCGTGACCACCCCGCAGCCAGGCGGGAAGTCCGCGTGGGCCACGGTGCCCCCGACCATGCTGAGGTCGGGGTCGTCGGCCGGCCTCCAGCCCACTTGGATGTCGGGATTCTCGCTGACGGCGACCTCCGTGAACGCCACGGGGACGACGCCCTGCCACGTCTGGAACGCCTTCCTGACCGCTTGCCACTCGTTGTCGCCGGGAACATCGCTTGTGCCAATATCAAGTGCGAAGGTCAGGTCCCGCCGATCCCACGCACAGATTGTTACGAACTCTAACCCAAGCCGCATGTCCGGAAGGGCGCACCGAGGGGTCGTGATCTGATCGCGGGTGGCCTCATCGAAGTTGCCCGTTACCTCCAGCCCGTTGAACTGCTGATACCGGGCCAGCGCATCAGAGGTGGGCTCATCCAGCTCGCCCGCCCGAAAGATGCCTTCCCGCAAGTACCCGAAACGGGTCAAGAAACGTTGGACGCGATCAAAGCCCTCTGCCTTCTCTCCCTGGCGGATCAGGCGAACGGCTGCGATCTCCGGGAACGCTTCTACCTCATCCCGCACGCATCCCTCCTCGAGAAGGTTGCTGCCCGCTATGGGATCGAAAGCGTATACCGCTCGTCGATCCGAAGGCGAACCGCGGTCAGCCGGTCCGCAGCGCCACGAAGGCGGCGAGCGCGCCGAGAACGTTCGTAGCGGTATGCGCAATCACTGGGGCCACGAGGCTCCCGCTGCGCATCCGGAGGAAGCTGAACACCGCACCGGCCAGGGCGGTGAACCCAGCCCCGGCGGCCACGGCGAGGAAGGCGGCCAACGAGCCCGCGAGGGGCGCGTTCGCGTGCACGTTCGCCAGCGTCGGGGTGATGTGCCACAGGCCGAACACCGCGCTCGACACTCCTACCGCCCCGCGTGGGGAAAGGCCGCGGACCAACCTGGCAAGCAGCACACCGCGAAACGCGACCTCCTCTAGCAGCACCGTGCCCAGGGGGATACGCACGAGCACATGGCCCGCGAATGCCAGCGGCGTCAGACCGGCCAGGCGTTGATCCCGTAGCAGGGACGCAGCGGTTGGGAAAGCGGCGGCAAGGCCCAGCGCCGTGGCGACGACCGCGGCCGCAGCCATTCCGACGCGCAGGCCGCTGGCCATGCGGTGCCGCGCCAGCCCCAGCTCGTCCCAACCCAGCCCGGCACGCCGCGCCGCCGCCAGAAGGCCGGCCACAAGACTGAGGTTGAGCGCGACGACCACCCAGCCAGGGGGCTGCAACGCGCCCAGCAGGTTCCCGTACCCCGCCAGGAACACGCACAGCGCTCCTGTGCCGCGGGTCATCGGCGAGCTCGCCACACTGTCACGGCATCCGGCATGAGCCTAGGATGAGGCATACAGAGAAGGGGTTACACGAGGCCACTAATCCTGGATCCCAAGATGCTGACATCGGAGCACCGGCAGGCCGCGATCGGGCTATGGATCCTCGGGGGGCTGAATGCGTTCACCGCGTTGCCGGTGGCGCTCGGGAGAGGACCCGCGGCACAGGTCCCCCAGGCGCGCTCGCTCGCTGCGGTCGCGCTGGTGGTGGGGATCGTGTTTATCGTCTTGGGCTTCGGCACGAGGCTCGGGAATCGCAGGGCGATGCTCGGCGCTGTCGTCATGTTGGCCCTCTTCGGCGTCTACCAGCTCTATGGGCTCTTCGCGACAGGAAGCTTCCGGGGCCTTATCCCGCTGCTCATCACCGGACTGATCCTTTCCCTCACCGTCCGCGCACTGCGGAGCTGAGGCTCCACCCATGGCAGTTCTGGTGACCGGAGCCACCGGCCAGGTCGGCCGGCACGTAGTGGATCAGCTCGCCAAGGCGGGCGAGCGAGTGCGGGCCATGACGCGGGCACCGGAGAAGGCCCGGCCGCATCCCGCGGCGGAGGTGGTGCGTGGAGACCTCGACGAGCCGGAGTCACTGACGAACCTCTTCCAGGACGTGGACCGCATGTACCTGTTCCCGTGCCCGGGTACGGCGCGGGAGTCGTCGACCTCGCGAAGCGATCCGGCGTGCGACGCATCGTGGTGCTGTCGTCCGGGTCCGTCGCAGCCGGGTACGACACCGACTACCAGTACCCTGTCGAGCAGGCCGTGGAGGCGTCGGGCTGGAGTGGACACACCTGCGGCCCGGCGAGTTCATGAGCTGCACGTGTGGGGGCCGTCGATCCGCGCCTTGCGAGACAGGCGCAGACCGCACTCCGACATGTACACGACCTCGGCGACGGACCTCTCGGGACCCATGACGTCGGGATTGGGGCATTTCTGATCCTGGTGGCACGGGCTGCCGCGACGGTGTTCGAAGTAGCGCGTTCAGCCACTGAGGTTCACCGGTTGCGCGACCAAGCGCAGCCCGAGAGCCACCTACCGAAGAACAGGCTTGACACGTCCCGCTCCATCATCGGACGCTCTTGTCAGCGTGCGGGCTGCTTTGGAGGAGTGCGGGATGCGTCGTTCTGCGAGTGCGCTCTTGATCATTGCCGGGGCGCTGTGCGCCACGGTGCTTCTCATGCCCGGAGTCGTCGGCGCGCAAGTGGTCCCGGAGGTGGACGGCGCGGTCCAAGTGACCAGTGACCTGAGCGAGACGCGCGGTCATGCCACACCAGTCATGGCGGTCCATCCCGAAAGCCCTGGGGTGCTCGCCGTCATCGAGGGCGACGCCTACGCGAACAGATGCACCGTTCACGTGTCCACGAACGCCGGGCTCAGCTGGGTGAGTAGGAGCCCGATGGATCTGCCCGCTCCTTGGTCGGGCTGCATGTTCTCGACCACCGGAGTGATCGCCGATCTTGCCTTTGGCCAGGACGGAACTCTCTATGCCGCACTGAGCGGCTTCGACCCCAAGACCTACCACCAGCGGATCTTCCTCGCCCGGTCGTCCGACCTCGGTGAGCGCTGGGAGCTGACCGAGCTGCCCTGGATCGAAGGCAACATTCCCGAGGGTCAGAGTGGTGGGGACGCCCTCCCCTCGGTCGTCGTCGACCCATCGGACCCGAACCGGATCCACGTGGCATGGTGGTCCAACAACGGCGCGTGGAACCTGTCCGAGGCGATCACCAAGGGCAAGCGTTGGTGCAACGACTTCGTTCCCCGGCCTTGGGTCGCGACCTCGACGGACGCGGGCCAGACGTTCTCCCCGCCCGTCGACATGGCCGGTGACACTCCCGGTTGTATGACCGAGCCATACCTGGAGGTAGGAAACGATGGCGAGCTCTTCGCCTTCTTTGGCGAAGCGACGCGCGGTGAGGACGAGGGCGGGACGGGGGCTCCATCCCACCTCTACGTCTCCGTCTCTCGCGACGGTGGCGAGACCTTCACCGTCAGTCCTATCCACGAGCAAGACACCGAAGACGGCGGTGACGGTGACTGGCTCAGCGCCCCCTCACCTGGCATAGACCGGCGCTCCAGCACGCTCTACGTGGCGTGGGAGGACCTGGGCGGCGAGGTGCCGAGCATCCGGTTCATGCGGTCTGCCGACGGCGGAGCCACCTGGAGCCAGCCGATCTCGCTGAATGACGAAGCTCCGAAACGGACCTGGGGGTTCAGCGAACAGTTCCCAAGCCTGAACGTCGCGCCCAACGGCCGGATCGACGTCGCGTGGTACGACTGGCGCAACGATGTCACGTTCACGGAGGATGCCGAGGAGAACAACCTGCAGGACGTCTACTCCACGTACTCGACCGATGGTGGGCGCACCTGGTCAGACAACCTGCGGGTCAACGACCGCGTCATCGATCGTCGCTTCGGCGCCCGCAAGGTCGGTTTCATCACTGGTCCAGTCGGCCTCGCCTCCACCGACGACGCCACCTACGTGGCATGGGACGACACCCGCAACGGCAACGAGCGGACCGGTACGCAGGACGTCTATGCCACGCGCATTCGGTTCACCGCCCCCGGCGACCTGTTCACCCCACCCGGCCGGCCCCCGCTCTTCTGGACGGCGATAGGCGCTGCAGCCGCGCTCTGCGTCGGTGGGCTCGTGCTGCTTGCAGGAACGGCGATGGCCAGGCGCTGAACGTGTGGTCCTCGGTCAGGGCCGCATCGCGAGGGTCGACTCCTCCTCACGTGAGCCGTTGGAGGCGGGCGCCGGTGTGTACGGGGCCGAGTCCTTGACTCGTAGGGAAAGCGACAGCATCAGGGTCCCGAAGAGGATGACGATGATCCCGATCGCGAGTAGCAATGGCGGGAACACGTCCACTGGCGGGAACGGCGTGGCGAGGTTGCGGAGGTTTTGTTGTTGGGTCTCCAGGACGGGGATGACGTCTTCGCTTAAGTAGTCGCGTACCTCGGGGACGGTGGTGACTTGCTCGCCGTTGAAGCGGGTGAGGTTTTCGGTGCCGGGTACGCCGTCCCAGCCGTTCGTGACGACGGGCAGAGCGGCGATGGTTTGAGCGAGGCGGGGGAAGTTGTCGTTGATGGCGGTTTGTACTTGCTCGGGGGAGAGTTGGAGTTGCTGGGAGAGGAAGTCGATCAGGCCGGGTAGCTCGTTGGTGACCTCGGACAGCGGGATGGCTTGCAGCAGCGCGGTGGTGTGGGGGAAGCCGGCCTGCAGGGCGGCGAGCACCGCGGGTTCGGTCAGGCCGGTCTGCTCGGAGACGAAGGCGACGAGCTCGGGGACCTCGGCGGCGGCTCCACCCTCTGGCAGCACCACCGGGTCGGCGAGATCCGTGATGCTCGAGACGATGTCGACGCCGGCGCGGGCGCCGGCCACCCGCTCTTCGGTGAACGCGGGAGCCGCGGCATCCAGCAGCTCTTGGCCACCGTTCAGGCGCGGGAAGAGCTGCAACGCAAAGACGAGCAAGACCACGAACGCCCCGACGAAGACGACCAGTACCCAGGCCCCAATGAGCACCCCGCGCGAGAAGACTCCCCAGCCCGCCAGAAGTGTCATCGCGATCCCGTACACGACGACGAGCAGCCCCACGACGGTAAGCACCAAGGGGACGTAGCCGACCCCACCGAACGTGGCGAGGTTGCGGAGGTTTTGCTGTTGGGTTTCCAGCATGGGGATGACGTCTTCGCTGAAGTAGTCGCGTACCTCGGGGACAGTGGTGACTTGCTCGCCGTTGAAGCGGGTGAGGTTTTCGGTGCCGGGTACGTCGTCCCAGCCGTCGGTGACGGCGGGGAGGGCGGTGATGACTTGGGCGAGGCGCGGGAAGTTCTCGCCGATGACGGTCAGCACCTCGTCTGGCGGCAGCCCGAGCGTGCCGGACAGGAACGGGATCAGGGCGCTCACTTCGTCGGTGACCGCGGACAGTGGGATGGCTTGCAGCAGCGCGGTGGTGTGGGGGAAGCCGGCCTGCAGGGCGGCGAGCACTTCGGGTTCGGTCAGGCCGGTCTGCTCGGAGACGAAGGCGACGAGCTGGGGGACTTCGGCGGCGGCGCCGCCTTCGGGCAGCGTCACCGGGTCGGCGAGGTCGGTGATGCTGGAGACGATGTCGACGCCGGCGCGGGCGCCGGCCACCCGCTCTTCCGTAAACGCCGGAGCAACACCATCCAGGACCGCCTGACCGGCGCTGAGGCGAGAGAACAGCCCCCACGCGATCACGAGGCCAACCACTGCCAGGCCCACCACCGTCACGACCAACCACGGCAACCGAGCGGTACGCATCGGGCACACCTCCGTATGGTAGCTAACCATATGTCTGCGCTGAGCAGTTACCCAAGTTCGAAAACAGTACGGTGACATGACCAGTCAGGTCAAGCAGCCCTTTCGCACTCCAAACGGCAACCGATGGCACGCCAACAGGGATTTCAGGATAGACAGGCCGCGAAATCTCTGCTCGCGGAAGGGACGGCTCACGGCGCGCAATACCGCCAACCCAGGTGGACCAGGGCTGCTCCTCGACTGCACTGTGCAGGATAAGTCCGGTATCCCGGACTAAACCTTCACAGTAGGGCCTTCTGAACCCGACCTATACGCCATCGTGCAGGACAACACCGCTGCCTCGCTCACCGAAAGGTTATTTGTGCCCAACGCCTTACGGGTCATTGAGTGGAGCCCCTCCTGGTGCTGGGGGATCTCAGCCGAGACGGACGCGCTCGCTCGCGTCGAGCAGCGTGCGGGTGTACGGGTGCCGGGGTGTGGCGAGGAGGCGCTCGGTCTCGCCGAGCTCGACGATCCGGCCCTCGTGCATCACGGCGATGCGGTCGGCGACGTAACGGGCCAGCGCGAGGTCGTGGGTGATGAACACGAAGGCCGTGCCGAAGCGGTCGCGCAGGCCGAGGAGGAGCGCGAGGATGCCGGCGCGGAGTGAGGCGTCGAGCATCGAGGTCGGCTCGTCGGCGACGATCAGGCGAGGCTGGCTGACGATCGCACGAGCGATCGCGACGCGCTGGCGCTGCCCGCCCGACAGTTGGTGAGGGAAGCGGGCCAGGAAGGCGCTGGCGGGGGTGAGGTCCGCCTCCTCGAGGGCGCTGGCGGCCTGGGCTCTGCGCTGGGCGCGCCGGACGCCGGCGATCGCGAGCGGCTCCGCGACCACCTCACGCACGCGCATCCCCGGATGGAGGGAGTCGTAGGGGTCTTGGAGGACGAGGTGCATGCGCCGCCTGGCGGCGCGGAGCGCTCGGCCGCCCAGCGAGGTGAGATCGACCCCGTCGAGGACGACCGCCCCCCGGTCGGGGCGCTCGAGGCCGAGGATCAGCCGGCCGAGCGTGCTCTTGCCGGCGCCGCTGGACCCCACCAGCCCGACGACCTCCCCTGCCTCCACGCGCATCCAGACGCCATCGACGGCACGGACGTCCCGCGCGGTCGCACGGGCCCGCTTCGTGTACGTCTTCCCGACGTCACGCATCTCGAGCAGCGGAGCGTTCACGAGTCGTAGAGGAGGCAGGCGGCGCGCTGGCCGTCGCCGAGGTCGAGCAGCGGCGGGTCGGCGCCGCGGCAGCGGTCGAACGCATCGGGGCAACGCGGGTGGAAGCGGCAACCGGGAGGCGGGTCGAACGGGTCGGGCATCTCGCCCTCGATGCCGGCCAGGGGGGCATGCGGCCCGTGGAGGCGAGGAGATGCCTGCAGCAACTGGCGGGTGTAGGGATGGGCGGGAGCGGTCGTGACGCGCGAGGTCGGTCCTTGCTCCACGACCCGTCCCGCGTACATCACGAGGACGTCGTCAGCCACGGTGGCGGTCAGGGGGAGATCGTGAGAGATCAAGAGCATCGCCATCCCGAAACGCTCGCGGAGGCCGAGGAGCAGCTCGACGATCCGGGCCTGGGTCACGACGTCGAGCCCGGTGACGGGCTCGTCGGCGACGAGGAGCGACGGGTTGTTCGCGAGCGCCATCGCGATGACGACCCTTTGGCGCATCCCGCCGCTCAGCTCGTGTGGGAAGGCTCGATGCCGGGGTCGGGGGATGCCGACCAGCTCGAGGAGCTCCGTTGCACGGGCGGCGGCGTGAGGGCCAGCACGCGTGAGCGCGGCCGCCTCGGCGATCTGCCGGTGCGCGGGGTACGCGGGGTTCAGCGCGTTCATGGCGCTTTGCGGGATGAGCGCGACCTCCCGGCCCCGTAGCGTGGCGAGCAGCGACGGGCGTGCACGGCCCACGTCCCGGCCGGCGACGCGCACGTCACCCGAGACCACACGAGCCGGGGGCCGCGTCAACCCGAGCAGGGCCATGGCGAGGGTGGTCTTGCCGCTCCCGGATTCGCCCACCAGCCCGACGATCCGGCCACGAGGAACCGTGAGGCTCACCTTCTCCACAGCCGTCATCGGGCTGTTCCCCGTCGCGTACTGCACAGTGAGGTCGCGCACCTTCAACGCCGGCTCGCCTGGGCCACGGTCGACGACTTCGGGCGGCCGCGCCGCCGGCCGGACTGGGCGTCGGGCGCCTCGGGTCAGGCGAGGGTCCGCCCGCTCCTCGACCGCGTAGCCCAGGAACGCGAACCCGACCACCGCCACGGTCAGGGCCAGTCCCGGCGGCAGCGCCCACCACCGCCACGCGTCGGTCAAGAACGCGTTGCGGGCGTTCGCGAAGTGCAGGATCGTCCCCCAGCTCACGCGCGTGGGATCGCCGAGGCCGAGGAAGGCGAGCGAGGCCTCGAGGAGCACGGAGACGTTCGCGGCGCGGACGAACTGCGCCGCGGTGAGCGGCGCGACCCGGGGCAAGATGTGACGGCCCATGATCCTCGGGCCCGAGGCGCCCATCGCCCGGGCCGCGACCACGTGTCCCGACTCCCGGGCCTCGAGCACCTGTGACCGCAGTACCCGCGCGGGCCGGGCCCAGATCACCGCGCCGATGACGACGATCGTGGTCAGCAGCCCGCGGCCGAGGAACGCCGCGAGGACGATCACGAGCACGAGGAACGGGAAGGCCAGCGCGAGGTCGACGATCCGCATCGACACGGTCTCGACCTTGCCGCGGTAGTAGCCGGCGACGAGTGCGACCGCGAGCCCGATCGTGACCGCGACGAGGGCCGAGACCAGCGCGATCACCAGCGAGATCCGGGTCCCGTAGAGCAGCTGGGCCCAGAGGTCCTCGCCGACGTCGTTCGTGCCCAGGGGGTGCGCGCCGCTGGGGGGCTCGAACGGCAGACCGGTCGGCACCGTCGGGTCGTGGGAGGCGAGCAGGGGAGCGAAGAGCGCGGCAGCGACCAGCAACGCGATCAACCCTGCCCCCGTCACGCCGAGCGTGAGGCCGGGCGGGCGCCACTGGGCTGGCCGCGCGGCGGGCGTCACGCTCATCGCCGTACCCGCGGGTCGAGCACCGGGTAGAGCAGGTCGTTCACGAGGTTGGCGAGGATCACGCCCGCGGCCAGCAAGAGGAACGCTCCCTGAAGCACCGGGTAGTCGCGGGCGAGGACGCTCTCGTAGATCAGCCGGCCCAGCCCCGGGTAGGAGAACACCGTCTCGACGACCGCGGCTCCTCCGACGAGCGTGCCGAGCTCGATCAACGCGATCGTGGACACTGGGAGCAGCGCGTTGCGCTCGGCATGGCGGCGCACCTGGCGCGGGGACAGCCCCTTGGCCTCCGCCATCAGGATGTAGTCCTCGCCCAGCTCACTGACCAACGCCGACCTGGCCACGAGATAGACCGGCCCGATCGACGCGAGGGTCAACGTGGCGAACGGCAGCAGCAGCCGCTTGCCGACCTCGACGAGGAATGCGGCGCCCGTCGTGGTGGTCGTGGGCTGCGCGCCGAAGGTGGGCAGCCATCCGAGCTCCACGGAGAACAGCAGGAGCAGCAGCATCCCGACGAAGAACGGCGGCATCGAGTCGACGAGCATCGCCGTCGAGAGAATGCCCGCGTCGCCGGGCGTGCCGCGGCGCCATGCCGAGCGGTACCCGAGCACTGTGCCGAGCACTGTCGAGACGACCAGGGCGGAGCCGACCAAGAGGAACGTCCACCCGATCCGCTCGGCGAGCAGGTCGCGCACCGGCCTGCCGTACCGCACGGACAGCAGCAGGTCGCCGCGAGCGAGCCCCGCGAGGTAGCGCTGGAACTGCACGGGCACCGGCTGGTCGAGCCCGAACTCGTCGAGCACGGCGGCGCGCTGCTCCGCCGTGATGGCGCCGGACTGCTCCGGGGGGAAGAGGTAGTCGATCACGTCCCCTGGGGCAAGCCGCGGCAGCGCGAAGTTCAGGCAGACGGCCGCGAAGAGCACCGCGCCGTACTGTGCGACGGCCCGGAGCGCACGCCGTGCCATCCCATCCCGCCTAGCCGTCCCCGCCCACGGCCGGCGACCGGTTCTTGCGCCTCGCAAGCAGGCCCGACCCGCGGGCAGTCAGCGAGCCGAGCAGCACGAGCGCTCCTGCGCCCGCGCCGCCACTGGCTGGAGATGGCGCGGTGTCGTCGGGAGACCGAGCGGGCTCGCCTGCCCCGCTCTGCTCGGCGTAGGCCGGGAGGAACGAGCGCTTCGTGAAGATGCCGTGGCCGAAGTCCGAGACCCAGCCGTCGTAGTCCGCGGGCCGGTAGGCGTACTGGCCTTCCCGGTACCACAGGACGATAGTCGGGTTCTCGGCGGCGAGCAGCTCCTGCATCTGGCCCGCGAGCCTTCTCCGGTCGCTCGGCTGGGCGGTCGTGGCCTCCTCGGCGAGCTGGTCGAACCGCGGGTTCGTGTACCCGGTGATCGCGCCGCCGAACCCCTTGTTGCCGGGCGAGTGGAAGAAGTAGTAGAGCGCGTCGGGGTCGACGTGGGCGTGCGCCTCCAAGGTCGAGACGTACGCGTCGTAGGTGGGGATCTCCCCTGGTGGGGCGCTGCGCCGCTCTCGCAGGGTGGCCGGGTCGAGCACCTCGGGGACCAGGCCAACGCCGAGCGGCTCCAGCTGGGCGGCGATGAGCTGGACCGCGCGGAGGTCTTGCGGCTCGAAGGACGACACGAGCACGCTGAACCGTAGCGGGGTGCCGTCTGGGGCCTGCCTCGAGCCGTCCGGGCCACGCGCGTAGCCGGCCTCGTCGAGCAACTCCTCCGCCGTGGCGGGGTCGTACGCGGGCTCCGCCTCGGGCAGCGCCCACGGAGAGTCGGGGTGGACGAACGTCGGGAGGCCTGGGCTGCCATGGCCGAGCAGGACGGTGTCGACCACCGCCTGGCTGTCCACCGCCAGGCTGATCGCGTGGCGCAGCCGCGCGTCGGCGAGCGGGGGCTTGCGCGCGTTGAAGTACAGCTGGGTGGACTCGAACTTCGTCCCCTCCGCGATCTCGATCTCCGGATCGTCGGCGAACTGCTCGACCAGCTCCGGCGGGACGTTGCGGGTCACATGACCGACCTCACCGGTACGCAGGGCCGCGAACGCGGCGGCCGGGTCCTTGACGATCGGCATCTCGAGCACGTCCACGGTGGGCGCGCCGAGGAAGTAGTCCTCGTTGGCCTCGAAGCGGTACAGCTGGTCGGGAACCATCTCGACCAGCTTGAACGGGCCGGACCCGACGGGCAGCGTGTCGCTGGCGAGCCTCGGATCGGTCACGTTCTCCCACACGTGTTGCGGGATGATCGGCAGGTCGGCACCCGGCATGATCTCGAAGGCCGGCGCGGGCCCCGAGAAGGACAGGCGGACCGTGCGGTCGTCGAGCACCTCGGCACCCGCGAAGGGCGGGACGTCCGAGACGTGATGGGCGTAGCGGCCCGACGCGCCTTCCTGCGCCAGGTAGTACTCGAAGCTGAACTTCACGTCTCGCGCGGTGAGGGGCTGCCCGTCATGCCATGCGACCCCCTCGCGCAGCGTCACCGTCCACTCGGTGAAGTCCTCGTTCGGTTCGGCTGCCTCGGCCAGCCACGGCTCGGGGTCGTCCTTGACCTGCGACCAGAACAACGAGTCGTAGACCAGCATGACCAAGTCGTGGGTGTTCGGGATCGCGCCGAACGAGATCGTGAAGGGAGTGAGGTTGTTCTCGTACCCGTTCAGCGCGATCCGCAGGGTCGTCGGCTGGGCGTCCTGGGCCGAGGCCGGCGGCGTGAGGAGCCCCACCGCGAGGGCGACGCAAAGGACAGCGCGGAGTACGCGTACCTGCATGAGAATGTTCCTTCCCGCTCGAGGATCCCGCCTGGCCGCTGCATGAAGCCTGACACCTGTAGGACGGACTTCAATAGCTGACTACCACATATAGATGGCGAAGTCAGTTGGTCTGAGCAGGAAAAATGCGACCACGCCGGCTCAGGCGGGGGAGAGTCCGGCCGCCGTGTACGCGATGCGCAGCGGCGCGCACCAGATCACGATCGAGCCGATCTCGGCGGGATCGACGGTGGGCGGGAGCAGGTAGTTCTGGTCGCCGGCCGTCGAGCGGACGGCCCCGATGTCGACGTAGGGCGCGGCGATGATCTCGGCGGCGGTCTGGGGCCGCGGCGCCTCGCTCAGCCAGACGAACAGGTCCGGTGAGGGAGTCGTGTCGAAGCCCTCGAGCCGCAGCGCCAGTGAGCCGTCCGGGAGCCGGTAGAGCAGCGCCGTCCCGGCCCCCCGGCGTTCCATCTCGTAGAAGTCGCCGCGCCGCAGCAGCGCCGCGTCAGGAGCGGTCATCTGCGGCAGGGGCGGCTCCCGCAGCGGGTCGTCGACCTCCTGCTCGACCACGATGCGCCAAGGCCCGGTTGCGTCGACGCGCAAGCGGAGCGCCCCCGTGTCGATGCCGTAGCTCTCACCAGATCCGGGGCAGGTCGCGTCCGCGAGAGGCTCCACCGAGCTTCCCGCCAGCGAGAAGCGGGCCCCGCCCTCGCAGCGCCAGCGCACCCGCCACTGCAGCGCGTCCTCAGCGATGCTGACGTCGGCGGCCTGCGCGCCGGACCCCGAGAACGTCCCGACCTGCTCCCATCGCGGGAACGCGCGTCGGCCTTCGTCCACGATGCGCGGCTCGACGGTGGAGAACGGGTCCGGCGGCGCCGGCTCCGGCTGCCCAGCGGGCGAGCCGCCGCTGCAGGACACGACGAGCGCCGCGGACGCGAGCGTGAGCGTGAGGCGAGCGCTGCGCCTGCTCACTGTGATGGCTCGTCGCCCTCGGCCCACCGCACGACCAGCGTCCCGATCTGGCGCCCCATCCGCAGCCCGACGTCACTGTCGCTGCGGAAGTGGATGCCGCCGTACAGCCGTGACATGGCGGCCTCCTCCGCCCTCGCCCGCACCTGCTCGGCCTGAGCGGGGAAGAGGTAGGCGAGCACCTCGCCGACAGCGCCCGAGTACACCGCGTGCCCCGAGACATACGAGGGAAAGAACGGCGTGTCGAGGTAGGGCTTCCAATCCGGGGCGAGCCCCAGCTCACGGACCGCGTTTTCCGGGCGGGTCGTCCAGTACGTGTACTTGGCGTCCCACGAAGCGACACCCGCATCCGCCAACGCCACGTTGACCAGGGAAAAGGCGCGTGTGGCGGCGGCGAACCCCAGCCCGGCCTGGCGGGTGTAGTCGGGCAGGACCTGGTTCCAGATGCCAGGAGGCAAGGCGGTGCCCTCGCCTCCCTCCCAGAACTTCGCGATGCGCTGCTGCTCCGTGTCGAGCGCCGCGGCGATCTCCATGACCTCGCGCACCTCGGCGGCGTACTCGGGTGAGCCGAACGCGGGTGGGGGTTCCGGGCGGAGCTGGCTGCCGCTGGCCAGCACCCACGTCGCCCATGTCCCCGCAAGCGGCTCGACCGGCCGGGCCACCGATCCTGGTGGAGGCTCCCAGAGGCCGGGGCCGTGCGGCTGCGTGCGCTCGTCCCACGGGCGGTCAGAGCCGTCCGCGCGCCCGCGGGCGATCACGGCGTCCGCCACTGCCCGCCCGAGCGCGAGGCCAGCCGCGACGTCGCTGCGGCTGCTCACTCCCGCCACGACCCGCGAGGTCGCCGCCTCCTCGGCCATGCGCTCCAGCCGCGCGGCGGACTGCTCCGGGAAGGCGTACTGAAGGACTCGTGAGGCGGCACCGGCGATCACCGCGTGCTCTGACGGGTACGACGGGCCCGCGCCTGGTGAGACCAATGCCGAGACACCTGAGGGTGCCGGGCGGCGGTAGACGTCCTTCCAGTGCCAGGCCGCCACGGTCGCGTCGTACATCGCGACGCTGACCAGGGCGTAGTTGCGTGACGCGAGCGGCGGGTTCTTCACGCGTTGCGCGACGAACTGCAGCGCGAGGTCCATCCACGGCTTGGCCGCTGGATCGGCGGACCAGAAGGCCACCTGCCGCTCCTGTTCGGGCGTCCGCCGGGCGGTGAGCCGGCGCAGCTCGGCCGCCTCAGCTCGCGCCGCCGGGGAACCCGCCGCTGGGGGCGGCGGCACCGCGATCTGTGACGGCGACGCCAGCACCCAGGTAGGCCACGAGCCGACGTGGGCCTCGGGTGGCATCGTCTCCGCGCCGGAGGTCGGCGCCGTACATGCACCCAGCACGACCGCGACCGCCAGCCCCGCCGCTATCTGCCTCACCCCCTCACCGTAGCGGGTATCCGCGCGGACGTCAGGGCCTGGCCGCGCATTCTTGCTGGTCAAGGCCATAATTATGACCTGGTCGCGTACTTGCTCACGAGTGGCCGCTCTTGGGTCACAGCCTTGCAGCGAGCCCGCGAGCGGGCATCCTTCCAAGCATGCGGCGGATACATCTTGTTCTCGCGACCCTCTTCCTCGTGGCTTGTAACAGCCCTGGAGCTGACCAGGCCGCGGCTCCCTCATCGCCGGCCGCGCCTGCCTCCGAGCAGGTGACGGCCCCAGCCACGCAGGCGGAGACCCCCACGGTCGAACCGGGCGAGCAGGCTGCCGCCCAGGGCGGCGGAGAGCACGCCGACCACGCCCACGGCAGCGGCGACCAAGAGGGCCATCGCGTCGTCCCGGCTCCCGTGCCCAACGCGCCGACCGTCGGCGTGAGCGCGGTGGAGTTCGCGTTCATGAGCCCAGGTGGCCCAGGAGCGCCGGTGGTGGTCACACAACCGACCAACATTGCCTTCACCAATGCCGGCGCGATCGAGCACGACTTCGACATCGCCGAGCTAGCATCCACCTCCACGCCGAGCCGGGGCAGACAGTAACCGCGGGCCTTGGGGGATACCAGCCTGGCGAGTATGAAGTCATCTGTACGATCCCTGGCCACGAGGACTCCGGAATGATGGTGACCCTCGTCATTCAGGCATAGCAATAAATAATCACCCTCTTCGGCCGTGATCACGTAAAGCGAGATGCGCGTGCGGATAGGTCAATACGTAACCCGCTGGGTTCCTCTGGATCCAGAGGAACCCAGCGGGTTAAATCGGCGGAGCCGGTCGAAAGACGGAACGCTCTTTCACATATGACAAAGCCGCACCCTCTCTCCAGCAACAGGTCCGACGTATCCGCGTGACCCTTTCCAAAAGGTCGGAAAGGCCCGCCTCGAGAACTGCCCTCGGTCTATATCGTAGCTACATATAAATGCTCAAGACATATAGGTTGCAGACAGCTTGTTTGCGCCCGCTACCAGCAGGTATGATCGAGCAGGACGGCAATGAAGAGCTTGCAGACGGGAAGCTCGGCCGACGGGAGTAAGAAATGAGAAAAATCGGTATAACCCTTTTCGGGGCGTTGACAATGCTCATGCTTTCGGCAATGACAGCGTGGGCATGCACTAATCTCGCAACCCTCAACCTTGGTGAGGGCTCCGGCCCTCCGGGCACATCCGTCGACGTGACCGGCTCCTCATTCCGGGCGCCCGCCCAGGGCGGTCAAAATGTAATCATCCGTTGGGACGCGATCGACGGCCCGGCGCTTGCCAGGACCCCCGCGGACGCCACCGGCAGTATCGCGGCTACGGTGACGATCCCCGCCAACGCGCAGCCTGGCTATCACGTGCTCATCGCGACGCAGGACGAGGTCGACTCGGAGACGGGTGAGACCAGCGTCGCGTACGGGACGCCCGCACGGGCGAGCTTCCTGGTCGGCGGCACCCTTCCGGAGGGCGCCAGTGCGCCGGCCGGAGCCTCGACACCGGTCGCGGCGGACACCACCTCCACGGGGCTCGTGCTGCTCGCGATCGTTCTCGGGATCGCTGGGATCGGGCTGTTCGGCGCGGGCCTTGGGTTCCTGGTTCGCGAGGTGCGCCAGCGCGAGGCAGTGCCGGCGAAGGCTGAAAAGAGGTAATACACCGCGAATTTCCGGCAGCGCCCCGAGCAACCGGGGCGCTGCCGCTTCTTCACAATCGCGTGTCAAAAACTGCGTGACGCAGCTACCTGTCGGGGTGCTGGAGGAGTATGTTCACTAACGGATGGACACGGGCTCGCGCGTGGAAGCCTGTGGAGCGGGAAAGGCCCAAGGTATGTCAAGAAGTATTGTCGGCGCCATTTTCGTCATAGGCGCGCTGCTCGTGCCAATGGCGGCGGGCGCGCAAGAACAGGCACCGGAAGATTTAGTTGTCGAACCGTCGCGTCAAGTCACGACGGATCCCAACCCCGTCAGGTTGTACGTCACCCCGTCCATCGCCGTCGACCCCCGCGCCCCCTCGACGTTGGCGATCGCGGTCGCCGATGCGCGTAGCGGCGGGTGCGGGCTGGTGGTGTCGCAAGACGGCGGCTTGTCGTGGCAGCGCACCGCCCAGACGTTGCTGCCCGAGAACCAGTCGTTCTGCGTGCAAAACAACTTCGGTCCGGTCACCGGTCTGGCGTTTGGCCGGGACGGGACGCTGTACACCGCGATGAGCGGCTCATCACTCGACACCGGCCACCCGCGGGGCCCGATCGACGCACTGTTCGCGAGAAGCACGGAACTCGGCCGTACGCACGAAACCGTCACCGTCGCGGAATCCGCGCCATACCGGTACGAACCTGAGAGCGGGCCCGCGGAAGAAGGCTTCGAGCAGAACCGCCTCGTCAATATGGCCGTCGATCCTGGCAACCCCGAGAAGGTCTATATGGGATGGCGCCAGGGAATCGGCGGGACCACCGCGCCGTCAGGGACTCTGCCGCTGCTGTCGATGGTCGCGGTCTCTGACGACGGTGGAAGAAGCTGGAGCGAGCCGTTCAGCCTCATGGACGCCTTCGGCGAGGAGGTCGCGGGGTCTGACACACCCATGCTGGTCGTCGGCCCGGGCGGTACGGCCTACGCGTTCACCAAGGAGCGCCCACGGCCGCCGGAGGAGGGGCAGCCCAGACCTCCCTCCCGGCTGTTCATGGCGACGTTGGCCAACGGTGGCGAGTCCTGGACGACGACCGTGATCAGCGAAGGGGCGCCGTTTATCGACAACCCTGGCGTCGCGATCGACCCGAACAACGGCAACCTCTACCTGACCTACGCGTCCCGCGGCCAGGAGGAGACCGACCCGTCGCAGGCGTATGTGATGATCTCCACCGACAAGGGTGAGACCTGGAGTGCCCCGGTCAACATCGGCGACCCGGATGCTGGCGCGAGCTATGACAAATACTTCCCCGGGGCGAGCGTCGCCCCGAACGGCCGGGTGGACATCGCCTGGTTCGATTTCCGGAACGACCCCTTCTTCACGCCTGGCGGGGTAGGCCCAATGGGCACCTTGGAGGCCTTGCGCTACTGGGACGTCTACTACGCCTCCTCGGCCGATGGCGGCCAGACGTGGTCCCGCAACGTGCGGGTCACCGACCGCTCGGTCGACGGCGATGTGGGCGTGACGTTCAACAACCAGGACATCCGCGGGCCGATCGGCGTGGCGTCGACGAACGACATGACGTACTTCGCCTGGGCGGACTCGCGCGCTGGCGGCCCCGACTTCGACGCCGAGGACACCTACTTCACCCGGGTCCGGCACGCCTTTGGTGAGCCGGTCACCAGCGCGCCGGCACCAGGGCCGTCGAGGATCCTGTGGAGCCTCGTTGGCGCTGGCGTGGCGCTCGCGCTCGGGGGGGTCGTGCTCGTCGCCGGCACACGGATGGCGCGCAGGGGAGCGCCAGCGGCTGAGCGGGCCACGGTCCGCGCGCCCGAGTAGCTCTAGCCTTGGAGAGCAGGCCGAGAACGATAGGCGGATGATGTTCGGGAAGAAGCCCGCCGATGAGGATGGTCCTCGCCGGCCGAACGCGGACGAGGTCGACGAGGCGGCGGCACGGCGGAGGAGGATCATCGTCCTCCTGACCGCCGCGCTGCCGGTCCTGCTGGGCCTGTACCTCATCGCGCTGTTCTGGTCGCGGCCCGAGTCGGTCGGCGAGCAGCTGCGCTTCGACGAGTTCCTCACGATGGTGAGCAGCGGGCGGGTACAGGAGGCCACGATCCTCGAGCCCGACGCCCGGGTGATCGGCCAATCCGACCGGGGGCCGTTCTGGACGGCGTACGGCGGCACGGAGGGCGCGTTCAACCGGGTCCTGACGGCCTTAGAGGCCAGCGGGGTGCCGTTCACCTTGCGGCAGCAATGGGGCAAGACCCTGATCTACCCGTTGACGCTGCTCCTCCCGGCCTTGTTGATGGTCGACGCGCTCGCGCTCGTCATGCTGTTCGTGCGCAACAGGGGCGAGGCGCTGGAGAACTTCGGCAGGTCCGGCGCCCGGCGGCTCCAGGGAGGAGAGGCGAAGATCACGTTCGGGGATGTGGCCGGGCTCGACGAGGCGATCGAGGAGCTCGCGGAGATCCGCGACTATCTGGCGACGCCGGACCGGTTCCTCGCGATGGGCGCCTCCGTCCCCAAGGGCATCCTGCTCACGGGCCCGCCAGGCTGTGGGAAGACGCTGCTCGCCCGAGCGGTGGCGGGAGAGGCGGGGGTGCCGTTCTTCTCCATGTCCGGGTCGGACTTCGTCGAGATGTACGTCGGGGTAGGCGCGGCCCGTATCCGTGACCTGTTCCGCACGGCGAAGACCCACGCACCGTGCATCGTGTTCATCGACGAGCTGGACGCGGTCGGCCGCGGCCGGGGCACGGCGGCGGTGGCCGGACAGGACGAGCGTGAGACCACGCTCAACCAGCTGCTCGTCGAGATGGACGGGTTCGAGGCCGCGAGCGGCGTGGTCGTGCTCGCGGCCACGAACCGGCCCGACGTCCTCGACCAGGCGCTGTTGCGGCCCGGCCGCTTTGACCGGCGTATCTCAGTCGACCGCCCAGACGTGAAGGGCCGCAGAGGCATCCTCGGCATCCACGGGCGGGGCAAGCCGCTCGCCGCGACCGTCGACCTGGACCGCATCGCGAAGCGGACACCGGGCTTCTCAGGCGCCGACCTCGCGAACGTCGTGAACGAGGCGGCGTTGCTCGCGGCCAGGCGCGACCGCGGAGAGATCAGCCAAGCCGAGCTGATGGAGGCGGTGGAGCGGGTCGTCGCTGGGCCAGAACGCCGCACCCGCGTGATCACCCCCAGGGACCGCCGCCTCATCGCGTTCCATGAGTCCGGTCATGCGGTCGTGTCCGCGGCGACGGGATCACCGGATGTCGTGCACAAGATCTCGATCGTGACCCGCGGCCACGCGGGCGGCATGACCTGGTTCGCTCGGGAAGAGGAATGGCTCCTCGCCACTCGCTCCGAGCTGGAGGCCCAACTCGCGATCCTTCTGGGCGGCCGGGCGGCTGAGGAGCTGCTCACCGGCGAGCCGACCAGCGGGGCGCGGACGGATCTGGAGCAGGCGTCCCGGCTGGCTCGGCGGATGATCGTGGAGTTCGGGATGGGCTCGGCGCTCTTGCCGATCACCCGCTCCGCATGGCTCGTCGACGGCGAGATGGACGGCGTCCCGGCCGGGACCGCCGCCGAGATCGACGCGGAGGTCAAGCGGCTGCTCGCTACGGCAGGTGAGCGGGCGCGGCGGACGCTGGAGGAGCACCGCGAGGTCTGGACCGCGCTCTCCGAGAAGCTGCAGGAGGTGGAGACGCTCGAGGGGCCAGACCTTGAGCTGATCCTCGCGGGGGTGACCTCACGCGCGCCGCACGCCGTGCAAGCTGACGCGGCCGCCGACATCGAGCGGGCATGACCGTCACCAGACAGCGGTGCGCCCGGCATTCTCGCCGGGCGGCGCTCACGCGCTGCGTGTCCTGTGGGCGGGCGATGTGCCACGACTGCCTGGTCCCTACCCGCGTGGGGCACAAGTGCCGCGCCTGCACGACCGCAGCGGGCTCCGATCCGCCGCGGCGGCGGTCCGCCATGGTCGCCGCTGTGGCCTTGCTTGCCGTGCTCGGTGCCGCCGTGCTCGCGGTCACGCGTGGCGAGGCCCCGCCGCCCGGGGAAAGCCGGTTGGGAAACGCGGAGGTCGCCGCGCGGGCGGTCACCTTCCAGGGCTTCGCCGGTCTGCGGTTGAGCGGCAGCCTCGATCTGCCGGCGCCGGGCACCACGGGGCCGAGACCGGGCGTCGTGATCGTGCCTGGCTTCGGGCAGACGACACGGGACGGCGTGGCACGCTCGCCGGGCCGCGTCAACGCACTGTACCGGGAGCTCGGCGAGGCGCTCGCCGCCCGTGGGATGGTCGTCCTACGCTACGACAAGCGCGGGACGGGGCGCAGCGTCCCGGTCCCCAGCGACCCGCCGCTCGAGCTCGCGCACCACGTCGAGGACGCCGCCGCCGCGCTGGCCTACCTGCGGTCCCTGCCCGAGGTCGACCCAGCCCGCACCGCGGTGGTCGGGCATGACCAGGGAGGTTGGGTCGGGCTGCGCCTCGCGTCCGGTGGGCCTGTGGAGCGACCACCCGCCGCGCTCGTGCTGGTGAACACCCCTGGGCGACCGCTCGGCGAGGTGCTCGCGGCCGAGATCCGCCGCGGCGGGCTGATGGGAACGGCACAACGGCGCGAGGAGCTGGCGACCGAGCTGGAGCGGGCGGTCGCCACCCTGCTGGCGACGGGCTCGGCGCCTGAAGTGAGCAGCGAGTTGGCTCCCGCCTTGCCCGCCGATCAGCCCCGGTATCTCCAGTCGATCTTCGCGCTCGACGCCGCGGCCGAGGCCGGAGGCGTCGCCGGGCCGGTGCTGATCGTCCACGGCCAGCGGGATCTCGGTATCCGTGACGAGGACGTCAAGGCGCTGGAGGCGGCGCTCGCCGGGACCGCGGACGTCGACGTCTACCACGCGGCCGGCGCGGGCCATACCCTCCAGCTCGACCCGCACGACCCTGACGACCCACACCGCGACACCGCCAGCGGCATGGGGCCGGGCGCCGCCATCCCGCGAGACCAAGACGCCCTCGCGGCCATCGGCGACTGGCTAGCCACTATGCGACCTGCGTAAGGCCTGGGGCGGAGCCTAAAGGCCCGTCGCCTCGGCGACGGGCCTTTAGGCTCTGGGCACTAATAACGTGGTGGTTTGTCATGTTTCGGATGGTTCACTACTCGTTGTGTGGAGGATCCACGCGGTATACCGCGTGGATCCTCCACACAACGGACGCCCGGCAAGGTGGGGGTGC
>Ga0187893_10003236_pt1 | contig 33538 bp, 28 predicted proteins | sample MA1701074metaG_FD_139574 | JGI IMG/M metagenome (GOLD analysis project Ga0187893, IMG submission 139574) | White microbial mat communities from a basaltic lava cave in the Kipuka Kanohina Cave System on the Island of Hawaii, USA - MA170107-4 metaG ...
GCCTGACTTTGTTCGAAAGAAGGCTGATTTTACAGGTGCTTTCAGAGATTCAGCCTCTACCTGCTGAGTGCCCTATGAGCAACCAACTGAACTTATTCCACTTATAGTTGGACACTAGTGTGCCAGTATAAACTCTGCTTCGAGTTTGGGATAGTCTGACGGAGATCACGATGCTTTTGATCTGCGCTTTTCGTGCTGGCTCCATTGGAATAACTTCTCAGTTTTGTTATATTTGGATTTTCTTGAGTCTACTTCGATTCCATGCCTTTTCTAGCCGTGTTTTCTCTTCAGTTTCGCGGAAAGAATCTTTTTCGAACCATTGTTTTCTTGTTGTTGCTCCTGGCGTCAATCGGACTGGGAGCTTTTGCAGGCCTTTTGATTGTTTATAAGAGTGATTTGCCTGAGGTTAAGCAGCTGGAAGACTACCGGCCCAACGTAATTACAGAGCTATACGCTGACGATGGCAGGACTATTGGCTCGTTCGCTCTTGAACGAAGGGTGGTCGTTACTTACGAACAGCTTCCCACGCTGCTCAAGGACGCTCTGATCGTCACTGAAGACCAGAATTTCGAACGACACTGGGGAGTTGACGTTACAGGCATTGGCCGGGCAGTTTTCAAAGGGTTGATCTCCGGAAAGCGCATTCAAGGGACGAGCACTTTAACGCAGCAGCTCAGTCGCCTCTGCTTCTTGAATTCCGAAAAAAGCTTCAAGAGAAAGTTTCAAGAGCTCCTTTTCTCAATACAGATCGAGCGCTTCTATACGAAACCGCAAATCCTGACGCTCTACTCTAACCAGGTCCCTTTGGGGCACCGCAGCTACGGGTTTGAGGCGGCAGCCCAATACTACTTCAGCAAGAGTCTGAAGGACCTGAAGCTTGAAGAAGTCGCGGTGCTCGCTGCCATGCCGGCCGTCGCTCACTTCGCCTCTCCAGTGACGAGCCCCGAGCGTGTAAAGCTTCGGCGCAACTACGTGCTCGACCGCATGGCCAAGAAAGGCAAGATCTCGCTCACCCAGGCTAAAGCTGCCAAGCAGTCGCCCCTGGAGCTCAACATTTCCACGCGGCACCAAGCTCTAGCGCCATACTTTGCTGAAGAGATTCGGAAGGGCCTGGAGCAGAAGTATGGATCGGAAGCCGTGAACGAAAGTGGGCTGCGCATCTATACGACGCTGAACATTGAAATGCAGCAGGCCGCCAACGATGCTATTCGGTCGGGGTTGGAAGAATTCGACCGACGCCGTGGTTGGAGGGGTGTCCGGGGCAATATCCTCAAGCTGGAGAGCACGACGCTCGACTCCTATCGGCACGAGGACTGGAAGCGTGCCAAGTTGCCAGGAGCTGTACTGACGGGCTTGGTCTTAGCAGTCAAGCCCCGAGCCGCACAGCTCAAGTTCGGTGACTATGAAGCCACACTGACCGATTCGGATGCGGCCTGGACTCGGAAGAAGTCGCTCACAGATCTCTTCAAGGTCGGCGATCTCGCTCTCTTCCGAGTCTTGGAGGTAGACTCCAACAAGAAGCGATTGAAGGTGGCCTTGTATCAACGACCTGAAGTGCAAGGAGCTCTCGTGGCTCTGGACTCTTCAACCGGCTCGGTCAAAGCGATGGTGGGTGGCTACGACTTTGACCAAAGCAAATTCAATCGGGCCACCCAGGCGTTTCGTCAAACCGGCTCGTCGTTCAAGCCGTTTGTCTTCACCTTGGCTCTGGATCAAGGCATGAACCCAAACGACACGATTGAAGACAACCCGGTCAGCTTTCCCAGCGCACAAGGACTATGGTCCCCACAGAACTACGATCGTAAGTTTGAAGGTACCATCACGCTGCGGCGGGCCATGGCGCAGTCCCGAAATATCCCGGCAGTCAAGTTGCTCCACCGGTTTGGAGTTGACAAAGAAATCGAATACGTAAAGCGGCTTGGTGTAACGAGCCCGAACCTCGCGCCATTCCTCCCAATGGCTCTGGGATCGGCGGAAGTAACCTTGTTGGAAATGACCTCAGCTTACTCCGTGTTTCCGAATGACGGAGTTCGACTCCCGCCTCGTTTGACGCAACGTGTCACAGACTACAGCGGGACCCTCAAAGAAGAGAACCTCGTGGACGTGCGTGAAGTCATTCCGCAATCAACGGCGCGCGCGATGGTTGACCTCTTGCGAAGCGTGATCGAAGTGGGAACCGCGCAAAGAGCCAAGAGTCTTCAGCGTCCTGTCGCCGGCAAAACAGGCACAACCAACAACTATACAGATGCCTGGTTCATCGGTTTCACCCCGTCCATAACTTGTGGCGTCTGGGTTGGATATGACAAGAAACGATCACTGGGCAAAGGCGAAACAGGCGCACGAGCAGCCTTGCCCATCTGGATTGAGTTCATGCAGCGGGTGTTAAAAGGAAGGCCGGCTGAAAACTTCGGTGAGCTAAGCTTGCCCGAGAAGCTGGCGCGGGAGACAGTGGACACTCCCGACGACGCCACTGGCGACGGGGAGACAACACCCGAATGAGGATCGCATTCGACGTTCGAAAACTGAATGACTTTGGTATTGGCACCTACATTCGGAATCTCATCCTGCATCTGGCACAGTTGGATCAAAGCAGCGAATACTTACTGATTGGCCGTGAGCGGGACAAAGCCGAGTTGGGACCGTTGCCTGGCAACTTTTCCTACCTCTTTGACCACACGCAGGAGAGTGCCTTCTGGAACGACTTGGTCCTCCCACACCTGCTTCAGAAGCGACGTACCCAGATCCTTCACACTCCGCACTACCGTTCCCCGCGCTTTCTGCGCTGCAAGTCCATCATTACGATTCATGATTGCGTCCACATTCTCTTTCCCAACTATGCCAGTTCCAAGGGGGCTCACGACCAGGCGCGTAAGATAACCCAACGTGCTATCAGGCAATCCAGTCATGTCCTGACGGTATCCGAAGCGACACAGCGCGATCTCATGCGACTGTTCTCCATTCCAGAAGAAAAGATCACAGTTGTGCATAACGCCATTGATGAGCGGGCCGTACTGACCAGCGATGTGGACGAGCAAAAGCGCGTGCTGGAACGCTACCAGATCCAGGACCCCTTCCTGCTCTACGCGGGAAACATCAAGCCGCACAAGAACATCGCCCGCCTGATTGAGGCTTTCTCAGTGTTGAAGACCGAACTCAAGGAGAACGAAACCTGGAAAAACCTCAAGCTCCTCATCATCGGCGATGAACTGTCGAAGCACCAGTTTCTCCGCCGCACTGTGATTCGCAGCGGAGTCCAGCACGACGTCCGGTTCTTCGGCTATGTGCCCTACGAGACGCTCAAGGTCTTTTACAAGTCTGCCGAGATCTTTGCCTTCCCCTCGCTTTACGAAGGTTTCGGTCTTCCGCCCCTGGAGGCAATGGCCAACGGCACGCCGGTCCTTACCTCGAACGTCTCTTCATTGCCTGAAGTCATGGGAAATGCCGCACTGTTGGTGAATCCTGAGAATGTGTTTGAAATCTGCAAAGGTTTGAAGCACCTGCTTTTTGACTTCAACCTTCGAGCCGAGTTGATCGCCAGAGGTCTTGAGCAATCGCGGCTGTATTCATGGAAGAAGTCGGCTGAACTCGTCTGGCAAACCTACCAACGAGTCGCGAGCTGAATCTGCGAAACGCCCAATCCCAAAGTCATACCAATCTCACCAATTCGTTACGGAGCCGTCGGGGCGGTAATGAAGGGGAATCGGACGATGCCTTTCCGTGACTTCGAGCACTCGTTGTGCTTGCTTCGGGTCGAATTCAATCCCCAGGCCAGGTTTGTTTTTTGGATAGAGCCTGCCCTTGCGAAAATCGTAGCTCTCTGGCAGGTGTGGCGCCTTCAGGTCACCTTTGCCTCGCATCTCCATGATGGAAGGACCGGACGAAGCCGCCAGGCAGTGAACCAGCGCCGCCTCGGCGATGGGACCCGTGAAGTGCGGGACAAGTCCAACATAGTGCGTCTCACAGATCGCTGCCAACTTCATGAATTCAGTAATGCCACCGGAATTGGGCAGAGTCACCCGCGAATAGTCAAAGAGCTGGTTTTCGATCAGCATATTGGCATCCCAGCGGTCGCCATAGTGTTCCCCTACCGCGAGAGGCACCTTCACCATCGGGCGCAAGGTTCGGTACACCTCCGGGTTTTCCGATCGAATCGGGTCCTCCACAAACAGCGGATTCAACGGCTCAATCAAGCCGCAGAGACGAACCGCGTCTGGCAAATCCAAGCGTGTATGGAAATCAATCGCCCAGTCGCCGTCCTTTCCAACACCTTTCCGAATCTGCTCGCACTGGTGATGGGTTACATCCACAATTTTACGGCTTTCAAAAGGTTTCCCTGCTTGCGGGTCCGCACCGTGAAAACGAAAGGCCCGGTAGCCAAACTCTATACACGCCCGCGCTGTTTCTTCCAGGCTGCCTTCCACGGGAAACCCCGTTGCATAGCACTCCACAAAGTCTCGGGTCAACCCACCCAGCAGGTCGTAGACGGGCACGCCTAGCGCCTTGCCCTTCAAATCCCAAAGCGCCAAATCCAAAGCTCCCAGCGCATGTACTTTCTCGCGCCCCGGCGGGTAGAAATAATGCCGGTACATGAGCTGCCACAGGTGTTCGATTCTCGTGGGATCTTCGCCGATGATCAGTCCCGCAAGCTGTTCGATGGAATCCTTGTGGCCGCCCTCGCCAATCCCGGTGATTCCCTGATCCGTCTCAACGGTCACTACCTGCGAGCTCTGGTTAAAGATCGGGCGTGTATCTCCAGTCACCTGGTAGTAACGAACTCGCTTGATTTTCATCTTCGGGAGGGCTGCCTGGAGACGAAAGGAGGGGGTGAGTGCCGTGGCACCGAGTCCGAGGGACAAGGTTTTTAACAGTAAACGTCGCTTCACATCCGTAGACATAACCACAGTACCTCCGTGTCAGTGTTCAAGTGGATTCTCAAAATGCCGCCAATCTAAACCAAAGGCCCCGGCGTGAGCCAGTGAAGACTTTGCTGAAGCCTCTGCACCGAGGGAGTTGGAAGCAAGGTTTGAACTGCCGTCGATGGCGCCGCTACACCACTAACTTGCCCGCGAAAATGATGCGGCATCAGTGACGACTGCTCCAGGTAAATGTTCCGGCACACCGAAGCCGCCACCATGGCCTCAGATACGAACAGGCTGCCACAGCAGTTGACCAGGATGATGGGTAAGTCAGGAAACATGCGAGCGGGCCAGATGAAGAGCGAAGGTAGGGCAAACGGCACGCCGGAACCGGTATGGCAAATCGCAGCCAACCGATTCTCAAGGGCGGTTTCGAAGAAAAACTCACTGCGGAGTGACAGGGGATTGAGAGCTTGATACTGCGGCTGGAGTTTCAGTGCGCGGAAACCCAGAATTTCAGAGCATCTGCGAACCTCGTGACGAAACACCTACTCCGAAATGAAAGGATCGATGCATGCTGCACCCAAAGTCGATCCGGATGCGCCGCGACGGCACGACCGATCTCATCGTGAGTTGCGCGAGAGTCCTCGACCACAGGAAAGGGATTAACAACGAAACGGTCCACACCGAACCCATCAAGCGACCCAAGCAGTTCGTCAGCCCACAGGGAGCGGCCGCTATGCCGGGCAGTGCCAACGTGTGTATGCGTGTCAAACACCTGAAAACTGCTATTCACAGGCTCCTTCCCGCCAACACGGGAGCGAGGGGTGGGAGGGACCGGACCGCTGGAATCTCATCAAGCCGCTTGCAACTCTACCTTCCTCCCCGCTAACGACAGGTTCTCTTTGACGTAGGTTTCGTTCCATAGATTTGAGATCACTGCTGCGATGTGGGGGTTCTGCAATACCCAGAGGTACGCTTTCATTGGGGCCTTCATTTCGCCGGGAATGATGCGGTTGATTTTTTGCACCCGCCACTCGGGGATCGGCTGCAACGCAGCATGGTGAGTGGCAACTGCATGGGCCCCTTTCATCGAGATCAAGCCCATCCCTTTGGAGGCTGCCAGCCGGATCGGCTCTTCCAGATAGCCACCGTTGATAACGTTATAAGCAAACATCGCAACGTCGTAGTATCCCTTATCCGCTGCAGCTCGCAATACACCGGCGGGATCGTTGTGCGAGGTTACGCCGAGGAAACGCACCTTGCCCTGCTTCTTCAAGCCCTGAAAGGTTTCGATAATCTCCGGGCAGTATAGGTCTTCCGGCGAGTTGGCTCCGTGCGGGCACATCACGATGTCGAAATAGTCGGTGCCCAGGCGCTTCAGGCTCACCTCCAAGGATTCGGTAATGAAGCGTCGGCAATGTCCTGTACCCTCCACTTGATGGCGATAGTCCTTGAGCATCGCCGCACGCACGTATGCCAGGTTGTAACCGTTCTGTTGATTGGGGAAGTAGTTGATGTGGTAGCCGGGCTTCTCAATACCGCGCTCACGCCGCAGTTCATTGGCACGTGTGAGAATGACATTCTTCTTTTCCTGAGGAAGCCCATTGAAAACGTCCTGGTACATCTGGCCGAGCAGTCGATTAAAACTGCTGATTTTGGTCGTCAGATAGACCTTCTCGCGCCGGGCGGAGGAGCCGGCGATTAACTTGCCGTAGGCTTCTTCGCACTGGCCCTGGTTGTATGCTGGGGCCATATCGAGATAATTCAGGCCCTTCTCCAGCGCCAGATTCAGGTGCTGGAAGTTGTCGAGCTTGATCGGGTCACCTCCGCAGATCACCTCCGAGATCATCAGACCCGTACGGCCGAGCTGGCGATACGCCATGCCCGTCTGCCGGTTGCGCCATTCAACTATAGCGCTCCGCGAATCGGCAGCCTCCGCCTTCCCGTGCCACGCCGCGCCAGCAATTGCAGTCGCAGTTGAACGCAAGAGACTGCGTCGGCTGATCTGATTTGTTACGGATACTCCATGTTGCTGGCTCATCGTTAAGACCTCCTTACTGTGACAACGCCCTGAGCGTCCTCTATCCGGTGATCGCAGAATACAGCGACAACGTTGTGGAGAAAAAACTCAATCGACCTTGGTTCCCTTCAGCCCAGTTTCGGGGATCTGATCTTACCTTACTGGAATCCCCCGACCTTCCCGCTCTTCGCCAAATACTTCTCTAGTTGGTGTTCTGCCATCGCGCGTGTCCGCCTCCTGACCTTGCACTACCCAAGCCGGATCATTGACGTGAGCTTCGTTCATCATCCGAATCGCTTTGGCCACCAAGTCGGGATGTCTCGCAGCAATGTCGTGGTTTTCGCCGATATCCTTGGCTAAATCGTACAAGGAAATCTTGCCTGTGAACATCGGTTCTCGAATCGCCTTGTGGTTTCCAAATCGGACGGCCTGCCGACCACCTTGCTCATAGAATTCCCAGTAAAGAAAATCATGCTTTGCAGGCTTTGCGCTCCGTCGCAATAGTTCCGGCAGGAAGCTGATGGAATCCAGACCGGCAGGGAGTTTCTGGCCGGTCAGCTCACAGGCCGTGCCCCAAAAATCACCGAAATAACCGACGTGATCGGATACTTTCCCTTTGTTGATCCGACCCGGCCAGCGTGCCACGAGCGGAACCCGAATGCCGCCCTCGTAGAGTGACCTCTTCATCCCACGTAGCCTGCCACTTGGTCGGAACAGGCTTGGATTGTTCTTGCCTTCGTGGTGAGGGCCGTTGTCTGAAGAAAAGACGACCAGCGTGTTGTCATCGATTCCGTACTCTTTGAGTCGTGCCAACAACCGGCCGATGTCACGATCAAGTCGTGAAATCATCGCAGCCTGACCCTTGTCAGGATCTGGCCAAGGCTTGTCTCTGTATGCGCCATAGTCAGGAACTTCCTGACCATTGCCAGTGCCTCTCGTTGCCTCATTGTTGGCGTGTGGCAGAGTCGGTGCCAGATAGAGAAAGAACGGCTTCGCACGATTCAGCTCCAACCACTCCAGAGCTTTGTCCATGATCACGTCGTGCGAATAGTCCGTCTTTTGCCTGGCCCAGCCAGCGCCTTCTTCGTCCTCCACGTGGGCCACATTCCGCAGCGGATACTTCATGTTGTTACGAATCAGAAATGATGGATAGTAGTTGTGAGCGTGGCGTTGATTTAGGTACCCGAAGAATTCGTCGAAACCCATCACATTGGGATGTCCTTCGGAATCGATCTCGCCCAAGCCCCACTTCCCAAACAGTGCCGTTGCGTAACCCCCGTCCTTGAAGACATGCGCGAGCGTTCGGTCTCCATTGCGCAGCTCCTGAATACCTCTGCTGCGCGGCGCATTGCCACGCACTCGGGTATGCCCCATATGTTTTCCGGTCATCAACACACACCGAGAGGGAGCACAAACAGTCGACCCCGCGTAGAACTGAGTAAAACGCATACCTTCGGCAGCCATGCGATTCAGGTTGGGGGTTCGAGTCAACCGTTGCCCGTAGCAACCCAGATCGCCATAGCCGAGGTCGTCAGCCAGGATGAGGATCACGTTGGGTTTCACGGTCGCTCCACAAACGGGCTGGGGATCGTTGATCCAAGCCGAAGCGCTGGACACCAGCATCAACACCACAAGCCGCTTCATTCTTTGCATGAGTTGTTCCTTGGCATGCTTGTCGATCAAGTTCTGGCTTTCCGTTCAAGATGAGAACTGAGTGGTCACGCTTGGCCGGGCTGAATTCGTCTTGCTGGAGCAAACAACCCTACGCAAGAAAGGACTGGGTCGCTGACAGACAATTGTTCTAATGAAGGGAAAAAGACAGGCTCGAAGCAAAAAAGATTGGCTAGGCGTTCGGGCGATTTTCGCAGTCAAACAAACAGGCAGGGGATGCGATTATCGCAGTTCTCGCTCTCTTGGAGTGCTATCCAGTCTCGCAGGGCACCCCAGGACGGGAGGGCGCCCTTGAACTTCGCTAGCCGCTAAAGCTTCCGAAACCAGATGTTCCGGAACTCCAGTTTGAATGGTGGGCCAACGTGCATTTGAAAACCAAGAACACCTTCGAGGGCGCGGTTCTTGGTGTCCTCGTCGATCAGCACTGCCACTAACCGACCATTCAGGAATTGCATCAGCATAGGGCCGCGGCCGATGATGTGATACTGGTTCCAGTCGTTGGCCTTCAACATGCCGGTAAGCTGAGCGGCCTCGGCAATTGTGCCGAGGCTCTTGTACTGCTGGTCGTCGGTAATCCGAACCGCTTGCCCGCGGGAGACGATCACGTTGCGGCCCCGCTCATCGTGGATGTTCCCGGTGAATCGGTCGCCGAAATCAGCGTCCGCCTGATACCCTTTCAGCACCCATTTGCCGACAGCGGGCATCTCCGTGCTGCGGACCTGAATGCCGCTGTTCACGCCGTTCATCCTGAATTCCACCTTCAACTCGAAGTCCCTGAGGACTCCTCCGCGCCAGATCAGGAAAGTGTTCTGGCCGACCACTTTCTCGGGAGTGCTCTCGCCAACGATGGTGCCGTTCTCGACGCGCCAGAAAGTCGGGTCGCCGTCCCACCCCTCCAGGGTTTTGCCATCGAATATCTCCACGAAACCCGCCGTATCGTCTGGACCGGGCGGGTGGAAGAAATCCTTGGGAATCTGCCTGGACGGACTGGTACTTTGCGGTGCGCCTCCGGTCTGGCCCTGGGACACCTGGGCCGCATCAAGTGGCAGGGAAAATGCCACGACAGCGAAGACCCCTGCAACGATGACTCGGGAACGAAGGACCGGCACACTTCTCATCGCAAACCCCCGAACGAGCGGCGCTACAAGGTTTATTGGTCAAGAGCTGGCTGGGAGGCAGGGATTCGAACCCCGATAGGCAGATCCAGAGTCTGCAGTCCTACCGTTGGACGACCTCCCAGCAGAGAAGAAAGGGCCTTCGGAATCAGGGAGTTTTTAACACTGCGCAGCAGATCTTGTCAAATGGGGTTTTCGCAGTCAGGACTGGCCTGTCTGGGATTTGCAAAGCCTATTCGCTCATGTTATCGTCACCCCTCATTAGCTCTGACTTGAGCAAGAGACCGACGTAGCCGGAGTGGCGGAATTGGCAGACGCACTAGACTCAAAATCTAGCGATGGTCACCCATCGTGGGGGTTCAAGTCCCCCCTCCGGCACCATGACTCTAATGAACTTGTTGAGTTTGGAATTTCAAATCAGAACTGGCTTGGAGATCGCTGGTGTCAGTTTGTATCGTCTTAGTTTGTGATGGAACTGACGCAAGACGCTCAATCGCTTCATCGGATTGTCATGGCTACCGTTTTATGCCCCATCAGTTCCTGAACTGTCCGAAGATCGACTCCAGCCATAACTAGCCGACTTGCAAAGGTGTGTCGGATGTCGTGATAGCGGAAGCTGACAATGCCCGACTCCTTCACTGCTGCCGCGATCGTTTTTCGTGGATCTTTGTTGCGCGGCGCCAGTGCACCGGGAACAACGTATCCGCTTCCATCCGTCTGCCGTTGCAGGACCTCTAAAGCAATCTTCGCAGCACTGTTTATTGGGATGTAGCGACGGTCTCCGTGCTTGCTACACGGGATCGCAATAATCCCCAATCGATCCTGTGCGCGCTCAGACCTCACACGAAGGATCTCCCTCGGAAATACAAATGGCCTATCTTAGATGGGTTGATGCCCAAGGCACAGAACTGAAGTTCACGCTCGAACGAGATGAGATTCTCATCGGACGTAGAACCGATTCAGACATCGTCTTCGCCCATCCTTTTGTTTCCCGCCAGCATGCCAAGCTCATCAGAAGTGAAGCGGGCTGCTCGATCCTGAATCTATCCGAGGCTCACGGCACCTATGTCAATGGAACTCGAATCGAGAGGCAGCAACTCCAGTCCGGCGACCGAATCAACTTGGGGCAAGGCCAGATTGAACTGCTTTACTTGGCTGGCGACAGCTCCGTTGCGACCGTTCTGAACTCCGAATTCAGTGATCTGGAAGAATATTTAAACTCCCTTCCCTCGGTCCATCCTCCGGACTCTTCCAAACAGTCCGACCTTGCGAAGATATCTTCGATTCTCGATTTTCAGTATCAGTGGGGAAAACTGTTTTCCTCAGAAAAAGCCCTTCAGCAGATAGTCAAATCTGCTCTGAAGATCAGTGGAGCAGAAAGGGGCTTTATCCTTTTGAAAGGAGACGGCGGGTTCGAACACATAGTGGCTCTGGACGCGGCTGGTGGCCGGCTCCCCTTTTCGGACTTCCAAACCAGCCAGTCCGTGGCACGCGAGGTGGCAACGCAGGGAGAGCTCATTTATATGCCCGAAGGTATTGCGACACCCTTCGCACAACAGAGGAGCATCCTGGCCTTAAATCTGCGTTCACTGGCATGTGTGCCGCTACGGTGGTTGTCGGCGGATTCGAACGAAGCCCAAGTCCGAGGTGTCCTATACCTTGACAGCACAAAGAACATGCGGACCATCTCTGGCCTCGACGAAACAATTCTGAAAAAGCTGGCGCTGGAAGCGGGCAATGTATTTGAAAAGATCGAGTTGATCAAAACACTCGAGGAGCGCAAGAGCCTGAAGCTCGAGCTGGACCTTGTCCAGAACGAGCTGATGGCCGCCGATGCCTTGCGCCGCGCAGAATCGCAAGTTCTCCTCTCCGAGTATGCCGGCTCGATCGGACGATTTGCTGCCGCCTTGAGCCATGAACTGAACTCGCCGCTAGGCGCACTAAAGAATGCCCTTCAAACCAGCAGGCGTCTGGCAGAAAGAAAGCAGACGGCTTCAGGTGACAAGTTGGCGGAGCTGGAGGCTATCGACGTTGAGCTGAGTAGAACGGCCCTGGAGGCAGTGGAGCGTTTGAATCAAATGGTCTTGCGCATGCAGCGCATCACGAACCTGGATCGAGACGAAGCGCTTCCCACCGATCTCAACGCCCTGCTGAGTGATGTGACCGAACTGCTGAAGTCTGCTACCCAGGCTCCAACGGCTATAGAATTGGACTTGCAGCCTCTCCCGGCGCTCTCAATTCGACCGCTGCAGATGAGTGCCGTGTTTTCCAACCTTCTTCAAAACGCAATCGATAGTTCAGACACCACTGGAACCGTGAAGATAAGCACACGCCAGCTTCTCGGGTCTGTGGAGATCGTTTTCCAGAATGGAGGCCGCAGTATCTCGTCGGAAGAACTAGCCCATGTTTTTGATCCCGCCTTCAGAGTCAGGGAAGGACGCGTGTCTACGGGTAACTGGGGGCTCTTCAGTTCCCGGCAGATAGTCCGCGAGTGTGGAGGCGATATCAGCATCCAAAGTTCTTCAGGTCAGGGGACGGTGGTACGGATTGTCTTGCCAATTCATCAGTGAAGAGAGTCTGACCGCTGTTCTCCCGAGTGCCTTTCTCCCTGCTCGCTGGCCTCAGCGGGCTGCCTGATCATGTTGAACCAGCCTTGTACCTGAGCTACATCTACCGACTTAACCTACGGGACATTCTCTGACCACCTGCTTGGGTGGACCCGCTCTCTAACCAGATTCTCCCAGAGGGACGAGCATGCGTTGGAAACGCCCTCTCACCGCTGTGTCATTCCTGCGAAAGCGGGAATTCTGGGAGAAGCTGGAGTCGCACTCTCAGCGACCGCTGTAGCCCTTCAGCGGGGCTGCCTTGAACTTCGAAGCTTATGACTCCTGAACGGTGGCGGCAAGTTGAGCAGATCTATCACTCCGCCCTGGAGCGTGAGGAGAGCCAGCGCGCCGCTTTCCTGAAGGAAGCGTGTGCGGGTGACGAGGAACTGCGCCAGGAAGTCGAATCGCTGCTCGCTCATAAGGATCAAGCCGAGAACTTCATTGAAAGGCCCGCCCTGGAAGCCGCTGCCAAAGGGCTTGCCGAGGGTCAATCCCAGTCCTTGGTTGGACGGCAGATCGGTTCCTACCAAATCCACTCCTTGCTCGGGGCAGGTGGGATGGGAGAAGTCTATCGGGCTGAAGACACGCGGCTCGGGCGTCCCGTGGCGGTGAAGGTTTTGCCGGAAGAGCTGGCTCATGACAAGGAGCGGTTGCATCGCTTTGTCCGAGAGGCTCGGGCCGCGTCAGCCCTCAATCACGCCAATGTGGCACACATCTACGCGATTGGCCAATCCGACGGACTGCACTTCATTGCGATGGAGTACGTCGAGGGGCAAAGTCTTGCGCAAAAGATGAGCGGGCAGCCTCTGGAGCTCAAGGAAGTCTTGGATATTGGTATTCAAGCCGCCGACGCATTGGAGGAGGCCCACCGAAAAAGGATTACCCACCGTGACATCAAGTCGGCCAACCTGATGATTACGCCGAAGGGGCAGGTGAAAGTGCTGGACTTTGGTCTGGCCAAGATCACACGGCCGGAAGGTCAGGTGGCTGGCAGTGATGTCAGCACCTCGATTCAGACGAAGCCGGGCTTTGTAATGGGGACGCTGCGCTACATGAGTCCGGAGCAGGTACTAGGAAAAGAGCTGGATGCTCGGACAGACCTGTTCAGTCTGGGTGTGGTGCTATACGAAATGACGACAGGGAGATTGCCATTCTCAGGAAGCAATGCGAGTGACGTGACGGACCGGATTCTCCATGCCCAGCCGGAGGCCCTCGCACGGTTCAACTATGAAGTGCCGGCCGAACTGGAACGTATCATTCGAAAGTGTCTGGAGAAGGACAGGGAACGGCGCTATCAGTCGGGGCGGGAAGTACTGGCCGATTTGAGCAGGCTCAAGGAAGGAAGCGCGGCGAACACCGTGGAGATGGTGGACAAGAGCGTGGCCAAGCCGCGAGCACGTCTCCGACGCTTCGTCGGGGTCCCGGCCATGATGCTGATGCTAGTGGCTGCGCTAACCTACGCATGGTTCTTGCGCCGCGCGCCCGGCGTGCGCCCGCCGGAGATCAAATCGCTCGCGGTGCTGCCCTTCAAGCCTTTAGTGGCGGACCACCGAGATGAGTCTCTGGAGATGGGCATGGCCGACACGTTAATCATCAGGATGAGTAGCCTCAAGGACGTCACGGTGAGACCTATCAGCTCAGTGCGTAAGTTTAGCGGCCTGGAACAGGACCCTGGAGGAGCCGGACGCGAGCTAGGAGTCGAATGGGTACTCGACGGACAAATACAAAGATGGGGCGACCGGATCAGAGTTACCACGCGTCTCATCAGCGTCGGCGACGGCAAGCAACTCTGGGCGGATCAGTTTAATGTAAAGTTCTCGGATGTTTTCACCGTGCAGGACCTGATCTCCGAAAAAGTCATATCGGCTCTCGAGCTAAAGCTGACAGGCGAAGAGCAGAAGCGATTGACGAAACACTACACCGAGAACGCCCAAGCCTATCAGCTCTACTTCAATGGACGGTTTTACTGGGAAAGGAGGACACCCGAAGGGCTAAAGAAGGCGATCGAATATTTTGAGCAGGCGATCGGGAAGGACCCGAAATATGCCCTGGCGTATGTCGGAGTCGCGGATTCATACGCCGCCCTTGGAGTCCATCATTTGGCACCGAAGCAAGTTTTCCCGAAAGCGAAGGAGGCAGCGTTGAATGCTCTGAGAATTGACGACCGGCTTGCCGAGGCTCATGCGGCGCTGGGGCACGTCCAGGTGCAGTACGAGCATGCCTGGGCCAGCGCCGAACGAGAATACAAACGGGCCATTGAATTGAATCTGAACTCAGTGAACGCGCATCATTTTTATGGCCTCTATTTAACTATGCTGGGGCGCTTCGATGAGAGCATTGAGGAGATCAAGCGGGCACAAGAGCTTGAGCCGTTTTCGCTGTTCATTCACACGAATATGGGACGGATACTCTACCAGGCACGCCGATACGATGAGTCCATCAGCCAGCTTCACAGCGTCTTGGAGATGAACCCAAACTTTGATCACGCGCGCAGCGTGCTCGGTCACGCCTATCTCCAGAAGGCAATGTACGACCAAGCCATCGGCGAATTCCAAAAGCTAACGACGCCGACTACAGGCAGCGCCGGAGACTTAGGACAAGCTTACGGCTTATCAGGCAGAAGAAATGAGGCTCTCAAGGAAATAGACAAATTGCAGGAGTTATCAAAACAGCGCTACGTTGCGCCCTACAATCTGGCGCTTATCTACGCCAGCCTTGGCGACAAAGACAATGCGCTTCAATGGTTGGAGAGATCTTACGAGGATCGGTCGTCGTTTTTGGTCTGGGGAAAGGTGGATCCCCGGCTGGACAATCTTCGCTCCGAGCCACGTTTCAAAGCTGTCATGAAACGGATGGGGCTTGAGTAGATAATTGGTGGACTGGCACAACCAAACACGCCCAGTATCAGAGATTCTGCCCCTTGGGGATCCAACAGAACCCTGCACCAAAGGTCTGGCCATCGCATTCACCCCAATGCTGACCCATGACTCCTGAACGCTGGCAACAAATTGAGCAGATCTATCACTCCGCCCTGGAGCGTGAGGAGAGCCAGCGTGTGGCCTTCCTCGCCCAGGCCTGTGCCGGGGACGAAGCCCTGCGCCGCGAAGTCGAATCGCTGCTGGCACAGCAGACGCAGGCGGAGAACTTTATCGAAGCGCCGGCCTTGGAAGTGGCGGCCGAGGGAATGGCTTGGAACTCAGATCAAGTCACGGTGTCTGTTCGCAGTCAGGACCCTTCCCGAGTCGGGCAGATTGTTTCCCACTATCGCATTGTCCAAAAGCTTGGGGAAGGAGGCATGGGGGTTGTCTACAAAGCTCAGGACCTGAAACTCGAACGTTCGGTGGCTCTGAAGTTTTTGCCACCCCAGGTCAGCCTCGATGCCGAAGCGAAGGTACGGTTCATTCGCGAGGCCAAGGCGGCCTCGGCTCTGGATCATCCCAATATCGGAACCATCCATGAGATTGCTGAAACAGACGATCGGCAGATGTTCATCGTCATGGCCTACTACGAAGGATCGTTCGCGGTTTGAACCGGTGGAGAATCAAAAAGGAAGGATACGAGACAACGGAGGGATATGAAACTGACTTTGATCCACACAATCGGAATAAGACAGGTCTACTCGTCTTTGGTCTAGAGAGGGAAGGAAGCATCCCTCCGGAGATGGTACGGGTTCCCACTGGGGAAGCCTTCTTGTATTTGCCAAGTCTAGATCGTAGGGAAACCGCGGTGTTGAATGAGTACTTGATTGATCGGTACGAAGTGACCAACAGAGAATTTAAGCGGTTTGTAACGAATGGAGGATATGAAAAGAGGGAGTACTGGAAGGCTCCCTTTCTCAAAGGCGGACGGCCGCATTCCTGGGAAGAGGCGATGGCCGAATTCAAGGACAAAACAGGGAGGGCCGGACCAGCCACTTGGGAGGCGGGTGACTACCCTGAGGGTCAGGGCGATTTTCCAGTAGCGGGAATCAGCTGGTATGAGGCGGCGGCCTATGCCGATTTTGTGGGAAAGGATTTGCCCACCATATACCACTGGAATAGAGCGGCTGCGCCGGATTCTAGTCCCGTAATAATTCCACTCAGCAATTTTAGCTTTAAGGGCACTGCCCCTGTTGGAAGCCATCAAGGCTTGAGTGCACATGGCGCTTACGACATGGCCGGCAATGTGCGGGAATGGTGTTGGAATCCAAGCGGTGATCAACGAGTCATATTGGGCGGGGGGTGGAACGATCAAGCGTACATGTTCGATGTTGCCTTTACTCTCCCTCCGTTTGACCGTTCACCCAGTAACGGAATGCGCTGTATAAAGTACCTCAAGACGGATGAGAATAAGGCAGAGCTAAGAAAACCTGTAAAGTTTGAAAAGCGCGATTATGAAAAGGAGCGGCCTGTTTCCAATGAGGTTTTCGAAATCTACAAGAGCATGTATGCCTATGACAAAACCAAGCTGAATGCCAAAATTGAAGCGGTGGATGACAGTCCGAACGAGTGGACGAAGGAGAAAATATCGTTTGATGCGGCCTACGGAAAGGAACGAGTCATCCTATATTTATATATACCCAAGAATGCTGAACCTCCTTATCAAGCTGTTACTTATTTTCCTGGTGGATATGCCAAGCTCCGTTCTGAGTTCATGGAATCTATGGACCTTCAAAGCTTTGATTTCATCATTACGACTGGGCGCGCAGTAGCGTATCCAATCTATGAGGGGACCTTCGAGCGAGGGGGTGACGCTGATGCCTCCCTCCTGCCGAGCACTACCAACTCGTACAAGGATTACGTTATCAAATGGGCAAAGGATCTTCGAAGGTCGATTGACTACCTGGAGACACGAACGGATATCGATGCCGATAGATTGGCTTACTACGGAGTGAGTTGGGGTGGGTGTATGGCTGCGATCATGCCGGCTGTCGAAACACGTTTTAAGGCAAGTGTTGCTTGTGTTGGGGGATTATATTTTCAGAAGGCTCTGCCAGAAGTGGATACCCTTAATTTTGCGCCGCGGGTAAGGATTCCTACACTGATGCTCAATGGTCGTTACGATCATTGGTTCCCATTTGAGACCTCTCAAGAACCAATGTTTCGTCTCTTAGGAACGCCAGCAGCTCATAAGGTGCAGAAGATTTATGAGACGGGGCACTATGTGCCAAGACAGATCCTCATCAATGAGACTCTCGATTGGCTGGATCGCTACTTGGGTCCGGTCAAGCGAAAGGAGCAGTGAGCGCGAGCTCCCTGATGAGCAATCTGACCGTCGAAGAATTTCACGGTATGGGTTCCGCCGGGCAAATCTATCAATCCGGAATGACGCGGGAGGAAGCCATCGTGCCACGTTCCATGAAAACAGCGTCCCCCTTTGGACAAGGGGGGACTTCAGAGGGGTTTTGGGGCGTAACTCACAAGCTGGTCTGAGTTGTCGATCGGGGAACCCACCCCGGCGCTCCGCGCCACCCCTCCGATGGAGGGGATTTTCACAGGAGCCCGTGCGAATTCGACAAGTTATGAGTGTAGGAAACAATAAGCAGTTTCACTGGTGCATGCTTCGACCGGGTCAACGGCTAATCTCGATTCTTTGCGGAATCCTTGTCCTGATACTGCTTTCGTCGTCCGCAGCGGCCGAGGATACTTGGCACGGCATTGAGCGCATTGTTGCTATAGGCGATGTTCATGGCGACTACGAGCAGTTTGTAGCAGTGCTCCGCTCCGCTAAACTGATTGACTTACAAGACAGTTGGTCTGGCGGAAAAACTCACCTCGTACAAACCGGAGACATTCTCGATCGAGGGCCCGACTCGCGCAAGGTGATGGACCTTTTGATGAAGCTCGAGAAAGAGGCCCGCCGCGCGGGTGGTTGGGTCCATTGCCTGATCGGCAATCATGAAGCCATGAATATCTACGGTGACCTCCGTTATGTCTCATCCGGCGAATTTGCAGCCTTCCGAGATCGCAATTCCGAGAAAGCTCGCGAAGAACTATACAAGCAAGACCAGGAGCAGATTAAAGGCTCCTCTCCGCCCGACAAGGTTCCTGCGTTTGATGACGCTTTTCAAAAGAAATGGGAAGCCGAGCATCCTTTGGGATACGCCGAGCACCGGCGCGAACTGGGTCCAACCGGGAAATATGGCAAATGGATTCGCTCTCATAACGCCGTGATTAGGATCGATAAGACGTTGTTTCTGCATGGTGGGATCGGTCCAAAGTATGTGGACTTGAAAGTGCGGCTGATGAACGAGCGCGTCCGAGACGAGTTGGAAGACTTCACAAAGTTGCAGGGTGGGATTGTGATGGATGGCGAAGGGCCATTATGGTACCGGGGGTTGGCCCAGGGAGACGAAATGGCGCTGGAGCCGCACGTCAAGGCGGTTCTTAAGACTCATCAAGCCGAGAGAATTGTGCTTGGCCACACTCCCAAGGAAGGAGCGATTCTGCCTCGGTTCGGTGGCAAGGTTTTGTTGATCGACGTCGGCTTGTCGAGAGTCTTCGATCAGCGGGGGCGGATGGCGTGTCTATTGATAGAGAATGGTAGGTCCTACGCTCTGCACCGGGGTACGAAGCTGGAACTTCCGTCCGATTCAACTACTGGTTTGGTGAGCTATCTAAAGCAAGCAGCAGCGCTCGATCCTTCGCCATCTTCGCTGGAAAAACGTATTGCCGAGATCGAAGCCCGAGCGCCGGCTCCTGTCCATGAGTAAACACGAAATTGGATGCTGATCGCAGTAGTCTACCTGCCCTCGAGGTCAAAAAGTACCGCCGCCTCGCCCTTCTTCGCGATCTGTCCATCAAAGAACGTCACAATCTTGTCTCTTCGAGCCAGGAGGCTACCGATCTGGAGAGAGTTCAGGTAACGCTCCAGTCCCTTCGTCAAGACATCTTTGTTCAATCCCCGCAGTTTGGCTAACAACTTCCGATCGCATTGGGCCAGGTTTGCAGGAGATGGCAAATCTTTCATCGTGCGAAATGCACGCGTGTGATCGATCATCCAGATTTTCCAGTCTTTGGTGATCACCAGATTGCCCAGGTTGCGATCCGTGTTGTAGATCAGTTGATCAAACACCCGGCAAACGTACATCTGCGGGTTCCAAGTGCTCGGATCGGGCGGTCCCATTTTCTTTTTATGGCGATCCAGTTCCGTCATCAACGCGTCGTCCACCCACCAGGTGACGGCGGCCATGTCCCCGCCGACCTTCCGTTCGACGGATACGGGGACCATATTGAGCTCCAGCAGCTTGTCCAGTTCGTAGGCCGCCATGTTGAATTTGTAAGAGTCGCGGAAATTCAATTCGGTTTTGGTCGCGGTCTGGAAGGAGGCCTTTTGGATATCCACCGTCTGGATATGTGCGTCATGCTTGAGTTTTCCATCGTCCAGCGTGGCTCGCTGGGAGTTGGTGATGCCCATTGAAAGGCCTTTTCGCGCAACAACCTTGCCGTTCATCAAAAATTCTTCCATCTCCGCACGGCTTAACTTGGGCGGAGGGGAGACCTCCGTTGCATGCTGCGCGAACGCACTCAGGGCAAAGAGGCAGTTACAGGCAACTGACAGGCAGAACTTCGCGGCCTTCAACCGATTTCTTCTCGCCCGAAATGGGGAAACGTGCCTCATCGCAACCTCCTCCGAAAATCCCCTTGGGAGGGGTGGCGCGGAGCGCCGGGGTGGGTTTCGTTGTCCTCCATCTATGACCAGGGCCTGACGGCCCTTACCCCTCCCAAGAGGGGAATCGGACATTTTCATCCTCGGCTGACTTCCCAGTATGAAAAACGCGTTCCAAAATAGGCTCCCCTCCTCAGTTGAGGAGGGGATGCCGGGGCAGCGGCGACGGCGGGGGTGGTTGGTGGGCGGTGCTTCGTCGGCGACGGATCGAACCACACCGGCAACGGCGTGCCGCGCCGCTGCTCCCCTTATCCAAGTGGGCCCTTCCTTATCATCGTGGTGGCGACGGGAAGCGGCATGAGAAACCCGCCTGAATTACGCTTGACTCCATCAATGCCAGGATGGAGGCAAGCCCTTGCTCATATGGATGCACAAAACATCGGCGGCAAGGTAAACGGCTTCAACCTTTCCTGTCCTGTCCATGTCTGATTCCAATGGACAGGCAGATAGCTCGAATCCAGTGCCATCCGAGAACCAGATCTGCCGGAGAAAATGTTTGTCTCCATAGCGGCTAAACAGCATCTTGGGCTGGCCCGGAATTTTGGGCGCCTTGATGGCAGCTGCCTCTACAGTCTCACAGAGGACCCCATCTTCACAGATTTGAAGTTTGTTGGAAGCCTTCTCCCGATAGACGATGTAGTTGCCGGGAGAAAGTGCCTGTTTCTCCACAACGAAGTCGAATGGAGCTGTCACCTTGAAATCCCCGGGCTCAGGTGGATAAACCTGCGCAGCAGCCGGTTTTACGAACAGAATCAGGATTGCTGAAAGTATAGAAAATTGAGTTCTCATTATATCCTCCCTTATCTACTTAGGCGAGAAGCGAGTTCAAAACCTGGAACGTCAGCAAAAAAATTCTTTTGTTTCTCGCCGTAAACCGGCGCACAGGGTGCTGTGGATCAGAGTATTGGGGACGGGTCGGCCACCGGAAGATTACCTCTGCTTCCAGCACCAATGAGCCAAATCGGTGCTAAGATGGCCCGCATTGGAACCTTAAGCCTATCGACCTATCAACGGACCGATGAAGTTCGACCGTTGGCAACAGATCGAGAAGATTTATCACTCCGTCCTGGAACATGAACCGCGCCAGCGCGAAGCCTTCCTACGGGAGGCTTGTGCTGGGGATGAAGCTCTACGCAAGGAAGTTGAATCGCTGCTGGCCCATCAGCCACAAGCCGAGAGCTTCATTGAAGCGCCAGCCTTAGAGGTGGCAGTTAAGGGGATGGCCCAGAATCCAGCCCCATCATTGGTCGGGCGGCAAGTTGGCCCCTACAAGATTCATTCCTTGCTGGGTGTGGGGGGAATGGGAGAAGTCTACCTTGCCCAGGATCCCAGGCTCGATCGTGTCATTGCTCTGAAGATCCTGCCCACAGAGCTGGCTTCCGACCCAGACCGGATTCGGCGGTTTATTCGGGAAGCGAGAGCAGCCTCCGGCCTGAAACACCCCAACGTCGCCACGATCTACGAAATCGGGAAATCCGACGAGTTCCACTTCATTGCCATGGAGTATGTGGAGGGGCAAACGCTCGCCCACAAGATCAGCGGGCGCCCGCTACCTATTGCCGAGATCGTGGAGATTGGCATCCAGGTGGCGGATGCCCTGGATGAAGCCCACCGGAAAGGAATCACGCATCGAGACATCAAGCCAGCCAACCTGATGCTGACATCGCGGGAACAGGTAAAGATCCTGGACTTCGGGCTGGCGAAAGTCGCCCTACCTGAAGGTCAGGCGCTTGGGAGCGCCATCAGCACGGTGGTGAAGACGGAAACAGGCTTAGTGATGGGGACGGTGCAGTACATGAGCCCGGAGCAGGTGCTGGGCAAAGAAGTCGATCATCGGACCGATATTTTCAGCTTGGGCGTTGTGCTCTACGAGATGACGACGGGCCGGTTGCCTTTCAGTGGGACAAGCAGCAGCGAAACGATGGATCGCGTTCTGCATGGGCAACCGGAAGCCATTGCTCGCTTCAACTACGGTGTACCAGCCGAGCTGGAGAGGATCACCCGCAAATGCCTGGAGAAGGATCGGGAGCGGCGCTATCAATCGGCCAGAGAGCTACTGATTGATCTGAAGAATCTCAAGCGAGACAGTGACTCCGGGAAGGCTACTGAAGTCCTGCCAAGTCAGGAGGCGTGGGAGGAGCGACTCACGTTCCGCCGTCACGCGCGCTGGATCTGGGCCGCGTTGCTGCCGCTGCTGTTCATTGCGAGTTTCTTCGTTTGGCGGGCGTGGCGAGCGCCAGAGAGCACAGTGCCGCTTCGGGCCGTTCCGCTCACCGCGCTGCCCGGAGTGGCGCGTTATCCCTCGCTCTCCCCGGACGGTAATTACGTCGTCTTCAGTTGGAACGGACCAAGGCAAGACAATCCCGACATCTACGTACAACAAATCGGCGTCGGCGGCCCATTGCGGCTGACGACCGACCCGGGCAATGACTACAACCCGGTCTGGTCGCCCGACGGCCGCTCGATCGCATTCCTGCGGGGTCTAACGCAAGGCCAGAATGAATTACGTCTGATCCCACCTCTCGGCGGTCCGGAACGCAAACTGGCCCAAATCCAGTTGCGGCAAGACGTCTGGCCGCCGTATTTGGCTTGGTGTCCGAACAGCGATTGTTTGATTGCAGCAGATTCCATGGGAGAAGGGAAGCCTGACGCTTTGTTTGTGACTTCGGTCCATACCGGAGAGAAAAAGCAGCTCACGCATCCGCAGCACCCTGCGCCGGGCGACACGCAGCCAGCGGTCTCGCCAGACGGCCGTTGGCTGGTCTTCCGCAGGAACGCCAGTGGTCCGTTTACTGGGGAGCTTTACAGGATTCGTCTGGGAAGAGACTCGGTCTCCGCGGGAGTGACCGCGGTTGGCGATCCGCACGGCCTCACGGCGGCCGTGGTCGATGCGAACCAGCCCGCGTGGATGCCCGACAGCCAAGAAATACTGTTTTCCAAAGGAATGCCCGCAAGTCTTTGGAAAGTAAATGCCGCCGGTGAACGGCCAGGCGAAAACCATCCGGCGCGGCTTGCTTTCGTGGGCGAGGATGGCATCATGCCCGTGGTCTCGCGTCCCACCTCGGGACGGCCGCCTCGCCTGGTGTACGTTCGCAGTTTCGCAGACGAGAATATTTGGCGCGTCGAGACTTCTGCTTCAGGCGCCCCTACCTCCTCTCCACCCGTCGTCTCCATCTCCTCCACTAGGTCCGACTACCATCCTCGGCTTTCACCCGACGGGCGCCGTATGGCCTTTGGATCCACGCGCTCGGGAGAACCAGAAATCTGGGTTGCCGATCTTGATGGGTCCAACGGGATTCAGATGACCTCCGGTGCCTCTGGCGCCGGCTTCCCTCACTGGTCTCCCGACGGTGAGCGGCTTGTGTACCTGTCCAACATGGAAGGGCAGTGGGAGAACTACGTCATCCCAGCGGTGGGCGGGAGACCTCGAAACGTCACATCTCACCGCGCGATGGACGCGTGGCCCAGTTTTTCCCGGGACGGCAAGTGGATCTGCTTCACCTCGGATCGAACCGGCGTATTTCAGATATGGAAGGCGCCGGCAAGCGGCGGAGATGCAGTGCAGCTCACGTCGAACGGTGGGTTCATGCCGGAGCCATCGCCGGATGGCGCTTACGTGTACTATGTACAGACTTGGAATCCACCAAGTCCTTTGTGGCGCGTACCGGCCTCCGGCGGCGCTCCAGAGAAGGTGCTGGACGGAGTTCTGATAGCCAACTTCGTGGTGCTGGAGCGAGGCATCTACTACATCGACCGGCCCGCGGGTCAGGGGGCCTCCCGGATGACCGATGCGCCCTCCGGCGAAACAAGACTGCAGTACTTCAATTTGACGACCCGCCGGTCCACGACGGTGGCCCGCAACTTAGGGAACGTGTTCGTTGGTCCTCTCACGGCTTCTCCGGACGGCCTCACGATTTTCTTTTGCCGGGTGGATTCCTCGGTGGATGACCTGATGCTGGTGGAGAACTTCCGTTGAGGCATGGTGCCCTGGATCGCCAATTGGATAGCTGGCTAGTTTCTGTCGCGAAACCCTAAAGGCCTTGTTGAGAGCCGCTTTTTAGCCTCGGAGGGGCGACGGAACGGCTGCTGCATTCCCTGGTCCAACGCGGTTGCCGCTGCCCTTCCAGGGCTTGAATCGGTTCCTATGTCTTCCCAGGGTTCCGCTTCGCGGCTGTCGCCGCTACGCTGCACCCTGGGCTACACGCCGCCGTCCCTCCGGGACTAGGATCCGGACCTGGAGCACCTTCTGGGGTTTCGCGACAGAAACTAGCTAGTGGTGACGCCTGGGGGTTGGCGAAAAATCAAAATCTAGAAGTTATATGACACGCGGAGAGAAGCGAGCCATACGTTCGTTAGCGAACTTCTGAGACGGCGCACTTAGAGCGTGGGCAAGATCAAGCTAGCAGTCTTGAACTTGATGGTAACAGAATGCTGGAAGCCTTCACTCGTCCTCGTCCTCGTTCTCGTCCTCGGCTTTGCCTGGCCGAGAAGCAACCGCGAGTTGACATTCAATGCTCAATGCCGAGGACGAGGACGAGTCTGAAACTCCAGGTTATTTTTGCTCAGGCACTTAATGATTCTTGTTGGTTTGCAGAACCGTGCGCCGGTTCAGGTAGATCGCGGTTATCGTGTCGCTTCGAATTTCTAGCGCCGACGCCTGGCCACCCGGGAAATAGCTCGAGAGCATTCCAGTATCGATCAAGAAAACCTTGCCACCGAATCGTGCCCGGATCCGCCCATCAAGCTGAACGGTGTGACCCACCACAAAACGCTTGGCCCCGAGGGCTGGGAGCAGACTTGCCAGGAATTGGGCTCCTTGTTGATCCGACCACTGCGCAAAGCCGCGGAACCACAGTGGCCCCTCCGGGTGAAAGCTGAGCCAGCCCCCCAGGCTCAAGAAATCCTCCATAATCTTGAGGTGCTGTCTTTCCTGTCTGGAGAGCTCGGAGACATCGCCTTCTTTAGTAGGCGCGGCGGGTTTTCTTGAGGCTTTCTTGCGGGCTTTCACCTCTTCTTGTACCGCCGCCATCATTTCCTCCAGGTTAAAAAACGGCAGGATTAACTTCTGTTCTAGAAAGTACTGCTTATAAGCATCGAATGCCTTGATCTCATTTTTAATTTGCTTGTTCATCTCCTGAACTCTTGATCCCGCCAGCGCCGGGCTGATGCTGCCGTGCAGGAGAATCGTGCCATTCATCTCCACGACGGGCGGCTGGCCCCGCAGCCAACGGCCATAGTTCCCCTCCGGACCGAAGGCCTGCCGATGCTCCACCAGGCCCACCGGATGTGCTTTCTTCCAGCGCTCTTCCGTTTTTGGTGTAAATTTCGGGTCAGGCTGGTTGAGGGCCTCGGCCCGCCTCTTACAGTATTCCTGATAGGATTGGTAGGCTGCCTCTTGGCGCTTCTCCGATTCATCATCCGCAAAGCTGGCATAGTCCGCCGGCACTACGTAGCGGAGGTCGCCGACCAGGGTCATCATTTCATGATTCCCCAGCAGAGTCAGGGCACGGCCGCCAATCCGGGGAGCCTGCTCTTCCAACGCCGTTAGCAGGTCCATGACCGCACGAGACTTTGGTCCGCGACCCAAGTAGTCGCCAGTCTGGACGAACGTGACATTTCTACCGATCCAGCGGTGCTGGGCATCAATCACTTCAGCTTGCCGAAGGATAGCGGCCAAAGCATCGAAGTCTCCGTGTACATCTCCTACGGCAACCAAGCGTTCTTGGGCAGCTGTACCGGCAGTCCCTAAGAGCGGCCCGCCGGCTGCCAATGCAACCAACAGCGCAGGAACGCATATAACAAGAAATAGGCCACGGTCGAAGCTCCCGCGGCAAAGATCTGTCAGGCCCTCAGGCCAGTGTGCTCTTGGTGTCTCTCGCATCATCGTTTATCCGCTGATCTGCGTCTTGGCTTCTACGAGAACCCTCGACTTTAGTGTCACTTGGTAGCGATGAAGTTCAAACTTCGGTCAGATCTGTTAACTTGTTGCCCCCTCACCCCCGGCCCCTGGAGCTGTGAAAAAATTGACCTCGCGTTCGACTGGTTCCGGAATTCCCCCTTAAAAAAGGGGGCGGCGCCGAAGGGCGCGGGGGTTGTCTTGATCTTCGAAGGCAGCTCGAAAATGCTGACGCCGGCGCTCGCGATAGCAATTCATTGATTCTCGGCTTTCCCGTTCTTCAAGACAACCCCCAGACGGCTGCGCGACCGCGTGAAGTCTTCTCAAGACTTCACCTGCGCCGTCGCCCCTGTTGACTAAGGGGGGAATTTTTTCACAGCTACCCTCTCCCATTGGGAGAGGGTGGCCGAAGCGACGGCGGTCGCGAAGGCCGGTGAGGGGTCCGTTTACAACAGAGACGAGTCCTCGATGGTATGAGGTTGCTCGCTAGTACTGGCTTCTATCGAGATCGAAAAGCACCTTCGCTTCTCCCGTTTGGGCAATCTTGTCGTCGAAAAGTTTTACGATCTTGTCACGTCGGCTCAATATCGCGTCGATTTCTACGGAGCTCAGGTAGCGCCCCAGTTTTTGATTCAATACCTCGCTGCTCAATTCCCGCATCTTGGCCAGCAACTTGCGGTCGCACTGCACCAAATTCTGAGGGGTCTGCAGATCCTTCATCCTGCGAAACGCGCGGGTGTGATCGATCAGCCAGATGTTCCAGTCTTTGGTGATCACCAAATTTCCCAGGTTGCGATCTGTGTTGTAGATTAACTGGTCAAAGACACGGCAAACGTACATCTGTTGGTTCCATCCAGGAAGGTTGGGCGATTGCGTCTTTTTCTTCATACGATCCAATTCCGTCATCATTAGGTCGTCCACCCACCAGGTGACGGCAGCCTGCTGCCCGCCCACCTTGCGTTCTACGGACACGGGCACCATGTTGAGCTCCAGTAGCTTGTCCAGCTCGTAGGCAGCCATATTGAATTTGTAAGAGTCACGAAAGGCCAGCTCAGTGCCACGCATTGTTTGGAAGGAAGCCTTGCTAATGTCTACTGTCTGGATGTGCGCGTCATGCTTTCGCTGTCCATCATCCAGGATGGCTCGGTGGGAATTGGTGACACCCATTGACAGCTCCCTTTTCTGAACCACGCGAGCTTTTACCAAGAATTCTTCCATCGCTGCGCGATCGATAGCTGCAGACAGCTTGACGGACTCTTTTTCCGCCGCAGTGTTTGGTGGCAAATCCTGAGCGAGCCCGGCATTCCCGAGCAAGGAGAAGAGCCCGGCTGCGATGACACATAACCCTTGCTTTTTCAGCAACTGTCGATTCCTCAGCATTTGCCCACCTCCTGATAGTGTTTCGTGTCCGTCATTGTTCAAGGTCAGCATTTGGTTGGCCTTGTTAACTTAGGCGTGAATCGGAGCTGGAAACTGTAAGTGAGGGGGAATATTTTTTTGTTCAGGGCAGGACCGTTCCCCATATGGTTTCTCATACCGGTGCTATAATCGCTGCCACGCGACCGATCTCACGTAAATGGAAGGCTTTGTATGAAGTCAGCCTCTCATCCTGAGGTGACCCAACTGCTGCTGGCCTGGAGCGAGGGGAAGGAGTCAGCTTTGGAGAAGTTGATTCCTTTGGTGCATAAGGAGCTGCGCCGGCTGGCGCATCGGTACATGTGGAAAGAACGCGAAGGCCACATGTTGCAGACGACCGCCTTGGTGAACGAGGCCTATTTGCGCCTGGTCGATTCCAGCCAGGTGCGCTGGCAAAACCGAGCTCACTTTTTTGCGGTCTCGGCTCAACTGATGCGGCGCATTCTGGTGGATTTTGCCCGCTCCAGCAATTACCTGAAACGAGGCGGCGACGCTCAGCAGGTTTCGTTGGATGAGGCTATGGTGGTCTGTAAACACAGGGATGCAGACCTGGTGGCACTCGACGACGCGCTGAGCGCGTTGGCCGCGGTGGATCCCCGCAAGAGCCAGGTCGTGGAGTTAAAGTTTTTTGGCGGCTTGAGTGTCGAGGAAACCGCCGAGGTGTTGAAGGTATCCCCGGACACGGTTTTGCGAGATTGGAAACTGGCGAAGGTTTGGCTTCTGCGCGAAATGGGTCGGAAAGAGAAGCAGGAATCGGAGTGACAGTTGCATCGCAACTGTTGGAGCCTCAGCCCTATCCGCATACGCCTGGGCAGAACCTACAGTCGGTCTGGCTGGCGGTCGGCCAGGCCAATCGGCCCGGAGCCTCAGAGTCATTGGCGCCCTTCTTATCGATGAGAATTGACTCATCACCGAGACGACTCAGCAGCGTACCCGCAGTCGGATTTTGCCGTTTGACATCAGCGAGAACATCGAGGGCTTAGGCAAGTTGGCGACTTGTTGAACCTCCGTCATTCCCACCGTAGAACCCTGACCTCCAATCATTCGACACGAGGTTTTTCCGGTGTCAGTTCTGGTGTCACTTGGAACCGTGAAAAGGTACCGTTCATTGCAAGTTGCTGCATTCCAGAAAGGAAGAAGGTCTGGCTTGAAACCCTGATCGGGATTGGTTCTCCGCTCTGTTGAGATTGACCTCCTACCTTTGAGCATTTGGCACACAGTGATGAGAAAGGCTGTTTCCCTGGCAGTCGCTTCTAAACCAGAGTTGTGTTGAAAGAGCAGGCGAGCTTAACAGGAGTATGGTCTCCCTCTTGAACCATTCGGCAAATCGTCGCAGCCAGCGCAGCTTCGTTCATTGTTGATGTCCCTCAACTTTCAGCTTACGGCACGATGCTCAACGTAGAGGCATCCGCCAACTCCGTCGCCTTCAATAAATCGGACGATTCCTTTTCTGCTTCGGACTCTGCTTCGGACCATCCTGTTATGTTTCTATGGCCGAGCGGGGGCTCATCAACTTCTACCCGAAGACCATTCATGAAAGCTACGCCAGCCAGGAAGTCACCGCGAGCCTTAAGACGACGGCCGTTGGCCACTCCAACACGTGTCCCGATCTCCCAGATTTCGGTAGAACTTAGATTTGAAATGTCCTGTACCGAAAGTTTTCGGTCAGCGGGAGGTAAGAACGCTGCAGCCTTGACGCAGTTTTTTGCCTTACTGAAGTGATTCTTTGAAAAAAGGTATCTGCTGAGAGGAGTCTGCGCGATTTGTTGTTGTGCTGCGCTTTGGCTAACGGCCGGTCGAAAGAACCCTGCCAAGGTTGCGAGCAATCGTCTCAGGAAGCTCATCAGCGAAGTATTCTGTTCCGTGAATTGTATTGCTCCCAAAGATTCCGGCGTAGACCAACGCTCCATCGTATCCAACACTTACTGTAAATGCCATTCGACGACCCATGTGCCATTCAAGCACAATACTCCCATTTGGATGTACCGACACCTCTGGAGCTGGAACAACGAGTGGTAGGGCCATCAAGAGCTTCTCAGCATTAGAAAAGGATCCGGCATTCACCGGTGCGGCGTGATATCCGTCCCAATTCTGTTCAGACGCCTCGTAAGCAGCCTCCCATAATGCCAGGAGACCCTCCATCCGTCGATGACCGACGTCGGTCATATCCAAGAAACTAGTTACCTCTTTTTTTATTCTCCCGGCCGTGTTGCTGACTTCCCGATCTGTGTGCCCAGTAAAGATACTTCCGGGTTGCAGAGCAACTGCTTGAACTGTCATTCGAATAGCCTCACCGTCTTTTCGGTTATGCTACTGAAGAAAATTAGATTCTTCATCCTTCTGAGCCTTTCAAATTCCTCAGTCAGCTGTGTTGCTTGTGGCTCGTACTCCTGAACCTTGTATGAATCAATGTCGAGGATCATTGTTGCATGTCTGCTATCAGCTAAGCCAGCTTCCATTGCTTGGCCGAAGTTGACCGAAATCCCTGAACCAGACTCGTGAAGCACTTGCTTGACAAGAAAGGAACTAACCTTCTGTGGAACCTCAGCTGGGAGGCTGGGGGGAGCTTCAAGATACTCACTGAACTCTTCGAATGGAAGCGGTAGCTCAAGCCTATTGATGTAGCGAACCGCAATTCTGGTGACTGATTCCGGGGTCGCAAGTTCCACGTAGCCGAGCCACAGCCGCCAAGCCTGTGGAAAAATCGTTTCCCAAGACGTATACGGTTTCAGCCGACTGAAGGTGAATCCGTCGATTCTCAATTGCACGACGTTCAGATCATCCGCTGACCTGAAACGAAACCCAGCCGGTCCGGAGTCCTTCGAAAACATCGCAGCTTCGCCGCGCTGGATTTGGAATCCTCCCTCAAAACGCCGGAGCTCTTCCCGTTTTGGAAAGTCCTCCCGAAATTCCTTCTTGGGTTCGCGTAGTTTTTCAACCTGAAGGGACTTGAGCGGCCGGACGCGCAGATCAATTAAGGCTTCTGTGATCGGAGCGTTGCTAAGATGCCTGGGAATGGCCATAATGATTCGGAGCGAACTATAAGCTGTGGAGGGTCGGGAATGCAAAACAAAAGGGGGGAAACCTGTGTGAAAAGCGTGGTGAAATAGCAGGAGGATTTTCAGGAAAAGTCAGGAAAGATCAGGGCAACTGATTTGCCATGAAACCCGCATCCGGTAAGAATCTCCAAGGATTATCAACAGGTTAGATTCTAGTCTTTGAGACTCAAAATCTAGCGATGGTCACCCATCGTGGGGGTTCAAGTCCCCCCTCCGGCACCAGTTTGAAACCTCCCTCAGATTTCGTTAAGCCTTCCAGTTTGCCCGTCGCGATTCATCTACCCTTCCATACAAGTTGTCACTGCGCGTTGCTTTGACGGAATGGACCCGAAGCTCCCGCCGTTTGTGCGCGTGCTAAGATGGAACATTCGATTTGTTGAGGTTTCCACTGTACTCCGCAAACTTCCTCCCAGTCGCGGTCATCATTCCTGCTGTAAACGAGGAGCCATCGATTGGCAAGGTCCTAAGGGACATTCCCCCTCAGGTTCAGTGGGTGATTGTGGCTGACAATGGCAGCACCGACGGCACCGCTCGCGAGCAAGGCGCTCAAGTCGTCTCGGAGCCGAGACGCGGATACGGCTACGCCTGTTTGGCGGGTATTGCCAACCTGCCGGCCGGCACCGGGATTGTGGTTTTCATGGACGGTGACTACAGCGACTATCCTGCTGAACTGACCGACTTGGTGTCCGCATTGGTCGAGCATCAAGCGGATTTGGTCATCGGTTCCCGAGTGCTGGGCGAGCGTGAGAAAGGATCGCTGACCCCTCAGCTGCGTTTCGGCAATTGGCTTTCGACTCGGATGATTCGCCTGCTGTACGGATTTTCTTACACAGACCTGGGCCCTTTTCGTGCCATTCGTGCGGATGCTTTGCAACGATTGAGCATGCAGGACGTCACCTATGGCTGGACTGTCGAAATGCAGGTGAAAGCTCTCCAGTATCGAATGAAAGTCGTCGAGGTCCCTGTTCGCTATCGCAAGCGCATCGGAAAGTCGAAGGTTTCGGGAACGATCTCGGGATCGGTCAAGGCAGGAGCGAAGATTCTGTGGACCATTGGAAAGCTGGCGATCAAGAAGCCGAAGATTAAGGATCGAGGATAGCTGTGCGGAGGTTCAGATCTCCCAGTCAAGTTAGTCTCTCCCCTTATGGGCCGTGAATAAATGTTAGAGGGCGAGGCTTGGGGTTCAACCGTCGCGGCGCGGCAAATGCCGAGCGCCTACGAAAGGAAATCAAGATGGAAGAATGCCTGAAGTATTACGCCGCCGCCTGTCAGACGGACTTGCCGAGTCCGCTCAACCGTGCTGAGATGAAACGCAACACGGAACGCATATTGCGAATGGTCGATCACGCGGTAGTCGGCTACGCGCCCTTCATGCCCGTCAAGCTGGTGGCCTTTCCAGAGTTTTCGCACGCCGCCCCTGCTTATCTCACGTTGAGAGAATTGCGCGAGAAACTCGCTGTTCCAATTCCAAACACACACACGGAGAAGTTGCAAGCCAAGGCCAAAGAGTATGGGCTCTATATTCAAAGTGGAACCATGCTTGAGACCGATGCGAAATGGCCGGAGGCGATCTTCAACACCACTTGTCTCATAGGGCCGGAAGGAATCGTGACCAAGTACCGCAAGGTCAATCCCTGGATTCCCTGGGAAGTGCACACCAGTCCACATGACATCGAAGGCTACGACGAACCGCTGTTTCCAGTTGCCCAAACTCCCATCGGCAACATTGGCACCGCGATCTGTTATGACTGGCTCTTTCCCGAGGCTTTGCGACAGCTGACGGCCAATGGTGCCGAGATTCTGGTTCGAGTGTCGGCTTACATGGATCCATTTGGAAGCACAGAACCCATGGATTGGTGGAGCGTAGTGAATCGCTGCCGCGCCCTCGAGAACCTGGCGTACGTCGTAGCCGCCAACCAGGGCGCGAGCTTGAAACACTATCCGCCGTTTTCCTGGCCGGGGGGCAGTATGGTGGTGGACTATGATGGCCGGCTTCTCGCTCAAGCCTCACCGGGGCCGGGAGAGCGCATCGTCGTGGCACCGATCAACGTCGAAATGTTGCGCTACGAGCGCAAGATGAGGCGAGCTCACCAGATGATCGCTCATCTTAGAACTGAGTGTTATCCAATGTATCGTCGCAGTTTTCTGAGTGGATTGCCTGAGCCTGCGCGGTCCCAGGACCTGAGCGTGACCGGGCAGGAGTTGAGGATCGATCAGGCCAAGCGGCGGATGGGATACCTGGGGGAAGATGAGAGCGCTCCAACGCCGAATATTCAGGATCTTCTGGATAAGTCCGGTGATGAGCAGTCAAAGTAAGGGGACGCCCGCGGCGTCCCCCCAGACTCACGGTTTAGGCCGAAATGGAGAGTTAACTCATTACCACTTGTCTCCGTTCTTGCGTGTTTTCATGTCGTAGATGAGTCCGGCCACACCTCCAGAAATGGCTCCAATTGCGGCGCCCTTCTTGCCACCCGCAAGAGCGCCGATCCCTGCCCCTGCCGCGGTACCGCCTCCGATAATGATGGCCTCCTTCTGCCAACTACGGTTTCCTGACTCGCTTGACCGCACTGCGCGACGTGGACGAGTCGGCGGCTCGTAGGCTGCGCTCTGCGCCATGGGGCGGTAAGCCACGGGCATCGCTTGCGGTTGCGCGTTCTCATAAGCTAGCGGTGATGCCGATCCCACGTTGATGACAACGGGCACGGGCCTTCCGTCAGACCCAATCGACGGGAGCACGGAAATCTGCGCGCCGTTGGCATTCACTAGAACCGGAATCTGCTCCGAGCGCAAGCTCGAAGAAGAAAGCTGGTTGCTAGCGAACGGATTGCTAATGAGTGTGGACAGAAAAGCCCCGGTTGCGAGCAAGCCCAAGGCCATGACGGTTACTCCAATTGCTCTTCTCATAGGGATGCTCCTTTCTCAAAGGGTTTACATCATCAGTGACCCAATGTGAGAAGCATTCCCGGCACTGGAGGTTGCATTCAGAATTCGTCTAAGACAAATAGGGCCTTCGGCGCCAAAGTGTTGAACGATCAGTTACTTCGGCGATGCGGGTTTTTGCTGGGATTTAGTGAAGAAGTGCCCAATGCCCGAAGGGAGTTGGTAGTATCGGATGCGAGTGAGCGACTAACTAGCCAAGGGCTTCGCCCTTGATATCCCGGGATACGAGAGGGCTCGCGTCAGGCGTTGCTGAGTTATGCTTCCAGGTATCTCACCACTTGGAGGCCCCCATGAACACCTTTCGCGAGC
>Ga0187893_10003237_pt1 | contig 33535 bp, 31 predicted proteins | sample MA1701074metaG_FD_139574 | JGI IMG/M metagenome (GOLD analysis project Ga0187893, IMG submission 139574) | White microbial mat communities from a basaltic lava cave in the Kipuka Kanohina Cave System on the Island of Hawaii, USA - MA170107-4 metaG ...
CGGCGAGCCGCTCGAGCTCGTCGCCGGTCTCGAGCCGGGCTGCGAACTCGGGCCGGTAGAGTGCGGCGCGCACGGCGCGCGGCGTGAGCTGGTACTTGCTGAAGAAGCGCTGGAACGTGCTGGGGAGCCTGGCGTCGGCGGTGATCTTGGCGAGCCGCCGGCGCAGGTGGTTCCAGCGCGCGAACGGCAAGGGCGGCAGCGCGGCGAGCGCACCGGCGAGCGCGTAGAGCGGCCGGCGCGTGGCGACCAGGCGCTCGTTCAGGTGCCGCTCGTAGCCCGCGAACAGCTCGTCGCCGCCGTCGCCCGAGAGCGCCACGGTCACCTGCTCGCGCGCGAGGCGCGACACGTACCAGGTGGGGATCGCGGAGGGGTCGGCGAAGGGCTCGTCACAGGCGGCGGCGAGCCGCGGCAGGATGGTGGCCGCGTCGTCCAGCTCGACGCGCCGCTCGGTGTGGCGGCAGAGCAGATGTCCGGCCACCTGGCGCGCGATGGGGGCCTCGTCGTAGGCCGAGTCCGAGAAGCCGATCGTGAACGTGCGCACGGGCTCGTCCATCACCCGGGTCATGGCGGCCACGACGGCCGAGGAATCCACCCCACCTGAAAGAAAGGCGCCGAGCGGCACGTCGCTCTGCAGATGCCGGCGCACGCAGGCGGTGAACGTGTCGCGGAAGCGCTCCACCCACTCGCGCTCGGGCGCGGGCGGCGAGGGGCGGTAGGCGAACCGCCAGAAGCGCGTGATGCGCGGTTCTCCGGACGGTCCCAGCTCCAGCGCGCAGCCGGGCTCGAGCTTCGTGACCTCGGCGTAGATCGTGCGGGGCGCGAGCACGTGGCCGAACGCGAAGTACTGGTCCATGGCGCGCGGCTCGGGCGTGAACCGCAGGCCGGGCACGGGGACGAGGGCTTTCAGCTCGGAGGCGTAGGCGAGCCCGCCGTTCTGGAGCGTCAAGTGGAGCGGCTTGATCCCGAGCGGGTCGCGCGCCAGGTGCAGCGTGCGCGTGGCGCGGTCCCACACGGCGATCGCGAACATGCCCTCGAGCCGCGCGAACACGGCGGGCCCCCACTGCTGGAAGCCGCGCAGGATGCTCTCGGTGTCGGAGGTGGTGCGGTAGCGATGCCCGAGCGACTCCAGCTCGGCGCGCAGCTCGGGGTGGTTGAAGATCTCGCCGTTGAACGTGACGGCATGGCGGCCGTCGTCGCTCAGCATCGGCTGGTGGCCGCCGGCCACGTCCACGATGGAGAGCCGGCGCATGCCGAAGCCGAAGTCGCCGTCGCCGAGGCAGCCCTCGTCGTCGGGCCCGCGATGGACGATCGTCGCGCACATGGCGCGCAGCACGTCCTCGGGCATTGGCCGCCCGCCGCGTGCGTACCACCCGGCGATGCCGCACATCTCAGGTTCGACCCCGGGGCGGCGCCGGCACCGCCCACACGCGCACGCGGCCCTCGGCGCCCACGGTGGCGAGCCGCCGGCCGTCGCGCGAGAACGCGAGGTCGCGCACGTGGGCGCCGCCGTGCGGCGACCAGTCCGCGATCGGCTTCCCGGTGTAGGCCCACATGAGCCGCGCGCGCCCGGCCTGCGACGTGGCGAGGTAGTGCGTGTCGCCCGACATGGCCATGCCCTCCGCGCGCGCGGGCCCGGCGAGCGCCAGCCGCCAGCGCATGCGGTCGCCGCGCAGGTCCCAGAACGAGATGGCGCCGGAGGACTCGCGCACGGCGAGCGTGGCCCCGCTCGCGGAGAACGCGAGCTGCTGCGGCACACCCTCGGCGAACGGGCCGAGCGTCACCTCCGAGAGCGAGTCGCCGCGCGGGAACTGGACGTGCGTGCCCGCCGGGAGCGCGAAGCTCCGGAGCAGCGGGCCCCACGCGAGCGCGTCGCGGCCGCAGCGCCACTCGCCCTGCGAGAAGATCGCGCCGCTCCCCACCTCGACGACGCGGCCGATGGCTCCGTCGGTCCAGCCGAGGAGCGTGCCGTCGTCCGAGAGCGCGAGCGCCATGGCATGCCCCGCCGTGGCGAGCACGGGCACGAGGCCGCGCGCGACGAACACGCGCACGCTCTCGGCGGTCGCCACGGCCAGCGTCTCGCCCGAGGCGCTCGTGGCGAGCCCGTGCACGGCGCGCGCCGGCCGGCCGGGCGTGCGCCACGCGGCGCGCTCGCGGCCGCTGACCGCGTCCACGAGCGTCACGCCGTAGCCGTGGAGCGAGAGCGCGAGCGCGCTGTCGCCCAGCACCCAGCGCACGCTCTCGGCGCCGCTCGCTCGCGCCTGGGACAGGAGCTTCGGCGCCCGGCCGCAGCCGGCGAGCGCGGCGGCGAGCGTGAGGAGAACGAGCGCGCGCAGCGCACCAGCTCCCCGCCTAGTGGCGAGCACGCTCATCGCCCGCGCGCCTTCCGCCGCGCGATCGCCTCGCGGTAGACGGCCAGCACGCGCCGGGCGACCGACCCCACCGCGAGTGTGCGCTCGATCACTTCGCGCCCGTTCGAGCGTGTGCCGGCGGCGAGCGCGGCGGCGGCCGCGCCGGCGAACGCCTCCACCGTGCGCGGCACCACGGCCGAGGGCGACACGTGGCGCAGGAGGTCGGCGCAGTCGCCCACCGGCGCGGCCACCACCGGGAGCCCGAGCGCCATGGCCTCCTTCACGACGTTGGGCGAGCCCTCGTGGTAGGAGGGCAGCAGCAGGAGATCGGCGGCGTTCATGGCCCGCACCATGTCGGTTTGCGGACGGCCGTGCACGGCCTCGAGCCGCACGTCGAGGCCGCGCGCGGCGAGTGCGGCGTGCGTGGCCTCGGCGAGCGGCCAGTTCTTGCGCTCCTCGTCGGGGTGGGCGGCGAACAGCAGCACCCGGCCGTCCGCGGGCCAGCCGAGCGCCGCGCGCGCGGCCGCGCGCGGCTCGGGCACGAACCGGGCGAGGTCCACGCCGTTCGGTATCACGTGCACGTCGGGCACGTCGCGGACCACCCGGCGCAGCTCCTCGGTCTTGACGATGACCGCGTCGGCGCGGCGGGCGGCGAGCCGCGAGAGCGCGACGAGCGCGCGGCTCTTGAGCGTGAGTCCCGTCCCTCCGGGCGCCGGGCGCCCGAGCAGGTCATCGCCGCAGAAGCTCACCACGAGCGGCAGCCGCACGCGCAGCGCGGTCGCGCCCGAGAGCCCGTAGTGCGCGTGCACCAAGTCCGCGCCGCACGCAGCCGCCGCGCGCGGGATCTCCCACAGCGCCTTCCAGTACTCTCCCGTCGAGCGCCAGCCGCGGATCTCGTAGAGCGAGTTCTCGCAGCCCGCCGCCGCGAGCGAGTCGGCCTGCGACTTCACGAACGCCCCCCAGTGCGGGCGCTCGGCCGAGGGCCACATGTTCGTGACGACGAGGACCTTCATGCGGCCGGCCCCGGGTCACGCGCGCGCTCGGCGAGGTGAAAGAGCGTCATGGCCAGGTAGCGCGGGTACTCGTTCCGGTCGGAGAGCACGTGGTAGTCGCCGCGCGAGAACCGCGGGAAGCCGCCGTCCGCGCTCTGCTGCGCCATCACCCAGCGGAACGCGCGGTCGGCGAGCGCGCCGTGCGCGCGCCAGCCGGGCCGGCTCACCGCGTGGAGCGCCATGGCGACGGCGTCGGCGTAGTAGACGACCTCCGGCAGGATGCTCCCGCACGAGGCGCGCACCGCGCCCGAGGTGAGGACGCCGCCGGCGAGGTAGTCCGCGAGCCGCACCGCGAGGCCCCGCGCGCGCGCGTCGCCGTGGGATTCCGCGTGCCAGGCGAGCTTCATGCACTGGAATGCGTTGTACTGGTAGCAGAGGTAGTGCTCGCGCGTGCGCGGCTCGCCGACGCCCGCCAGCTCGTAGGGCAGTTCGCCCGTGGGCCGCTGCACCGCCTCGAGGAAGCCGAGCAGCGCGGGCACGCGCTCCAGGTAGCGCGTCTCGCCGGTGGCGCGCGCGAGCAGCCCGAGCACCCAGATCCACTCGCAGGTGTTGTTGGGCACGAGGCCGCGCGGCTTCTGGAAGTAGTTCACGCACAGCCCGCCCGCGTGCTCCTGATAGCCGATCTCGCGCTCCACGTACTCGTACCAGCGGTGCGCCCCTTCGAGCCACGTGCGCTCGCCGTCGCGGCGGTAGCCCTCGAGCATGGCCACGGCGCCGAAGTCGCCCTCGACGGTGGCCACGAGGTGCCGCCTCTCGGGGAGCGGGTAGTCCCACGCGCCATCCGGCCGCTGCGTCTCGCGGATCACGCGCGTCGCGGCGCGCGCGGCATCGTGGCAGGCCGCCTCGCCCAAGAGGTCGCCGAGTGTCCACGAGGCGAGCGCCCAGTAGGCCTGCCCCTGGATGAAGTAGTGGCGCTCGAGCGGCCGGAGCGACGGCAGGTAGCTCTTCACGAACCGCCACAGCCGGATGTTCCAGCGCACGCCCTGGTCGGCGCCCGCGAGCCGGCCTTCGTGCAGGTGCCGCCCCGCGAGGTAGGCGTGGAGCCGGCGCGCGGCGGCGAGGGCGGGGGAGGGTGCGGACGAGGTCTCGCTCAAGGGACGGGGGCTGCCTCGGGGTGGGGGCGGTGCGCGGGCGTTTCGCGCGAGCAAACCACCCGCGCGCGGGCGCGTCCAGCTTCTACCCCGATTGGGCTATCTTGCTCCGGCCATGTCCCGGCCCCCGGTCTCGCTCGTCTGGTTCTTCGACGTGGACGGCACGCTCCTGCTCACGAAGGGGGCCGGCCGCGAGGCCATCTCGCTCACGCTCCGCGACCAGTTCGGCGTGGACGACGACCTGCGCGACGTGCCGTTCCAGGGGCGCACCGATACACTCATCCTTGGCGACGTCCTCGAGCGCCACGGCCTGGCGTTCGTGGACGGCGAGCGGGCGCGGTTCTGGGAGCGGGTCACCGAGCACATGCGCGCGCTCATGGACCCGCCGCGCGGCGGCCTGCTGCCGGGCGTGCCGGAGCTGCTCCAGGCGGTCGCGGCCGAGCCCGGGTGGGTGTGCGCGCTCCTCACCGGGAACGTGAGCTCGATGGCGCGCGTCAAGCTCGAGTCGTTCGGCGCCTGGCACCACTTCGCCTGGGGCACGTTCGGCGAGGAGGGCCCGGACCGCGACGCGCTCGCCCGGCTCGCCGCCGCGCGCGCCGCCGAGCGCCACGGGGTGCCGCCGGCGCGCTGCATCGTGGTGGGCGACACGCGCCATGACATCACCTGCGCGCGGGCCGCGGGCGCGCACGTGGTCGCGGTCGCGAGCGGCGGGGCGGCGCGCGAGGAGCTGGCGGCGCTCGCGCCCGACCTGCTGCTGGACGACCTCCGCGAGCACGCGCGGCTATGCGAGTGGGGAAGGGATCTCGAACGTACGGCCCAAGGTGGTTCCACCTGACCCGCGGATCAACCGCCGGGAGCGCTCGGACTAGCACGGAGCCAAGTTCCACCGGTCCCGACTCGGTATCGCCTGCAGGGGTGATCGCGCGTACCCTCGGGGCAAGAGGCCGACCACGGTCGCGTGCGGTGGGAGACTGAGAATGGAAGTCCGGTTCATCGGGAACGAACGAGAGACCGTCCGGGACGCCCTCGCCGGTGTGCTGGCAGACGCCGAAGAAGCACGAGTCGCCGTCGCGTTCGCCCGCTCCAGCGGTCTCGAGGCGGTGCCGGTGCTCGAGGGCTTCGCCCGAAGCGGACGCGAGCTCCGATTCCTCGCAGGCGTGGACTTCCAGCTCACGGAGCTCGGACTGCTGGAGCGACTGCACGCTCCGCCCGCGGCCGAGAGCCGAGTCTACTGGGCCCAGTCGGGCACGGCGGAACAGGCGCGGAACTTCCATCCGAAGCTCTATCTGGCCCGCCATGGCGACCGTGTGAGCGCCTTGGTCGGTTCCTCCAACTTCACGGCGGGTGGACTGAGCCGGAACGTGGAATCCAACGTCCTGATCCAAGGCTCGATCGAGGAGCCCTCCGTCCGTCAGCTCCTCGAGTTCCACGAACGCCTGTGGACCGCTCCACTCTCGGTTCCAGTCTCACCGTCGCTGCGTGAGACCTACAAGCGTCTCCAGGATCGGCGACTCGCTGTCGAGTCCGACCTCCGGCGTGGACGCGACTTCGAGACGGCCCGGCACCGACTCGACCTCGCTGTCGCGGAGGCGATCGCCGCATACGGGGACACCGCCGGGAGGCGCTCCTGGCTCATGGTCACGAGCCCGGAGAACTACCTGCTCTGTCAGAAGGCAAGGATCTGGGGCGACAATCGCGAGAGCCGCCTGTCCCGCATCCGGTCGGGCGACCTTCTCGTGTTCTATGTCACCAGGCTGCATCAGCTGGGGATGCTGGCGCTCGTCACGGGCCCGATCTTCGAAGCAGGGGAACCGTTGTGGGAGGATCGACCGTACCCGTTCCGGATACCCTTCGTCCCCCTGGCAGATCCTGTGCGTGGCGTGGCATTCAAGGACCTCCTACCGGAGCTGGATCTGTTTCAGCGTACGAGTCCGGCGAATTGGGGACAGGTCCTTCAGCGCTCACAGATCGAACTCAACGCGAACGATGCGGGGCGGGTTCGGCAGGCGGTTCTCCTCGCCGCGGGACTAGAACGAACCGCCTGACCCCGCCTTTTCATGAGCCCGCCGCCTGCGAGCGGTGTCTGCGCGCATCCGAGGTGGCGTCCGTCCGGGCTTCGACCGCAGTCTTGCTCGTGCCCCCGATGCGCTCGACGTGCCACCCTCCGGCATCTGAGCTGTGCACCGCGCGGCCGCCCGCGCGGGGCGCGCCGTTCAGAGGCCGCCGTTGCCCTCCAGCCGCCGGCGTGCCTCCTCGAGCACGGCGAGCGCGTCGTCCAGGTTGTGCACCGGCTTCACGTCCGGGAACGCGGACACGAGCGCCCCGACCGGGCGGTACAGCACCGGGAAGTCGCAGCTCTTGAGGAGTGAAAGGTCGTTGAGCGAATCCCCCACGGCCGCCACCTTGTAGCCCGCGCTCTGGAAGCCCGAGACGATGCGCTCCTTCTGGCCGCGGATGCGGAGCTTGAAGCCCGTGATGTGGCCGGCCGCGTCCAGCTCGAACCGGTTGGCGAACAGCGAGGCGTGGCCGAGCTTCGCCGCGAGCGGCTCGCTGAACTCGTGGAAGGTGTCCGAGATGATGACGACGTTGCCAAGGTATCGCAGACGCGACAGGAACTCGCGCGCCCCCAGGTAGGGCTCGACCGCGTGCGCGATCTTCTGGAGGTCGGCGAGCCGGAGCCCGGCCCGGCCGGCCGCGTCCACGCGCTTGCGCATGAGCAGGCTGAAATCGGCCACGTCGCGCGTGGTGAGCGAGAACTCGGCCACACCGAAGTGCGCCCCGAGCGCGGGCCAGATCTCGGGGGCGAGCACGCCTTCCAGGTCGAGGGCGAAGATCACGGCGCGCGACCATACCACGCTCGCGGATCTCGCCCGCGGAAGGGCCCGCCGCCGGGCGACGCTCCGGTCAGTGCGTCAGGGCCCCCGGAGGACGGCGCTCGATCGTCGCCTTCAACTCCATGCGCTTCCCGCCGCGCACGATCCCCAGCCGGACGCGCGAGCCCGCGCCCAGCTCGTAGAGGATGCGCTGGAAGTCGTGGACGGTGGCGATCGGCTGGTCGTCCATCGCCCGGAGCACGTCGCCGACGCGGACCCCGAGCCGCGAGGCGGGGCTCGGGACGAACACGTTGTCGATGTAGATGCCGGCGATCGGCCCGCCCAGCCTGCGCTCCAGCGTGTCGTTCGGGGCGAGCACGGAGATGCCGAGCCACGGCGACTCCTTGCTCTCGCGCATGAGCATCGCCTGGAAGATGGCGTTCGCGATGTTGGAGGGCAGAGCTACCCCCGAGCCCCGGGGGCCGAGGCTGTCGGCGCCGGGCACCGCGACGCGCGTGTTCACTCCGATCACCTCGCCGCGGAGGTTCACAAGCGGGCCCCCCAGGGCGCCGTCGGGGACTACCTGCGAGGTCTGCAGGTAGGTCGCGGTCATGTCGTCCTGGTAGCACTCCCGCGTGGGAGAGTGAGCCACGAAGCCGGGGATCAGCGCGCGCTCGGCGCCGTCGGGGTCGCCGAACGCGATCGCCCAGTGGCCGGGGCGGGCACTCCCGCTGTCGCCGAAGCGCAGGAACGGCAGCGGATCGGGCCGCTCGACCTTGAGGATCGCCAGGTCGAGCGTGGGCTCGAGGCTCACGACCTGGGCGGGGTGGGGCTCGTTCTCGAGCTCCACGTCCACGAACGGCGCCGGCTGGCCGGTCTTCGGATCCACCACGGCGCGCCGGAGCGTGAGGATGTAGCCGTCGGCCGAGAGAACGAAGCCGCTCGCCCCCGGGAGCGGCCGGTGCTGCGGATGGGCCCGGTCGCCGAGCGGCACGACCTGCCAGCCGGAGCCGGGACGGGCGCTCTGCTGGCGCGCCCACCACGCCTCGTCGCGGACGAAGCGCCGGACGTTGACGACCGCCGGCGTCACCCGCTTCGCGATCGCCTCGAATACGACCTCGCTCCGCTGGAGGACCGCGAGCGCATCGCTCTCACCGCCCGCGGCCCGGCCCGCGGGCGCGGGCGCGGCCGGCGCCTGCGCCGCCGCGAGCATCGCCAGGAGGGTCACCACGGTCGTTCGCAGGGGTCGGGTCATGTGCGCTCCTGGCCGCATGGTGAACTAGAGTGAGTCGAGGAACCGTACGAGGTCGCGACGCTCCGCCGCGGAGAGCGCGCGGAACGCCTCGCGACTCCTCGCGGCCTCGCCGCCGTGCCAGAGGATCGCCTCCTCGGGCGTCCGGGCGCGACCATCATGCAGCAGGAAGCGGTGAGCGTTCACCGTCCCGGCGAGACCCAGGCCCCAGAGCGGCGGGGTGCGCCATTCCGCCTCGCCCGCCGCGCCCTCCGGCATCCCGTCCGCGAGGCCGGGGCCCAGGTCGTGCAGCAGGAGGTCGGTGAAGGGGTGGATCACCTGGGGCGCGAGCGGCCGCTGGCCGGCGTCGCCGGTCGTGAGCGTCGGGACGTGGCAGCCCGCACAGCCCGAGTCGCGGAACTTCCGCGCTCCGCGGCGGACCGTGGGGTCCTCGAGCCCGCGCCGCGACGGGACCGCGGTCCAGCGACAGAAGTCCACGAGTGCCTCCAGGGCCGCGCCCATCAACTCGGGCCGGCCTCCATCGGGAAGGGACCGCGCCGCGCGCTGGAACCCGGTGAGCTCGCTGTGCGGGCGCGCCGGCGTCGTGATGCCCAACTCGTCATCGAGCGACGCCGCCACCTGGTCCGCCACCGAGCCCTGCGCGGCCTTCCATCCGAATCGGCCGGCGCGGCGGTCTGCTGAAGGGCCGCCGTCGAGCCACGCGACCCGACCCGAGATGCCGTCGCCGTCCGCATCCGCGGGGTCGGCGAGCGTGGCGATGAGCGAGTCCGGCACGGCTTCGAGCAGCCCCGCGCCGAACACCGCGGGGGGGACGCGGAGCGAGACGCGCGTGTCGTCCGCGAGCGGGCCGTAGCCCAGGTCGGCGAACCGGACCCGCGGCCGCCGCAGCGTCACGCTCGCGCCGTCCGGATAGAGGTGCTCGACCGGCTCCCATTCGACGACGGGCCGGCCCTCGGCGGCGAGCCCGCGCACGGCCCGCTCGTTGAGGACCAGGCCGTAGCGCGGGTCGGGGAGCCGCCCGCCCGCGCGGCCCGCGCGGCCGAGCTTCACGACCACCGCCGCCGTGGGCTCGCCGGCGCCCGCGGGGAGCCGACCCCGGCCATCGAACGCATGGCAGCCGGAGCAGGAGCGGCGCGTGTAGAACGGGCCGAGGCCGTCGAAGTGCGCCACCGAGGCGGGCGCCTCGATCCACGGCGTCTCGAACGTGCGGCGGCCGCGGGCGAACCGGCCGAGCGCCGCGTCGTCGAGGCCCGGCGCGTGCTCCCCGAACGCGCGACCCGGGCCCGCCTCCGTGGTGGCATCGCCGCCCGGTCGCGCGATCAGCAGCTCGAGCTCCGGCGCGGGCCCGCGCAGATCCGCGGCCGCAGCCACGCCGAGCGCGTAGGCCGTCGCCACCAGGATCGCGACGCGCCGCATCATCCGCCCCCGATCACGACCCGCGCGCCGGCGGCCTCGCCCGCGCGCTGGATCGCGCCGGCGAGCGTGAGCAGCTCGCCGATGAGCGCGCTGACGACGCGGCGTCGCGGATCCCACTCCGGCGAGGTGATCACCGCGTCGAACGGCGCAGAGACGCGCGCCGCGAGCCCGCGGACCGCGGCCAGGCGCTGCCGCACCTCGGTCGCATGGGCCGCGCCCAGCGCCGCGAGCAGGCCGCGCCGGCCGCCGTGGCCCTCGAGCACGCGGGCGATCCCCTCGACGTTGGCGAGCAGGTCGCGGTGCGAGTTGTCGCTGAAGCAGCTCTCCTCGTCCTCCTGCTCGCCGCTCGAGAGCGGGACGCCGAGCCGCTCGGAGGCCAGCTCGAACGCCGCGAGCGTCGCCGGCCCGGTGAGCGCGCGGCCGAGCGCCGCGAGCGGGTCGCCAGCGAGGAAGGCCCGCGCGTGCGCGCCGTGCGCGGGATCCCACGCGTCGCGCACGCCGCGCAGCTCGCGCAGGAGCAGGTTCACGAGCAACGCGAGGCAGGCGCGCCGCCGCTCGCGGACGGGGTCGCCGGGCAGGTAGTCCGTGTAGGGGCGCGCCCCGGGCCCCGTGGCCGAGCGGTCCTGGCCCCAGAGCAGGAACTCGATCGCGTGGTAGCCGAGCGTGACCTGCGCCGTCTCCTCGCGCGCGTGGCGGCCGACGAGCGAGGCTTCGTCCAGCGGCACCGAGCGGTCGGCGACGAGGCCGGCGTGGGGCCGCGAGTGGACGTAGTCGAGGAACGCCTCGTCCACCGGCCAGGCGTTGATGCGGCCCTCGGGCGCCCCGGAGCGGCCGAGCGGGTCCGGCCCGTCGATCGGACCGCCGGAGAATCGAAGCGCCTCGCTGCGCGAGTAGGGCTCGCGGGCGGCGATCCACGCCGCGCGCGCGGCCTCGAGCGAGCCGCGCGACGGCCGCGCGAGGAAGGCGGCGACCGCCCGTTCGAGCGACTCCAGGCTGTCCACCACGTCCGCGTAGGCGGCGAACGCGCCGAGCGCGTGGTCGCGGAGCACGGCGGCGAGCGGATCGGCCGGCGGCGCGAGCGCGCCGCGTGGCTCGCTCGCGGTGGGCGAAGCGCCGGCGTTGGCGGAGCGGCTGGCCGAGGCTTGCGGGCTCGCCGGGCTCGGCGGGTGGGCGGGTGCTGCGGAGCAGGCGGTGAGCAGGCAGGCGAGTGCCCCCGCGGCGCACCCGGCGATCACGCCGCGCCCGGCGGGGCCACGGGTCACCTCGTTCGCTCGAACCGCTGCAACTCCCACGCTCCCTCCACGTTGGGGCCTCCGGCATCGCCCCTCCCGGCCTTCATCGGCAGGCCCTGGCGACGCTCCGAGGGTATTCCGGCAGCGGCGGCCGTCGGGACACGCCGGGCCGGACGATCGAAAAGTCCGTAGGCGGCCGAATCGGCAGAAAAAGATTCAGTTGCGGAAGCAAATCGCCGAAAATATACTGTGCACATGGTCAAGCGACTCGCCGTCGTCCGCGAACTCGACGATACCGACCGCCGCATCCTGGCGCTCGTTCAGAAGGACGCCTCGCTGGCGCAGGCCGAGATCGGCAAGCGTGTCGGGCTCTCGACCGCGGCGGTGCACGAGCGGGTCAAGAAGCTCGAGGCCGCGGGCGTGATCCGGCGCTGGACCGCGCTCGTGGACCCGGCTGCCGTCCACGCACAGGTGTGCGCGTTCGTGGAGGTGTTCTTCGAGCACCCGCGCTTCGAGAAGAGCTTCCTCGAGCGGGTGAACAGGCTGGATGCGGTCCAGGAGTGCCATCACATCACCGGCGAGTTCTCGCTGCTGCTGAAGGTCCGGGTGCCGGACATGCCGGCGCTCCAGGCGCTGCTCCTCGAGCAGCTCTCGGGCCACCACGGCGTGCGGCAGACGCGCACGGTGATGGTGCTGTCCACGGTGAAGGAAGAGACGATCGTCGCCACCACCGCCACGGGAGACGAAGCATGAAGACGCCGAAGATCGCACCCGCCGCGGTGCACGCCACGCTCGCCCGCCACATGCAGGCGGACGGCTACGACCTCGTGCTCGACCTGCAGAAGAGCCGCGGCCGCCGGCTGCACGACGTGCGCACCGGCCGCTCCTACCTGGACTTCTTCTCGTTCTTCGCCACGCTGCCGCTGGGGATGAACCACCCGAAGCTGAACGACCCGGACTTCCTCGCGAAGCTCACGCGGGCCGCGCTCGTGAACCCGACGAACTCCGACATCTACACCACCGAGTTCGCCGAGTTCGTCGAGGTGTTCGGACGCGTCGCCATGCGCCCGTGGCTGCCGCACGCGTTCTTCGTGGCCGGCGGCGCGCTCGGCGTGGAGAACGCGCTCAAGGCGGCCATGGACTGGAAGGTGCGCCAGAACTTCCGCAGGGGCGTGCGCGAGGAGAAGGGCCACCAGATCCTCCACTTCCGCGAGGCGTTCCACGGCCGCTCGGGCTACACGGTGTCCATGACGAACACGGCCGACCCGCGCAAGCACCAGTACTTCGCCAAGTTCGACTGGCCGCGCGTCTCGAACCCGCACCTGCGCTTCCCGGTGGACGCCGCCGAGCGCGAGCGCGTCGAGAAGGCCGAAGCGGCCTCGCTCGCCGAGATCCGCCGCGCGTTCGCCGAGCGGAAGGACGACGTCGCCGCGATCGTCATCGAGCCCATCCAGGCCGAGGGCGGCGACCGCCACTTCCGGCCGGAGTTCCTTGCAGCCCTGAAGAGCGTCGCGCACGAGCACGACGCGCTGCTCATCTTCGACGAGGTGCAGACCGGCGTCGGCCTGACCGGCCGCTTCTGGGCGCACGAGGCGCTCGAGGTCCAGCCCGACCTGCTCGCCTTCGGCAAGAAGATGCAGGTGTGCGGCATGCTGGCGGGCGGCCGGCTCGACGAGGAGCCCGAGAACGTGTTCAAGGTCTCGAGCCGCATCAACTCCACGTGGGGCGGGAACCTGGTGGACATGGTGCGCTGCATGCGCTACCTCGAGATCATCGAGGAGGATCGCCTGGTCGAGCACGCGGCGAAGGTCGGCGCGCATCTCAAGGCCCGGCTCGAGGCGCTCGCGGCCGAGCGGCCCGAGCTGCTCTCGAACGCCCGCGGGCGCGGGCTCATGTGCGCGGTGGACCTCCCCGACACGACCACGCGCGACCGGGTGCTGGACAAGGCCTACGAGCTGGGGCTCATGGTGCTGGGCTGCGGTCACGTGGGGGTGAGGTTCCGGCCGCCGCTCGACGTGACCGCGGCCGAGGTGGACGAGGGACTCGACATCCTGCGCCGGGCTGTGGAACTTTCCCGGGCGAGGAGCGCCTAGTCCTGCGAGCCCGGCGCGGCCGGGCGTGCGCACCACCCGGGGTCGAGCCATGCGTGTGAAGAGCCTGCTGCGCCGCGTCGCGCCGTGCCTGGCGCTGCTCGCGGCCGTCGTCGCGCCCGCGCGGGCGCAGGCCTACGGCGAGCCGACGTGGCCGCGCTACGCGCTCGGGGTGGGCGCCGGGGCGTTCGTCCCGCAGGGGGCGCTCGCCGATCAGGCCAGCACGAACGCCGCGTGGGAGCTGCTGCTCTCGTTGCGCCCGAGGGGTTGGCGCGTGCTCGGCGTGCGGGTCACGGGGCAGTTCGTGGAGTACGGCCGCTCGGACACCACGTACGCGCTCCCCGGCGTGGACGTGGACACCCGCACCGGCAGCAGCCTGGTGTGGATCACGCTCGGGCCCGAGGTCCTGATCGGCAGCGGTCCTCTGCGCGCGCTGGGCCACGCGGGCATCGGCCTGGGTTCCGCCATGACGCAGACCTCCATCCGCGCTTCGACGAACGACGTGGGCCACACGAACCACCGCGACAACGCCATGGCGTTCGAAGCCGGTGCCGCGCTCGCCTGGCTGCCGCTCCGCTCGGGGCTGCTCGTGGTGGAGCTGGGCGGGCGCTGGGTCGGCACCGGGGCGCTGGAGCACGTGCCCGGCTCCGGCATCCGCCGCGCCGCCGGCGAGCTCGTGCTCTCGCCGCGGCGCGACGAGCTCCAGGGCATCGTGCTGCGCGCCGCGCTCGGCGTCGCGCTCGACCGCTGGCCGCGGCGCTGACGCACCGGCATGAGGACCGCGTGAAGAAGACCGGGCTCACATCGGTCGCCGACTATCTCGCGTCGCTCCCCGAGGACCGGCGCAGGGCGATCCAGGCGTTGCGCAAGCTCATCAACCAGCACCTGCCCAAGGGCTACCGGGAGACGTTCGCCTGGGGGATGATCACCTGGTCGGTGCCGCTCGAGGTCTATCCCGATACCTACAACGGCCAGCCGCTCTGCTACGCCTCGCTCGGCAGCCAGAAGAACCACATGGCGCTCTACCTGATGACCACGTACATGGACTCGCCGCAGCAGAAGCGCCTCGTGGCGGGCTTCAGGGCCGCGGGCAAGAAGCTCGACATGGGCAAGGCCTGCATCCGGTTCAAGTCGCTGGACGACCTGCCGCTGGACGTGATCGCCGAGGTGGCGGGCGCCGTGCCGATGAAGGCGTTTGTAGAGGTCGCGAAGTCGGTGCGCTCGCGCCGGAACTAGCCCCTCCAGCGCCCGGATTGCGCGTTCCGGACCGGTTCCGCGCATCTCCAGTCGGGATCCCACGGCACGTCCGCTCGTGGGGACCACCACCCCGACGAAGGAGATCCGCCATGAGCACCGCCATCCGACCATTCGCCGCCCTCCTTGTCCTCGCCAGCCTGCCGTTCCTCACGGGCTGCGGCAAGGACAACCCCATGGCCCCCGAGACGGCCGGCCCCGAGCAACTCGACGTCACCGTGACCCTCGTGCGGCTCGTGGCCGTGGCCGACGGCGACGGCATCGAGGGCGCCGGGGACTTCGAGTACTCGGCCGAAGTCTTCGACGGGAGACCGACGACGCTCCACGTGGCTGGCAGCACCCAACTCGAGACCGGCTCGACACTCGCACTCAACAAGTCGCGCGTGATCCGTGTCACCAAGGGCGACAAGCACCAGATCAAGGTGAGCTTCACGGCCACCGAGTGGGACCAGACCATCTTCGGCGAGGTCTACGCCGACACGCGCATGGACCACTTGACCGAGGACCGCACGCACGCCGAGACGACCGCCGCGGCGAGCTTCAACGACGGTGAGCGTTGGATCACGCTCGGGACCGGCGACCTGCAGTTCCGGCTCGTCTACTCGATCACGTCCAAGCCGGTCTAGAGATCGCGCAAGCTCGCGTGCCCGAGTGCGGAGCGGGCCTCAAGGCCGCTCCGCCCGGATTCGCGGCGGGGAGCCAACCATGAATCGCATTCGTTCGAGCTTCGCACTGGCGCGGGCCTGCTTCCTGGCCGGCTCGATCTGTGTCGCGGCGATGTTCCCCGCCGCCGCGGTGGCTCAGGGGCTCCGACCCGGGAGCCTGCTCGTCTTCTACGGCTATCCCAGCTCCATCAACACCACATGGTCCGTGCCGGGAGCCGCGCAGGAGTTCGGCCGATACGACTTCGTGGTCTGGGGGGACGGGCTGGACGACCCCTCGCATCCCGACCATGCTAACGCGGTCGCGATCCTCGCACACGCGGCGACATCCGCCACACGGATCTTCGGCTACGTGGACCTCGGAGTCAGCACACAGAACCTGTCCGTGAGCCAGATCCAGTCGCGACTTGGGCGCTGGGACGCGATGGGCGTGAACGGCGTTCTCCTGGACGACTTCGGTTACGACTTCGGCGTCAGCCGCGCCCGGCAGAACGCCGCCGTGGATCACGCGCACACGCTGGGCCTCGCGGTGATCGCGAACGCATTCCGCCCCACGGACGCGTTCGGCGGCGCTGACCCCGTGCACAACCCCTCGGGCCTCGGCACGAGCCTCGGGAGCGGCGACTACTACCTCTACGAGAGCCATGGCGTGCGGCTGGGCGAGTTCGAGGACGCCGCGGCGTGGTCGGATCGCTCCGCCGCGATCGAGGGCTTCCGCCAGGCGATCGGATTCCGGGTGCTCTCGATTACCACGACCGCGACCGACGGCCCTCAGGCCTACGATGCGTCCAGGTTCTTCTACGCATGGCATGCGGCGCTGCTCTCCGGTCACGAGGCCACCGGGTGGGGCGAATACGGCTTCTCGGCGTACGGTGCTTCGAACGGCCTCGCGCCGTATCGCGCGCGCCCGACGCTCGATCCCGGGAGTTCGTACTTGACCCCGGTGCTGCGTGCGGGCTGGCTCTTCACGCGGCACACCGACCTCGGCCGCATCGAGCTCGACTCGGACGCTCACAGCTTCGGCTTCAGCCCCGCGTCGCTCGGAGCTCCGGGTGAGTCAGGCGAGCCCGGGTGGGCCGACCGACGGCTGGTCGCGTTCCCCAACCCCGCTCGGACCGGGACACGCATCACGTTCATGCTCGAGCAAGTGCAGGATGCGCGCTTGGCCATCTACGACGCCGGCGGACGGCGCGTGGCTTCCCACTTCGCACCGACGTCGGGCGCCGGCCGGCACGAGTGGCACTGGCGATCCGTGGATGGCGCCGGTCGCCGCGTCGCCGCGGGCATCTACCTCGCGGTGCTCGAGGCCGGCGGGATCCGCACCTCCACGCGGCTCGTGCTGCTCCGGTAGCGAGGGGCCTCGTGGATCGCCGCCGCGATGCGTGTGCTATCGTGCACCCGGGCAGGATCTCTCCGATACCCCGGCTGGGCCGTCCATGCCGCCGCCGCCTTCCGAAGTCACCCGGCTGCTCCTCGAGTGCAATGCTCGCGGCGAAGGGGCGGCTGATGCCTCGCGGCGACTCTTCGAGCTGGTCTACGACGAGCTGCGCCGACTGGCTGGCGGGCTCATGCGACACGAGCGCGCGGCTCACACGCTCCAACCCACGGCGCTCGTCCACGAGGCGTTCTTGAGACTCGCGGACGCCGCGAGCATCGAGTGGAAAGGCCGCGCGCACTTCATGGGCATCGCGGCCCGGGCGATGCGCCAGATCCTGGTGGACCACGCGCGCCGCCACGCCGCCGAGAAGCGAGGCGGCGGCCTCCAGCGCGTCACGCTCACCGGTCAGGAGCCCTTCGAGCCGCACGACGCGGTGGAGATCCTCGAGCTGCACGACCTTCTCGACCGTTTCGCGACTCTCGACCCGCGCGCCGCCCGGGTCGTCGAGCTGCGCGTCTACGGCGGGCTGAGCGTGCAGGAGGCGGCCCACCTGCTGGACGTCTCGCCCCGCACGGTGGACGGGGACTGGGCCGTCGCGCGCATGTGGCTCTCGCGCGAGCTGGGCTCCCGGGGCGCGCCGTGAACCACGAGCGCTACGCGCGCGTCAAGGAGCTCGTGTTCGCCGCGAGCGAGCTGACCGGGGGGGAGCGCGCCGCGTACCTGGACCGCGCCTGCGCCGGCGACTCCGCGCTTCGAGTCGAGGTCGAGTCGCTGCTCGTCCACCAGCCCGACCCGGCCTCGATCGTCCAGAGCGGCGCGCTCGCCGGCGACCTCGAGGGCGCGCTGGCGGGAGCCTTGCGCGAGCCCGGGGGCCGGCGCGCGCCCGACCGCGTCGGTCCGTATCGGGTGCTCGAATCGCTCGGCGAAGGCGGCATGGGGCAGGTGTTCCGCGCCGAGCAGGACGAGCCCATCCGGCGGGTGGTGGCGCTCAAGCTCATCCGGCGCGGGCTCGATTCCCGTGAGTTCTTCCGCCGCTTCGAGGCCGAGCGCCAGATCCTCGCCCGGCTCGAGCATCCGGGGATCGCGCGCCTCATCGACGGCGGACTCACCGACGACGGCGTGCCGTGGTTCACGATGGAGTTCGTGGACGGCGTGCCCATCGACCGGTACTGCGATGAGCACGCGCTCGGCGTCGCGGCGCGCGTCCAGCTCGTGCGCGAAGTGTGCGCGGCCGTCCAGTACGCCCACCGCAACCTCATCGTCCACCGGGACCTGAAGCCCGGGAACATCCTGGTCTCGCCGGACGGCACGGTGAAGCTGCTCGATTTCGGTATCGCGAAGGTACTGGGGCCCGGCGGACACGGCGTCGAGACCGCCGCCGAAGCTCCGCTCACGCGCACCGACTCGCGGCTGCTCACGCCGGCGTACGCTGCGCCCGAGCAGGTGCGCAATGAGCCCGTCACGACCGCCACCGACGTCTATTCGCTCGGCGTGATCCTGTACGAGCTGCTGTGCGGGCGCCGGCCATACGTCGCCAGCGGCGGGTCCACGCACGAGCTGGAGTCCGCGATCCTGAGCGTGGAGCCGGTCGCGCCCAGCGCGACACTGCGAGAATACGGGCCGGCTCCACGCTCCGAGGCGGCGCTGGCGGACGACACGTCAGTCGCAGCGGCGCGCGGCACCATGCCCGCGCGGCTCCGCCGGGAGATCGCGGGCGACCTCGACACCATCTGCCTGAAGGCTCTGCGCAAGGAGCCCGAACGCCGGTACTCGTCGGCCGACGAGCTGGGAGCCGACCTCCGGCGCCACCTCGAAGGCCGCCCCGTGCTCGCGCGGCGCGACACGTTCGGCTACCGGGCGGGGAAGTTCGTCCGGCGCCATCGCGCGGGCGCGGCGGCCACCGCCGCGGTCGTGATGCTGGTGGCCGCGATCGTGAGCGTCTACACGGCGCGACTGCGCGAGCAGCGCGACCGGGCCACCGAGGCGCGCGATGCGTCGGATGCCGTGACGGAATTCCTCTCGGGCATGTTGCGCGCGCCGGACCCTCGCGAGCAGGGCCGCGACGTCACGGTGCTCGCCGTGCTCGACAGCGCGTCGCACAAGATCCAGAAGGAGTTCGCCACACGACCCGCGATCGCGGCACGGCTGGAGATGGCCGTGGGCCGCGCCTACCACGGCCTGGGCCAGTACGCGCCTGCACGCGAGCACCTGGAGCGCGCGGCGGCGATGGCCGGCACGCGGCTCGGCCGCGATGCACCGGCGCAGCTCTCGGCCCGGCAGTACCTCGCCACGCTCGCGACCGATCAGGGGCGATACCAGGAAGCCGAATCGCTCACCAGGCTCAACCTGGCCGACCGGCGCAGGCTGCTGGGACTCGAGCACCCGGACGCGCTGGAATCGGTGAATGCGCTCGCCGACCTGCGCGCTCGGCTGGGCCATCCCGCCGAGGCCGAGTCGCTGCTCAATTGGAACCTCGCCGCGCGCCGCCGCGTTCTCGGGCAGGAGCACGCCCAGACCCTCAACACGATGGGGCTCCTCGCCAACCTCTACGCCGACCAGGGCCGCTTCCGGGAGGCGGAGCCCTATTACGTGCGACAGCTGGAGATCCGCCGTCGCGATCTCGGTCCCGACCACCCGCACACGCTGTCCACCATGAACAACCTTGCGCTCCTCTACATGCAGACCGCCCGCTACGCCCAGGCCGAGCCGCTCTTCCTGGAGACGCTCGCGATCCGCCGGCGCGTCGAAGGCGAGAACCATCCCGACGCGGTGGGCACCAAGTACAATCTCGGGATCCTGTATTCCGAGCTGGGCCGCTTCGCCGAATCCGAATCTCTGCTCACCCAGGTGCTGAACGCGTTCCGGCGCGAATTCGACGAGGAGGGGGCCCGCACGCTGGTGGTGAAGAACAACATCGCGCGGATGTACGCGAAGGCGAAGCGCTACCGCGAGGCCGAGGCGCTCTACCGCTCGACCATCGCATCGCGGAAACGAGTGCTTGGCGAGGAACATCCGTCCACGCTCGGCTCCGAGGTGAACCTGGCGGGCGTGCTGCGGGACGCCGGTCGCTACGCGGAGGCCGAGCCGCTCTACCTCGCGACACTGGCCACGCAGTGGCGCGTGCTCGGGGATCGCCACGCCAACACGCTCAACTCGATGCATCACCTGGGACTCCTCTACCTGAAGAGCGGCAAGCCCGCTCGTGCGTGCCCACCGCTCGACTCTGCGCTCGCGGGCGTGAGCGCGAAGCTCGGCCGAGACCACATCGACTGGGCGCGGTATGCGACGGCGCTGGGCGACTGCCTCACCCGGCTCGGCCGCCTCGACGAGGCTCAGGCGACGCTCGATTCGGCGTACGCGAGCGCCGTGCGCACGCGCCCGCCTGGAGACCCGCAGCTCCGCGAGACGGCGGCGGCGCTCGCGGCGTTGTACGACGCGCGTGGGAACGCGAATGCGGCACGCGCGTGGAGGGAGCGGGCGGGGAAGTAGGGTGCCGCCGCGCCGGGAGCCGTCCCCCGCGCGCGTGCGCCGCACGCCCCGCAGCGGGTAGTGTCGCCGGTCCCATGACCGCGCCCCGGACGTTCCGTGATGCCGCCTGCATCGTGCTCGTGCGCGGCGAGGGCCGCGACCTCGAGGTTTTCTGGGTGCGGCGGGGCGAGGCCGTGCCGTTCCAGCCCGGGTTCATGGCGTTCCCGGGCGGCAAGGTGGATGGCGCCGACGCCACGTTCGAGATGCCCTCGGTCCCCGACGACTTCGAGCGCGCCGCGCGCGTGTGCGCCGTGCGTGAGGCGCTCGAGGAGACGGGCGTGCTCGTGGCGCACGACGGGCCCGTCGAGGCGGCCGCCGTCGCGGCCGCGCGCGAAGCGCTGCTCGCGGGCCGCGCCACGCTCGCCGGCGTCGCGCGCGAGCACGGCTGGCGGCTGGTACCCGAGTCGCTCACGTTCGCCGGACGCTGGCAGACGCCGGTGTTCGCGCCGGTCCGCTTCGACACGCTGTTCTTCCTCGCCCGGCTGCCGGAGGGCCAGGAGCCGTCGGTCATCCCGGGCGAACTCGAGAGCGGCGAGTGGGTGAAGCCGCTCGCGGCGCTGGATCGCTTCCGCCACGGCGAGCTCACGTTCGCGGCGCCCATCCTGTGGACGCTCGTCGCGCTCGCGGAGGGAGGGGGGCGGCTCGCCGAGCGGCTGGCGGAGGGGCCCGCGCGCGCGACCACGCCCGTCCGGCGGATCGAGCTTCAGTGGGGCGTGCTGCTCCACCCGATGCCGACGCGGCCCTTGCCGCCGGCGCGGCACACGAACGCGTACCTCATCGGGGAGCGCGAGCTGGCGCTCGTGGATCCCGGGAGCGGCGAGCCCGAGCACCTGCGCGAGCTGTTCGCGCTCACCGACCATCTCGCGGCCGAGGGCCGGCGGGTCACGATGATCGTCGTGACGCACCACCACCCGGACCACACCGGCGGCGTGGCGGCCAGTCGCGAACACTTCGGGGCGCGCGTCGTCGGGCATCGGCTCCTCGCCGAGCGCCTGCCGCTGGACGTGGTGGTGAAGGACGGCGACTGGCTCCCGCTCGCCCCGGGTCTCTCCGACTGGACGCTCCAGGTGCTGGAGACGCCGGGGCACACGCGCGACTCGATCTCGCTCTGGCACCGCGCGCGGCGCGCGCTCTTCGTGGGCGACCTCCTACCCGGGGGTGCGGGGACCGTGGTCATCGACCCGCCCGACGGCGACATGCGCGACTACCTCGCCTCGCTCGAGCGCTGCGCCGCGCTCGAGCCCGCGACCCTGTGGCCGGCGCACGGGTCGCCCTCGGGAGCCGCCGTGCGCCGGATCCGCGCGCTGATCGAACACCGGCTCCTGCGCGAGCGTCGCGTGCTCGCCGCGCTCGGCGCCGAGCCGCGCTCGCTCGCGGAGCTGGTGCCCGGCGTCTACGACGACACGCCGCGCGAGCTGTGGGCCTGGGCGGAGCGGAGCCTGCTCGCGCACCTGGAGAAGCTCGCACGCGAGGGCCGGGCGCGGAGCGAGGGCGAGCGGTGGGCCGCGGCCGGATGAAGGTGGGGCTCGCATGCCCTTCCTGATGGCGGTCGCGTCCTCGGTGCTCTACGGCATCGCGGACTTCCTGGGCGGCATGGGCGCGCGCCGCGGCCCGGTGCTGGCGATCACCGCCTGGTTCCAGGTGGCCGGCGTGCTGCCGCTGGTGTTCTACAGCGTCCTCACACCGGGCACGCCCGCGCCCGCGGACCTGGCGTGGGGCGGCGCGGCGGGCGCGGCGGGCGGGACCGGCGTGCTGCTCCTCTACCACGCGCTCGCGACCGGTGTCGTGAGCACGGCCGCCCCGCTCATCTCGATGATCGCGCTCACCGTGCCGGTGATCTTCGGGATCGCGCTCGGCGAGCGCCCCGGGTGGGTCCCTCTCGCGGGCATCTTCCTCGGCTGTGTGGCGGTGGTGCTGATCAGCGCCCAGTCGGACGGCCACGGGTCCGGGGCGGACGGCGCCGGTGCCGCGCGCGCGCTTCCCGCGGAGGCGCAGCCCGGGCACGGAGCGCCGCGGCCCCGCGCCTCGCCGCCAGCCGCACTTGCGACCGCCGCCGCCTCGGGCGTGCTCATCGGGCTCTTCCTCGTCTTCCTCGCGCGCGTCGAGGCCGGCTCGGGCGGCTGGCCGCTCGTCATGGGCCGGGGGGTGGCCACCGTGCTCACGTTCGCACTGCTCCTCGCGCGCCGCGTCCCCGTGCGTCCGCCCGCTACCACGCACGCCTTCATCGCCGGCGGGGCCGTGTGCGACGTGAGCGCGAACGTCTTCTATCTGCTCGCGGTCCAGCGGGCACCCATGAGCCTCATCGCCACGCTCGTCTCGCTCGCGCCCGCGACCACCGTCGTGCTCGCGCAGCTCGTCCTGCGCGAGCGGCTCGGCACGGCGCAGCGCTGGGGCGTGGCGTTGGCACTCGTCGCGGTGGTGATGCTCTCGCGGGGGTAGCGGCCGGACCGGACCGACCGTGGACCCGCTACTCGGGGCACGGGCTCCTCCGCGGGCGGCGCGGACGCCGGCTGGTGCGATCGCCCCGGATCAGCGGGACTCGCCCGACCCCATGCGCGCCAGCATGTCCTCGCGTGCGGCCTCGATGCCAGGCAGGTATCCGAGCCTCAGGAGCTTGCAGCCCATCGCCTTCGCGACAGGAGCGAGCAGTATTCGAAGAGTGTAGTCGCGCACGAGGATCCGCTTCGGGCTGCAGCCGATCTGCAGGGCGTGTCGAGCGAAGCGGGCAGTGACGCCCGCCACGAGGTCCGGGGCCTCGATCGGGTCCGCTGCGTGGATGTAGTTGCTGCTCCGGTCGAGGATCATGAGCGTGCGCAGGACTCGAGGCCGGGTGGAGCGCGTCTCCGCGATCACCCCGAGCCCCGTGAACGCGTCCACCTCCCACTCCGCCGTCGAGTCCCGGCGGAGCTGCGCGAGCCGTGCGAGCGTCACCTCGTCCAGCCCGGGTGGGCGCACGTCCCGGGTGAGCGGCCTGCTCCGCCACTGGCTCACCCACTCCTCCTCGCCGGGCGCTCCCGCGGGCACGCGGACGAGGTGTCGCGCGGGATGGTCCACCTCCAGCAGGTCGGGGTCGGCCGCGAGTTCGCGCGCCATCACGAGCGCCTGGTCGATGCAGATCGTGAGGAGCCGCGCCTCGGCCCCGCTCACCGTCCACGGAGCGTATCCCGGCTCGTAGCTGACGAACTGGGGAAGGAGCTTCGCGCGGACGGAGACGACCCCCGACTCACGCAGCAGCTTCCGGTCGTCGGGCGTCGCCATGGCCGCCGGCACGAACATGCAGACGATGCTGCGCATCTCCACCAACAGGTCGTCCGGTTCGGCGGGCAGCCGATCGAACTGGATGCGGTTCAGCGTCATCAGGCCTCGAGCGCCGGGGTAGAGCGTGAGCCCGCGCACGAGCCCGCCCTGGCCGAGGATGGACACGTAGACGATCTCGCCACGCGTGCGGTCGAGGACGCCGAAGATCCGGTCGTCCGCGACGGTCTTCCAGGGCGCGGCATCGCGAAAGCGCAGTGCGGCCGCAATCAGGTCGCGGAGTTCGGAGGCGGTGGGTGGTTCGAGATCCATCGCGCAGCTCCCAGGTGCCATCGAGGGCGCCCGAGCCTAGCACGACCGCTGCGCCGCGCGCCGCGACGCTCGAGACCGGAGCGGCTCCTCACCACCAGCGACCGGCCAGCGTGCCCAGGGCGGCCGCGAGCGCCAGGACGCGATGAAGACTCCATCGGAATCGCAGCAGCAGCAGGGCCGAGAGCAGGACGAGCGACAGCGAAAGGAGGCTCAAGGAACCGGGATCCGGGAGCGGCACGCGGAGCGGGCCCGCGCTCCAGGTGCCCACCCGCGCGAACAGCACGTGCAGCGCGAACCACAGGGCGAGGTTCGCGATCACGCCGAGCACGGCCGCCGTGAGCACGGCGAGGCCCGACTGGAGCCGCGGGCGGTGCGCGAGCGCGGCCACGTACGGCGCGCCGGTGAAGATCCACAGGAAGCAGGGCGCGAACGTGGCCCACAGCGCGATGACCGCGCCCGCGAGCCCGTGCGCGAGCGGCGCCGCCGGGTGCGCGACGTACGCCGCCACGAAGCCCACGTACTCGGTGACGAGGATGAGCGGCCCGGGCGTGGTCTCGGCGAGCCCCAGGCCGTCCAGCATCTGGCGCGCGGTGAGCCAGCCCTCGCGCGCGACCACCTCCTGGCTCATCCACGCCAGCACCGCGTACGCGCCGCCGAACGTGACCACGGCCAGCTTCGAGAAGTACGCGCCGAGGCGTGCGAGCAGGTGCCCGGGGCCGAACGCCGCCGCGACCACCGCGAGCGGCAGCAGCCAGAGCGCGAGCCACGCGAGCGCCGTGCGCAGCGTGCGCCGCCACGGGACCGCCGCCGGGGGTGGCTCCTCCGCCGGCGCCATGCGCGCGGGCCACGCCCAGCCCAGCACCAGCGCCCCGAGCACGACCACCGGGAACGGCACCGCGAAGCAGAACAGGGCCGCGAACGAGCCGAGCGCCACCCACCCGGAGCGCGCGCTCCCCAGCGTCCGCCGCGCGATCCGCACGAGTGCCTCGACCACGATCGCGAGCGTCGCCGCGCGGATGCCGTGGAACGCCGCCAGCACCGGCGGCACGTCGCCGAGCGTGGCGTAGACGAGCGAGAGCGCGAGCACCACGAGTGCGCCCGGCAGCACGAACAGCCCGCCCGCCGCCAGCCCCCCGCGCACGCCGTGGAGCCGCCAGCCCGCGTAGGTCGCGAGCTGCATCGCCTCGGGGCCGGGGAGCAGCATGCAGAAGCCGAGCGCGTCCAGGAACTCGCGCCCGGTGAGCCAGCGGCGCTCGTCCACGAGCACGCGGTGCATGAGCGCGATCTGCGCCGTAGGACCGCCGAACGAGAGCCAGCCGAGGCGCCACCAGACGCGGGTCGCCTCGGCCAGCTTCACTGCTTCACGGGTCACACCTTTGCCGGCTTCGCGCCCGGCTTCGCCTCGCTCCTCGACGCGGGCGCCGGCCAGTTGTGGGTCTCTTCCGCCGCGTCGCGCAGCCGCCGGTAGAAGGCATCGTAGAGCGACATGGCCGCGTCGAGCTGCGCGAGGTCGTCCTTGTACATGCGTGAGAAGCCGACCGACGCCGCCAGCAGCCCCGCCGCCTCGGGCGCCAGGTCCATGCGCGCCGTGTCGGCGCCGCGCACGATGAGTGCGAGTTGATCGAGCGCCGGTGAGCGGAGCCCGAACTCGGCGAGCATCGTGTCGAACGTGCAGGTGTCGCCGCGGTGGCTCCAGTGCACGCCCTCCACGTCGAACGGCGTGGCGCGGAAGCGCTCCGCCACGCTCGGGACCTCGGTGGGCGTCACGAACAGGAACACCGCGTCGCGATCCACGAACCGGCGGATCAACCACGGGCAGGCGATGCGGTCCACCTTGGGCCGCGCGCGCGTCACCCACAGGGTGCGGCCGTGCTCGTCCCGCGGCGGCACCTTGGCGGTGTCCACGAGCAGGCCGCCCGCGGCGACCCAGGCCTCGTGGCCACCCTCGAGCGTCTCGGCCTCGGCGCCCTGCTGGCGCAGCCACGCCGCCGCGCCCTGGCTCAGTGAGGCGCCGTGCTGGCAGGCGACTACCACGTGCCGGCCCGCGAAGCCGGGCGCCCACGACGCCGCGGCACGGGCGTCGCGGCGGATGGCGGTGGGGATCAGGCGCGGGTCGCGCGCGAAGGCGTCGTCGCTCCGGACATCGAGCACGACGGGGGAATCCGGCAGGCCGATCAGGCGGGCGAGCTGCGGGGCGGTGATCTCGTTGAAGGCGGGCATACGTCCTCCCGGTGGAAAAGGGTCAGAGGACGCGATGTTTGAGCTTTCGCCTCACGAGGTAACCGCGCGGAACCCCTTGCGGCCAGTATCGCGCGAGGGGGGAGGGGGGAGTCAAGGGCGATCCCGCAGCGCCTCCGCCAGCAGCGTGTGGAACCGGTGCACGCCGGTCTCGCGCGCGGGGGAGTAGCGGCCGCGCTCGTAGAGCCGTGAGCGCGTGCCGCGCTGGACGCTCTCGACGATGACCTCGTCCTCGCGCTCGACGCGGTCGAGCCCGGCGCCCGCGCCGCGTTCGAGCTTCGAGGCGTCCCATACGAACGACAGGAACGAGACCCTCGTGCGGTCCACGCCGAGCGGGCGAACCACGTTCAGCGAGATGCCCCACGGATACAGGTTGAGCATGGTGTTGGGGAAGAGCCACCAGTAGTAGGCGCCGACTCGCGTGTCGCCATCGGTGTGCCCCGGCGGCGGCGCGAAGCACTCGACGCCGGGCTGGACGACTCCCAGTTGCAGCGTGCTCCAGCGGAACAGCTCGCAGCGGTACTCGCCGTAGTCGATGGCCTGCGCCAGCCCGCCGTGCACGTAGGGGACGTGGAACCCCTCGAGGTAGTTGTCGCAGTAGAGTGCCCAGTTGGCCTGCACGAGATACTCGCGCGAACGCGTCGCGTCGAACACGGCGTGGTCGAACGGCAGGTAGTCGCAGCGCGCGCGCAGGTCGGCCACCAGCTCGTCGAACGGGCAGGCCGGGGCGAGTGAAGCGAACAGGAGCTTGCCGAGCCGGCCAAACGGCACGCGCGGCAGGTCGTCGGCCGGGCTCGGGAAGCCCTGCACGCCGTCGAACTCGGGCATGGAGAGGAACTTCCCGTCGAGCGCGAAACGGCGGCCGTGGTAGCGGCAGCGGAGGAAGTGCTCGACTCCTTCCCTCTCGCACACGAGCGTGCCGCGGTGCGTGCAGACGTTGGAGAGGCAATGCAGCGCGTCGTCGCGGTCGCGTACCAGGACGAGCGGCTCGTCGAGGCAGCCCTCCAGCACGCTGACCGGGCAGACGGCACCGGGCACCTTCACGCGGTCGGCGTCCGCCACCCACTGCCAGCTCTTGAGGAAGACGCGCTCGCGCTGGAACCGGAACACGTCGGGGTCGGAGTAGACCCACGCCGGCAGCGTGCGCGCCCGGCGGATCTCCGGGTCCACGGCGATGCTCGCGACGCGCTCCGCGATGCGCTCCATGCGTGGACTCTGCCACAGGCGCAGCCGTCCGCCGAAACGCGCTTCCGTTCGGCCCGCGTCCGGTGCTAGGTTCGCCGGGCTTCGTGCGCGCGAGCGCTGCACCGTTTCCGCGCGGCGCTCCTGCGCCGCGGCCCCGATGGACCGGAGGGAAAGGATGTCGCCAGGCGCGGGAGGAGAGCGCGGGTCGCGTCACTCGAGCGCGGCCGTCGGCGGCGCGAGCGTGGCTCCCGCGGCTCCGAGGCGCGGGCTGGGCGCGCCGCCCGGCCAGGACCGCGGCCGCGGCCTGGGCGAGGGCTTCGGCCGCACCGAGCGCACCGACAACTGGTGGCTCCAGCCGGTCGCCCAGGCCATCGCGCTCATCGGGCTCGGCATCTACGCCACGTGGGCCGCGTTCCAGGGGGTCCACTACGAGCACGGCAACTACCTCTCGCCGTTCTACTCGCCGCTCCTGAAGCCCGAGTGGTGGCCGCTCTCGCCGGCGCTGCTCGTGCTCGGCGCGCCGCTCGGCTTCCGCGGCACCTGCTACTACTACCGCAAGGCCTACTACCGCGCCTTCTTCGCGGACCCCATGGCGTGCGCGGTGGGCGAGCCGCTCGGCAGCGGCTACAGGGGCGAGGCGAGCTTCCCGTTCGTGCTCCAGAACGTCCACCGCTATCTCATCTACCTCGCCATCCCGATCCTGTTCTTCCTGTGGGTGGACATCGTCAAGGGTTTCATCTTCGACGGGCGTTTCGGCGTGGGGGTGGGCTCGTTGGTGCTGCTCGTGAGCAACACGCTGCTCACGCTCTACACCTTCTCCTGCCACTCCCTCCGTCATCTGGTGGGCGGGCGCGTGGACTGTTTCTCCTGCGTCGCGGCGGGCGGCCCGCGGCACCGGGTGTGGCGGAGCGCGAGCTGGCTCAACGCGCACCACATGGCCTGGGCGTGGTGGAGCCTGTTCGCCGTCTGCGCCGCCGACCTCTACGTGCGCCTGTGCTCGATGGGCGTCCTCCACGACCCGCGGCTCTTCTAAGGGAGACCTCCGTGAGCGAACATCTCGAGACGCACGAGCACGACGTGCTGGTGATCGGCGCCGGCGGCGCGGGCCTGCGCGCGGCCATCGAGGCCTCGGCCCTGGGCGCGTCGGTGGGCCTCGTGTGCAAGTCGCTGCTCGGCAAGGCGCACACGGTGATGGCCGAGGGCGGCATCGCCGCCGCGCTCGCGCACATGGACCCGCAGGACGGCTGGCAGACCCACTTCATGGACACCATGAAGGGCGGCTCGTTCCTGAACCACTGGCGCATGGCCCAGCTCCACGCGCAGGAGGCCCCCGAGCGCGTCCGCGAGCTGGAGCAGTGGGGCGCCCTGTTCGACCGCACACCGGACGGCCGCATCCTCCAGCGCGCCTTCGGCGGCCACACCTGGAAGCGACTCGCGCACGTGGGCGACCGCACCGGGCTCGAGATGATCCGCACGCTCCAGGACAAGGGCGTGCACTCCGGGCTCGAGGTCTACATGGAATGCACGATCACGAAGCTCCTCAAGGACGGCGACCGGATCGCCGGCGCGCTCGGCTACTGGCGCGAGTCGGGCCGCTTCGTGGTCTTCCGCGCGAAGGCCGTGGTGATCGCCACGGGGGGCATCGGCAAGGCCTACCGCGTCACCTCGAACTCGTGGGAGTACACGGGCGACGGCCAGGCGCTGGCCTACGACGCGGGCGCCGAGCTGATCGACATGGAGTTCGTCCAGTTCCACCCGACGGGCATGGTGTGGCCGCCGGGCGTCATGGGCATCCTCGTCACCGAGGGCGTGCGCGGCGAGGGCGGCATCCTGAGGAACGCCAAGGGCGAGCGCTTCATGTGGAAGTACCTGCCGGAGGCGCGCCGACACGAGTACGCCGAGAACGACGCCGAGGCACGCCAGTGGGTGGAGGACACGGTCGCGGGCCGGCAGTCGAATGCGCGCCGGCCGCCCGAGCTCTCGACGCGCGACAACGTGGCGCGTGCCATCCACATGGAGGTCAAGGAGGGGCGCGGCTCGCCGCACGGCGGCGCGTTCCTCGACATCAGCTACCTGCCCGCCGAGCGCGTGAAGCGCAAGCTCCCGTCCATGTACCACCAATTCCTCGAGCTGGCCGACGTGGACATCACGCAGGCGCCCATGGAGGTGGGCCCGACCACGCACTACATCATGGGCGGCTTGCGCGTGGAGCCGGACACGGGTGCCGCCACCGTGCCGGGGCTCTTCGCCGCGGGCGAGGCCGCGGCCGGGCTCCACGGCGCCAACCGGCTCGGCGGGAATTCGCTCTCGGACCTGCTCGTCTTCGGCAGGCGCGCGGGCGCGGGCGCGGCGGCCTACGCACGCTCGCTCGAGCGCGTACCCGCGGTGAGCGACTCCGAGGTCGAGGCCGAGACGCGCGCGATGCTGGCGCCGTTCGAGCGCGCCTCGGGCGAGAACCCCTACGACGTGCACCGCGCGCTCCAGCAGACGATGGACCGGCTCGTGGGCATCTACCGCGTGCAGGCCGAGCTCGAGCAGGCGGTCGAGGAGCTGGCGGGCCTCCGCGCGCGGGCCGCGACCGTGCGCGTGGAGGGCTCGCGCATGTTCAACCCCGGCTGGCACCTGGCGCGCGACCTGCACAACCTGCTCGTCGTCTCCGAGACGATCGCGCGCTCGGCCGCGCTGCGAAAGGAGAGCCGCGGCGCCCACTCGCGGCTCGACTTCACGGCCGCCGACCCCGCGCTCGGGCAGGTGAACTTCTGCGCCACGCGCGGCCCCGACGGCATTCGCGTCTCGCCCACGCCGCTGCCGCCGATGCCGGCGGAGATGAAAGCCCTGTTCGAGGCCAAGTCGGCGCAGCCGGCGGGGGCGGCACGATGAGCGCGAGCCCGGGCGCCGGGCGCGAGGCCATCGTGCGCGTCTTCCGCGGCGACGCGAGCGGCGGGCAGGAGGTGGAGTACCGGGTCCCGATCGAGCCCGGCATGGTCGTGCTGGACGCCATTCACTGGATCCAGGCACACCGCGCGCCGGATCTCGCGGTGCGCTGGAACTGCAAGGCTGCCAAGTGCGGCTCGTGCAGCGCCGAGGTGAACGGCAAGCCGGCGCTCATGTGCAAGTCGCGGCTCGACCACTTCCCCGAGGGCGAGGCGATCTCCGTGCGACCGATGAAGACGTTCCCGCTCGTTCGCGACCTGGTCACCGACGTGTCGTGGAACTTCGAGGTCAACAAGCGGATCGAGCCGTTCAAGCCGAAGCCCGGCGCGGACTGGCGCTGGCAGCAGTCCGACGTGGACCGCGTGCAGGAGTTCCGCAAGTGCATCGAGTGCTTCCTGTGCCAGGACGTCTGCCACGTGCTGCGGGCGCACGAGCTCAAGCACCGGTTCGCGGGGCCGCGCTTCTTCGTGCGCATCGCCGCGCTCGAGATGCACCCGATGGACGGCGGCGACCGCACACGGTTCCTCAAGGAGACCGCGGGGCTTGGGCTCTGCAACATCACCAAGTGCTGCACCGAGGTCTGCCCCGAGAGCATCGCCATCACGGACAACGCCATCATCCCGCTCAAGGAGCGGGTGGTGGACCGGCACTACGACTTCCTGCGCCTCGTCTGGAACAAGCTGCGCGGCAAGCCGAGCGACGCCGTCTGACGTCAGGCGCCGGCCCGCGGCCCGCGCTCCGCGGGGGAGCGGACTGCGGCCGCGCCGAGCCGGCCGGGGAGGAGGCCCATGTCCCAGCCCACCGCCTGTATCCGATGCAAAGGCACGGAGTTGGCTGAAGCGACCTTTGCCGGCGCCAGCGACCTCAGGCTGGTCGTGGACGCCGAGCACTCGAGCCCGGTGAACGCCCGCGTCTGCCTCGCCTGCGGCGCCGTGCTGCTGACCGCCGGCCAGCCCGCCGCGCTCCGCGTGAAGCGGGCGCACGAGGGCGAGGTGCAGGAGTTCGACTTCTAGCTTCCCCGCGCGGGGCCACACACCGGGATCGTGAGCCAACGCACGATTCGATGCGAAGATGCAGGCGCGGGGGGACCGTGTCCGTCGCGTTCCCGTGGCCGCACGAGCGCTTTTCGGTTGACCTTCCGCGCGCTCGCGCCTAGCGTGCGGAGTGTGGTCGGTCGGCCAAGGAGGCCAATCGTGATCGTTCCGCGCGAATCCATCCGCTGTGCCATCGCTGCCCGCGGCGAGTCTCTCGCTGCGGGCATTCGTGTGCCCGTCGGAGGACCTGGCTCGATCGTGGAGGTCGAGCGCGCGGAACACTTCTTCCGGGCATGATCGGAGCCAGCTCGCGATGGCGACCGCCAGGGCTCGAGGGGACGCCGGGCGTACGCTGAGGGACACCGAGCGCCGCTGGCTGCTCGATCAGATGCTCCGGCGACAGGCGGAAGACCCCGCCGTGGCGGAGGTCGCGGCGGGAGCGGAGGAGGCCTCGAGCGTGATCGTGCGGCCCGAACGGGTGACGTCGGAGCCGAAGCGGGTGATCGCGGGGCGCGCCGAGCCCGAGCCGGGCGCGTTCGCAGGCCCGTCGCTGCGCGGCGGCCTCGCGTCGCCGGTGCCAGCCGCGGCGCCGCCCGCGCGCGCGAGGGCCCCGGCGCCGCCGGGTGCCGAGCCGGCCACGTCCCGGCCGCGGCGGCTCGCCGACCTCGCCGCTCCCACGACTCCCCGGGCGCCCGAGCCGGGCCCCGGCATCCCCAGGTTCTCCACGCGGGACGCGCACCGCGCCGCGCCCGCCGTGGACTTGAGGCGGTACCGCGCGGTATTCGCCTGCTGCTGCACGCAGGCGCGTGACGCCCCGACAGAGGAGTCGGAGTCCGGATAGAGGTCGGGGTCAGCACGGGATGACCGGTCGGGGCAGCCTCGCACGCCCCGAGGCGCAGGCGGCCAGGGCCGGCCTTCCCAGGGAAGGGAGGTGACACGTACATGGCGCGCTTCCGTATCCACGACCTGGGCGCGATCGAACGTACGCCCACGTCGCCCGCGTCGCTGCGCAACAAGCTCAGCGACATGATCCTCAGCTCGGTCAACGCCCGAGCGAAGGTGGAGGTGATCAACCCGGAGACCGGGGAGTATCGGATCGTGCTCCAGGGCACGCTCGACAAGGAGGAGACCAAGTTCGACGAGGGCTAGGCCTCCCAGCCCCGAGGAGGTGACGATCATGCCCAGAATGGATCCCAACGCCTTGAGCGCGATCGAACGCACTCCGGCGTCCCCGTCGGCCCTATCCGCGGGCCTGTGGGACGTCTTGAGCCACTCGATCTCGAGCAGGGCCAGGGTCGAAGGCTTCAATAACGAGACAGGGGAGTATCGGGTCGTGCTCCAGGGGACGCTGGACCTGGACGAGAGCGACCCGAAGAAGCTCTGACCGAACAGGCTCTCGGCGGGAGGGGATCGGGGCTCCCTTCCGCCGTGTCATGCGCGCCGCCGCCGGGTCCGCGCTCCGTCGCGCGCTCCCCCGGCGCCGGCACCGGAGCGCGTCGTGATCCACATCCGATCCATGGCGTTCGGCACCTTCGCCGACATCGAGCCGTTGAACCCCGCGTTCCGGCCGCGGCAGGCGAAGATGCGCGTGACCGTGGACACGGAGAGCCGGCCGCGCCTGCCCGAGGCGGACGTTCTCTCCGAGCTGGCCGGCGCGTTCCCGGGGATCGCGCGCCACCAGTGCCGGGCCGGGGCGGGCGAGGGCGGCGTGGCGAGTGCGGGCACGAACATCCTGCTCGTGCCGCGCGACGCGAGCGCCAACCAGGCGCACATCTACGAGCACCTCACGCTCGAGCTGCTCGGCGCCATCGACACCGCGGCGAGCCGGCTCTCGGGCGTGACCTGCGCCTACACCGACCCGCCCGAGCGGAACGACGTGTTCGTGGAGTGCCGCGAGCCCGACGACGCGGCGCTCGCCGCGTGGCTCGCCGCCGAGGTGATGAACGGGCTCCTCTCGGGGCACCCCGCCGCGCCGCTCTACCCGGACGCGCTCCAGGTGGCGCGGCTCATGCACGACGAGCCCGAGCAGGCGTGGACGCCGCGGAAGCTGGCGATCCGGCTGCACCTCGCCACACGCCGCGCCGGAGCCGCGCTCGGCGTGCTGTCGCACGCGCGGCTGGTCCAGCCCGAGGAGTTCGCCATGAACTTCAGCGGCGAGCCCCACTACCGCGCGATCGCGGCGGGGGCGAGGCGGGGGCCGAGGCGGGCCTGACCGGGCCGACGGATCGCGGAGCGACCGGCGAATCTAGCGACGGACGAGGAACCGCCCTCGACTAGTGCCGTCCGGCGACTGGATCCGGAAGAAGTAGAGCCCCGAGGGCAGCGGCCGCGAGTCCCAGACGGACGAGCCCAGCGGCACCTCGTACGTGCCGGGCTTGGCGTGCGCCTCGTCCAGGGGCGTGCCGACCAGGCGGCCGGAGAGGTCGAAGAGGTCCACCCGCAGCGCGCCCTCCTTCGCCAG
>Ga0187893_10003238_pt1 | contig 33517 bp, 20 predicted proteins | sample MA1701074metaG_FD_139574 | JGI IMG/M metagenome (GOLD analysis project Ga0187893, IMG submission 139574) | White microbial mat communities from a basaltic lava cave in the Kipuka Kanohina Cave System on the Island of Hawaii, USA - MA170107-4 metaG ...
AGCCTCCAAAGTCTCGATATCCACGGCACCTCACTCCAAAAGCGGAGGTGCGGTAGCGGCGTTGACCTAGGAATCGGTCGCGCGAGCCGCTGGCAACAGAGAATTCTGGCGCTGTAGTACTAGCAAGATTGCCGTTCGGGGGGAAGAGGAGCCTCGCTAGCGTGCCTTCCCTCGAATTCGCGTCGCCTTCCGGCGGTTCTCCTCGAGCCACGCAACGCCCGCCCTCATGTCGCCATACATGTTGCCGTGCCAGCCGTGGCCGCCGGCGTAGGTCTGGAGCTTCACCTTCGCGCGCTCCTTCGAGAGCTTCTTCTCGGCCTCCTCGGCCATCCGGAAAGGGCAGACGCGGTCGTCGGCGGAGTGGTAGAGGAAGTAGGCCTGCCCCCGCGCCCCCCCGAGATCGCCGAGTTCGGCGGGTTTGAAGACCGACATCGCGATGAAGTAGCCGACCGGCGTCGAGTCCTTCCTCAGCGAGAGCGCGTAGGCGGCGGGGCCGCTCGACGACCAGACGAGCACGAAGATGCGCTCGGGGTCGATCCCCTTCCACTTGCGCGCATCGGCGATCGCCTCCTCGACGAACTCCTCGGTCGTGAACTTCATCCCCTCGACCTTGTTCGTCGCCGTCGGCCAGACGATCGGCTGCGTCTCCGTCCACTTCGGCGCGACCAGTTGGATGCCGACGTAGCCCTCCCCCGCGCCGTGGATCAGGATGCGGCGGCAGAACATGTTGAAGTCGGCGCCGCCGTCGCCTCCGGGCAGGATCACGAGCAGGCCGAACCCCTCCTTCGGCTCCTTCGCGCCGGGCAGCGGGCCCAGGCGGAAGCAGAGCTTCCTCGCATCGCCGCCGAGCTTCACCTCCTCGCTCGGGAGCCTGTCGGCGTCGTCGGCACACGCGAGCGGCCCCAGCAGCACGACCAGCAGCGCGAGTCGGATCGCCATCGCCGACATGCTAGCATCGAGGCATGAAGCCCACGCGCCGCGACGAGGCGGCCCGCCTCTTCGAACTTCCGCTGCTCGAACTCGTCTTCCGCGCGGCGGTCACGCACCGCGAGTTCCACGACCCGCGCGACATCCAGCGCTCGACGCTGCTGTCGATCAAGACCGGCGGCTGCCCCGAGGACTGCGGCTACTGCCCGCAGTCGGCGCACCACGCGGCGGGCCTCGAACGGGAGCCGCTGATGGATGTCGCCGGCGTCGCGCGCGCCGCGCGCGCGGCGAAGGAGCAGGGCGCCGACCGCTTCTGCATCGGCGCCGCGTGGCGCGAGGTGAAGGACGGCGAGGAGTTCGACCGCGTGCTCGGCATGGTCGAGGCGATCAAGGCGGAGGGGCTCGAGACCTGCGCGACGCTCGGCATGATGCGCGAGGGCCAGGCCGCGCGCCTCCGCGAGGCCGGCCTCGACTACTACAACCACAACCTCGACACGAGCGAGGCCTTCTACGGCAGCATCATCCGCACGCGCACCTACAAGGACCGCCTCGACACGCTGGCGGCCGCGCGCGGCGCCGGCCTCAAGCTCTGCTGCGGCGGCATCGTCGGCATGGGCGAGAGCGTAGAGGACCGGATCGACCTGCTTGCCACACTGGCATCCCTCGAGCCGCCGCCGGAGAGCGTGCCGATCAACGCGCTGGTCCCGGTCGAGGGCACGCCGCTCGAAGGCCGCCCCCCCGCGCGCTGGGACGAGATGGTGCGCATGGTCGCCGTCGCGCGCCTGCTGATGCCGCGCTGCCGCGTCCGCCTCAGCGCCGGCCGCCTCTCGATGAGCGAGGAGGCGCAGGCGCTCTGCTTCCTCGCCGGCGCCAACTCGATCTTCCTCGGCGACCGGCTGCTGACGACCCCCAACGCCGAACCCGACGCCGACGAGCGCCTGCTGGGCCTGCTCGGCGTCCATCCCGCGCCGTGAACCTCGAGGAGCGGCTCGCCGAGCGCCGGCGCGCGGGCCTCTATCGCGAGTTGCATGCAAGCGGCGGCAGAGACTTCACCTCCAATGACTATCTCGGCCTCGGACGCGATCCGCGCCTCGCGGAGGCGATGCACGAAGGGGCGAAGATGTGGGGGTCCGGGGGCCGCGCCTCGCGCCTGCTCCGCGCCGACCACGGCCCCTACGAGGAGGTGGAAGCGAAGGCCGCCGTTTGGCTCGGGGCCGAACGCACGCTGCTGCTCCCGAGCGGCTACCACGCCAACCTCGCGCTGCTGCCCGCCCTCGCCGAAGCCGGGGACGTCATCCTCAGCGACCGGCTCAACCACGCCTCCATCATCGACGGCTGCCGCCTCTCCCACGCGAGGACCGTCGTCTTCGACCACTGCAACCACGTCCACCTGAAGACCCTGCTCGTGCAAGCCGCCGCCGCGCGGCGGCGCATCATCGTGACGGAGTCGGTCTTCTCGATGGATGGCGATCGCGCTCCGCTTCCGGAGTACGCGCGCCTCGCCGCGGAGCACGACGCCCATCTGATCGTCGACGAGGCCCATGGCGCGGGCGTGCACGGGCCGGGACTCGCCGCCGACCTTCCGCGCCTCCTCGCCCGGGTCGTCACCGGCGGCAAGGCATTGGGCGTCTCCGGCGCGTTCATCGCAGCCTCCCGCACCGTCCTCGAGTGGCTCGTGCAGGCCGCGCGCCCGCTCATCTACTCGACCGCCCCTCCCCCCGCGGTCGCAAGCGCCCTCTCCACGGCCATCGACATCGTCCGCGAGGAGCGCTGGCGCGGAGCCCGCGCCCTCGCCGCCGCCGCCCGCCTCCGCGAGCAGGTGCCCGGCGCCCGGGGCAGCAGCGCGATCGTTCCGATCATCGTCGGCGGTGCGGACGAGGCGGTGCGCCTCGCCTCCGCGCTCCGCGAGAGGGGTTTCGACGTGCGCGCGGTACGCCCTCCGACGGTACCGGAGGGCACGAGTCGGCTGCGCATCGTCTGCCACGCGGATCACACCGACGAGGAGGTCGACGCGCTGGGCAGTGCGCTTCGCTCGCTGCAGCGGAAGAGGATCGTGGTCGCGGGGACCGACACCGGGATCGGGAAGACTCACCTCGCCGCGCGCCTGCTTAAGGAGGCGCTGCCCAACGCCCGCTATCTGAAGCCGGTGCAGACGGGCCCCGACTCCGACTCCGAGACGGTCGCAAGGCTGACGAACACCCCCCCCGAGACCCCCCTCTTCCACTTCGCGCCGCCCGCCTCCGTCGACCAGGCCTCCGACCGGCGCCTCACCGTGGACGAGGTCGCCGCCGCCATTCGCGCGCGCATCGCCGAGGAACCCGACGCGACGTGGATCCTCGAGTGCGCCGGCGGCCTCCTCGTCCCGTTCAACGAGAGCGAGGACCAGGCGGACCTGCTCGTCCGGCTCGGATTCCCCCTCGTCCTCGTCGCCCGGAGCGGCCTCGGCACGCTGAACCACACGAGGCTGACGATCGAGGCGATCCGCGCCCGCGGCCTCGAGATCGAGGCGCTCCACCTCGTCGGGCCCCCGCACCCCCCCAACGTCGCCACATTGCAACAGTGGCTTCCCGGCCTCCGGATCGTCAGCGCATGAGCTGCTGGCACCCCTACACGCAACATGGAATCGACCCCGAGCCGCTGCGCGTCGCGTCGGCGCGGGGCGCATGGCTCGAACTCGAAGACGGCCGCCGCGTGCTCGACGCGATCTCGTCGTGGTGGTGCAACGTCCACGGCCACGGGCACCCGCGCCTCGTCCGCGCGCTGGCGGAGCAGGCGGAGCGCCTCGACCATGTGCTCTTCGCCGGATGCACGCACAAGCCCGCGGAGCGCCTCGCCGCCGAGCTGACGCGACGGAGCGGGCTTGACCGCTGCTTCTACAGTGACAACGGCAGCACCGCCGTCGAGGTCGCGCTGAAGATGGCCTATCTCGCGTGGCAACGCCGCGGCGAGAGGGGCCGCACGCGCTTCCTCGCGCTGGAGGGCGGATATCACGGCGACACCTTCGGCGCGATGTCGGTCGGGGACCCGAACCCCTTCTTCGAAGAGCTCTCGCCGCTTCTCTTCCAAGTCTCCCGCATCGATCAGGAGGGGCTCGGGGAGGAGATCGCGCGCGGCGACGTCGCGGCGCTGATCGTCGAGCCGATCGTGCAGGGGGCCGCGGGGATGAGGCCCGTGCCCGCCCCCTTCCTGCGCGAGGCGCGGCGGCTCTGCACCGCGCACGGCGTGCTGCTGATCGCCGACGAGGTCATGACCGGCTTCGGACGCACCGGAACGCTGTTCGCTTGCGAGCAGGCGGGCGTCGTGCCCGACCTGATGTGCCTCGCGAAGGGCCTCACCGGCGGCATGATGCCGCTCGCGGCCACACTGGCAACCGAGGAGATCTACGCGGCCTTCCTTTCGACGGATCGCGCGCGCGCCCTCTTCCACGGCCACACCTTCACGGCGAACCCGCTCGCCTGCGCCGTCGCGCTCGCGTCGCTCGACCTGATCCTCGAGAACGACGTGCCCGCGCGCTTCCGGGCGATCGGCGAGCGCATCGCCGGAGGGCTGCCGACAGAGTCGCGCCGCTTCGGCGGGATCGTCGCGGTCGGCGGGGGCGGGTACCTCTCCGACGCGCTGCGCAACGTCTGCCGGGAGCGGGCGCCCGACCTGCTGCTGCGGCCGCTCGGCAGTGTTCTCTACGCGATGCCCCCGGCCTGCACGACGATGGAGGAGTGCGACCGGATCGCGACTGGCATGACCCGCGTGATCGAGGCGGTATCGTGAGGCGCCTCTGCCTCGCGCTCTTCGCCACACTTGCATCGTGCGCCGGGGAGCCTCCCCCCGCGCCCCCCACCCCTCCCCACAAGGTGGAGCGCCCGCTCGGCGAGCGGGTCTTCCCGATGGACTGGGCGCCGGCCCTCGACGACGCGAGGCGCGACGAGTGGCAACGCCCGGACGAGGTCTTGAAGGCGCTGCGCATCGAGCCGGGGGCGCGCGTCGCCGACGTCGGCTGCGGCACGGGCTACTTCGCGTTGCGGCTCCTGCGGGTCGCGGGCCATGTGATCGCGGTCGACATCCAGCAGGGGATGCTCGACCTGCTCTCCAAACGCCTCGGCCCGGAGGAGCGCAAGCGCGTCACGCTGCGACGAAGCGAGCCGGAGGAGCCGCTGCTGCCCGGCGACCGCTGCGACCTCGTGCTCTGCGCGAACACGCTGCACGAGGTCGACGACGCGCAGCAGGCGCGCTTCATGAAGAGCATGGCCGCGGGGCTCGCGCCGGACGGCCGGCTCGCGATCATCAACTGGAAGACCGAGCCGATGCGCCTCGGGCCGCGCCCCGAGCACCGGCTCGCCCGCGGGCGGATCGAGGAACTCGCCGCGGGGGCCGGACTTGTGCTCGCGGAGGCGTTCGACTTCCTGCCGATGCACGACTTCCTCGTTTTTGAGAGGATGGGCTGACCGTGCGGACTTGGCGTGTTGCCCTCGTGCTGCTCGGGCTTGCCGGCCTGGGCGCTCGCGCGGTCGCGGACGACATCTCCGACGCGGCGAAGGCTGCCGTCGAGGCGTGGCGCGCGAAGGACCAAGCGGCGCTGCGCGCGATCGCCGAGCGCGACCAGCCCGACCCGTGGTCGGTCGCCGACGAGATCTACGCGCTCGCAGGGTACGAAGCGACGCTCGCGTTCGCTTCCGCGGCGCCGCGCAAGGTGATCGAGGGGCTTCCCGCGCTCGTGCGCTCGTGGCGTGAGCGGCCGCCCGATGCCGCGTTTCGCGAGGCCGTCCGCCGCTACAACGAACGGGCGGGGGCGCAAGACGCCGAAGGCGCGGCGCGCGTCTTGGATCCTCTCGCGGAGCCCGAGGAGCCGCTGCAACGCGCGCGTTTCGCCTATATGAGGGCGGCAGTGCTTTATCTCAAAGGGCGCCACGCCGACGCGGTGCCTCTCTTCGTCGCCGCGGCGGAGCGCTTCCGCGAGATCGGCGCCCCGTCGCGTCAAGCGGCGGCGCTGAAGGCCGCTGCCGAGGAGGCAGACCGCGCCGGGCTGCGCGGGGAGGCTGACGCGCTCTGGGAACGGAGGGTCGCCATCGACAGGGTGCTTGGGGAGGGCCGGGAGGGGCGGCAGCTCGCCGAGCGGTACGAGGCCAGCAAGGAGTATGGGAAGGCGCTACCGCACCGGGTGCGTGACGTGGAGCTGAGGCGCAAGAGCGGAGACGACAGGGCCTTGGCCGGGGCCCTGCTCGCGCTCGGCGTCACTCAGGCGATGCTCAAGGACACCGGCGCGTGTGAAGCCTCTTGGGTCGAGGCGATCGGGTTGTGGGAGCGCGCAGGAGCGGCGCCGGAGGCGGCGCTGGTGCACCACCTCCTCGGCGTCCTGCTGCGCGAGAGCGGACGAAACGAGGAGGCGCTCGCGCACTTCGAGGGAGCGGTCTCCCTTGCCGAGCGTGGAGACGACCGCAAGAGCGTCGTCGATTCTCTCGACGAGGTGGCCGGCCTGCGGAGCCAGGCCGGCGACCAAGAGGCCGCTCTCACAGCCGCCGAGCGCGGCATCGGCCTCGCTCGCGAGCTCGGTGACCGTCGGCGGGTCGCAGTCCTGCTCCGCAGGCGCGGCGTGGCGCAGCGGGAGATGGACGACCTCGACGGGAGCCTCGCGAGCCTCCGCGAGTCCGTGGCGCTATTGCGGGAGGTGCAGGACGCGAAACAACTGATGATCGCGCTCTCCGCGATCGGGTCGACCGAGGAGAAGCAGGGGAGACTGCGGGACGCGGCAAAATCGTGGGAGGCTGCCCTCGACATTGCCGAGTCGATCCGCGATGTGGATGCTGCGTCGAAGCTCCACTGGAACATCTTCCTCGCGCTCAACAACCACCTCGAAGACCATCGGGCTGCAATCCCTTTCGTGGAGCGCGAGATCCGCTCGCTGCCCGATACGACCTCGCCCAAGAGGCGGGTGGAACTCCTGCACCGGCTCGCTCTCTGCCGGGCCTATGGAGGGAAAGCGGAGGAAGCTCTGAAGGCCGTCGATCAGGCGCGCGACCTTCTCGGGGAGGCCGGGGATGCCTCCAGCATCGCGAAGAATGACCAGGTCCGTGCCGTCGCGGTCTGGGAACTGGGGCGAGCCGAGGAGGCCTTCCGCCTCAGCCGCGAGGCGCTCCGCCGCTACGGCGAGATCGAGGAGCGCTCCAAAATGGCGGAGACGCTCACTGTCCGCGCGGGCTGGCACGGTGAGCAAGGGGACTACGTTCGTGCGGTCCAGGAGATCGGCGCCGCTCTCTCGCTCGTCGATGGCTCGAAGCACTCAGACGCGATCGAGTTCCGGAGCAAGCTCGCAGGCTTCCACCGCCTGATGCGCAACTGGAAGGAGGCGTCGGCCGAGTTGGGGCGTGCCGTGGAACTCTGCAGGATCCACGGTGACCCGCGATCGGAGCGCGAACTGGAGTCGGAGCGCGGCGACTTGCTCCAGGACAGGGGCGACCTCGCCGGGGCGCTGGTCTTCCATCGGCGGGCGCGAGAGCTGAGTGAGGCGCAGGACGACGCACGAGGCCTCGCCGAAGCGATCCGCGACATCGGGAACTGCCACAAGGGGCTGGGGGAGTTCGCGCTCGCCCAGGAGCATCTCGAGGACGCCCTCGCACGATTCGAAGCTCTTGGCGACGACGGACGCACCCTGCATGTCAGCAATGAACTGGGTACACTCCACGCCGATCTCGCCAACGACGAGGCTGCGCGCTCGTACTATGCGAAGGCCCTGTCGCTCGCCGGGAAGTTCGGCAATCGCCGCGACCAGTCGATGGTCCTCGGCAACATGGCAAGCCTCCACCTCCATCGCGACGAGTTTGCCGAGGGGGCGGTGGCGCTGCGGCGCGTCCTCGCGATCAAGAAGGATCTCGGCGACCGCCGCGGCTACGCGGTCTTCGTCGACAATCTCGGCCTGGCGGAGGGCCGCCTCGGCCAGACGGAGGAGGCGCGCGTGCACCACGAGGAGGCGCTCGCGATCGCGCGGGAGGTCGACGATGCCGACACGGTCAGCCGCGCCCTCGGCCATCTCGCGGACTGTCACAAGGCGCTGGGCGACCGCGAGCGGGCGCTCGCCCTGTACGAGGAGTCGACCCAGTTAGCGCGGGAACGCTCCAACGGCGATGTACTGCTAAGTAATCTGTGCGATCTCGCCGCCTTCTACGTCGAGGACGAGCGTCCCGCCGAGGCGATCGCCGCCTGCCGCGAGGCGGTCACTCTCGTGAGCCGCATGTCCAGCGGATTCGCCGACGAGCAGGCCGCGATCCTCCGGGACAAGAAGCGCCTGGCGTTCGTCATCGGCACGCACGCCGCCCGCAAGGCACGCGATCCCGCCGCCCTCTGCCACTTCCTCGAAAGCGGGAGGGCGGCCACGCTTCTGGAGGCGCTCTCCGGGCGCGACGCGCTCCGCCACGCCGTGCTTCCCGAGGCGCTGAGGGCGGAGGAGCAGCGCGCCCGCGACGACGAGGCCGACGCGCGCTTCCGGCACCTCGAAGCGCTCCGCGCGGGAGAGCGGGAAGCGCTGAAGCAGGCGCGGGCCCGGCTGGACGACGCGCAGCGGCAACTCGTCGAGACGGAGGAGAGGATCCGCCGCAAGGCGAAGGCGGCGGCGGGCCTCGTCTTCCCCGTCGCGGATGCGCCGGAGGTCATCCGCGGGCGCCTCGGCGCCGGCGAGGCGCTTCTGCTCTACGGGACGCACGCGCCGCGGGCCGTCGCGCTCGTGATGACTCGGGAGGACCTGCGCATCGCGGAACTCGGCAAGCCCGCCGAACTTGACGCGGCCTGCGCAAAGTCCGACTGGCAGGAACTCGCCTCGCTCGTCGCCAAGCCGCTCGGGCTTGGCCCGTCGATCCGCCGCCTGCTGATCTCCCCCGCGGGCCCCCTCTGTTCAGTCCCGTTCACACTGATCTTCCCCGACCACGAGATCGCCTACGTCGCGTCGGGCACCTCCCAAGGGCTCCTCCTCGACCTCGCGAAGGAGCGCGGCACGGGCGTGCTCGCGCTCGGGGATCCGGACTACGGCACGAAGCCCTCGCCGGCGGAACTCACGGTCTTGCGCTCCGGCGTCGAGCTCACGCCGCTTCCCGCCTCGCGCGACGAGGCGAAGGCGGTCGGCGACACGGTGCTGCTCGGCAGGGACGCGACGCGCGCGAGGCTCGAGACTGCCCTTGCGTCGAGGCCGCGCTGGCGCGCCGTGCACCTCGCCTGCCACGGGCTCATCCATCCGACGAAGGCGGCGCTCTCGTCGCTTGCACTGGCGAACGGCGGGATGCTGACGTCGATGGACGTGCTGCGAATGAAGTTCCCCGCCGACCTCGTCGTGCTCTCGGCCTGCGAGACGGCGAAGGGCTCCGTCTACGAGACCGAGGGGGTCATCGGCTTCGTGCGCGCCTTCATGCTCGCCGGCGCGCCGCGCGTGCTCGTCTCGCTGTGGAGAGTGGATGACAGGGCCACCGCGGCGCTGATGGCGGAGTTCTACCGCGAATGGAAGGGGGGCGCGGGGGCCGCCGCCGCGCTGCGCAAGGCGCAGCGCCACGTCGCCTCGCAGGAGAAGTGGAAGGACCCCAAGTACTGGGCGGCGTGGCAACTCTGGGGGCTGCCGGAGTGACCACCACCGCGGCTACCGACCGCGCTACCGCGCCCGCTCGTTGAGCCACGCCAGCAGGTCGCGGAGGAAGGCCGGGTCGATCGGCCGCTTCTCGGCGTACATCTGGATCGTGGACTTGCGCCCGCCGCACGCCTTGAACAGGTGGTCGAGGTCGGGGTAGAGGCGGAGGGTGACGTCCTTGCAACTTCCTTGGGCGAACTCCGCGCCGAGCAGCCTCGCGTCCCGCTCGGGGCTCACCTGCATGTCGCTCTCGCCGTTCGCGACGAAGACCGGGCAGGCGACCCGCTTGTGCATCGCGGTCAGGTCGAGGTTGAAGTGCTCGCGCATCCACGTGCGCGAAGCGACCACGTCGGGGCGGTTCCAGAGAGCACTGGGAACCACCGCGTAGTCCGGCTCGCGGCCCTCCCGCGTCGCATTCATGAGTTCCTTCTGCAGTCTCAGCGTTGACTCGCGCATCTCCGGCGGCTGCACTATCGTGGCTTCCGCGACCTGGTCGTAGATCACGTCGTAGAAGTTGCGCCCGCAGCCGGCGAGGCAGACAACCCCCGCGACCGCGGAGCCCTCCTCGCTCGCGAGCAGCGGCGCCGTGATGCCGCCCTCGCTGTGACCGATGATGAAGATCCTCTGCTTGTCGATTTCCGGCCGCCGCATCAGCCAGTGGAGGCAGGCACGCGCGTCGCCGAGGAGAGCCTGGTAGCCGATGTCGCTCGGGCCGACGCCCGCGGGGCCGAGCGGCGTCGAGCCCGAGCCGCGGTCATCGGTGCGCAGCACCGCGAAGCCCGCGCCGGCCACCGCATCGAGCAGCTCCCACGAGCCGCAGTCGAGGCCGACGGTGCCCCGGGTCATGCCGGGCGTAAAGCCGTGCCGATCCTGCGTGCCCGACCCTGAGACGAAGAGCACCGCGGCGAAGGGCCGCTTCCCCTCCACGGGAAGATTCAGGGTGCCCGCGATCTCGAAGTCGCCCTCCGCCTCCCCCCCCGCGCCCCCCCCCTTGCGCGGGATGCGCACCTCGGCTTCGGTGAACCGCGCCCCCTCCGGGAGCTTGTAGACAGGGTGCGCCGTCGCCTCCGACTTCGGCGTCTCCTCCGCTCGCGCCTGCGAGGCCGAGAGCAGGAACACACTTGCAAGTACGACTGCGAGCGCAGCAGCGGAGCATCTCATCTGGGTCATGTTTCTCCTTGGTGCGTCGAGGACGGAGGAGGTTCGCGTCGCGTGCGCCATAGTAGCGCCCCGACCGCCGCAAGGGCGAGGCCCGCGCTCGTCAGGAAGGCGGTCGCGCTGCCGCGGGCGTCCCACAGGGCGCCGAACAGGAGGCTCGCGGCGAGGGCGAACGCGCCGAGCGTCAGGTGGTACCAGCCGAACGCCGTGCCGGCGCGGCCGCGCGGCGCGAGGTCGGCCACCAGCGCGCGTTCGCTGCCCTCGGCGAGCCCGTGGTAGCAGCCGTACGCGAGGAAGATCCCCCAGACGGCGGCTTGGCCCTCCGCGAACGCGAATGCAACAAAACAGGCGGCGCGCGCAAGCCAGCCGATCGCCAGTGTCTGTCGACGGCCCCACCGGTCGGCGAGAATGCCGCCGGGCAGCGCGGCCGCGACCTTGACGATGTGGAATCCCATCCACAGCAGCGGGAGCGCCGCGACCGGCGTCGCGACGGCGCCGGCCTTCAGCAGCAGGAAGACGTCGCTCGCGTTGCCGAGGGTGAAGAGCCCGAGCGGAACGAGGAAGCCGCGCAGCGGAGCGAGGGGAGGGGGCGCGGGGGGAGGGGGGGGCACCGGCCGCTCGGCAATGCGCGTGAGCACGACGAGGGAGAGCAGGCCGGGGATCAGCGCGAGCGCGAAGAGAAGGCGCAGGTCGCTGGAGACGAAGTAGAGGAAGCCGGCGGCGATCAGGGGTCCGACGATCGCGCCGGTGTTGTCCATCGCGCGGTGGAAGCTGAAGGCGGCGCCGCGCTCGCCGGCCGGCACCGACGCGGCGAGCAGCGCATCGCGAGGCGCGCTGCGCAGCCCCTTGCCGATCCGGTCGCAGATGCGGACCGCGAGGACGTGCCAGACCGCGCCCGCGACCGCGACGAGCGGGCGCACGAGCGACGAGATCGCGTAGCCCGCGAGCATGTAGGGGCGCCTGCGCCCGGAGCGGTCCGACCAGCGGCCGGAGAGCAGCTTCAGCACGCTGCTGACGGCGTCGGCGACGCCCTCGATCCAGCCGATCGCGAGCGCGCTGCCGCCGAGCACCGTGACGAGGAAGGTCGGCAGCAGCGGGATGACCATCTCGCTCGCCGCATCGGTGAGCAGGCTGACCGCGCCGAGCGCGACGACGGTCCGGTTCATCCACTCCCTGCGCAAGGCGACGAATCTACCCTCCCCCGGAGCCCCCTCCTATGAACCCTCCCTTCGCGCGCACGTTGGAGGGTGCATGCGTCCCATCCTTCTGGTGCTCTGCCTCATGCCGGTTTCTCTTGCGGGCGGACGACTCGAGGCGTCGGGCGCCGTACGCTTCGCCGAGTTGCAAGTGGAGGCGCGGATCCGGGACCGCCTCGCGTCCGTCACGCTGACGCAGACCTTCCGCAACGACGGGGAACGCGTGCTCGAGGGGTGGTACACCTTCCCGCTGCCCGAGGGGGCGAGCGTCGGCGAGTTCGCGATGACGATGGGCGGCAAGTTGGTGAAGGGCGCCGTCGTCGAACGGAAGCGCGCGAGAGAGATCTACGAGGGGATCGTCCGCAACAAGCGGGATCCGGGGCTGCTCGAGCAGGTGGACCGCTCGACCTTCCGGATGCGCGTCTTCCCGATCGAGGCGCGCGGCGACGTCGTCGTGAAACTCGTCTACCACCAGATCCTCGACGAGAGCGGCGACACGGTCGAGTGGAGGCTGCCGCTCGCGCGGCAGAGGCTCGACGGCAGCCCGATCGGCCTGCTGCGCATCGACGCGCGGGTCGAGTGCGAGGGGCACCTGCGGGCTCTCGGATCGACGCTCGGCATCATCACGCGCATGAGCGAGACGGCGATGAGACTGCGGCACGAGGCGAGGGAGGTCGCGTCGGCGGAGGACCTGGTCGTGAACTTCGCGAGGTCGAAGGACCCCTCCGGGATCACCGTGCTGAGCAGCATGCCCCCCGGCGAGGAGGGGACCTTCCTCGCGCTGGTGTCGCCGCCGGAGCGGACGGTCGACCCGATCCCGAAGGATGTCGTCTTCGTGCTCGACACGAGCGGCTCGATGGAGGGCGAGAAGATGGCCGGCGCGAAGCGCGCCTTCGCGCACGGGATCGCGAGCCTGCGGCCCGTGGATCGCTTCGGGGTCGTGACCTTCTCGACCGAGGCGCGCGCGCTGCGGGGGACGCTCCAGCCCGCCACCGGCGAGGCGCCCGCCGAAGCGCTGCGCTATCTCCGGTCGCTCGACGCGACGGGCGGCACCGCGCTGGACGACGGGCTCGAGCGCGCCTTCCGGATGCTCGAGCCGGGCAGGCTCGGCATCGTCGTTCTGCTGACCGACGGGTTGCCCACGGTCGGCGAGCGCGGCGCGCCGGCGATCCTCGCGCATCTCGCCGAGCGCAACCGGTCGCGCGCCCGCGTCTTCGTCTTCGGCCTCGGGTTCGACCAGGACGTCGCGCTGCTCGACGGCATCGCGACCGCGACGCGCGGCGCCCGCGAGTACGTCTCGCCGGGGCAGGAAATGGAGTTCGTGCTGTCGCGCTTCTTCCGGCGCGTCGTCGATCCGACGCTGACCGACCTCGCCCTCGACCTCGGCCCGGACGCGGCCTCGGTGCGGCCGGCGAAGCTGCCCGACCTCTTCGCCGGCGACTCCCTCGTCGTGTTCGGCCGCTACCGGGCCCCGGGCCTCCGGATGATCACCCTCCGGGCGGGCGATGCAATACTTGCAAGAGAGGCGCTCTTCAGCGAGACGGACGGCACGCCGGCGCTGCACGGACTCTGGGCGCGCGCCGAGGTGGGATTCCTGCTGGAGCAGCCGAGGAACGTGGAGATCGAGCGGGAGATCGTGCTGCTCGCCACGCGGCACGGCATCGTCACTCCCTACACGTCGGGACTCGTCGTCGAGGACGGCGAGATGGGGGTGGTCGAGCATGAGATCGACGGTGACAGCGTGTTCGAGGAAGCCGCCGGCGGCGGCGCCGCCGCCGATGCGCCCCTCTCCGGCCCCGGCTCGAACTCGGCCATCGGGATCGGCGGCGGCAAGCGGGGCCGCGGCGGCAGGCGCAACGCCAAGGCGGGAGGGGGCAGCGGCATGACCGATGACACGGTCGAATTGCACCTGAGGTCGATGGCGGACCATCCGGCCATGGACGGGACGCACTTCCTCGCTCCCGGGACGCCGCTGGCGCTCCTTGCATTCCTTGGCGCCGGGTACACCGACCGCGGCAGCGCCCCGGAGAACAAGTACGCAGGGAACGTGCGGGCCGGCCTCCGCTTGCTGATAACAAGCCAGCAGCCGTCGGGCCAACTCCGAGCCGACCTGCGCGACCACGCGATCTCGGCGCTGGCACTCGCGGAGGGCTACTGGATGACGCGCAACCCGCGCTACCGGAGACCGGCGGAGGATGCTTGCAAGTGGATCGCCGCGCAGGCGGACCTCGGCGACGCGGTGACCGCCTGCTGGATCGTCAATGTCTTCACGACCGCGCGGCTCGCGGGCCTCGTCGTCGACCCGGGCGTCTTGCAACGGGCGAGCGCACTGTTCGACGGCGTCCTGCAGCCCTCCCCGACCGAGATGGCGGCGATGCTCTTCGCGCGGATCCTGCTCGGCGAGGATCCTCGCACGAGCAAGAGGCTGGAACCGCTGACGCAGGGCTGCCTCGCCGCGCTGCCGACCGCCGATCCCGACCTGCTCTTCTGGGGGTCGATGGCGCTCTTCCAGGTGGGAGGACCGCCGTGGAGGCAGTGGAACGAGCAAATGGTGCCCGCGATCGTGCACGCGAAGCTGCCGGCGGAGGCGCCGCTCGAGACTCTCGCGAAGCACGCGCTCACCGTCGAGGTCTACTACCGGTACGACCGTGTCTTCGGGATGCGCGCGCGGTAGACCTGTCGCCGCGCCCCGTCATGCTGGGGCGTCTTGCGAACCGTTACGAAGTGCGCGTGGCTCGTCGGCGTCTATCTGGCGTCGGGCGCGCCCTACGGCATCGTCAACAAGGCGGCGCGGGTCTACCTCGCGCGGCTCGGCACCGGGCCCGAGGAGATCGGCCGCATCACCGGCTGGGCGCTGCTCGCCTACGCGCTGAAGTTCCTCTGGGCGCCTCTGCTCGACCGCGTCGGGCGGCGCCAGCACTGGGCGGCGGGGTGCCAAATGGCCGTCGCGCTGCTGCTCTTCGTGCTGGCCGGCAGCGGCCCATCGGCGCTCGGCCTTCTGCTGATCGCGCTCGCGGCCTGCTCGGCGACCCTCGATGTCGCGGCGGACGCCTACTCGATCGAGATGCTCGAGCCGCGCGAACTCGGGATCGCGAACGGGATCCGCGTGACCGCCTACAAGGGAGGCTACCTGCTGACCGCGGGGCTGCTCGTCGGCCTCGCGGACGGGTGGGGATGGCCCGGCGTCTTCCGGGCGGCCGGCTTCGCCATGGGAGCGCTGTCGATCGTCACGCTGCTCCTCCCGCGCGTGCCGAAGGGGACGGCGACGGGGCTTCCGCTCGTCGAGCCGCTGCGGCGCTTCATCGCCCGCGACGGGCTCCTCTCCTTCGTCGCCGTGGCTCTCTTCATCCTCCTCTTCAAGATCGGCGACTTCGCGATGGCGCCCATGATCGAGCCCTTCCTCGTCAAGCGCGGCCTCACCAACGCCCAGATCGGCTACTTCCAGACCACCGCCGGCGTCATCGCGACCGTGCTCGGCGCCATGTCGGGGGGCGCGCTGACGACGCGCTGGGGCATCTTCCGGGCGCTCTGGATCCTGGGCCTCTTCCAGGCGCTCAGCAACCTCGGCTACGCGGCCGCGGCGGCGACGGACTCCCCGACGCTGCTCTGGAGCGCGGTCGTCTTTGAGCCCTTCTGCGGCGGCCTCGGCACCGCCGCCTTCCTCGCCTTCCTGATGGCATGCTGCGGCAGGTCGCACACGGGAACCGGGTACGCACTTCTGTCGGCGCTCTTCGGCCTCGCCGGCTCCCTCGCGGCGTTCCCGTCCGGCGAGTGGGTCCGGGCGTGGGGCTACGGACCCTACTTCGCGTTCACGACGCTTCTGGCGGCGCCGGCCTTCGCGCTCTTGCCGTGGGTGCGGCGGTGGACACCCCCCGAACCGAGGGTGTCGGACCCCCTTGTTCGTGGGGCAAATCCCCCGGACCCCCTAGATTAGAAGGCGGGGATGGGTGATGATCGCGCCCATGAGCCGCGTACAATCCCCCACCCCGCCCACCGACGAGAGCATACGCGAACGGGTCGAGGCGGAGCGCCGTCGCCTCCTCGCCGAGGCGGGGCTCGACTTCAAGCCGAGCCACTTCCACCGCCCCCACGAGCGCCCCTTCACGGCGGCGGAGCGGCCGCACACGACGGTGCTGATCTCCGGGCTCTCTCTCAAGCACGAGGAGTTGGTCGTCGGCGCGCTGCAGGGGCTCGGCTACAAGTGCGAGAACCTCGCCGTGCCGGACGTGCGCGCGTTCCAGATCGGCAAGGAGTACGGCAACGGGGGGCAGTGCTCCCCCACCTACTTCACCGTGGGCAACCTCGTGAAGCACTTGCAGGGGCTCCGCGACTCGGGGATGCCCAAGGAGCGCATCTTCGAGGACTTCGTCTTCCTGACCGCGGGCGGGTGCGGGCCCTGCCGCTTCGGCATGTACGAGGCGGAGTACCGGATCGCGCTGCGCAACGCCGGCTTCGACGCCTTCCGCGTGATCCTCTTCAGCCAGACCGGCGGCCTCTCGCAGGGGCAGATGGAGGCCGGCCTCCGCATGGACCTCGACTTCTTCCTCACGATCATCAGCGCGCTCGCGATCGGCGACCTCCTGAACGAGGTCGGCTACCAGGTCCGGCCCTACGAAGTCGAGAAGGGGGCGACCGACGCGGCCCTCAAGCGCTGCATGGCCATCGTGAGCGCCGCCTTCCGCGACCGCTCCTTCGCGGCGGCCAAGACCAAGCTCGGCAAGTTCTGGAAGTACCTCTTCACCGACCACTTCACGGGCGCGCTGCGCGAGTGCCGCGCGCTGCTCGACGCGGTCGAGGTGGACCGCACGCGCGTGCTGCCCGTCGTGAAGGTGACCGGGGAGTTCTGGGCGCAGACGACGGAGGGCGACGGCAACTACAAGATGTTCCGCTTCCTCGAGAGGGAGGGGGCGGAGGTGATCGTCGAGCCGATCATGACCTGGATCAACTACCTGCTCTGGCAGGTGCGGCAGGGCGCCGTCCACCGCTACGGCAGCGACGGGCGCAAGAACCCCTTCAAGCACTGGGCGCTGCTCGCCAAGCTCAACCTCGCGAACCGCCTGCTCAACCGCGCCTACGACCGCTACCGCGAGGCGCTCGGCGGCACCGCCCACGCGCTCGCCAACCAGTTGCACTTGCAACGCCTCGGCCACCCGCACTACAACGTCAATTCGCAGGGGGGCGAGGGCCACCTCGAAGTGGCGAAGAACATCTACTACCACAACAAGAACCTCGCCCACATGGTGCTGTCGCTGAAGCCCTTCGGCTGCATGCCGAGCACGCAGAGCGACGGAGCCCAGGCGGCCGTCGTCTCGAAGTACCCCGACATGATCTACCTGCCGGTCGAGACGAGCGGCGAGGGGGAGATCAACGCGCACAGCCGCGTGCAGATGGCGCTCGGCGAGGCGCGCAAGAAGGCGCGCGAGGAGTTCGCGCGGGCGCTCGCCGAGAGCGGGCTCACCCTCGACGAGGTCCGCGCCGAGGCCGCGCGACGCCCCGACCTCCGCCGCGCGCTGCTGCCGCTGCACGACGAGCGCTACGCCGGCACCGCCGCGCGGTTTGTCGCCCATGTCGCGGGAGAGCGCCGGTGATCCGCCACCGGATCGGCCTCGACGTCGGCTCGACCACCGTCAAGGCGGTCGTCGTCGACGCGGCGACGGACGCGATCGTCTGGAAGGACTACCAGCGCCACGAGACCAAGCAGGCGGGCAAGACGCTCGAACTCCTCGAGGCGATCGGGTCCATCGTCGACCCCGCCGCGACGCGCATCTTCATCACCGGCAGCGGCGGCGCCGCGCTCGCCGCGCACCTCGGCGCGAAGTTCGTGCAGGAGGTCAACGCGGTCTCGCTCGCGGTCGAACGCCTCTACCCGCAGGCGGGCTCCGTCGTCGAGCTCGGCGGGCAGGACGCGAAGATCATCATCTTCCGCGAGGATCCCGCGACCGGCCGCAAGAAGAAGGTCCCGTCGATGAACGACAAGTGCGCCGGCGGCACCGGCGCCGTCATCGACAAGATCAACGCGAAGCTGAACATCCCCGCGCAGGAGCTCTGCGCGATGGGCTATCGCGGCAAGAAGCTGCACCCGGTGGCCGGCAAGTGCGGCGTCTTCGCCGAGACCGACATCAACGGCCTGCAGAAACAGGGCGTGCCGCCCGACGAGCTCATGGCGTCGCTCTTCGAGGCGATCATCCAGCAGAACCTCACCGTGCTCACGCGCGGCAACACGCTGCGCCCCTACGTGCTGCTGCTCGGCGGCCCCAACACCTTCATCCGCGGCATGATCGACGCCTGGAAGGTCAACATCCCGAAGGTGTGGCAAGAGCGGAAGACGGAGCTTCCCGAAGGGGTCCCGCCGGAAGACCTGATCCTCGTGCCCGACAACGCGCAGTACTTCGCCGCGCTCGGCGCCGTCGAGTTCGGCAAGGAGGAGGGGGAGGAGGTCGGCCTCTACAGGGGCAGCGCCGGCCTGCGGGAGTTCATGTCGAGGGGGTCCGGGGGCCAGCAGAAGCCGAAGTCGTCGGGCCACGGGCTCGCCAACGGCGACCTCGACGCCTTCCTCGAGAAGTACAAGCCCGCCCGCTTCGAGCCCGCGCGCTTCCGCGGCGGCGAGCGCGTCGAGGCCTACCTCGGCGTGGACGGCGGATCGACCAGCACGAAGGCGGTGCTGCTCAATGCGAAGGGCGACGTGCTCGTCAAGGCCTACGGCCTGTCGAAGGGCAACCCGATCGAGGACACGAAGACGCGGCTCGCCGAACTGCGCGCCTACGTCGAGGGGCAGGGGGCCGAACTCGTCGTCCGGGGCGTCGGCACGACCGGCTACGCGAAAGACATCCTGCGCGACGTGCTGAAGGCGGACGCGGCGATCGTCGAGACGGTCGCCCACACCGAGTCCGCGCTGCACTTCTACGACGACGTGGATGTCGTCTGCGACGTCGGCGGCCAGGACATCAAGATCATCGTGCTGAAGAACCGCAAGGTGAAGGACTTCAAGCTGAACACCCAGTGCTCGGCGGGCAACGGCTACTTCCTGCAGAGCACCGCGGCGGGCTTCGGCGTGGACGTCCGCGACTACGCGACGACGGCCTTCTCGGCGGAGGCCTACCCGCAGTTCGGCTACGGCTGCGCCGTCTTCATGCAGAGCGACATCGTCGACTTCCAGCGCCAGGGGTGGGCGCCCCACGAGATCATGGCCGGGCTCGCCGCCGTCCTGCCGAAGAACATCTGGATCTACGTGAGCCAGATCCCCAACCTCGCGAAACTCGGCCGGAACTTCGTGCTGCAAGGGGGCACCCAGCACAACCTCGCCGCGGTGAAGGCGCAGGTCGACTTCATCCACAGCCGCTTCCACGACGACAGCGGCCAGAAGCCCAACGTCTTCGTCCACCGCCACACCGGCGAGTCGGGTGCGATCGGCGCGGCGCTCGAGGCGGCCCGCCTCGGCGCCGCGGGCAGGGTCACCCAGTTCATCGGCCTCGACGCGGTCGCGCGCATCGGCTACGAGACCAAGCGCGACGAGTCCACCCGCTGCTACTTCTGCAAGAACAAGTGCCTGAGGACCTTCATCGATGTCAGTGTCGCCGAGCAGGAGAAGCGGCGGCTCATCATCGCCACCTGCGAGAAGGGCGAGGTCGAGGACATCGAGGCGATGAAGAAGATCAAGGCGGGGCTGGACGCGGCGAAGACGCAAAACCCCAACCTCGCGGCGTTCGCCGCCAAGCGCGTCTGGCAGGACTTCAAGCCCGCCGCCGTCGCCGATCCCGTGCCCCCGCGCCCCCTGTTGACCAAGACGAAGGAGAGAGCCGCCCGCATGCAGGCGAGGGCCTCGCTCCGCATCGGCATGCCGCGGGTGCTGAACATGTACTCGCTGACGCCCTTCTTCACCGCCTACTTCGGGAGCCTCGGCGTCCCGTTCAGGAACTTCGTCTTCAGCGACTTCACGAGCGAGGCGCTCTACCGCGAAGGGAGCAAGCGCGGGTCGATCGACCCCTGCTTCCCGAGCAAGGTCGCCCCGGCGCACATCCACAACCTGCTCTTCCGCCACCACGAGAAGCAGCCGCTCAGCTGGATCCTCTTCCCGATGGTGGATGCGCTGCCGTCGCACCTGTCGCACGTGCAGGCGTCGCGCGCCTGCCCGACGGTGACGCTGACGCCCGAGACGGCGAAGGCGGCCTTCACGAAGGAGGGGGACGCCTTCGCCGAGCGCGGTGTCAGGTACTTGAATCCGTTCGTCAATTTCAGTGACGAATCGTTGCTGCGAAAGCAGATGTTTGGGGAGTTCGAGGGGCTGCTCGGGCTGACGCAGGCGGAGTCCGACCGCGCCTGCGCCGAGGGGTGGAAGGCGCTGCGCGCCTACGACGAGGAGTTGCGCCGCCTCGGGCGCGAGACGATCGACAGCCTCGAGCGCGAGGAGCGGATCGGCATCGTGCTGCTCGGCCGCCCCTACCACAACGACCCGGGGCTCAACCACGAGATCCTCGACGAGTTGCAGAAGCAAGGGTTCCCGATCCTGACGCAGGACAGCCTGCCCGTGGACGACGGCTTCCTCGAGCCCCTCTTCCGCGACGAGATCGCCGCGGGCGTCGTCGCCGACAGCCGCGACATCCGCGACGCGTGGAAGAACGCCTACAGCGAGAACACCAACCGCAAGGTCTGGGCGGCGAAGGTGACCGCCCGCCATCCGAACCTCGTCGGGCTCGAACTCAGCAATTTCAAGTGCGGCCACGACGCGCCGATCTACACCGTGGTCGAGGAGATCGTCGAGAGGAGCGGCACGCCCTTCTTCGCGTTCAAGGACATCGACGAGAACAAGCCGACGGGATCGATCAAGATCCGCGTCGAGACGATCACCTACTTCCTGAAGCGCTACCGCGAGGAGATGATCCGCGCGCGCAACAAGCGCCGCGAGATCGAGGAGCGGCTTGCCGTTCTCGAGCGCGACCTGCGCGAGGGGCCGCCGCGCGTCGTGGAGGTCGCATGATCCGCGAGCGCCTCTGGAACGGCGACGTGCTGCGCATCCTCTTCGCCGAGGATCTGGGCTTCGACGTCTGGGTCGAGAAGTACGGCAACCCGCCGCAGGTCTTCTTCGAGGGCAAGGCGCTGCCGATCGACCGATTCGAGCAGGTGCTCGAATCGATCCAACGCTACGTGGAAGAGCAGGACGTGAAGCTGTCCTGGAACGGGCACATCCCGAGCAAGCGGGGGTGACGCGCGCGCGGCTCGGGTCAGGTGCGGAGCAGGATCAGGCCCGCGGCCTCCATGCCGCGGTAGTCGGAGAGATTCGCAGTGGCGAGCGACGCCCCCACGCGGATCGCGGTCGCGGCGATGAGGCAGTCGACGAAACGACCGCGCCTGCGACCGATGCTGTTGAACAGGGCCGCCGCGAGCGTTCCGTCCTCCGGTGTGAACGGCTCGCGATGCGGGATCGCACGCGCGGCGAGATCGACATCCGCATCCTTGACCGGACCGCAGAGGAACTCGGTCCACGCGATCGCGCTCATGCCGAGGTCGGCGCCGTCGCGGAGCCATGCCCGCATCCTCCGGTCCTCCGCGGAGCCCGGGAGCAACGCCCGGATGAGGACGTTGGTGTCCAAGTGGATCACGCACGCCGCCCCAGGCGGCGCTTCGCCGAGGCGCGCCGCTCTTGGCCGATCTCCCGCACCCAGCGTTCCGCTCGCTGCGTCGTCAAGCGGACGGACTTCTGGAGCTCGTCCCACACTCGCAACGCCTCGCCCCCGGCGCCGGCAGACGCCGCCGCTTCCGTCAATGCCCGGCGGAGCGCCGCGCTCTTGCTCACCCCCCACCGCCGCGTGAGGCGATCGAGCGCCTCGACCGTCGCCAGGTCGAGCGTGTAGGTGCCCTTGACTCGCGGTGTGGCCATACCAACAGTATATGGCCACATACTCGGTGCGGCAAGGTGGCGGGCCGCAACGAATCCGCGCCGAGTCGGGGAAGGATGCCGCCAAGATCAACTCCCCACCGTGAACCCTTCCCCACCCTTGGCGGCGACGCAGGGGCAGGAGACGATTGTCGCCTCGTGGGGCCGGCGTCCGGCCGACCTGTAGATCGCCTCGTAGGAGCCCTCGCCGGTCCGCCTCGAGGCGTCCGTCCAAGATGCGAAGGGTGCGACGCTCGGCGTCACGCTGCCCGCCGTCGCTCCGGGTTCGCAGGGCGTCCTACTGCGGTCGGGTGCCCCCTGACCCCCTACCGTTCCGCGAGAGTCGGGAGGGAGCAAGAATACGGTTGATTTCGGAGAGGACGGCTCGTATGAGTCCCCATGTCCGTACTATTCAGTATCTGCGCGCTGGCGACACTCGCCTGCGTGGCACTCGCCTTGCAAGCTCCAAACGTCACGGGCCAAGCCGTGAGGACTGATCCCAACGATCCTAATGCTCCCGCGAAGTACGAGGTGAAAATCACACTGCACCCCGGGGATCCGACGATCCACGACTTTCACATGTACTGGGAGAACGCCCCGGGGGCCCCGACGCAGTCCAGCTGGAGTGGCCCGAACGGAAACTGGTCCGCCAATGTGGCGGACAACACGATTCCTCCCTCCGGGACGCCTGGCGGCTTCGACCGCGTAGACTCCGTCTCCTTCACCTCAGCAGGGGGCATGCAAGCCGGCACGGGGCCCACCACCTTCACTTTCACCTTCGAGCCCTACGGCGGAGGCGGAACGCAGCCGCCTCCGAGGACGGTCTATTGGTACGCAACCACGGACGGAACATATGGCCTGCCGGGGGATGGCATCGCGGACGAAGACGTCGAGGGTTGGGGCCTCGTGAACCTAGCCGGGCAATGGAATTTCCCCGCGTGGTAGCAGGAGAGCGCGATCCGCGTGCAGGAGCACCTCGGGGCTCCCCGCGCGGATTGATCGTCGCGATGCTGGTCGCGGTTTGTGGCGGCACCGGATATCTCCTGACAGTTGCATTCTCACACCTCCGGTATGCGGGCCACGCTTCCTCGCGAGCGCATGGGCCGACGGGCTTCGACGCGGACGGAATTGCTTTGGCTGGGCGCCGGGACATGCCAAAACTGGCGCTCACCCTGGAGCGTCCCGCCATCATCGTCGGCAGGGTCGCCGAAACCCAAGGCGTGGAGGCGGCCTCCCTCGTCGTCATGGACTCCGGCGCAGGGTCGGACCCGCAGGCCCGCATCGACGAACTCGCCCGGATGCGATTCATGATGCCCGTCCGAGGCACGCGTGTCGAAGTCGTCCCGCGCCTGGGCTCTCACCCGCGAGGCGCCTTCTCGCTCTCGATAGCCGAATCGGCCGCGGCGCGACACGCCCGGCACACAGCTCAACTGACGTTGCGATCCGGCGACTGGGAAGGCGTTCGGGCGTTCGCGATGCCGGCACCCGGGGAGACTCTGGATCTCGGTTGCGTCGAGGGGGGCCGCGTAATCCCCTGGTGCTGCCTTGTCGTCGATCCGACAGGCGCGCCTGTCAGCGGCGCCAGAGTCTACTTGCGGTCCGGGCCAAGCGCAGACGATGCGGATGGCGACACGCCGGAAAGTGCAGTCGCCTGCGCGGATTCCCGCGGCTTGTTCTCCTTGGACGTGCGCGGAGTCGCTGCCGCCGTCCTGATCAGGGCGGAGGGGTTTCTGCCCGGTTCGGTGCCGTGGATCGACGCCGCCGAGTGTACGAGCGATGAGGTCCACAGAGTCGTCCTGCAACGGGTACGAGCGTCCGTACGCGGTCGCCTCGCGCTCGATGGGGTTGAGGTACAAGCTTGCACTCTCTCGATTGTCGGGCGCGCGACCGAGGGGAGTCTCCGGGACGTCCGAGTGCCGATCGAGAACGATGGGCACTTTTCCTGTCACTCGCTCGGACCGGGGGGTTACAGCCTTCAAGTGGAATCCTGCGGAGCCACCTTTGAGGCGTTCGCCTTCCGCCTCGCCGATGAAGACCTGGACCTCGGCACGGTTCCGTTCGACTTGAGAGGGCGAGTCTTGCTCCACGATCCGAATCGAGCCCTCCTGTCAGGCGATGCGCTGATGGTCCGTGCGGAGGCGGAGCAGGACGGCAAGGAGGTTGCGTGGTCGTGGCGAGCAGTTCTCCAAGTCGGCGAGGCCTTGCCGCTGATGTGGATGCCCCTCCCGGCAGGAGCGGTGCTGCGCCATGCTGAAATCGTTGCGCCCCCTCGCTTGGGGAACCAGCGCCAGACGCTGACCGGTAAGTTCCTGATCACGAGCGTGCCACAATCCGTAGATCTCAACTTTGTAGCCCTTCCCGAGGCCAGCACGCTCCTCCGCGCACTTCACCGGGAGCCCGACGGCTCGTTCCGACCCCTGCGACTTGCCAGCTTTGAGGCAGTGGACGCGGTTCCCGGGCGTGTTCCCGATGGCGAAGCAGCGGCCCCCAGCCCACGCCAGTCGCCTCAGGTGGCAAGCTGGTCCATTCGAGGGCGGACATCATCCGTCGGCGAGTTCCACGTCCCCGTAGGGCCGCGCGACAGCTTCTCAATCACAGTGGAAGAGCCCACTTGGGGGGATCGGCTCCACTGGCGAGGCGCACCCGCCGACACGGCCGACGGCGCGATCGTATTCGAGAACGCCCCTTGCGACCTGAATTTGCGCATTCGCGACGCCGAGGGCCACGCGGTCCCGAGCACTCTGGTCCAGGTCGTCGGGAAGCCGGCGCTGGCGAGCCGGGAGCCGAGCGAAGTCACGCGCACACTGCGGGGTGGCTGGACGGACACGCGTGGCGAGGTCAGCCTCGGCCGCGTCCGCCCAGGGTGGGAGTTTCACGTCCAGTATCGGCCCGGTAGGGAGGGCGGAGTCGACTTCTTTGCCGCCGGCTCCTTCCAGGTTCCGGCAAGTGCAGGCGGCGCATACACCGCGGAGCTTGCGCTGCCTGGCGCGCGCATCGAGGGGAAGGCCCTGGACCTCACTGGCGAACCTCTGCGCGGTCGCAGGCTCGCCGTCTTCTCGCGCCGACCTGGCGACGAGCGTGGACGCCTCAGGGCGGCGACAGCCCCGGTCGTTACATCAGCCCGCGGGACGTGGTCCTTCGCATCCGTGCCGCCGGGCAGCTACGTGCTCGCAGTGATGCCCGACCGCGGAAGCAGCCGGATCGAGGCGGAGAGCGAGCCGTTCCTGGTTGCTGGTGGGCGGACCGACTACGAAGTCCGGATCGTGGCCCCTCCGGCCCGCACCGCCGCGCCGAGGCAGCCAAACGACGTTGGCGGACCGCAGACTCAACGCTGAGAGAGGTCCGGAATCCTGACCGTGATGCGGGTTCGCGCACCACCACTCGCCCCGGTCCCTTTTCATCTTGCCGTTCCCACCGTGAACCCTCCCCCACCCTTGGCGGCGACGTAGGGGCAGGAGACGATGGAGCCCGCCGTGCCGTCCGCCGAGTTGCTGCTCAAGCATGCGGAGTTCCTGCGCCGGATCGCGCGCGGGATCCTGCACGACGCCGACGCCGCCGACGACGTCGCGCAGGAGGCGATCGTCGCCTCCTGGGGCCGGCGTCCGGCCGATCTGCGCGCCTGGCTCGGCAAGGTCGCGCGCCGCCTCGCGCTGACGCGCCGTCGCTCCGACGCGCGGCGGGCGCGGCGCGAGCTCGCCGCCGCGCGTCCGGAAGAGATGCCGTCCGCCGCCGAGGGCGTCGCCCGTCTCGAACTTCAGCGGCGGGTGGTGGACGCGGTGCTCGCGCTCAAGGAGCCCTACCGGTCCGTCGTCATGCACCGGTACTTCTATGACTTCGGACCCCGGGAGATCGCAACGCGCACCGGCGTGCCCGTCGAGACCGTGCGTACGCGGCTGCGGCGCGCGCTCGACCGCCTGCGCGAGAGCCTCGATCAGACGCGGGAGCGGCACGCGTGGTCGATCGCGCTGCTCGCGGTCGCGGCGCCGCGCCGGTCGCCGCTGGGAGGAGTGCTTGCCATGTCCGCCAAGGCCAAGTTCGCCGCCGCGTCGCTGTTGCTTCTCGCCTGCGGCCTGTTCAGTGTCCCGCTGCTCGGCCTGCGCGACCGTCCGGTCGAACGCGCGACCTCGCGCGAACGCTCGCAGGCGCTGCCCGACGTCGTGGCGCCGCCCCCGAGCCCCCTGTCGATTCCCATCGACTTCGCGGCGGTCGATCGGGACCTCGACGTCCACGGGGTCGTCGTCGATGCGGCAGGCAATGCCATCGCCGGCGCGGCGGTGCGCGTGGTGCGCTATCCAGCGATGGGTAGGGCGGGAGTGCTTGCGCAGGTGGAATGGGAGGGGGGTGTGGGGGCGAAGAGCCGAGTCGACGGCAGCTTCGCGCTGCGCGTCGAACGCGGCGAGGAGGTGGACTTGCATGTGAGCGCCGACGGGTTCGTCCCGCTGCAACGCCGTTGGTGTGCCGCGGGCGGCAGGCTGCGCATCGTGATGCGGACGGGTGCGCGGCTGCGCGTGAGCGCCCTTGGCCCCGCGAATGCGCCGCTCGCGGACGCGCACGTGCTCTATTTCAAGGGGAGCGCCTCCGCCGACCTCGAGATCGCCGGGCTCTACGTCTACCTGCAGGCCGTCACCGACGCACGGGGACAGTGCGGGTTCGACGGGTTGTTGCCGCAGCGGGCATCGGTGTGGGCTTGGCATGCTGAGGCGCTCTTCCCCAAGCCCGTGCCCGTGGAGATCGGCGAGACGGGGGAGTTCGAAGTGCAACTGAAGGCGGAGACGGGTCGCGCGATCACGGGCCGCGTGACCGACGCGGACAGGCGCGCGGCGGTTCCGGATGCTCTCATCCTTCCCCACCCGATGCTCGTGCCGTTCGCCAAGCAGGTCCGTACCGGCGCGGACGGCTCCTACCGCTTCGCCGGCTGGGGTCCCGCGATCGGGACCTACCTCTACGCTCACGCTCCCGGCTATGCGACGGCGCGGGAGTCGGTCGGCGACCGCTCGTCGATCGATTTCGCCCTTCTGCGGGGCATCACGGTGTCGGGCACGATCCGCGACAAGACCGGCAACCCGGTGCCCGACGCCTACATCGTGGCCGAGGCCCGGGGCGGCGATGTGCAGGTTGACTTCTTCCTGCATGCGAAGTCGGGTCCCGATGGTCGGTACGAGTTGCGGGACCTGCCGCGCGCTTCGGGGACGGTCCTCTCCGTCAGCAAGCGCGGTTTCGCCCGGGCAGAGTTGCCGTTGCCCGAGGGCGTCGCCGACGTGGTCCTCTCCGAAGGCAACCGCGTGGAGGGACGCGTTCTGGGCTTCGATGGGGAGCCGCTCGAAGGGCTTCTCGTCGAGCTCAAGGCGGCCGAGCCGTCGCGCTACAAGCACGAACGCCACACCGACGACCTCGGCCGCTTCCGGTTCGCGGATGTCGCAGGAGGGGGGCACGCGATCCTCGTCGCGCTGCCGGACCGGCGGCAGATCCGTCGCGAGATCGTCGTCGAGACGACCGATGTGACGGATGTCGATCTGCGCTTCGAGCGCGGCCGCGAGTTCACCGTGAGGGTCGTTGACGCTGCGGGGCTACCGGTACGCAATGTGCTGCTCGCGGGCGGATCGCTCAGCAAGCGCACGGACGCCCATGGTGAGGCGGTCTTCGAACTTCCGCGCGGCATCGATGCGATCCAAGTCTCCGTCGTGCGACTCGACCCGCGCTACGCGAAGCCGCCGGTCGCCTGCTATCGGCTCGGCCAAGGCGATCTCCGCATCGTCATTCACGAGGCGGCGACGGTGTCCGGGCGCGTCCTGCTCGACGGATCGCCTCTCGCCCACGCAGTCCTGGAGGTGCATGGCCCGGACGGGTTCGACGACTTTGCTACGACCGACGGGGCGGGTGACTTTTCCGCCCGTGTGCCCGCGGGGACGCGGGTGAGCGTCGCTCTCAACGGGCAGGTCAAGGAGGAGACACTGCCGATCTACGGGGAGATCCGCGACGTCCTCGCCGGGAGCGCGGGAATCGTGGTCGCCGCCCGGCGCGTCGCGCTGGACCGCACCCTTGTGGTTCGAGTGGTCACCCCGGCGGGGGAGGGGGTCGCGGGCATGAAACTCTGGCTGAGCGGACACGGCTGGCGGCCGGCGGCCGTGCCGGTCACGGACGAGCAGGGTCGATTCGCGGCATCGGGGCTCCCCGCGGCTGAGTTCCATATCGCGCTCCTCTCCGACCCACCGGCGCCGTGGGCGCGCGCGAGGCCAGACCGTCTCACCGTCGAGCCCACGGGACAGGAGGTGCGGTTCACTCTTCGCGAGGGGTCGGCGATCCGGGGTGCCTTGCTGCTGCCGGATGGCAGGGGCGTGGAAGGCTACGTGCTCGCATGGCGCGGCGATGAACTCGTGGCGAGGGCGCGATCGGGACCGGACGGGGGCTTTGCAATCTACATCGCCGCCGACGAACCCGCGCCGGTCCGGCTCGAGGCGTCCGTCCGGGACGCGAAGGGTGCGACGCTCGGCGTCACGCTGCACGCCGTCGCTCCGGGTTCGAAGGGCGTCGAACTGCGGTTGGGTGCCCCCTGACCCCCTACCGTTCCGCGAGAGTCGGCACCACGTCCAGCGGCTGGCCGGCGACGTCGAACGTCACTTCGCCCGTTCGTCCCTTGGCGTCGCGCGCGCGGAGCACGTAGCGGCCGGCAACGAGGTCGAGGCCGAGGCGGCCCTCGACGGGTTGTTCGAGGCGGGTCGGCCGCACCGGCCTACCCTCCCCGTCGGCGAGCGCCACCGTCACGGCGCCCGCCACCCCGTCGAGGCGCACGGTCACGCGCACGGTCTCGGTGCGCGCGAGCGTGACTGCCTCCTCGCGCCCTTCGAGCACGGCGATCTCGCGTAGCAGGCCGGTCTCGCCGAGCAGCAGCAGGTAGCGGCCCGCTTGCAAGTCCTCGGAGACGAATTCGTCGTCGACCGGCGGATGCAACACATGGGTGATCGCCCCGTCGTGACTGCGGAGGTGCAGCGTGTGGGCCCCGACATCGGGGACCACGCGGCAGCGCACGCGGCCGGGCGCGGGGTAGCGAAGCGCGCCGAGGTCTATGGCTCCGCGCACCTCGACACGGGCAAGGTGCAGCGTCGGGTCGCCGTCGCGGTGGATCTCGACGCGATAGGTGCCCGGCGCGACTTTCTCGAAGAGGAAGGCGCCCTGCGCATCGGCGATCGACTCGCCGATCAGGTTGGGGGAGCCCGAGGGCCAGAGGCGGACGCGGCTCCCCTCCGCCGGCGTGCCGTCGGCGCGCGCGATCGTGCCCCGCAGCGAACCCGCAACGGGCGGCGGCGGCAGCACGAGGACGACCTCGCCGCCGCCGGGCTCGACGCGCTTCGAAGCGGCGGGCATCGCATGGGGTGGCGCGCCGGCGCGCCACACTTGGATCTGGTGTGGCAGCGCGGGCCGCGGCACGGAGAGGAAGACGCCGCGCTCGTCCGTCGTCCCGCTGGTGGTCCGTTCGCCGTCGGCGGCGAACCGCAGTCGCGCACCGGGTACCGGCGTGCCATCCTCCTCGTGGACTCGTCCCTCGAAACGGATCGCCGGCACCAACACCGGATTCCATTCCCCCTCCCCCCCCGCTACCAGTTCGAGGGTCCCGCGCGCGAATGCCAGTCCGGACCGCTCCGCGCCGAGACGCACGCTGCCCGACGGCACCCCCAGCAGGCGGAACGCGCCGCTCCCGTCGCTGTCCGTCGCGGCGAGAAAGCCGCCCTCCTCGAGCATGAAGCCGATCGACGCGTCGGGCACGAACGCGCCGACTTCGTCGCGCACGACCCCGCGTACCGTCGCGCCCAGCTCCAGCACGAGGTCGGAGTCAACGGTGCCCCCGGGGATCAGCCGGACGACTGTGCGGCGGAAGGCGAAGCCCGGCGCTCCGGCGAACACGACGCTCCACTCGGCCGGCAGGTCGTCGGCGAAGTAGTTGCCCGTGGCGTCGGTGATGAGGACCGCCGCGGGCGGGGAGAGCAGCGCGTATCCGTCGTCGGACGTCAGGGGGCCCGGGGGATTGCGCGCGCCGCCGCCCACATGCAACACGGCGCCGGGGACCCCGGACCCCTTCCCATCCACCACCCGTCCACGGAGCGTGCCGCCCGGGCCGGAGAGCCGGATCACCAACTGTTGCAACGCGCCATCACTTGCAACGACCACCCGCAGGTCGGAGGGCGCAAGCCCCTTCGCCCGGGCGCCGACTTCGATCCGGTCGAGATCGCTCTCGACCGCGAAGCTGCCCTCCTCCTCCGTGTACGTCGCGATCCCGCGCGGCTCGGGCCCGACCCAGATCGCGGCTCCGGCGAGCGGACGCCCTTCGGGGTCGAGCACGCGGCCTTCGACGCGCAGAAGCGCGGCGCAGGGCTCGGCGCCATCGGCGGACTCCGCCGCAGCGGAGGGCTCGGCCTCGGAGGGCGGCGCGTCGTGCGCGGTGCGGACGGGGGCGGTCGCCCTTCGGGGTGAATCGTCGCGCACGAGGGCGGCGATCGCGGCCGCCACCGCGAGGACCGCAAAGAGGAGTGCGGCGCCGTTTCGCAAGAGGCTTCGGGTGACGGCCTTCACGGGGGGGGGATGACAGTATGCCGCACCTACCGCTCGCCGAACAGCCTCCCCGCCTCGTCGCGCAGCCAGCCGTGGTCGGGGAAGGGGTGCTCGCCTTCGGTCGCGATCCGACGCTTCGCCTCGTCGTACCAGCGACGCGCCTCGTCGCCCCTCTCCACGGCGCCGAGGTTCATCGCCCGGAGGTATGCGATGCAGGCGTGCCCGCTGTCCGCCTGGTCGAAGATCTGCTCGAACTCCTGCTCCGCCTCGGCGTGTTGCCCGGCCCGGAAGAGCGCCGCGGCAAGCCTGTATCTCGGGTGGTTCTGCTGCAGCTTGAGCTCGCGGCGCGCGAGGCTCAGCGCCTCTTCCGCGTTGCGGCGTTCGAGCGGGAGGGTCGCAAGCGTCCACGCCAAGGTCATGCATGCATGCGTTCGCATCGTCCGGGTCGCCCGCGACGATCGCGCGCAGGCGCCGCAGGCTCTCCTCGGGATCGCAGCGCAACGAGGGGATCTGGGCGGCGTCGAGCATGGCGGCAGGGATCTTCGCGATCGCGAGCCCCCGCTGGAACGCCGCCTCGGCCTGCGCCGCGCGCGCCCGCTCCTCGAGCCCGGTGAGGTAGCGGCCGATCCCCTGCTGGACCTCGCCTGCGTGGCGCGGTCGCGCCTGCCGGGCCGCGACGAGGCACTGGTTCGCGATCGACGTCAGCTCGTCGTCGGCGTCGCAGGCGGCGAGGCGCTCGCGGCTGGGCTCGAGCTCCCCGCGCGCCGCGCGCTGGATCAGGTCCACGCCGCCGCCGGCATAGGGAGGCTGGCCGGTGAGGATCTCCGCGAGGATCGCACCGAGGCTGAAGACGTCCGAGCGCTCGTCCATCTGCTCGATCTCGCCCCTCGCCTGCTCGGGCGGCATGTAGGCCGGCGTGCCCATCACCGAGCCGACGATCGACTGGCTGCCCACCGATCCGGGCTCGCCGCTGCTGCGGACCGTCGCGACGACCGCCTGCCGCGCGTCGCGGGCGCGGCGCTCGTCCTCGACGCCGCCGCTCCTGAGCACCTTGCCCATGCCCCAGTCCACGACGTGGACCTCGCCGAAGGCGCCGACCATGACGTTGGCGGGCTTCAGGTCGCGGTGGATGACGCCGCGCGTGTGCGCGTACGCCATCGTCTGGCAGACCGCCTCGAAGATCGCCAGCAGCCGGCGGCGGCTCTCCTCGCGCGCTTCGATCAGCGACGCGAGCGTGCGTCCCTTGATCAGCTTCATCGTGAAGAAGGGCCGCCCTTCCTGCATGCCGAGGTCGTAGACCGGCACGATGCCCGGGTGCTGCAACTGCCCGCCGATCTGCGCCTCCTCGACGAACCGCCCGAGCACCTCGGGGTTGTCGCGGTGCTCCTCGCGGACCATCTTCAGCGCGACGTCCCGCCCGAGTTCGGTGTCGTGCCCCTTGAGCACGACACCGACGCCGCCGCGCGCGATCTCGCCCTGGACCTGGTACTTGCCCGATCTCGTCAACCCCTCGACCGGCTTCAGCACCGGCGCCGAGTCGTCCTGCCGCAGCGCCACGCGCGCCTTGCCGCCCGGCATGCCCGCGAGGAATTCGAGGATGCTGCGGTGCGCTTCGGGCGGGGTCGGGCCTCTCTCTCCGGGTGTCATTCGCGAATGCTCGTGCAGGGTGCCGTGCGGGCACCAACGTACACGACGGGGGGGCTCGGGGGGCATCGCGAAGGCCCGAGTCGACGGCGTGCTCGAGAACACCGCGGCGACAAACGACCCTCCCCCTCCCCGCGCCCCTCCCCGACCCGCGTGTGGTAGGTTCGGCCTTCATGCGCATTGCGCTGGTGCTCCTTGCCGTGTTCGCGGCGGGCTTCATGCTCGGGCGCACGACATCGGAGACGCGGGAGACTCCGCGGACGGCGCGCACGCCCGAGCGGGCGACGCCACCCGTCGTCGCGGTCCGCACCGAGCCGCCCGCGCGCGCGCCGGAGGCGGTGGCGCCCGGGCGCGAGGAGCCGACACTCGCCGGGACTGCGGTGCGCCCGGCGGAGGAGGAGAGCGGCCTCGGCGCGGAGGGGGGTTGGGTCGAGGTGCGCTTCCCCGAGTCGGCGCCCTGCCCGCGGGCCTTTCTCCACGTGCGGGACACGGCGGGCGGCTGGATCGATGCCGAGTTCTCGACGCTGGAGAGCGAGTTCGTGCAGGTCGCGGAGGCGCGCGCCGGAAGCCACCTCGTCTGGTGGCGGGAGGCGGAGGGGCACCGTCGCCTCGGGTGCCATGTGCGCGTCGAGGCGGGCATGATCGTGACGGTGGATGCGTCGGCGGCGCGGGAGCTCCCGCCGCGCGATGATCTCGGCCGGCTCCTGTTGACGGTCGCCGGGGCCGACGGCCTGCCGAGGCGGGGAGTCGCCGCGCGGCTTGTCGTGGCGACCGCCGTCGAAACCGACGAGGTCGTCGAAACCACGGACTCCGGCGGGAGATGCCAGTTCGACGTGCCGCCGGGAGTCCACACGCTCCGCCTCGGAGTGTGGACGCGCGAGGTGCGCCTCGCGGCCGGGGAAACCGTGGATGTCTCCTTCCGCCCCGTCGGGCAGGGCAGCCTCCTGCTCGAGTTCTCGCCGCCGGCGGTGACCGCGTACGCGGAGGTGCCCGACGTCGGCCTCATCCCGTCCGACGCGCGCGATGGCGCGCGCCATCTCTTCCTCGCGCTGCCGCCGGGAGAGTTCGACTTCTCGGCAAACCTCTCCGGACAGGGAAACGACCGCCGTCCGGCGGGCCGGCACGTCGTGCGCGCCGCGCGGGAGATGACGGAGAGCGTGCGGTTGCCGACCGGATCGCTCACCGTGGAAGTCATTTTGGACGGGAGGTGGGTCAGTGTCGGGATCGCTCCCGGCCCCCACCTGCCATGGGGGCTCCAGCAGGCCGCCGCGCCGCGAGGGCCGCGCCAGCCCTGGGAAACGCAGTTCCTCGCCTTGCCGGCTGGGGAATACGTCGTCACCGCCTACACGTCGGCGGGATCGGAGAGCAGGCGCGTGAGCGTGGGCGGAGGGCCGGCGAGGCTTGCGTTTGACGGCGATCCGCGGTAAGTGAGCGCGGCCTCCGCGTGGTGAATTGGGGGGGCGGAATGTGTCAACGATTGTGAGACACCGACCTGTAGCATTTAGTGAGCTACCTCCACGAGGGCAACGCCCTCGTGTTGCCTCGTCGCCGCGACACGCGGCGACGAGGGTCCCGGGACGA
>Ga0187893_10003239_pt1 | contig 33505 bp, 30 predicted proteins | sample MA1701074metaG_FD_139574 | JGI IMG/M metagenome (GOLD analysis project Ga0187893, IMG submission 139574) | White microbial mat communities from a basaltic lava cave in the Kipuka Kanohina Cave System on the Island of Hawaii, USA - MA170107-4 metaG ...
CTGGAGGTAAAGGACGTTTCGAACCTCCCCTCGGTGGTCCGCGACCTCGCCCTCATCAAGGTGCGCGCGGACCACAAGAACCGCGCCGAGGTGCTCCAGATCGCAGAGGTCTTCCGCGCGCGGGTGGTGGACGTGAGCCCGGAGGCCCTCATTTTCGAGATTACGGGGAGCGAAGATAAGATCGAGAGCCTGGTCGACGTGCTCCGTCCGTTCGGGATCCTGGAGATGGCTCGGACCGGAGTGGTCGCCATGGCTCGCGCAACGGAACCGGTGCCCGCATAAACCAGACAGGAGACGAAATGGCTACGATTTACTACGACAGCGACGCCAACCTCGACATCATCCGGAAGAAGAACGTCGGCGTCATCGGCTACGGCTCGCAGGGCCACGCGCACGCTCTGAACTTGAAGGACAGCGGCGTCGACGTGCGCGTCGGCCTTCATCCCGCGACCCGGAGCCGGGCGAAGGCGGAGTCCGACGGACTCACCGTGGGGTCGGTTTCGGACGTCGCGAAGTGGGCCGACGTCGTCATGGTGCTCGCCCCCGATACGCGACAGCCCGCGATCTACGAGAAGGAGATCGCACCAGGGCTCAAGGCGGGCGACACGCTCATGTTCGCGCACGGCTTTTCGATCCACTACAAGACGGTAACGCCGCCCGCGAGCGTCGACGTCTCGATGATCGCGCCCAAGGCCCCGGGACATCGCGTTCGGGAGACGTACGTGGAAGGCGGAGGTACCCCGGCCCTTCTCGCGATCCACCAGGACGCCTCGGGGAAGGCGAAAGAGGTGGCGCTCTCCTACGCCAAGAGCATCGGTGTCACCCGCGCGGGAGTGCTCCTGACGACCTTCGCCGAAGAGACGGAGACTGACCTCTTCGGAGAGCAGACGGTTCTCTGCGGGGGAGTGAGCGAGCTCGTGAAAGCGGGCTTCGACACCCTGGTCGAGGCGGGCTACCAGCCGGAGATGGCGTACTTCGAGTGCCTGCACGAGCTGAAGCTCATCGTCGATCTGATGTACCGCGGGGGCCTCAACTACATGCGCTACTCGGTGAGCGACACCGCGGAGCACGGGGACTACACCGGAGGCCCGCGGGTCGTGAACGCCGCGACGCGGAAGGAAATGAAGAAGATCCTCGACGAGATCCGGAACGGCACCTACGCCCGGAACTGGATCCAGGAGAACGAGAAGGGCCGCCCGTGGTTCGAGGCGAAGCGGGCGAAAGAGCAGGAGCACCTCATCGAGCGCGTCGGCGCCGAGCTCCGGGCGATGATGCCGTTCCTCCACCCGGTGACGGTGAAGCCGGGGGAAGGACCCATCGCGGCGACACCTCCTTCAGCCAAGAAGGAAGAGAAGGTCAGCGCCTGACGGGAGCCGGATGGCTCATGGCTTACGACGAGAAGCTCGCGGGCCGCGTGCGCGCGATGTTGAAGGGGAAGAGAGGGGTCCGCGAAATCCGGATGTTCGGCGGGCTGTGCTTCATGGTGAACGACCAGATGTGCTGCGGCGTCGCCCGTCGCGATCTCATGGTGCGCGTGCTCCCGGAGCGCTACGAGGCCCTTCTCGAGAAGCCGCACGCGCGGGTCATGGACTTCACCGGCCGGCCGCTTTCTGGGTTCCTCTTCGTCGGTCCGAAAGGCTCCCGGTCGGAGGCTGGACTGAAGTTCTGGGTTGAGGAGGCCCTCACGCGCAGCTCCGTTGCCGCGCGGTCGCGCGCGCTAGCAACGCCCCGTTTCCTCTTCCTCGGTCTGCGAGAGCTGGCCCTCCTTTGAATTGCGCGCCAGTTCTGCCATTCCCTTCTGTACCGACGCCGGTGCACGAAGTTTCGTCAGACGGTCAACGACCTCCGTGAGGCAGGCACCGACGGTCTCCGGCAGTTCATCTAACGCCGCTCATGCGGTACTCATAGCGATGCACTTCACGCACTCAGAGAGGATCTGGCGGGAGTTCCCACGGCTGGTCCCCGGCGTGCTCGTGGTCTCCGGGCTTCACCGCGGCCTCGAGGTCGAGGGACCCCTCACCCGATGGCTCGAGCGTGCTCGGGAGCGGTTCTCCCTCGGCTCCGAGTCGCAGCTTCCCGAAATAGAGGCCTGGCGTCGCGCCTACTCGCAGATGGGGATGAAGCCGACCCAGTATCGCTCAGCGGCGGAGGCGCTTTTGCGCCGGTTTCGAAAAGAGGGAAGCATCCCGCGCGTGCATCCTTTCGTCGATCTCTCGAACGTTCTCTCCCTCGCCTTCGCCCTTCCCGTGGCAGTGTTCGACCTGTCGCACGTCGATTCGTTCCTCGTCGTGCGTCACGCGACCGGGATCGAGAAGTACCTTGCCTTCAGCGGCGAGATCGAGACACCCCCGGCGGACGAGGTCATCTTCGCGGACGCGGCGGGACGCGCCCACGCCCGACGCTGGACGTTTCGGCAGAGCCGCGAGTCGGCGGTTGGCGCCGACACGGCGCAGGTCCTCGTCGTCACCGAGGCTCTTCACGACGCGGCCTCTGGGGACGTAGTGGCGCTTCTCGACGCCCTCGTCGAGGAATCGAGGGCCTTGGGATGCTCCCTGCGCGCGAGGGCCGTGCTCAGCGCGGACAGCCCTCGGCTTGACTTCGAGATCGACTGAGGGCGCGCAGGAGGCGCGGAAGCTCGATGAGGCTCTCGCCGCTCGCGGCGCGGACGACGTGGCCTTGGCGCAGATCGAGATCTTCCGCGCGGGCCCCGATAGGGGTAGTTTTGTACCCCTTATAAGCACATAACGTCAAGTCGCAACTAAATTAGTCTTCCGGCTCTCGTTCTCCTGGGACTCGAGGAGAGCGCTCTCGCCGAACCTGGAGCATCGAGCTGTCGTGCAAGAGCGATGGCATCGGCTTCGCCTCGGTCGAGCAACCCCGCGTCCTCCCAAGCTCCTCTGCGACGGCTTCCGGCAGCTCCACCTTTATGGCTTTCATTGCTTTTGAGTCCTCCCGCCAATCAAGGCGTTGCCACCGCTCCAAACCGGGGAAACACCAGCATCGCCAGAATTGTACCCTGAGCCGGCCGCTGCCGTCGCACACTTCGCTTCAAAGACCATGGGTGGCGTTGGGGCTCCTTTCATGCGCGCCTCGGCTCCCGCAGGGTGGGTGCACGATTGCCGGGCGGACTCTCTTGCTTTCACAACCTGCTTCCCGTTATGTTCCGCGTTTCATTGAACGGGAACGTCCATGGCGTTTTCGCCCGGAGCGCGGCCCGGGCCGTACGAGATCCCACGGCTCTCCTAGATGCTGAAACATTCCACTCTCGCATGACTCCTGACGGAAAATCCTACGCTCATACGACATGGCGCTATCCATCGGATCTTTACCTCGTGGACGGATTGAAGTGACACCGACTCCGATCCCATGGCTCCTGGATGGGGACCCATCGATTCGCTGGCAGGTCATGCGGGACCTCGTCGGAGCGGCGGAGTCCACCGTCGAGAGAGAGAGAAGACGCGTCGCGCGCGAGGGCTTTGGAGCGCGCCTCCTCGCCAAGCAGAGTCCCGATGGCAGATGGGCGTCCGGCCTCTCGTCGGACAGCGGCCTCTACTCCCCGAAATGGATTTCGACGACGTACACGATGCTCCTCCTTCGAGACTTCGGCCTCCCTGCCAAGAGTCGCAACGTGCGTAAGCCGTGCGCTCTCCTCCTCGACCATGGCTTGCAGCGCGACGGAGGGGTCAACTACGGCTGGAGAGGCCGGAGCGAGACGTGCATCACCGGAATGGTGCTGGGAATCCTCTCGTACTTCGAGTACCACGACGACCGGCTCGACACGATTGCGAATCACCTGCTCGGGCAACAGATGGGAGACGGCGGGTGGAACTGCCGCCGCGACCTCGGTGCGACCCACTCTTCGATGAACACCACCATCAGCGCTCTCGAAGGCTTGAGGCTCTACGAGCTCAACCGCGGGCGTCGACTCCGTGCGGTGCGGGCGGCACAACGTGAGGGCCGGGAGTTCCTCCTCGAGCACCGGCTCTTCCGCTCTCACCGCACGGGAGAGGTCATCAATCCCGTCTTCGTGCGCATGAGCTTCCCGCCGCGGTGGCACTACGACATCCTTCGCGCTCTCGACTACTTCCAGGCCGTCGACGCTCCTCGCGACCGGAGGCTCGCGGAGGCGATCGAAATCGTCCGCAGCGCTCAGGGCGACGACGGCCGCTGGCCGCTCCAGCACGTCTACAGGGGGAAGACGTACTTCGAAATGGAGCGTCTCGGAGCTCCGAGCCGCTGGAACACCCTCCGCGCTCTCCGGGTCCTCAAGTGGTGGGATTCGGGTCAGCGGCCCTCGAAGACCGGGGGCCGTTTCGCGAGGAAGCTCTCGAGCCCTTGGAGGGGAGATCCTCGTCGCCTCATTCCAGGGCTTCGACCGGAAGTGGCATTTGCCTCAGGTCGTTCTTCCCGGAGGGGACCGGGCGGCTCGACAGCCGTGGCGCATGGCCGTCGCCTGGCTTCACCATCTCTACGGTCGTGAGCTCCTCGATCTCCATCTGCCTTTTCTCGATCTGATGCCGCGGGACCGCGTGCGCCGTCTGGTGAGCGCGATCGAGTCCGGATTCTCCTGGCCCTTGACCTCGTCGTGCGGAAGGCTCTTTGACGCCGTCGCCGCTCTCCTCGGGCTTCGGCTGGAGACGAGCTACGAGGTCCAGGCGGCGATGGAGCTCGAGGCGCTTGCGGAGAAAGCCGAAGGCTCGGTCGCGGCAGAGTCGGGCCCATCGATCGACGCCGTCGTCCGGGAAGTCATCGAGGGCACAGAGAAAAACCGCAACGCGGCGTCGGTCGCTGCCGCGTTTCATCACGGACTTGCGGTCGCGCTATCGGAGACGGCGGCTTTGGTTGCGGAGGAGTCGGGAGTCCACCGGGTAGCTCTCGCCGGTGGCTCGTTCCAGAACCGAATCCTTCTGTCCCGGGTAGCCTCGCACCTCGAAGGGCGCGGGCTCGAAGTCCTCGCACCGAAGGAAGTTCCCGCGAATGACGGCGGTCTCGCCCTCGGTCAGGCCGCCATCGCTGCCGCGGCGCTGATATAACTTCTTGCGTGCGCATTCTGCACCGCACCCTCGCACGCGAGATGAGCCTTCTGGGGTTGGTGGCGACAGGCGTGTGCTCCATGGTGGGGGCGGGGATCAACGTCATCCCCATCATGGTTCAGCGCAACGTGCCCGGCATCGGCCCGAACGTGACCGCGGCCTTCGCCCTCGCGATGGTGCCTGCCGTTCTCGCCGCGCTCTCGTACGCCGCCATGGCCTCGGCCATGCCGCGCGCGGGAGGAAGCTACGTCTACGCGAGCCGGAGCCTTCACCCGTACCTCGGGCTCCTCGCGAGCTTCTCCCAGTGGCTCGGCTTGTCGTTCGCCATGGGAGTCGTGGCCTACGTGCTCGTGCCGTTCGTTCGCGATATCGCGAATTCGTTCGGGCTCTCGGGAGCGGCGGCTCTCATGGAGACGGGAGGGGTGCGCCTCGCGCTCGCGCTCCTGTTCCTCTGGATCTCGACGGTCCTGAATCTCGTCGGTATCAAGACCTACGAGCGCGCGATGATCGTCCTCATGGTGCTCGGGCTCCTCGGCGGGGCCATCGTGATCGCGACCGGCTTCGGGTACGGACAGGAGGATTTCCTCGCGGCCGTTCTCGCGCGCGACGGGGTCGAGGTGGCGCCGATCGCCTCGACGTCGCTCCCTCTTGCCGGGCTCCTCGCAGCGGTCGCCATCCTGTTCTCCTCGTTCATCGGGTTCGACTCGATCGCCCAGGCGGGAAGCGAAGCGAGAAATCCCCACGTTACTCTTCCGCTCGCGACCGGGATCTCGATCCTGTCCGTGGGGGCGTTCTACATTCTCTTCACCGCCGCCGTCTATCACGCCGTTCCCTGGTACTTCATCGCGGAGAGGGGGGCTTCGACCGACCTCACCGCCCCCGGGCTCCTCGGCTACCTCCTCGCCCCCGCGTGGACGGCGGCGATCGTCGGCTTCTCCTCCGTCGCACTCTTCAACAGCCTCCCCGGCATGATGCTCGCCGTGTCGAGGCTCATGTTCGCCTGGGCGGAGGACGGCATCTTCTTCCCCTTCGTCTCGTGCGTTCACCCGAGGTGGCGCACGCCCCACGTGGCGATTCTCGTGAGCAGCTTCACCGCTACCGCGGGCATCTTCGGCTGCCACTTCGCGGGCGACTTCTTCCTCGGGGTCGACGTGCTCGTCATCGGCATGCTCGTGAACTTCACGCTCGTGTGTCTCTCGGTGGTCCTTCTCTCCCGGCGCAACCCTGCTCTCGCCGCCGGATTCCGGGTATTGAAGTCCCGGACGGCCCAGGTCGCCCTCGGCGGTGCCGGAGCCATCCTCCTCGCCGTCCTCCTGGCGGCGCAGGTCGGAAAGGATCTCGGCGCCAATGTGGCCGCGTGGTACTACCGTTCGACCTGGGTGTACCTCCTCGCGGTAGCGGCCGTCTCTCTCCTGTTTCTGGTTCGATGGGGGCAGCTCCGACGCGCCGGAGTCGATCTCGAAAAGCTCTACGCAACCTTGCCGCCGGAGTGACCGTTCAAGAAGGCGCCCCGCGCGGACGGCCTGGTCATTTGAGGGAGAGGGCAGTCATGGTGACGACGGTGAGCATTCCTACCTCATCAAGCGTTGAGCCCCACGTCGGCCTTTTGACGTAAGAGCGCACATCCGAGCGCGCCTGCGCGTCATACGACATAAGGCCACTAGACTCCCGTCTTCGTCGACCCCACCCTGTCTCGCGAGATGCCGCACCTTCACCAAACCAAAGGAGGCAAGACATGTCCAGGCTAGAAATCACGATCGGGGCCGGAGCGGTGCTCCTCGCAGCCGGAAGCTTCGCGGAGGCGCAGGGGTTTTGCTCCGCAACCGCGAAAAGGCTCTTCACCGCCTGCGGGTTCGAAGTCCAGGACGACTCCGCGGCGGCGGCCGCCAAGTGCTTGAACCTTTCGGACAAGGACGAGCGCTCCGACTGCTACGAGGAGGCCACGGAGGCGCTGGCCGAAAGCCGGAAAGAGTGCCGACGGCAGCTCAATTGGCGCCGCCAGGCCTGTGCTTTGCTGGGAGAGGACCGCTACGATCCCGACTTCGACCCGGCGTCGTTCGAGAGCGACTTCACGAACCTCACGAATCCGAACGCCTACTTTCCTCTCGGGATCAATAGCCACTGGGAGTATCGGGGCGGAGGCGAGGTCAACACCGTGGACGTCTTGGGCGAGACGAAACTCATCGACGGGGTGACCTGCATCGTGGTCAATGACCTGGTGTACAAGGACGGGGAGCTGGTCGAGGACACCGACGACTGGTTCGCCCAGGCGAAGGACGGAAACGTCTGGTACTGCGGCGAGGAGGTCAAGGACTACGAGACCTTCGCCGGAGACGACCCGCAGAAGACGGAGCTCGTCAGCATCGACGGCTCCTTCAAGGCGGGCCGGGAGGGGGACAAGCCAGGGATCATTTTCCGTGCGGCCCCGGTCGAAGGCGAGGCGTACCTCGAGGAATTCTCCCTTGGCAACGCCGAGGACGTGACCGAGGTTTTGTCGACCGACTACTTCTACGGGAGCGATCCCGATCTCGACCTCTTCGTTCCTCCGGGGCTAGCGAATCTTCTCTGCGCGGGGGACTGCGTCGTCACCCGGAACTTCTCTCTCCTCGAGCCCGGAGTCGAGGCGCGGAAATACTACGCGTCTGGAATCGGGTTCTTCCTCGAGGTGGACCCCGAGACGGGAGAAATAATCCAGCTCGTCGACTGCAACGTCGACGCCCTCTGCGCGGGGCTCCCGCCTGCGCCGTGACCGGCGGACCGGAAGAGTTCGAATGGAATAGACTGGTAGCGGAGATGAGCGACTTCGTCGATCGAAGGAAGGCGTTCTGGGCTCTCACCGCGGTGCTCGCGGGAGTCGCGCTCTTCATCGGCCTCGAGCTGCGGGAAGAGCCTCAGATGTCGGCGCTCGACCTGGCGCTCCAGCTCGTGGAAACGGTGCCGCTCGTCCTCACGAGCGTCGGAATCGTGTTCCTCTTCCTCGCGGTTCGCCGCCAGCGCGATGAACAGCTCACGCTTCTCCGGGATCTGGAGGTCGCCCGCGCGCAGGGCCTGAGATGGCGGTCCGAGGCGCGGGCGCTCCTGAACGGGCTCGGAGAGGCGATCCAGGCGCAGTTCTCCCGCTGGAACCTGACCGAGGCGGAGAGCGAAGTGGCGCTCCTCCTGCTGAAGGGGCTCAGCCTCAAGGAGATCGCCGCCGTGCGCGCGACGACCGAAAGGACGGTCCGGGCGCAGGCCCGCTCGCTCTACTCCAAGGCGGGGCTCACCGGCCGCGCGTCGCTCTCGGCGTTCTTCCTCGAGGACCTGCTGGCGCCCATCGAGGGCCTCGAAAAATAGAAGCGAGTGCTGCGGCTACGTTGGGGACAGCAACGGGCCCGGAGGGCCCGTCCTCCCCGAGCGAGCATTAAGTCAATGTCTCATCCATCTCGTGGGGCGATCGCGCCTCGAAGACACCCTTCCCGAGGAGCGAGGCGATGAGGCGTGCCACGTGCACGTCGGTCCACGGCGAGCTCTCGAGCACCCTTTCGATCGTTTCGTGCCGGATGATCGCCTGGAAGATCTCGATCTCGGCGGGGGAGTGCGCGGTGAGCGGCAGCGGGCAGTCCTCCTTCAGGCGAAGGGGAACGGCGAGGGGCGGAAGCGCGGCGATGAGCTTCCCGAGCTCCTGGGCATGATCCATCCCCTCGACGACCAGGGCGTCGAGGGGAAGGCAGATGGTGACGGGGTGCGAGATTGCGTCAGAAAGCGCCTGGATCTCGTAATTCCCGTCGTGCCAACTGAAGAGGCGATAGAGCGCCTTCTCGCCGACGGCGCGCTCGTAGGCGACATGGAACAGGCGCTCGCGGTTGAAGAAGATCTCGGCCTTGCCGCCCTGGCGCTCGAGAACGACGCGGAGGGACTCGGTCCGCCCCACGAGACGGCGGAGCAGGTCGCCGAGCGCGAGGTCGAGAGTGCCGCTTTCGTCGGCATCGGCGGAAGGACGCGCCTTGGGAGCGAGGATTCGTCCGCGGGCTCCGGGTACGAAACCGTCGGCTCCGGCTCGGGCGGGTCCACCTGCCGAGGTCGGGCGAAGCTGCAGCGACAGCACGTGGTTTCCGATGCGGATCGAGTCCCCGGGCGCGACCGGGCTTCGGTCGATGCGCTCGCCGTTCACGCGCGTTCCGTTCGTGCTCCCCAGGTCCCGGATCACGAGGGCGCCGTCCTCCTTGAGAATCTCGGCGTGGAAATTCGAGACCGCGCGGGAGGGAAGCTGGATCTCGTTCGACTCGTGGCGTCCGATTCCGACGCGGGAGAACTGCGCGAGAGCGTACGCGTGCACCTTTTGATCGGTCGCGAGGACGAGGAGCGCCGCCTCGTCCTCGGTCCAGGGAGTCGAGGGTCGCATGGTGCCTCAGGGAGCAAGTGCCGTGCCATGGGTGGAACCCCGGGGTTTCGAGGGCTTTCTCACCCGGGTCGAGCCTTCCCGCCGTTTCAAAACGACATCTGGACCGGGCGCAGGAAGCGCTGAAGCGCGGGTCTTTTCGCGCTGGGAGAGCAACTTCCACCGGGACCGTCCTTGCGGCATGGTCCTTGTATAGAAACGTATCCGATGGCCGCCTCCTGTTTCGTTCCTGTGGGGAAACGTCGACGGTTCGAGGTCTTTTGGCCGCGATGAGCTCGGAGACGACGGTACTCCTCGTCGAGCCGGAAGCCCGGGAACGGGCGGATCTTGCCCGCCGACTCACGGGGATTCTTCCCGCCCGCGTGCGCGTCGTCGACGCCGGTTCTCTCGAGGAGGCGTTCGCGCTCTCGAAAGACGAGGTTCCCGACTGTATCCTGATCGGAGAGACGGTCTCTGGTTACGATCTCTCCCGGGTCTCGTCGCTCGCCCGTCCGAACGGCGCGAGCGAGGTGCCGGTGGTGGTGATCGCCGAAGACGACTCGGACGATCGAGTAGCGAAGACGCTCGAGGCGGGCGCGTATGACGTCTTTACGCGGAGCCGCTTCGCCGGCCCCGAGTCCTACCGGGCCTTGCGGAACGCTCTCGAAGTCTCGCGGATGAGGCGGCTTCTCGAGAACGCCGCCATCGACCCGGAAGAGGACGCGGTCACGCGCCTGCCGACCCGACGGGTATTCCTGGAAACGCTCGCGGACGCGCTCGGGACCAAGGGCGAGGGGAGGAACATCGGAGTCCTTCTCATCGGAATCGACGGATTCAAGGGCATCAACAGCGGATTCGGCTATGAGGTCGGCGACGAGATCCTGCGCATCGTGGCCGGCCGACTCCGGCACTGCGTGAGAAACGCGGACACTCTCGCCCGCTGGGGAGGCGACGAGTTCGCCGTCGTGCTGGAGTCGATGTCCCGGCCCGAGGATGCCCCGTTCGTGGCCCAGAGGATCCTCTACGCGCTTTCGCGGCCGTTCGTCCGCGAGGGACAGGACTTCTACCTCACGGCGAGCGTCGGGATAGCGCTCCATCCCGCCGACGGCGCCGACGTCCAGACCCTCATCCAGCACGCGGACGCGGCGATGTATCGCGTGAAGCTTCTCGGAGGCAACAACTTCTACGCGTATTCCGCGCAGATGAACGTGCACCTCTCCGATCGCCTGGCGATGGCAAACCGGTTGCGGGGGGCGACGAAGCGCGATGAGTTCGTTCTCCATTACCAGCCCCAGCTCGACGTCCGCGACGGAAGAGTCATCGGGCTCGAAGCCCTCCTGCGGTGGAACGATTCCGGGCGGGGCTACCGCTCTCCCGTTGAGTTCATCCCGGTGCTCGAGGAGACCGGCCTCATCGTGCCCGTGGGGGAGTGGGTCCTGCGGAAGGCCTGCACCCAGGCGCGGGCCTGGCAGTTCGCGGGGCTTTCACACCTGCGGATCTCCGTGAACCTGTCCCCGCGGCAGTTCCGGGAGAAAGAGCTCGCGCACAAGGTCGAATCGATCCTGAAGGAGACGGGGCTCGATCCCGGCTCTCTCGAGCTCGAGCTCACCGAGAACGCCCTCATGGACGACCAGAAGTACAGCGCCGCGGTGCTCGAGCAATTGAAGGATCTGGGGGCGCTCATCGCCCTCGACGATTTCGGCATCGGCTATTCCTCGCTCGGGTTCCTCAAGGCGTTTCCCGTCGACACGTTGAAGATCGACCGGAGCTTCATCCATGGCATCGGCGAGGACGAGGAAGACCGCGCGATCTGCTCCGCCATCGTGAGCCTGGGCCTGGCGCTGAAGCTTCAGGTGATGGCGGAGGGAGTCGAGACGGAGACCCAGATGGGGATCCTGCGCGAGCAGGGCTGCCACCTCATCCAGGGCTTTCTCTTCGCGCGGCCCATGCCCGCGGACGACGTCTGGACCTGGCTCAACGCGAGCCCCCAGGCATCCTGACTGCCTCGAACCATCCGCTCCTCGTTGCATCCTCCTGGGCAATCGGGCGCAGCGACTGCTTTAGAATGGGTGCGCATTCCGCAGGAGGAAACGTGCAACTTCCGCTTTCGATTCTCGCTCTCGCGTCCGCTCTCATCGCCGCGCCTCCGGCCGAAGTCATCGATGAGGCGACCATCGCCCGGATCAAGATGGAGGGGTTCCAGCGCTCCCAGATCACGGACGTGCTGTTCCAGTTGACGGACGTCCACGGCCCGCGCCTCCACGGCTCCGAGAACTACGACCGCGCCGCTCTCTGGAGCCGCGACCGGCTTCGAGAGTGGGGCCTCGACTCCGCCGAGATCGAGTCCTGGCCCTCGCCCGTGCCCGGCTGGTCGCTCTCAGGGTTCTCGATCGAGCTCCTCGAGCCCTCCTACCAGCGTCTCATCGGCTACCCCATGGCCTGGACTCCGGGAACGGAGGGTGTCATCGAAGACGTCCCCATCCTCGTTTCGGTCGCGGGTGAAAGCGACTTCGCGGCCTATCGGGGGAAGCTTCGAGGCAGGGTCGTGCTCAACGGGAAGCCGGAGCCTCCGGACGGCGGCCGCGCCGAGCCGGAGCGGATCACGCCGGAGGAGAACGAGCGCCTCCGCTCGGCCATTGACCCGGGAAAGCCGCGCGATTACTGGGAGGAAGAAGCCGAGTGGGAGAAGGAAGAGGCGAAGGTCCTCGCCATCCCTCGTTTCTTCCGTGAGGAGGGAGCGACGGTGGTCCTCCAGCCCAGCTCCCGGGGCCGGGGCGTCCTGCGCGTGATGTCCCCGGGGACGTACGGTGCCGCGGAGAGCGTTCCCACGTTCGTCCTCGCCCGCGAGCACTTCAATCGGCTCGCGCGGCTCGTGGATAAGGGGAAGAGCCCGCGCCTGCGGCTTTCCTCTGTCGTCGCCTTCCACGAGGGAGTCACTGGCAAGAACGTGATCGCCGAGATCACGGGAACCGATCCGAGATTGAAGGACGAAGTGGTTCTCATCGGCGGACATTTCGACTCCTGGCATTCCGGGACGGGCGCGACGGACAACGCCGCGGGCTCGGCGGTCATGATGGAAGCGATGCGCATTCTCGAGGCGGTGGGAGCGAGACCGCGCCGCACCATCCGCATCGGGCTCTGGGGCGGCGAGGAGCAGGACTACTGGGGCTCGAGACACCATGTGGAGACGCACTACGCGTCCCTTTCGACCATGGAGCTGAAGCCGGCGCACGGGCGGCTCGCCGCTTACTTCAACCTCGATAACGGAACTGGAAAGGTCCGCGGCATCTATTTGCAGGGGAACGAAGCGGCGCGTCCGATTTTCGAGACGTTTCTCGAGCCATTTGCGTACCTCGGGGCCTCGACGCTCACGACGGAGAACACCTCCGGCACCGACCATCTCCTCTTCGATGCCGTTGGGCTTCCGGCTTTCAGCTTCATCCAGGATCCGATCGCGTACGCAACGCTCACCCACCACACCAACATGGACGTTTACGACCACGTGAGCGAGGAGGACCTGAAGCAGGCCGCGGTGGTGGTGGCATCGGTCGCCTATCTCACCGCCATGCGGGACGAGAAGCTTCCCCGGAAGCCTCTGCCACCGCGGAGAGCGAAGCCTTGACCGCCCCCGATAAGCTCGTGTCTCTCCTGGAGCGGATCCAGGCCGCGAGCGATCCTCCGCTCGAGCTTCTCGACGAGTTCCGTCTCGCCTATCGGGCGGCGTCCCGCCCGGTGCGCGAGGCGTTCTTCTCGCTCCTCCTGACACGCATGGAGGTCCCGCGCGAACCGCTCGAAGGGCCGCTCTCGGCCGTGGCCTCCGCGGCCACCGACGATCCCGTGCGCTGGACGACCCTGCTCACCGACCTGAGGCGCAAGCTCGAATCGCCCCGCATGCGCGCGTTCCGGCGGTTCCTGAACGCTTCCGGCGGGCTCAAGTTCCTGCTCGATCTGAGGGCGGACGTGCTCGCGGCCCCGCTCGACCTCGGTCCCATCGACGAGGAGATCGCCTACCTCTTCACGTCCTGGTTCCAGTATGGATTTCTTTTTCTTCACGAGATCACCCAGGACTCGTCCTACCGCCAGATCCGTTTCCTCAAGGAGCACGACATGGTGCACCCCATGGCGAGCCTCGAGGAGATGGGAAACCGTCTGGGAGAGGACCGCCGCTCGTTCGCTCTCTATCACCGCGCGATGCCCGAGGAGCCGATCGTGTTCATCGAGGCCGCGCTCACCCGGCGTATTCCGACCTCGATTCACGAGATCCTCGACCACTCCGGGGGTGGCCCCGAGACCAAGCCGGATACGGCGATCTTCTATTCCATCAACAACGCTCAGAACGGGCTCGTCGGGCTCGGGCTCGGAAAGCTCCTGATCTATCAGGTCGTCGATGCCATCAAGCGCAATCGCCCCCAGGTGCAGACGTTCGCCACCCTGAGTCCCGTCCCGGGCTTCTTCGGCCGCTACCTGAAGCCAATCCTTTCGGGGAACGACGCCGCCTTCCAGATGAAGCGGGCGCAGCTGATTCGCATGTTTCCGGAAAGCGCTCGCCGGAAGGTGCTCGCGAGAGCGGTGAGCGCGGAGTTTGCGGGCGCGCTCGCCCAGGTGCTTTCGGATTCCGGATGGCTTTCCGATCGGGCGCTCGAGAAAGAGCTCGCGAGGCCTCTCATCCGGGCCGCGTACTTCCACTTGACCCAGGAGAAGGACGCCTCGGGAAAGCCGCTCAATCCCGTCGCTGGTTTTCATCTAGGAAATGGCGCACGTCTAAACGAAAAAAGCGTCCACTTCGGCGCGAACCGCACGGAGCGGGGCGTCCTCGATTCGTGCAGCATCATGGTGAGCTACGTCTATTCGAGCACGTGGCTCCACGAGCTCTCGCGCTCGGTCTCCTCGATGCTGCCGTGGCAGAGCTAGGAGAGATTCGGGAACCGAGGAATTTCGCGTTACTCCCCGTCATCGAGGGCGGAGCGGATCGCCCGAATCTGGGCGTCCACCAGCTCTTCCATCGCTTCCCGAACGACGTAGTGGTGGGTGAGGGCCGCGTAGAGCCCCGCGGGAACTTCGTAGGAGAGCCGCATCCGAAGCTCGGAGCCGGGCTCGAGGGCGAGGATCTCGTGCTCCATCGCCCACCGCGGAAAATACCCCCTGGCTTTCACCTCGGTGAAGAGCGTGGGGGGCCGGTAGTCGGAGACCACCGCCTCCCACTCGAAGTCGAGAGGCCAGCGGTTGAGACGGTAGCGGAAGATCGTCCCCGGCCGAAGGTCCGGGGGCTCCCGGAGGAGGGAGACCGCGAGGCTCGACGGGAAGACCCGTTTCAGGTTGGCGGGCCGGTCGAAGAACGAGAAGACCTCGGTTGCCGGCCGATGAATAATCTCCCGCCGCTCGACGACGGTAACCGCGGACCTGGGCGTCGACACTCCGCCATCCTAAGGGGCGTCCTCAGGGGAATCAACGCCAGCTTCGAGATCTGAAGCGATGGCCCGGGCGGCCACCTGGACAGCGAGGCGCCGGCGCGCGTCGGGAGGGCGGTGAAGGAGCAGCACCAGAAGGGCGCGTGCGCTCAACCGCTCCACGACGAGGCTCGAGGCGCGGTCCTGGGGCTCACCCACGAGCGCCTCGAGAATCCCATCGGCGGCACCGTCCTCGACGAAGCCAGCGAGTGGATGGGGGAGGCGGAACTCGACGTGGCCCACCGTTGCGAACGGCGTTCCCGCTTCGTCGACCAGAAACGCCGCTCCCGCGCCCACATCGCGGGCAAGGGCCTCCAGGTGGCTCCTCACGCGTCTCATCCGATCCCGATCGGCCAGGATGTCGTCGGAGAGCGCCATCGCGTGGTATAGTACGCCTGTCGAAAAGACAGGAGATGTTAATGTCGATTCACCCTCTTCTCATTGGACCCGTCGGGCTTCCAGAGCTCCTGATCATCCTCGCCATCGTGTTCCTCATCTTCGGAGCCAACAAGCTCCCCCAGCTCGGGGCGGGCCTCGGCGAGGGAATCCGGAACTTCAAGAAGTCCATCAAGGGCGAGGACAGCGACAAGTAAGAGGCGTAAACGCCGCCGTGCGCCTCCCGTCCTTCAGCCGCCAGGACCTTCACTCTGCCGGTCAGCGCCTTACGTCGGTCACGATGAGCGTGTTGGTGCGCTCGTCGAAGACCACCGACCCCCGAGGCGAGAGGAACTTCTCGAGAATCGGCGCCAGCTCCCGGGCTCTCGCGTAAGCGAGCTTCAGCGTGCGGGTCTCGAGAGGTCCGGCGAGCGCTTTCTCTTCCCGGTATTTCCGCCGTTCTTCGTACTCCTTGCGTATCGCCTCGGCCGAAGCGACTCGGACCACGTTCTCCCCGAGCCACTCCTGCTCGAGGCCGCAGGTGCGGAGGGACAGCTCCAGCACCTGAGGCCAGGGAACCTGCTTCAGCTTGAGCGTGGCCCGGCAGGAAACGCCGGAGTCGACCGCAAGGTTGAACCCTCCCACTTCGGCGAGGACCCGCAGGACGTCGTGGACATCGGCCTCGCGGACGTCGATGTCGATCATCGTCTCCTCGGTGGTTTCGCGCGAAGGCGCGGGCACCTGGACGGGACCAAGGAGCATCGAGACCAGCAGGACCTTCACGGCGCGACCGTCATTCCATCGAAGGCCAGCCCGAATTGAAGCTCCCGCTCGTGCGCGAGAACTTCTTCGTCGGCGTGGACCAGAAGGGTCCGGGCGGCACGGATGCGACCTCGATTCTGGACCAGGTCGTGGTGGCTCATGTGCTTTTCCGGGACGCGGCCGAGGCTCGAGCATTCGCAGACGAAGAGGTCAGCGCCTTCACTCTCTCGCGCGAGGACGTCGGTCCAGGCAGTGTCCCCCGAGTAGACGACCGTTTTTCCGCCCAGGTCCACGCGGTAGCCGAACGCAACGCCCTTCGGAAAGTGATCGACGCGGAACGGGCGGAACGACAGGCGCACGTCCCGGTGCTCCCGTCCGGGCTCCAGATCGCGGTACTCGGTGACGAAGGGAGTGGGCTCGATTCCGGGGAAGAGAAGGCCTGTCGTCCTCGCGAGGAGATCCGCAGTGCCCGGAGGACCGTAGATCCCGAGGGGCCTTTCGCGTTTTCCGACGTAGCGCTCGTGACAGAGAAGAAAAGGAACGCCTGCGAAATGATCGCCGTGGTGATGGGAAAGCAGCACCAGGTCCACGTCGGAGGGGGAGAGGGAGGCCCGCTTCAAGGCGACGAGAGTGGTCGGACCGCAGTCGAGGAGCACGCCGAAACCCTCCGTCCGGAGGAGGATGGCCATGGCGTTTCGCCCGCCGCTGGCGAAGGCGTTGCCCGTGCCGAGAAAGATCACTTCCATAGCACCTCATTCAAGCTTCCCGTACGATATCCCTCCAGATCGATGGCCACGAAGCGGTAGCCGAGCTTCTTGATCTCCTCGACGAGGCGGCGGCGCATCGAAGGCTCGAGCGCGCGCTCGAGCTCGTCCGGAGCGAACTCGAGGCGCGCGAGCGAGTCGTGATGGCGCACCCGCATGTGGCGGAAGCCGAGACGGCGCAGGGCCTCCTCGCCCTTCTCCACCTGATCGAGTATCTGGATGGTGATGGGCGACTCGTACGGAACCCTCGACGCCAGGCACGCGGACGCCGGCTCGCTCGCGGTGGGAAGGCGCCGCTTCTCCGAGAGAAGCCGGATTTCCGCCTTGGTGAGCTCCGCTTCCTCGAGTGGGCTGCGAACCCCCATGAGCTTCGCCGCGCGCCTCCCGGGGCGGAAGTCCAGCCGATCGTCCGCGTTGGCCCCGTCGAGGATGAAACGATAGCCGCCCTCGGCGGAGAGAGCTTTGAGCCGGGTATAGAGCTCGCTCTTGCAGTGAAAGCACCGATCGGGATGGTTCTGGACGTACTCCGCGTTCTGGATCTCCTCCGTCGCGACGAACCGGTGCGCGAGACCGAACTTCTCGACCACCTCGAGCGCGAGGCGCCGCTGGTGCGCGGGATAGCTCGGGCTCTCGCCGGTGACGGCGAGGGATCGTTCCCCCAGCGCCTGTCGCGCCACCACCGCCAGATAGGCGCTGTCGACGCCGCCGCTGAACGCGACGATCGCGGAGTCCATCGACGCGAGGATCTGGAGAAGCTTGTCTTCCTTCGCCGCCGCCGACCTCTCGAGATCGCTCATCTCAGGCGTCCTTCCACTCGGAGATCTCCTCGTCGGCGATGTCGAGCTCGATGGGGGACGTCGCGAGCACCTGAAGAGTGACGCCGCATTCCGGACAGCCGATCTTCTGGCCCCGATCGACGTCGAGCTCGTCGAGCTCGATCTCGTTCTCGCAGGCAGGGCAGAGGGGGTATTCGCCTTTCATGACTCGAGAGGCGGATTATAAACACAAAGCTTCCAAGACGCGTTCTGGTGTATCGAGGGATTCGAGACAATCCCCCGTTTACACCAGAAGTCAGGGTTGGAGGGTGAGCTTGGACTCGAGCATGCCCTCGATGGCCGCCCGCTCGAGTGGAAGCTCGTGGCTTCGTCCTTCGAGCCAGCCCGCGTTCTGGTCGAAGTAGTGCGGGCTCAGCGGATGGCCCGAGGCGCCGGTAGGGACGATCGAGCGCGTGTCGTCTGGGTTTCCGAGATCCGCGAGGAAACGAAACGAAGTTCCGAGGGGTGTCGCGAAGGGCTCGCGCAGAGAGACTGCGGCGTTGGCGATGGTGTACGTCGACCCGCCGAAGGGGACCGGCCCGCGGCTGAAGAGCCAGGCCATCGGCTCTTTTGCCCCCACGGGATGCGCGAAGCGGATTCCGTGGAGAGTCGGCCAGTCCCAGCTGTTCACTTCGCTGCCCTGACGGCTCGAAAGAAGCTCCACCGCCTCCCCGAGGCTCTTGAGAAAGACCAGCTCGCGCGTCTCGACGACGGGTGTCCCGCGGTCGTCCCAATACGACGACGCCTCGTCACCGACGATGGCGTGAAGGCCCCCCGAGTGGCCGAGCTCGAGGAAGTCGAGGTACGAGGGGAAAAACTCCTCTCCGATCTCGTCCTTGAACGCGTTCTCGATGAGTCTCCGATAAAGCGCCTGGTAGACGGCGGGGGCGGGACCTTCGATCATCTGTCCGTTCCAATTACGCAGCTTGTCGATCGCCTCGATGCTCTTCGCCTCGGTGGGCTTGAGAGCGACGGCGACGCGCAGAACCGCCTCCGTCGAGGCGTCGTATCGGTCCCCCTGAATCCGGGCGAAGTCATCGAGGGTGGATTTGGGAATGGTGCGGAGCAGGTCCCGGATTCGATCGGCCCGATAGGAAGCGAGCGTATCGGCGCCGAGCGGGTATGGCGTTTCCGGAGGAAGCATCGCATGGTTGGCCGAGACCAGGATCCCGCCCTCGGGGTTGAAGAGCATGGGCTTGAGCTCGTGGGGGATGCTCCCTTGCCATTCGTACCTATCCGTCGCTCCGTCGACAGGAAGCGTTCCATCGTGGGCGGTGCGCACGGGAATCTCTCCCGCCGGGAAGAAACCGATGTTCCCCTCGACGTCGGCGTAGAGGAAGGCGAGAGGCGGGCTCGCCCAGGTGCGGAGCGAGGAGGTGAACTCCTCCCAGGACCCGGCGCGATTGAGCGCGAGGAGCGCCTGGATGTGATCGCCCGACCAGAGAGAGTCCCAGCGCTGCGCGAGAAGGCGGCCGTCCTTCGTTTCCCCGACGATGACTCCGTGGCGGGACACTCGAACCTCTTCGCTCGCGGCGCTCGCGTCCTTCACCGTGATGCTCTCAGCGACCACGTCCAGGTCGCGATAGCCGTCGGGCACCGCGTACTGGCGCGGATTCGCGGGGTTGGGCGTTTCGATGTACAGATCCTGAACGTCGGCGAGAAGGGCGGTGACTCCCCACGCGATGCGGCGGTTTCTTCCGATCAGGATCATCGGCATTCCCGGAAGGCTCGCGCCCTCGACGTCGTAGCCTCCACCGGAGAGATGGACTTCGTACCAGGTGGAGGGCATGGTGAGACCGAGGTGAGGATCGGAAGCGAGAAGCGGAGCTCCCGTGCCCGACTTCTCGCCCGAGACGACCCAGGCGTTGCTCGCCCCCGGGAAAACTCCCAGAAGATGGGGACTCGTCTCGTCGAGAGCGGCGATGCGCGCCGAAGCTCCGCCCCGGCCCGACGTCGGAACGGCCTCGGGCGGAGGCGGAAGTCCCGTGAGACGGTACGCCTCTTCGAGCCCGACGGCCGCCCCGAGGTTAGAGCGCAGCATCTCGACACGGCCGTTATACGAGAGGAAGTACGACATCGACTTTCCGATGACGAGGCTGTCCACGAGCTCCCACGGAGCGGGGGTGAGCTCGAGCAGCCGGAACTCGGGCGGCAGCCGATCCGAGTGAGCGGTGAGGTACGCGTTCACCCCGGCCGCGTAGGCCTCGAGCACCTCGCGTGCTTCGGGTGCCATGCGATCGAGCTCCATGCGCGCGGCCGAGGCGAGTCCCATGCGGCGCGCGACGCGATCGGTCGGGAGCGCGTAGGCCCCGAAGATCTCCGCGAGCCTTCCGGATCCCGTGCGGCGCGAGAGCTCCATCTGGAAGAAACGATCCTGAGCGTGCGTGTAGCCCATGGCCCGCGCGAGATCGCGGATGTCCGCCCCGAACAGGTGAGGGACGCCGCTCCGGTCTCGAAGGACGTCGACTTGAGTCGTGAGCCCGGCGAGCTTCGCCGCGCCCTCCACTTGAGGGAGAGAGCTCCTCAGCTGATGGAACACGAAGCCACCGATGCCGCCTGCGACAAGCACGACGAGAAAGAGAGCGAGGAAAAGAAGCTTGAACAACTTTCTCCCCGACCCTGACGACCGGCGCACGCGGCGGGCCGGGGGAGCGCCCCCTGCCCGGCTTCGCGCGGAGGGCATCGCGGGCCGGGGAGGAAGGGGAGCGGCGGCGCCACTGGGCCGCTTCGGCGCCTTCGCGGGCGGACGGGGTGGAGGAGGCAAGGTCTTGGGGCCTCCCGGCCGCCGGGGTAGTTTTTTGTCGGACATTATTTAGTACGCGCCTCGCTCTTCATTTGGTGCGCTGGGGCCCCACCCCCTGCGCTTCTCGCTTCGGGACTCGCTTCGCTCGCCCTCCGCTCGGGCTGACGGCTCGGCTCGCGCGCTCCCCGTTGCTGCTCCGTACGTAGTGGCCGGAGCGACCGCCTTTCTTTTCCATTACGCAGATACCCTCGATCACCATCGTCTTATCGGCCGCTTTCACCATGTCATAAACGGTCAATGCGGCGATCGAGACCGCGGTCAGCGCCTCCATCTCGACCCCCGTCGGTCCGCGCGATCGCACCCTCGCCTCGATCGCGAGCCCGGTCTCCGACTCGGAGAGCGCGACGTCGACGTGATCCAGAGCGAGCGGATGGCAGAGGGGGATCAGATCCGAGGTCCGCTTCGCCGCGAGGATCCCCGCGAGCCGGGCGGTCTCGACGACGTTGCCCTTCTTCGAGCGACCCTCGCGCACGAGCTCCATCGCCTCCTTCGAGATCCGGATGGAGCCGCGGGCGAACGCCTCGCGCCGCTTCCCCGGTTTTTCCGACACGTCCACCATCCGGGCGGCGCCGTCGCTTCCGACGTGGCTCAGGCGGGGTGCTTTGGAGCGAGCCATCGATCCTCTTTATGGAGAAAGCTGTCCAGCGGGTGAACGGAAACCGTCTCCCCGGCCTCGAGGGAGTCCCGTTCCGCGGGCACGATGAGAAGCGCGTTCGCCTTCGAGAAGGCGACGACGTCGGCCGATCCCTTCGATGGGATCGGCGTCGCCACGAGCTCGCCCTCCTCGCCCGCCCGAAGCCAGCCGGGAAGGTAGGCGCGGCGCGGCCCCCGGCTCGAAAGGCCGCCGAGGAGCCGGGCTTGAAGGTTCTCGCGCATGGGGTCCCGCGCCCCCTCGAGGCGGGAGATCGCCGTGCGCACGAAGAGCTCGAACGTCACCATCGTCGAAACCGGATTGCCGGGGAGTCCGAAAACCAGCTTACCAGAATCGGTGACCCCGAACACCAGCGGCTTTCCCGGTTTCAGCGCGACGGCGTCGACGAGGATCTCGACCCCGAGCGCCTGGAGCACTTTCTCGACGAGGTCGTAGCGTCCCATCGAGACCCCACCCGAGAGGAGGAGCACGTCGCTTTCGAGGCCTCGCTCGATGAAGCCCCGCAGCGATGTTTCCGAATCCTGGGCCACGCCGAGGAAGCGCGCGTCGATCCCGATCGATCGCAACTGCGCGACGAGGGAGAACCCGTTGCTGTTGCGAATCTGACCCGGACCGGGCGTCTCCCTCGGGTCGACGAGCTCGTCGCCGGTGGCGCTGACGGAAACGGCGGGGCGTTTTCCGACCGAAAGGCGCGTCTTCCCGACGGTGGCCGCGACAGCGACGGCGGCGGGATCGAGCCTCGTCCCGCTCCTGAGAACCACCTCTCCCCGATGGACTTCGGAGCCCTGGGGCGACACGTTCTCTCCGGTTGCAACGCTCTGAAGCAGAACGACTCCATCCGGCGACTCGCGGGTCTGCTCGACCATCTCGACGGCGTCCGCACCATCTGGCACGGGAGCGCCCGTCATGATGGACGCGGCCTCCCCCGGGCCAACTCGAAAATCGGGCGAGGTGCCCGCCGGTACGCTCCCGACGAGCCTCAGTTTCGCGGGCACGGACGCCGTATCGGAGGCGCGCACGGCGAATCCGTCGACGGCGGAGCGGCGAAACGGGGGAAGGTCGGAATCCGCGGTCACGTCCTCCCGGAGCAGCCGGCCGGGAGCGTCGGTGAACTCGATCTCTTCCGCCGGAAGCGGCTCGGCGCGGGAGAGCACGATCTCGAGAGCTTTCTCGACGGGGATCATGGATCCGAGCTCTTCTCCCGAAGCGTGCGCACCTCTTCCTCGAGATGGCGCAGTCTCTCCTTCAACCGATCGAGCCCGCGAATCTCCGCCGCGGCCTTGAGGACCTCGCGGTGAGGCCGTGCGGGATAGCCCGAGAGGACCGCTCCTCCGGGAACGTCCCCGATCACTCCCGACTGGGCGATGAGCACGGCGTCGTCGCCGACTTCGAGGTGATCGACGAGGCCCACCTGCCCCCCCATGAGAACGCGCTTGCCGATGACCGTGCTTCCCGAGATCCCGACCTGCGCTGCCATCGCCGAGTCTTCTCCGACTTCCACGTTGTGAGCGATGTGGACGAGGTTATCGATCTTGACGCCGCGCCGGATGAGCGTCCGGCCGAGGGTCGCGCGATCGATCGCCGCGTTCGCCCCGATCTCGACGTCGTCCTCGACGACGACGATCCCGACATGGCGGATCTTCACGAACCGGCCGTCCTTCCGGGCGAAGCCGAATCCATCCGCTCCCAGGACGGCCCCCGCGTGGATCACGACGCGGCTCCCGATCCGGCACCCCTCGCGGATCACGACGTTCGGCCAGAGGACCGAGTCCTCTCCCACGGAAGCGCCCGTCCCGAGGAAGACCCCCGGGTGGAGGACGGTCCTTGCCCCCACGTCGGCTCCCTCGGAGACGAACGCGAAGGGGTAGACGGTGACGTCGGGCGCGAGCCGCGCCGAGGGGGCGACCCAGGCCCTCTCGTCCACGCCGGGAGAGTGGCTGGCCCGCGGATGGAAGAGGTCCACGAGCGCCGCAAGTGCCAGAAACGGGTCGGGAAGAACGATCTGCGGGACGGCAACCTCCGCCACACGCGCGCGCGTGACGAGAGCACCGGCCTTCGTGGATTGGAGCTTCAACCGGTAGCGGGGGTCCGCGTAGAGACTCAGGTCCGCGGGGCCGGCGTCCCCGAGGGGGGCAATCCCCGAGACGAGAACGGAGCCGTCGCCGACGAGGCTCCCGCCAAGGCGCTCGGCCAGGGCATCCACGCGGAACGATTTCGAGCTCAAAGGGGGAGACCGGTTGTCGACTGTTGACCGTCGACGGTCGACTCGAGGGTAGGATATGCCATCTTTCGTTGCGGTTCCAATTGTTTCCGTGGGAGAATGATCGACCATGATCTCCCGCCGGCGCCCATGTGACCGGTCCCGACCCGTTTGATAGACTGAGAGCACGACTGCTCACGAAACTCGGTAACCACGCATGTCTGAGACTCCGTTGAAGACGCTCGGAAAGTACCAGATCCGCCAGGAGCTCGGAAAGGGAGCGATGGGCGTGGTGTACCTGGGCTTCGATCCGGGATTGGAACGGGAAGTCGCGCTCAAGGTGATGGCGAGCGCCATCGTCTCGGACAGCGACCTCAAAGGACGTTTCGAGAAAGAGGCCAAGTCCGTCGCGAAGCTGCAGCATCCGAACATCGTCACCGTGTACGACCTCGGCTACGACGAGCAGGGGGCGCCGTACATCGCGATGGAGTACCTGAAAGGACAGGATCTGGAGCACCGGATCCGCCGCGATCCGCTGACGTTCCGTGAGAAGCTGGACGTCGTCGCACAGACGTGCCGCGGACTCGCGCACGCCCACAAGAACGGGATCGTACACCGGGACATCAAGCCCGCGAACATCTTCATCACCGAGGGCGGTGAAGCGAAGATCATGGACTTCGGCGTCGCCCACTGGCAGCAGTCGTCGCACACCCAGACCGGCGCTGTCCTCGGAACCGCCGACTACATGTCTCCCGAGCAGATCCGGGGACAGAAGGTCGATGGGCGCTCCGACATCTTCAGCGTCGGCGTCATCCTGTACCGGCTTCTCACGAACAAGAAACCGTTCGCCGGGGAGAACATCCAGGCCGTGTTCTTCAAGGTCTTGAACCAGGAGCCGCCGGAGCTCGTGCTTCCCGACGGGAACTCGATGCCGGAGCTCCAGGCCATCGTCAACAAGGCGCTCTCCAAGAACCTGGAGGAGCGCTACACCAACGCCGACGACGTTGCCGACGATATCCGCGACCTCGTCAGCTTGTACCGGGACGTCCTCGACGAGGCCACGGTTTTCGACACGATGTTCGATCCCGCCACGACGGGGGGACCGGGCGAGGAAACAGGCTCGGATGGAAGTGGCCGCAAGCGGACTTCCTCGACCGGCCGGGTCCTCGGGACGACGACTCCCGGTGGCGCTTCTCGAACCCACCGCGCCGGCACCGCCGCGACGTCGACGGGCAGGACGGCGACCGGGCGCACGGCCCCCGGACGAACCATCGCGGGCCGCACCGTCGCCGGCTCGGCAACCCGGTTGATGCCGAGAGGGGCGGCTGCATCGGCACACGCGGGCACGGTGGGGATTCCGTACGAGGAGCCGAGCTCGGCGTGGAAGTACGTCGTGGCCGTCGCTCTCTTTCTCGCGGTGGGCGGAGGAATCTACTGGTTCACCCAGATGAGGAACCCTTCGGACGTCGCGGCGACCACGGTCACGACGCCTCCGGCGCAGCAGGGGCCAACGATCGAGGAGCGGCTCGCCACCGTGAGGCGCGCCATCGACGGGGGGCTCCTTGCCGCGGCCTCGAACGACGTCGAGCAGATCCTTCTCAGCGACCCGACCCATGCCGAAGCGCTGGCGCTCAAGGCCGAGATCGAAGCGACACAGCAGAAGGCGCAGCCCCCCATCCAGATCGTGCAGAACCCGCCGGAAAACGCGCCTCCGAGCGGCCCCCGCGGGCCCTCCAAGAGCGAGCAGGCGGCGAAGCTCGCCGTCGACGCCTCGATGGCCCTCGGCCGGGGAAGCTTCGACGAGGCCGAGGCATTCATCCGGGAGGGGCGCCAGCTCGACCCCGCGCTTCCCGCCTGGCAGCAGCTCTCGCAGCAAATTGGGGAAGCCCGGCAGAACTCGGCGCGGGCGGCGGAGCTTCGCGAGCGTCAGGCGGCGATCGACGGCTACGTGTCCCAGGCCGCGGAGCACTTGAAGAATCGCAACTACGACGCGGCGATCGCGGAATACGACAAAGCTCTCCAGCACGACCCGAACAACGTGCAGCTCATCACCCTCCGGAACAGCGCGCAGATGTCGCTCGAGCAGCAGCGGGCCGCGGCCTCCGTGAGAGCGCTCGAGATCGAGGAGGGGAGGACCGAGTTCGTGCCACCCCCGGGAGGGCCGGAGGGGCCGAAGGGCTTCGAAGCCGGAGGAGTCAAGGTCCAGCAGGGGACGAAAGCCCCGGAGAATCCCGGCGAGGTCCAGGTGCAGATTCGCCCGGATACCGTTCAAATCGGCGACCCCTACGACCTCCTCGTTCGGGTTCACAACCAGGGCAACGTGCCCATCGGGGTGAAGTCGATCGAGCTCATCTCGACGTTCGGGACGAAGACCACGGGGAAGGGGCAGGCGCTGCCTCCTCTGGTACAGCGCATCAACGCCCGCGACAACAGCGTCATCTTCCAGACCCGCGGCACTTGGACCGAGGATCAGCAGCAGGGAAGCATCGAAGCCGTCGTCACCCTCATCGACGATGCCAAGCTGAGGAAGATCATTCGATGGAAGTGACGCGGCCGGCCGCGATTGCCCTCGCGATCGCGGTTTCGGCCCTGGGACCCGAAGCCCGGGCCGAAGAGCCCACCGTCGACCACCAGCCCGTCGAGTGCTCGGCGCCGGAGAAGAACACGAGGCTCTGCGCCTACGTGCTCGACGACGGCGAGGTCAAGCGGGTGCGCGCCTACTTCCGCGCGGAGAAGCAGGAGGCTTTCTACTACAGCGAGATGGCTTTCGATGGCATCCAGTTCTGCGCGACGCTCCCGGTGGCGAAGAAAGAAGTCTCTGTCCTCGAGTACTACATCTGGGCGGTCGACGACCAGTTCCAGTCGACGCGCACCCGGAGCTACCCCGTGTCCCTCTCGCCCACCGCACCCTGCGCCTTTCCCGTCATCGACGAGGAGCCGGAGCGGATCAACAAGATCGTGGTCTACGCCACGTCGGAGAAGCAGGGCGACAAGATCGAGGGATTCGAGGAGCGGGGAATCATCCAGTTCGTCTCGCTTCGAAAGAAGTAAAGCCTCGAACGTGCCGGAGAGGGGCCGCATCGGAGTCCTCATCCCGGCAAAGAACGAAGCCCCCACCATCACGGACGTCGTTCGGGGCGCTCACCTCCACGCTCGCGACGTGCTGGTCGTCGACGGCGAATCGAAGGACGGCACCGCCGATCTCGCCCGGGCGGCGGGAGCGCGGGTCATCGTGGACGGCGGTCGGGGGAAGGGGAGAGCGATTCGGGCCGCGATTCCGCATCTTCAGGAGGAGGTCACCGTCCTCATGGACGCCGACGGCTCCCACGATCCCGAAGATATCCCGAAGCTCGCGGCGCCCATTCTCGAAGGCCGCGCGGACCACGTGTCCGGCTCGAGGCTTCTCGGCGGCTCGAGCGAGCTGCACGGAGGGTTCGACGAATGGGCGCGGCTCGCGGGAAGCTCGTTCATCACCGCCTGTATCAACAAACGCTACGGGGTGAGGCTCTCGGACAGCCAGAACGGGTTTCGCGCCGTGAAGACCGAAGTTCTGCGGCTCCTCGACCTCCGATCGCGGCACACCACCATCGAGCAGGAGATGATCGTGGAGACGCTGCGCCGCGGATTCCGGATGGCCGAGGTGCCGGCGCACGAGCATCCACGCCGGGCGGGAAGCTCTCACATCTCCGTGTGGCGCGACGGCCCGCGTTACGTCCTGTCCCTTCTCAAACTGATGTGGTAACGCCTGCTATACTGTCTCCGACCCGTCATGAAAGTCCTCTTGCTCAACCCGCCCACCGTGGAAGGCAAGGGCTTCATTCGCGAAGGGCGGTGCACTCAGGAGAGCGGTGTCTGGACCACTCTCTGGCCCCCCATCTCCCTCGCCACCATGGGAGCCGTCCTCGAGCGGGAGGGGCACCAGGTGACGGCGAAAGACGCCGGGGCGACGGAGTACCCGCGAAAGAGCATCCTTCGCGATATCGAGGCCTCTCCTCCCGACGCCGTGATCTGGTCCACCGGAACTCCATCCATCGGCGACGATCTCGCCCTCGCGAACGAGATCAAGAAAGTGGCGCCCGGAGCGAGAACCGCTGTCTTCGGAACGCACGTGACCGCGCTCGACGAGCGCTGCCTTTCCGAGACCCCCGGCCTCGATGCCATCTTCCGTAACGAGCCTGAGGCGACCGCCGCCGAGTGGGCCGCGAGGCTCGAGAGGAAGGAGTCGCTCGGGAGGGTCGCCGGACTGAGCTATCGGGCGGGAAGCGACGTTCGAAGAAATCCGGACCGCCCGTTCCTCTCCGACCTCGATTCCCTTCCGGACCCCGCATGGCACCTCTTCGATCTCGACGCCTACCGGCTTCCTCTCCGCGGCGAGAGGTTCCTCATGGTGACTCCCCACCGCGGCTGTCCCTACCCCTGCAGCTACTGCACGGCGCAGACGTACTACGGGGCGAAGCTCCGGAGGCGCTCCGTCGAGAAAGTGCGGGACGAGATCCGGAGGAACGTCGAAGTCCACGGCGTGAAAGATCTCTTCTTCTGGTCCGACACCTTCACCCTCGACAAGCGTTACGTGATGGCGCTCTGCGACGCGATCGCTCCTCTCGGTGTCTCCTGGGCCTCGAACAGCCGCGTGGATACGATCGACGAGGAGCTCGCCCGTGCTATGAGGCGGGCGGGCTGCTGGATGATCTCCTTCGGCATCGAAAGCGGCGACCAGGCCCTCCTCGACGCCGCGGGGAAGGGAGCGACCGTCGAAGAATCGGAGCGCGCGGTCGCGGTGGTGAAAGCGGAGGGAATCAAGGCGGCCGGGCACTTCGTCCTCGGACTTCCCGGCGAGACCCGCGAGAGCCTGGACAAAACGCTCGCGCTCGCGAGCCGGCTCCCTCTCGACTTCGAGCAGTTCTACTGCGCCGTTCCGTTTCCCGGCTCGCGTCTCTATGACGAGGCGCGCGCGAAGGGGTGGCTCGCGGAAGGTGATTTCTCGCGCTATCGGCAGGACGAAGCGCTTCTCGAGCTTCCCGGTCTCTCGCCGGAAGAGGTCATGGCCTACCGGGAGAAGGCGTACCGGCGCTTCTACACGAGGCCGCGGGTCGCCGTGAGCGCGCTCTCGCTCCTCTCGCCGCGGAATCTCGGGAGGGCCGCCTCCGCGTTCAAGCGCTTCCTGGGCTGGACCCACGCCTGACGGCCGTGATCCTGGGCATCTGGGATGGCCACGATGCGGGCGCGGCCGTGGTCGACGAGAGAGAGGGCCGCATCGTCTGCGCCGCGAACGAAGAGCGCTTCACCCGCAGGAAGCTCGAGGTCGGCTTTCCCTACGCCGCCATCGGGGCGTGCCTCTCCGAAGCGGGCCTCGAGCCGAAGGACTTGACGGAGGTCGCCATCTCCACGTTCGATCCCGCGAAGACCCTCACCCGGGTCTTTCCGTCGCTCAAGGAGAAGTACTACCTTCTGAGGCGCCGGAAGGTCCGTCCCCGGATCCTGGACCCCTGGAAGCGGACGTTCAAGCACGAGCTCACCACGTGGCGTCCGAACCGCCTCACCCGCCGGTTGAGCGAGGCCGCTCTCGTGCGCGATCTCTCCCGTGCCGGGCTCGGGCGCGCGCGCATCCACTGGACGCGCCACCACAAGGCCCACGCGGCGACCGCCGCCTACACCTCGGGCTTCGACTCCGCTCTCGTCCTCACTCTCGATGGAGTCGGCGACGGTCTCTCGGGAACGATCTCGAGCTTCTCTCGGGGAAAGCTCACGCTCCTCTCGGCGATCGGGGCGCGGGATTCGTTCGGGATCTTCTACGAGATGGCGACCCGCCTCCTCAACATGCGGGAGCTCGAGGACGAGGGCAAGGTGATGGCTCTTGCCTCCTACGGATACGCGGCTCCCGACGGGCGGAATCCGTTCCTCGACCTGTTCCAGGTCGACGGGATGAAGGTCGCCTGCCGGCTTTCGCCTCCAGCGCTCTCCCGTCTCCTCGCGACGGAGCTCGCGATGATGCCGTCGGAGCAGTTCGCCTTCCTCGCGCAGGAGGCGCTCGAGGCCCGTGTCGTCGAGCTCGCCCGAAACGCGCTGCGGGCGACGGGGATGAAGCGCCTCGCCTACGCGGGGGGAGTCGCGAGCAACATTCAAGTGAATCGCAGGCTCCGCGCTCTTCCGGAGTGCGAAGAGATCTTCGTGTTCCCGCACATGGGAGACGGTGGGCTCGCCCTCGGCTCCGCGCTCGAGCTCGCCGCCGAAAGAGGTGCGTCGAGCTACCCCCTGGGCGATCTCCGTCTGGGCCCGGCGCTTCGGCCGGGCGAGATCGAGTCAGCGCTCCGGAATTCCGGCGCTTGCTTCCGAGCGGCGGGGGATCCCGCCGGGGAAGCGGCCCGGCGGATCGCGGAGGGTGCCGTCGTTTTCTGGTTCCAGGGACGAATGGAGTACGGTCCACGGGCCCTCGGCGGGAGGAGCATCCTCGCGCGGCCGGACAGCGAGTCGCTGCGGGACCGGCTCAACTTGAAGCTGAAGCGCCGCGTCTGGTATCAACCGTTCTGCCCGTCGATCCTCGATGAGGAGGCGGAGAGGCTTCTCGAGGGAGGGGAGACGAAGAACCGGTTCATGACCATGGCCTACGGTGTGCGCGGGGAGGGACGGGATCTTCTCAAGGGTGTCATCGGCCGCGACGGCACGTGCCGGCCGCAGATGGTGGATGAAAGCTATGGGCTCTACCACCGCCTCCTGGAGGAGACGAGGAAAGCGACTGGGGTCGGCGCGGTCCTGAACACGAGCTTCAACCTTCACGGAGAGCCCCTCGTCTCGACGCCGGCGCAGGCGGTCGATTGCTTCCTGCGCTCGGGGGCAGATGCTCTGGTCATGGGAGATTTCCTTCTCGAGCGTCCCGGAGCTTCGCGGTGAAGCACAGAGCATCCCTTGCGATCGGCCTGGGATACGTTCTCGCCGCGGGAGCTCTCGCTCTGTGGGTTCTCCCGTCGTCCCCCGGGGAGTTGCGTGAAACGCTTCCCTTCGTCGCCCCGAAGGCCATCGAGATCGCGTTCCTTCTGATGCTCGCGGGAGCGGGTCTGAGCATCTCGGAGATCCGAAACTCCTTACCGCAGAAGAGCTTCTTCTATCCTCTCGTGGTCGGTGTCGTGGCCCTCGCCGCCGTAAAGCTCATTCCGCCCCAGACCCACCGCATCTACTACGACGAGGACATCTACGAGAACGTGGCCCAGAACATCCTCTGGGAGGGGCGGGCGCAGATGTGCAACGAGGGGACCATCGAGGCGCAGACGTTTCGATGCGACGCCTCCGAGTACAACAAGGAGCCAAACGGGTTTCCGTTCCTCCTCTCGCTCGCCTTTCGGCTCACGGGAGTCCGGGAGAGCGCGGCTCACGCCGTGAACCACGTCGTCTTCGCGGTGGGCGCCGTAGCGCTCTTCTGGGTCGGAGCGATGCTCTTCGCGCGCGCGTCGGCCGGCATCGGGGCCGCGATGGTCGCAACGCTCACCCCACAGAATCTCCTCTGGGGGGCGACGATCGCCGCCGAGCCCGGGGCCGCATCGTCCGCCGCCCTTGGCGTCGGGGCGGTCGTTCTCTTCTCCCGCCAGCCGTCATGGCGAACGGGGTTGTTCGCCGGGTCGGCGCTCGCGTTCGCGTGCCAGTTCCGTCCCGAGTCGGGGCTCGTCCTCGGCGTGGCGGCGGCCGTCGTGCTGTTCCTCGCGAGGGACCTGCTGCGGCGGCACGTTCTCTGGGCGACGGGGCTTCTGACGCTCGTCCTTCTCGTTTCGCACCTCGTTCACCTCTGGGCGGTGCGGCAAGAACCGTGGGGGGCGAGCGAGGGGCCCAAGTTCTCGCTCGAGCACGTGAAGGCCAACCTCGGCCCCAATGTGGAGTACTACGTCTCGGGGCAAGACTTTCCCCGGCTCTTCACGGCGCTCGCGCTCCTGGGACTCCTCCATCCCGGCCGAAGACGGGAGTCGCTTTCGATTCTCGTCTGGTTCTCTCTCTTCTTTGCGATCTTCGTGCCGTTCTACGCGGGAAGCTATCGCTATGGCGCCGACGTCCGGTTTTCTCTCCTGAGCGCGACGCCTCTCGCCGTTCTCGCGGGAGCGGGTCTCGCGTGGTTCGCCGACTTCCTGCAGAAATTCTCTCCGGGCTCGCGGTCCCTCGCCGCGTCGCCTTACATCCTCGCCGTCTATGCCGCGAGCGCATACGTTCCTTTCGCGAGCGCCATCGGGCGTGAGGCCTGGGCCTCCCGAGCGGATCACGCGGCGGCTCTGCGGATGGTGGCGGAGGTGCCGGAGAACGGGATCGTGCTCACGCACAATCCGGGGATGATCCAGGTGATGGGGAGGAGCGCGGCCCAGACCTCGCTCGCCTCCTACCACCCGGAGCGCGTGGACGATCTCTTTCACCGCTTTCCCGGCGGCGTCTACTTCCACTACAACTTCTGGTGCAACGTTCCGGACCCGGTGCAGAACGAGTTCTGCCAGAAAGTCCTCGGGAGCTTCAAGACACGGGTCGTCCGCGAGGAGTCCTCCGGGTTCTACCGCTACGTGCTCTACCGCCTGCTTCCCCGGTCCGTGCCTCCGCCCCTACCCGGGAGCTGACTTGACACGGTAGAAGCGTTCGGGACACCCTACCCGCACCCCGACATCATCCTAGGAGACCGTTTCCCCGGGGGGAACGCCATGATTCGTGGACGTGCGAGGAATCTGAGCTCTTTTGGCGTGACCGCACTTCTGGCCGGAGCGCCGGTAGCGGTGGCGCAGCCCGCGGCCGAGATCGCCCTCGATCCGGCCATCGAGTGCTGGCCCGATTCGGAGTTTCCGCTTCTTGGCGCCCTCGTCACACCGCCTTCCGAAATCGTCCGCTCGCGGCTCTACTTTCGATGCAGCCTGTATCCGGACTACTACTTCGTCGATCTGAATGACGAGAGCGGGGCGTACCGGGGAGTCGCCCCCCAGGCGGAAGAAACCTGTCCCCAGGTCCACTACTACGTCGAGGCACTCAGCCGCGATTTCACCTCTGTCCGAACGGAAGAGCGGGTCGCCGACGTCGCCGGCCCCGGGGAGTGCCGCAGGAGATTCCCGGGAACGGCCTGGTTCCCCGGGGACGACCCCGGGATCTTCCTCGGCTCTCTCGGCACCTCCGGGATGGCGCCCGGGTTCAAGACGATCGGCATCGCGGGCTTCATCTCTTCGACCGGAAGCACGGTGGCCCTGGGCGCCGGAACGGGAGGGATCTCGAGCGGTGTCGTAGCCGGCATCGCGGCCGCCGGCGGCGCCGCTGCCGGACTCGGGGTCCTTGCCACGGGAGGCAACTCCAGCACCACCACCGCACCGATCGTCGTTCCGCCGCCTTCGACGACCACGGCGCCCGCTACCACGACAGCGCCTCCGGCGCCCTCCGGCCTCGTCGCCTGCTTCACTCTCGATCCCGCGAGCGGAGTCGTCGAGGTGAACGAGTCCTTGAAGATGGACGGTCGCTGCTCGCAGGGAGGCGACAATCTCTCGTTTCATTGGGATCTGGGAGACGGGCGCACCAAGGACGGCCAGGCTTTCGTCACCGCGATCTGGCCGAGCGCCGGCACCTACACCATCACGCTCACCGTGTCCCGGAGCCCCTCGAGCGCGCGGGGAGGTCAGGCCCTCGAGGAGGACAGCACGTCGCGGGAGATTCGCGTCGAGGAGCCGTCGGAACCCCTCCTCGCCGACTTCAACGCTGCCAATGCGCGCACCGGTCCCTGCGTGGGAGAGTTCGACGGCTCACCATCGCTGGGCGACATCGTGCGATACCTGTGGGAGCTCGACCTGGACAACGACCTCGGGTTCGGCGTCGTGCGCACGGATGGACAGAAGGTCGTGCACGACTGGAAGTCGAACTGCTTCCGGACGGATGGGTACCTGCGCGCCCGGCTCACGGTTGTGGGCCGCGACGGGGAGCGTAACGCAATCGTCAAAAGAGTGAACATCCTGGGCTTCGCGCCCGATTCGAGACAGAGCCTCATCGAGAGCTCCTTCTCGAGCGAGCTTTCGGCGGAAAAAGCGGAGGGGCAGGTCATCCTCGAGGGCGGACGCGTATCCCGCGTTCTCGCCGGAACACCCAGCCGAATCCAGCTCTCGTCCCGCCCCGGCCGGGTAGGGGTCGAGGCCGTGTCCACGGCAGAGACGGAACCGTTCCTCTGGCGCTTCGACTTTCGTGGGGCCGCGGGATTCATCCCCGGAAGCTTGCGGGTCGTCGCGGGGCAGGAGGCGGCGCGCGACGCCTACTCGGTGGTCCTGAGATTCTCGGGGAGTTCCTTCGAGCGGGCGCGCTTCGAGTA
>Ga0187893_10003240_pt1 | contig 33495 bp, 37 predicted proteins | sample MA1701074metaG_FD_139574 | JGI IMG/M metagenome (GOLD analysis project Ga0187893, IMG submission 139574) | White microbial mat communities from a basaltic lava cave in the Kipuka Kanohina Cave System on the Island of Hawaii, USA - MA170107-4 metaG ...
AACCCGGTGTTCGCCAGCGTCATTTGCTTGTTCTTCATCACCGTCCCCCGTTCTTGTTCGTTGAGCGCCGAGGCGCTGTCCTTCAGACAGGTAAACGGGGGACTTGTTCAGAGATTCCCTAGCTGATCGCAGGCGCCTGTGCGTTAGCGCACAGGATTTGAGTTGTATCTCTCTGTGCGATTGCACAGCCGCCGGCGATGGCATCTGCCGCCGGGATAGCATCTGATCTTTTCGTTGGACAACGGGAATTGCCCGCCGCAATGTTCCCGCAGCCAATGAAAGGTCTCCTCGGCCTCTTCCTCGGGCTCGCCGCCGCGGTGTGCGCACAGGCCGCCAACAACGCCGCGTTCGTGTTCCAGAGCGTGCCCACCACGATGACCCCGGGGCAGAGCTACGCGGTGAGCATCACGCTCCAGAACACCGGCACCACGACCTGGAGCTCCGCCGGCAACTACAAGCTCGGCACGCAAAACCCGCAGGACAACACCACCTGGACCGGGTCGGCGAGAGTCGCCCTGCCGCAGTCGGTCGCCCCGGGCCAGAACGTCACCTTCAGCTTCAACGTCACCGCGCTCGCGACCGCCGGGATGTACAACTTCCAGTGGAAGATGGTGCAGGACGGGGTGGAGTGGTTCGGCGCCCAGACGGCCAACGTGCTCGTGGGCGTATCGACCAACCCCACCACGCTCAGCGCGAGCCCCGCCGCCGTGCCGCTCGGCGGCTCGGTCACGGCGACCTGGAGCGCGATCCCCGCGCCCACGGCGGCCGACTGGATCGGGCTGTACGCCCCGGGCGCGGGCGACAGCAACTACCTCGCCTGGCGCTACACCACCGGAACGGCGGGCGGCAGCGTGCCCTTCAGCATCCCTTCCTCGATCGCGACCGGGAACTACGAGCTGCGGCTCTATGCGAACGGCGGCTACACCCGCCTCGCCACGAGCAGCTACTTCAGCGTGACGCCGGTGAACATCCAGCTGAGCGTCGCGCCAACCGCCGTGCCTCCGGGCGGCTCGGTGGATGCGCAATGGAGCGGCATCCCCGCGCCCACCGCGTTCGACTGGGTGGGGCTGTACGTCCCGGGAACGAACAACTACGCGCAGCTCGGCTGGCGCTACACCACCGGCGCCGCGAGCGGCAGCGTTCCCTTCGCCATCCCCGCCGGCGCCGCGCCCGGGACCTACGAGCTGCGGCTTCTGAAGGACAATGGCTACTTTCTCTACAAGACGAGCAACCCGTTCACGGTCAACGCGGCGCTAAGCGGCACGGTCACTCTCAACGGCGCGCCGCTTGCGGGGGTGGCGTTTGCCGCAAGCGGCACCGGCGCGAGCTGCGGCTCATCGAACGCCGCCGGCCAGTACAGCTGCAGCGTGCCGCCGGGCTGGTCGGGGAGCGTCACCCCCTCGCTCGCCGGCTACAGCTTCACGCCGGCCTCGCGGAGCTACACCAACGTCACCGCCAACCAGACGGGGCAGAACTTCATCGCAACGGCCGCGGCGGCGACGCTCTATTTCGTTCACGCCGATCATCTCAACACGCCGCGCCTTGTATCCAATCAAAATGGGCAGGCGGTGTGGAGATGGGATCAGCAGGAGCCGTTCGGGGTGAATGTTCCCGACGAGAATCCGTCAGGGCTCGGAGCATTCGAGTTCGCACTCAGGTTCCCAGGGCAGTACGCGGACAAGGAAACAAATCTCGCCTACAACTTCTACCGCAGCTACGACGCGCTGATAGGCCGCTACGTCGAATCAGATCCAATTGGCATAGCGGGCGGCATGAATACTTACGCTTACGTCTACGGCAACCCCCTGCGATCTAGCGATTTCTTTGGCCTCAAAGCGACCTGCGGAACAGGCGCAGGGGCGCCATTCACGCCCGATGCCTTTTTTGCCAAGTGCTGCGTCGATCACGACGCTTGCTACGATGATTGTGTGAACCTTCCTTCGAAGGACCGCTGTGACAACGATTTTCAGCGGTGTGCCTTTCAGCAATGCTCTGGACGATGGCAGCCGGTGAGGTTTGCTTGTGAGGCGTCAGCTGAGGCCTACTACCAAGCGGTGCGTCGTGGTGGGCAAGGGGCTTTCGATAATGCCAGGGCCGCGTGTCCGGCCGCGGGCTGCAAGAAAAGGTAGGTGACTTAGTATGGAATCAGCTCAAACGATAATCGCCTATGCAGCGGTCGCGATTCTCTCAATTGGATCAACGCTAGCAACGCTGCGCTTCACGAAGGTGCCGATTGTCGTCGTCGTGATTATTGCCGCTTCCTTCGCTACGGTCGTCTATATGGTTTACGCGCGCTTGGACCTTGGCTATTGGGACAAATTTTCGATCGTAGCGTGGGTGGTTTGTTGGTTTTACGCATTGGCGGTTGCAGTTGTGACCGTATTTATCGGGCGCTCGCTGCGATGGCGCCTCTTTGTGAGGGAGGAGGCGGGTCGTTAGCTCCCAAGATCGGGTTACAAAAACAGTCACGCCGATCATCTCAACACGCCGCGCTTGGTCGCCAATCAGAGCGGCCAGACGGTGTGGCGCTGGGACCAGCAGGAGCCGTTCGGGGTCAACGTTCCGGATGAGAATCCTTCAGGCCTCGGTGCCTTCGACCTACCGCTACGACTACCGGGGCAGTACTTCGACAAGGAAACAAACCTTCACTACAACTACTATCGGAACTACGACGCAAGTATAGGAAGATACGGGGAAAGCGACCCGATCGGGCTCAAAGGTGGCCTCAACACCTACGCCTACGTCGAATCCTCTCCGCTGCTCGCCACGGATCCATTCGGCCTCGTGAAATGGAAGGGTACGGCCTTCTATCGCGGAGCGGGCCCGCTAGGCGGCGATGTGTACACGCTTACGTCCGAGTGCAAATGTGGAATTCAGTACGTCGCCAGGGTAAAGACGCTTGCTTCCGGACTTACGCGCGGTTTTACCTGGGCAGGTCAACACATCACATTCGAAGACTTCCACGACTGTCCAAACCCAGACGCGCTTGTCGGCGATTACTTCAACGTTGGATTCAGCATCGCTGGCGGGCTCGGCGTCGGCTTTAGTACGACGGTACTCGGTGACGCGCAGAGTCCTGGCAGCCTCGCTCTTCAGGCCGGGCTTGCGGGCAGCGCCGGGGCTGTCGTCGGGAGGTCTTGGTTGGAATGGAAGATCGCAGTGGAATGCGATCCCTGTGCTGGTCGCAAGTAAGAGGGTTAGGTGATGTTCTATTCTTTCTGGTACTTCCTCGCGGCCGTGGTTATCGCTATCACAGCGCTGAATGGCTATTTCGTCCTCCGCGTCAGCCATCGATATCCGGATCTGTATAAAGACCTCGGGAAACCCACGCCCTTCTTTTTCGCGACCGGTGGTTGGTTGACGTCGCGTAGCTTTACCAGCTTTTTGCTTTCGCAGCGGCCAGGAACAAGCCTTTCTGAAGATGCTTCTCTGAGACTGGCCGCGCGCGTATTGGCGGTCTTATACCTCGTCATGCTATTAGCCATCTTGGGTGCCGTAGCGTCCGTGTTCTTCCGATTGTGACCGCTCAAGCCGTTTGCGGCACTTCGTTCACGCCGATCATTTGAATAGCCCCAGACGTGTCTACGATCAGAGCCAGCAACTGGAGTTGACCCGTTTCCGTGGACGGTTTAGCGCTTGGAGGACATGGAGTCTCGCGCTCCTGGTCGGCCTCTCAGGCTGCGACGGAGGCGCGAATCCGAACCTGGTCGACGAGGCGCTGTTGCGCCCGGCGCTGCTGCGGGAAGACCCGGAGCAGATGCGGGCGTACATGGCGAAGCTGCCGGAAGGCGTCTACCAGGAATACCGCCTGGACACGATCGGCAGGTTCCATGTCGACGACCCGAAGGACTACATCAAGCAGTTCATCGTGCACAACCGCGTATGGGAAAAGCATCTGGTCGAGCTGTTTCCCAAGTACGCCAAGCCGGGCATCACCGTCATCGACGCCGGCGCGCATATCGGCATTCACACAATGCCGCTGGCGCGGCTGGTCGGGCCGGGCGGCCGCGTCTACGCCTTCGAGCCGCAGCACAAGCTCTACCGCGAGCTGGTGTTCAACCTGCGCCTCAACGGAGTGGACAACGTCGTGCCTCTGCGCTACGCGCTGGGGCATACCGCGGGAATCGTCGAGATGGACAGCACGGTGCGGGGAAATGAAGGCGGCACCCCGGTCGGCCGGGGCGGCGACCGGGTCGAGCTCCGTCCGCTGGACAGCTTCGGCTTCAGGAACGTCTCGCTGATCAAGATCGATGTCGAGCACTTCGAGGATTTTCTGCTGGAGGGCGCGCAGCTCACGATCGCCCGCGACCGGCCGGTCATCCTGATCGAGATCATGGGCGGTTACGCCTATGAGAGCGCCTCGGCAGTGGTGAAGGGCAGGATCGACGCCACGCGCGAGCGGCTCAACGCAATGGGCTACAAGGTCGAGCACATTCACGCCTACGACTATCTCGCGCTCCTGCAATGACTATCTTTTGCGCTTGCCCGCGTACGGGTTGCGGCCGGTGCGGAACTCGATGCGCATCGGCGTCCCGGCGAGCTGGAAGGCGTCCCGGAAATAGCCCTCGAGGTACCTCTTGTAGGAGTCCGGCACGCGGTTGAGCGAGTTGCCGTGGATGATGATGCGCGGCGGGTTGACCCCGCCCTGGTGGGCGTAGCGCAGCTTGGGGCGCGCGAGCCCGGTCTTCGGCGGCGCCTGGCGCTCGACCGCGGCGATCATGGCGCGCGTGAGCTTGGGGGTCGCGAGGCGCGCCATCGCCGCCGCGAAGGCGGCGTCGACCGAGCGCATGAGCGGCGCGAGCCCCTTGCCCTCGCGCGCCGAGATGAAGTGCGTCTCGGCGAAGCCGAGGAAGCCGAGCTTCCAGGCGAGCTCCTGCTTCATGCGCCCGCGCGCCTCCTTGTCGGCCGCGTCCCACTTGTTGACCGCCAGCACCACCGCGCGGCCGCGCTCGAGCACGTAGCCCGCGACGTGCGCGTCCTGCTCGGTCACCCCACTGGATCCGTCGAGCAGCAGGATCGCGACGCTCGAGGCCTCGATCGCCTGCAGCGCCTTGACGATCGAGAAGTACTCGACCGGCGCGCCGGTTTTGCCGCGCCGGCGCAGGCCCGCGGTGTCGATCAGCGTGTAGCGCCGCCCGCCGCGCTCGAACGGCACCTCGATCGGGTCGCGCGTGGTGCCGGGCTCGCCGAACACGATTACGCGCTCCTCGCCCACCAGCACGTTGACCAGCGTCGACTTGCCGACGTTGGGCCGCCCGACGACCGCGACCCGGGGGTGCTTTGCATCGGGCTCTTCGACTGGAGCAGCCTGGGGAAACTGCTCGAGGACTACTTCCATAAGCTCGCGGACCCCCTCTCCGTGCGCGGCGGAGATCGCGGCCGGCGCACCCAGGCCGAGCTCGTGGAACTCGGCGACCGCGGTGTCGGGCTGCATGCCCTCCGTTTTGTTGACGGCAAGGTACACGCGCGACCCCAGGGACCGCAACTTCTGCCCGATATCCCGATCCCCGGCGGTCAGGCCGGTGCGGCCGTCGACCACGAAAACGACGGCGTCGGCCTCGATCATCGCCTGCTCGGCCTGGCGCGCCATCTCGACGAAGATGCCGTCGGGGGCGCGCGGCTCGAAGCCGCCGGTGTCGATGGCGATGAACGGCCGCGCGCCCAGGCGTCCCTCGCCGTAGTGGCGGTCGCGCGTCACCCCCGGCACGTCGTGCACGATGGCGTCGCGGCTGCGCGTGAGGCGGTTAAAGAGGGTCGATTTGCCGACGTTCGGGCGCCCGACCAGCGCGATGACCGGCTTCACAGCGCGAGCGCAAACAGGCCGCCGCTTTCGGTTTGTACCAGGAGCCCTTCCCTGAAAGGCACCGGCGCGGCGCGCACCGCGCCGCCGTTGGTCGCGTAGCGCGCGACGAAAGCGCCGGTGTCGCGCGCGAGGAAGTGCACCTGGCCCTCGAAGTCGCCGACCGCGACCGCGTTGCCGCCGCCCAGCGGCATCGACAGGCTGCGGTACGCGAGCTGGTCCTGCTTCCATACCGATTGCCCGCTCGCGCGGTCGAAGGCGTGCACCGCGCCGCGCTCGTCGACCACGAAGGCGTAGCGCGCGTCGAGCGTGACGCCGGTGAGCACGACGAGATCGCGCGCCCAGAGCTGCCTGCCGCTCGCCGCGTCGTAGCAGGCGACGCGGCTGCGGTACGCCGCGGCGCACACCTCGCGGCCCTGCACCGCAGGCTCGCCGATCACGTCGCTCACGCGCTCGAGCTCGGTGGTGCCCTTCGGCACCGCGACGCTCGCTTCCCAGCGCACCGCGCCGTTCGCCAGCGCGAGCGCCGCGAGCCTGCCGCCCGGGAAGCCGGCGAACGCCAGCTCGCCGACGATCGCGATGCCGGCGGGCGCGCGCACCACGAGCGACGAGGGCGCGCGCTGGTAGGCCCAGCGCCGCTTGCCGTCGGCCGCGTCGAAGGCGAACACCTTGTTGTCGATGCTGCGCACTAGCACCAGCCCGCCGCCGATCGCGGGCGGCGCGAGCACCTCGCTCGAAACGCGCGCGCGCCAGCGCACTGCGCCGGTTCCCGCGTCGAGCGCCACGACCTCACCCTCCTCGCTCGCCACCGCCACCAGGCCGTCGGCGCCGACGCCGCCGGAGAGCCTGAGCTCGAGCCCGGCGCGCCAGCGCACCGCTCCGCTGGCGGCGTCGAGCCGCGTGACCGTGCCGTCGCGCGCGGCGGCATACACCGCGTCGCCCGCCGGCGCGGGGAAGAACGTGAAGCGCTCGGCGCCGCCGACGTTGGCCGACCAGAGCACGCGCACTTCCCGGGGCTTGTCGATGCGCGGCGGCTCGGCGGGCTGCGGACCGGGGCTGCCGGAGCAGGCGGCCAGCAGGGGAAGCAGGAGGAGCGGGCGCTTCAACTCAGCCCCCGAGCGCCTCGAGGCGCATGCGCACGCTCTCGCGGAACGCGCCCTGGTCGCTGCCGGCCTTCTCCAGCGCGAGCTTGTAGGCCGCGCGCGCTTCGGCCCGCTGGTCCTTGGCTACGAGGACGTCGCCGCGCAGCGCGGCGTACTGCGAGTCGTAGGCGCCGGCGTGCTTCGCCTCCAGGAGTTTGAGGGCCGCGTCGTACGCCTTCTCGTCGAGCAGCACCGCCGCGAGCCGCAGGCGCGCGAGGTCCCTGAAATCGTCCGACCTGGAGTGCTCCACGACCCATTGCAGCTGCGCCTTGGCGGCCTTCAGGTCGTTGCGCTCGAAATGGAAGCGCGCCGCGACCAGCGCGCCCATCGAGGCGTAGAGCGTGCGCGGATAGCTCTCGATCAGCGTGCCGGCGGCGTCGCGCAGCGCCTTGGCGTCGCCCGCCTGCGCGGCCCTGGCGAGCGTCTCGTAGAGGGCCGAGGCCTCCGCCGCCTGGCTCGCCTGGTACCAGCCCCAGCCGCGCCAGCCCACTAAGGCGAGGGCCGCCGCGAGCAGCAGCGTGACGATGAGGTTGCCGTGCTGCTTCCACCAGGCCTTGAGCTCGGCGACCTGTTCCTGTTCTTCGAGGTCGAGAGGCATCTAGCTTTCGTTTTTCAGTGCGGAGCGCACCGCCTGCACGAGCTCGTGGTCCCGGGCGGCGCGCTCTTCGCGCGTGGCGAGGTTCTTCACCTTCACCATGTTATTCGCAAATTCGCTCTCGCCCGCGATCAGCGCCACGCGAAACCCCTTGCGGTTCGCGTACGCGAGCTGCTTGTCGATCTTTGCCGCCTCGAGGTAGACCTCGGTGTTGACCCCGGCGCCGCGCAGCGCGGCCGCCATCTTCAGGTACTTCTCCAGCGATTGCGGATCCATCGTCGTGACCAGGACCTCGGCCGGCGTCCTGTCGAGCGGCTGAAGCAGCTTCGCCTCCCTGAGCCGGGAGAAGAGGCGCGTCAGCCCGATGGAGATTCCGACGCCCGGAAGCCGGGTATTCGTGAAGTAGCCCGCCAGGTCGTCGTACCGGCCACCCGAGCAGATGCTCCCGACCTCCGGATGGCCGGTGAGCGTGGTCTCGTAGATCGTCCCGGTGTAGTAGTCCAGGCCCCGGACCACGCCCAGGTCGACCAGGAACGCGGAGTCGGGCACGCCGAACTGGCGGATCGCCGCGGCGACGTTCTCCAGGTCCTTCAGGCCCTGCTGACAGAGGGAAGACCTGAACTTGCCGAGGATCGAGAGCGTGTCGCCGGTTTCTCTCTTCCCGGAAACGAGCTCGTGGAGCTGCCCGGCGCTGCCGGGCCGCATCCCTTCGCGCTCGAGGTCATGGCGGATCTTCGCGGCGTCCTCGCGGTCGTGCTTGTCGAGCGCTCGCAGCACGCCCGGCACCTTCGCCTCCGGCACGCCGAACTCCTGCAGCAATCCCTTGAGGACCTTGCGGTTGTTGATGCGGATGCGGAACTCGCCGATCGCCATCTCCCGGAACACGCTGTAGATGACGCTCGGGATCTCCGCTTCGGCGAGGGGCGAGAGCTGATCGCGGTTGACGACGTCGATGTCGCACTGATAGAACTCGCGAAACCTGCCCTTCTGCGCCTGCGGCGTCTCGCCCCGCCACACGCGCTGGATCTGGTAGCGGCGGAACGGGAACGCCAGCTCGCGCTCGTGCAGCGCCACGTAGCGCGCGAGCGGCACCGTGAGGTCGAAGCGCAGCGCGCCCTTGTTCGCCGCCTCGTCGTCGCCGGCCTCGGCGAGGCGCGTGAGCGCGTAGATCTCCTTCTCCGACCCGCCCTTCGAGGTCAGCACTTCCCTGCGCTCGGCCGACGGCGTCTCGATCGGCAGGAAGCCGAACAGCTCGAAGTTCCTGCGGATCAGGTCGATCAGCGCGTTGAACTGGAGCTGATCCTGGGGCAGGTACTCCTCGAAACCCCGCAATAGATCGAGCTCTATTTTCTTGTCGCGCGCCATCGAGGGCAGGTCAGACGGCCTTGATGGGGATGCGCTTGCTTCCGTACTTCTCGCTTACGTAAGCCTCCACGATGGCCTGGAATTCCTCGGCGATGCGCTCGCCCCTGAGCGTCACCGTCCTCTTGCCGTCGACGTAGACCGGCGCGACCGGGACCTCGCCGGTGCCCGGCAGGCTGATGCCGATGTGCGCGTGCTTCGATTCGCCGGGGCCGTTGACCACGCAGCCCATCACCGCGACGCGCATCTCCTCGACGCCGGGATAGGCGTTCTTCCAGACCGGCATCTGCTCCCGCAGGAATGTTTCTATTCTTTTTGCAAGATCTTGGAACACCGTGCTGGTCGTGCGCCCACAGCCCGGGCAGGCGCTCACCATCGGGGCAAACGCGCGCAGGCCCATGGTCTGCAGGATTTCCTGCGCCACCTGGACTTCGCGCGTGCGCTCGCCGCCCGGCTCGGGCGTGAGCGAGATGCGGATGGTGTCGCCGATTCCTTCCTGCAGCAGCACCCCGAGCGCGGCGCTCGAGGCGACGATGCCTTTCGAGCCCATGCCCGCCTCGGTGAGGCCGAGGTGCAGCGCGTACTCGCAGCGCGCGGCGAGCGCGCGGTAGACCGCGATCAGGTCCTGCACCTGGCTCATCTTGCAGGAGATGACGACCCGCTCCGGGGGCAGGCCGAGCTCTTCGGCCGCGCCGGCGGATTCCAGCGCCGAGACGACGACCGCTTCCCGCATTACCTCAAGAGAGTCTTTTGGCTCGGAAAGCCTTGCATTCGCGTCCATCATGCGCGCGAGCAGCTCCTGGTCGAGGCTGCCCCAGTTGACGCCGATGCGCACCGGCTTGTCGTGGCGCAGCGCGCACTCGATCAGCGTGGCGAACTGCTCGTCGCGCTTCGCGCCCTTGCCGACGTTGCCCGGGTTGATGCGGTACTTGGCGAGCGCGCGCGCGCAGTCCGGGTATTGCGTGAGGAGCTTGTGGCCGTTGTAGTGGAAGTCGCCGATCAGCGGCACCGCGCAGCCAGCCGCATCCAGCAAATCCCTGATGCGCGGCACCTGGGCGGCGGCTTCGGGGGTATTCACCGTGATGCGGACGAGTTCCGACCCGGCGCGCGCGAGCGCCTCGACCTGACGCGCGGTCGCGGCCGCGTCCTCGGTGTCGGTGTTGGTCATCGACTGGACCACGATCGGCGCGCCGCCGCCGATGCGCACGCCGCCGACCGCGACCTGGCGGGAGAATCGTCTCTGCATGGCGTTCAGGGGATGGTAAGGCGCGCGACGTCGGCCTTGGTATGCGGCGCAAGGTCGATCGGCTTGTCGTCGTAGAGGACGCGCACGTTCGAGGCGTTGCCGATGACGAGGCTGTAGGGCGGCTTGCCGCGCACCACGCGCTCGCTGCCTGGCGGATTGAGCGACGAGACGAGCATCCGGTCGGCGGAATCCTTGATCTCGATCCACGCCTCGCCTTCGGTGCGCACCACCAGGCGGTTGGGGCCGGGGAGGACGGTCTTCTTCTCCACGATGACGGGGGTCTTCTCTTCGGCGACCGCCTGCACCGGAACCGGGGCACGCCTGGGCTGCTCGCGCGGCGCCGCCTTCGCGACGGCGGTTTTCTTCGGCGCCTTGGCGGCCGCGGTGCGCTCCTGCTGCCACTCGTAGGCCACGCCGCCGACCAGCACCAGCACGCCGAGCGAAAGGCCGAGGTAGACGAATGTCGAGCGCCGCGCGCCGTCGGCGAACGGCACTGGCTGGTGGTAGCGCGCGGCGAGCCGGTCGGCGTCGGGGACCTCGCAGCGCCCGGCGATGCGCGCGAGCAGCGGCTCGGGGTCGAGCTTGAGCAGGCGCGCGTAGCTGCGCACCATGCCGCGCGCGAAGGTGGCGCCCGGCAGCGCGTCGAAGCGCTCCTGCTCGAGCGCCTCGAGCTGGCGCGGCGCGAACTTGAGGCTCTGGGCGACGTCGACCAGGGCGAGCCCGCGCGCCTCGCGCGCCGCCGCGAGCTCCTGCCCCACGCCCGTGATCACGGCGTCAGTCAAACTGCCCCCGCAGCAGCGCCTGGTATTCCTCGGACTCGGGGAAGCGCCGGCGCAGCTGGTTGGCGAAGCCCTGCTCGGCGACTCGCTCTCCCAGTCTGCGTTCGATGCGCAGCGCGAGCCACAGCGATTCCGCGCTCGGCACGACCAGCTTGTTGTGGCGCGCCACCAGCTTGCGCGCGTCGCCCACGTTGCCCTGCCGGTAGCGCAGCTGCCCGAGCTGCAGCAGCGTCGCCGCGTCGTCGGGCTCGAGCTTGAGCGCGCGCTCGAAGAAGCCCTCGGCCTCCTTCACCTGGTTCATGCGCAGGGTGCAGAAGCCCGCGGCCGAGTAGGAGCGCCACGGCGTCGCGTAGAGCGGGTTGCGGATCGCGTGCAGGAAGTACTTGATCGACGCCGGCTCGCGCCCGGTCTGGCACAGGAACCAGCCGTAGTTGTGGTTGATGTCGGCGTCGTTCGGCGCGATGCGCAGCGCGCGCTCGAAGCTCGCCTCGGCGCGGTCGTTCTCGCGCATCCGCATGTACACCAGCCCGTACATGCCGTACGCCGGGGCGTAGTTCGAGTCGGCCGCGGCCGCGGCGCGCAGCTCCTCGAGCGCCACGCCGAGGTTGCCGTTGCTGAAGTAGAGCGAGGCGAGCTCGGTATGCAGCTTCGCGCGGTTGCGCGGGTCGCCCACCTCGCCGACGATGGTCCCGGTGTCGTGGTCGTAGCCGTCGCGCGCGCAGCCCCAGAGGAGCAGGTGCGGCACCAGCGCCAGGAGCAGCAGCCGCTTCAAGCGCGCAGCTCCCGCAGGGCGATGCTGCGCCGGGTGCGGTCGGCGACGTCGCCCGCGAGCTGGCCGCAGGCCGCGGCGATGTCGTCGCCGCGCGTCTTGCGCACGGTGACGGTGACCCCGGCGCGCTGCAGGATCTCGGCGAAGCGCTTGATGCGCTCGGGCGGCGAGCGTCTGAATCCCGAGTTCGGGAACGGGTTGAACGGGATCAGGTTGAACTTGCTCTTCACCTTGCCGGCGAGGCGGATCAGCTCGCGCGCGTGGACATCGCCGTCGTTGACGCCGTCGAGCATCACGTACTCGAACATGATGAAGTCGCGCGGCGCCCTGTCCAGGTAGCGCTTGCACGCCGCGACCAGCTCGGCGAGCGGGTACTTGCGATTCAGAGGCACGAGGCGCTCGCGCAGCTCGTCGTTCGGCGCGTGCAGCGACACGGCGAGCGCCACCGGGCATTCGGCGCGCAGCCGCTCGATCCCCGGGATCACGCCGGCGGTCGACACGGTGACGCGGCGCCGGGACAGGCCGTAGGCCCGGTCGTCGAGCATCAGCTTGAGCGCCGGGATCACGTTGTCGAGGTTCAGGAGCGGCTCGCCCATTCCCATCATGACGACGTTCGTAACAGGTCTTTCGCCTTCGAGCAAGCGGTTGGCGAGCCAGAGCTGGCCGATGATCTCGGCGGCGCCGAGGTTGCGGTTGAAGCCCTGCTTGCCGGTCGAGCAGAACGCGCAGTCGAGCACGCAGCCCGCCTGGCTCGACACGCACAGCGTGCCGCGGCGCGGCTCGGGGATGTAGACCGCCTCGACCGCGTTGGCGGCGTCGACCTTGAGCAGCCACTTGCGCGTGCCGTCGGCCGCGGCGGTGTCGCCCACGACCCGCGGCGCCTCCACGCACGCGATCGAAGAGAGCTTCTGCCGAAGCGGGAGCGCGAGGTCGCTCATGGCGCCGAAGTCGCTCGCGCCGCGCTGGTGCAGCCAGCGCAGCAGCTGGCGGGAGCGCCACGGCTTCTCGCCGAGGCGTTCGAAGAAGCGCTCGAGGCCCGCCGCGTCAAGCCCGAGCAGGTTCTCTTTCATCTGCCCTTTGGAAGAAAAAAGCGATTTCCTTGCGCGCGGTGTCGGGACCGTCGGAGCCGTGCACCGCGTTGGCGTCGATCGAGTCGGCGAAATCGGCGCGGATCGTGCCCTTCGCCGCCTTCTTCGGATCGGTGGCGCCCATCAGGTCGCGGTTCTTCGCGATCGCGTTCTCTCCCTCGAGCACCAGCGCCAGCACCGGCCCGGAGATCATGAAGTCGACCAGCGCGCCGAAGAACGGCCGGCCGCGATGCACCGCGTAGAAGCCCTCGGCGTCGGCGCGCGTCAGATGCGTCATGCGCGCCGCGACGATGCGCAGGCCCGCGTTCTCGAAGCGCGTGAGGATCTTTCCGATCACGTTCTTCCTGACCGCGTCGGGCTTGATGATCGAGAGGGTTCGCTCAACCGCCATTACTCCAGTTCTCCTTGGCAAATCAAGAAATTAACCCGTCATTTTACGCTACGCGGGAGGCGGGAGGAATAGCTTCACGCCGAACTGTGCTGCGGCTTGCCGGTGACCATCGTCCAGGGTGGCCAACGGAAGCGCCAGCGTGCTCGCAAGATCGAAGTACAGGGCATCGTAGCCCTGCATGTGCGTGCGGACATCGAAACTTTCGAGGTCTTCGAGCGCGCGCTGTAACTTCGCGCGGCTCAACAACTTCCTGCGATGCTCGCGCGGCAGCACGTAGCCTACCTCGATACCCCACTGCACCGGAACATGCAGCACCGCGCCCTCCGCTGCGGCGGCGCTCACTGCTGCAGCGTAAGTTGCGCGGTCGGGTGTCTCCTTCAAGAACCAGGCGAGCGAGACGCTGGCGTCGAGCACCAGCTCCAGAGCCATCAGCGCGCGAGGCGTTCGCCGCGGGCCTCCGCAAGCGCCTGGGTCGCGGTGCGCTTGCCGCCACCCTTTTGAAGGCGCCGGATGTTGGCCGCAATCCGCCGGCCCGCCGCGCGGCGCCGTGCCGGGCTGACCTTGCGGGCGACTACCACGGGGTCTGTCATTTTCATTGCGAAAGCGATTCTACAGATCAGTTACATCTCTTGCCTGCCGAGCGGGCGCCACTCAGGCAGGAGGCCCCTGCCTTGGTAGCGCGCATCGACGCCCAACCCAGCAACCCACACCAGATCGTCGCCGCAGAAGAGCAGCGGCAGCCGCTCCCGAGTCCACGACGGCACGCCGGCCTCCTGGAAAAGGTTCTTCAAGGTGCGCCGCGGCCGGCGCGGATGGAGCTGCAAGCGTTCACCCCCTGCACGGAGCCGCACCTCGAAGGATTTGCCTTTCAAGCGCCTTGCGTCGATACCGGGCCCGCGTCTAAAGCGCAACTCCCCGCCCAGCGCCGGAAGCGCGAGCCTCGCTTCGCCTTTCCAGCGCACGGGCGTGAAAGCGGAGCGTGGCTGGGCCGCCCCGGAGACGATTTTCCCTCTGTAAACCCGCAGTTGCGCGCCGTCGTGCTCGATGAGAGTGCGGGCGCCGCGCGAAGTGAGCTGCTTCAGCATCTCGACCAGCCTAGCCTCGCTCGGCGCGCGCAGGCCGCGGGTTTGTAAAAATTGCCTGAGGAGGTCCTGCGCGCCCGCCTCCTTGCGCGAGAAATGCCGCGCCGCGCGGGCGAGGGATTTCTTCCAGGCCGGAAAGCGCGCATCGAGCAGCGGAGCGACGCGGCGGCGGAGGAAATTCCGGGTCAGCGACTCGTCGGCGTTGCTCTCGTCCTCGACCCAGGGCAGGCGGTGCTCGCGCGCGTAGGCCACGATCGCCGCGCGCGGCACATCGAGCAGCGGCCGCACCAGCGTCTTGCCCCGGAACCGCGTCTCGCGCGCCATGCCGCTCGCTCCCCGCCGGCCGGCCCCGCGCAGCAGGTTCATGAGCACCGTCTCCGCCTGGTCGTCGAGGTGGTGGGCGAGCGCGATGCAGTCGGCGTCGAGCTTCGCGAAAGCCTCGTAGCGCGCGCGGCGCGCCGCGGCTTCCAGGCCCTCGCCGCGCTTCTGCACTTTCACTTTCCTCACCTGCAGGGGTACTCCGAACCGCTTGCAGAGGCGCCGGCAGAACGCGGCCCAGCGGTCCGCGTTCGGGCTCAGGCCGTGATTGACATGAATCGCAGTAAGGTTGTTCTGATGCCTGAGGAGATGCAGAAGGGTTACCGAATCCACGCCGCCCGAGAGGGCGACGGCGATCCGCGGCAGTCGCCCCCGCGAAGGCGGGGGCCCATTTTTACTATTTTTCGTAACATGGGTTCCCGCCTTCGCGGGAACGACGGGTCGCCCGCTAGCGCTCGGTCGCTTCCTTGAACTTGCCATGGCCCATCAGGCGCTCGAGGCGCAGCTCGACGAGTTCTTTCGGCTTCTTCTCCTGCAGCTGCTTCAGCGCCTCGGCGAGCGCCTTCTTCAGCGCCTGCGCCGCGGCCTGCGGGTCGCGGTGCGCGCCGCCGAGCGGCTCGGGCACGATCTTGTCGACCAGGCCCAGGGTCTTGAGGCGGCTGGCGGTGATGCCGAGGGCGTCGGCGGCCTCGGGCGCCATCTCGGCGCTGCGCCACAGGATCGAGGCGCAGCCCTCGGGCGAGATCACCGAGTAGGTCGCGTACTGCATCATCAGCACCACGTCGCCCACCGCGATCGCGAGCGCGCCGCCCGAGCCGCCCTCGCCGATGATGCTGACGATGATCGGCGCGCGCAGGCGCGCCATCTCGAACAGGTTGCGGCCGATCGCCTCCGACTGGCCGCGCTCCTCGGCGTCGATCCCGGGGTAGGCGCCCGGCGTGTCGACGAAGGTGAACACCGGCAAGCCGAACTTCTCGGCGAGCTTCATCAGGCGCAGCGCCTTGCGGTAGCCCTCGGGCTTGGGCATGCCGAAGTTGCGCGCGATCTTCTCCTTGGTGTCGCGCCCCTTCTGGTGGCCGAGCACCACGCAGGCCGCGCCGTTGAAGCGCGCCAGCCCGCCGACGATCGAGGCGTCGTCCGAGAACGTGCGGTCGCCGTGCAGCTCCTCGAAATGGGTGAACAGGCCCTGGACATAGTCGAGCGTGAACGGGCGCTGCGGATGGCGCGCGACCTGCGCCACCTGCCAGGGCGTGAGCTTGCCGTAGATGTCCTTGGTGAGGCTCTGGCTGCGCTTGGTGAGGCGCTGGATCTCTTCCGAGATGTCGACCGCCGAGTCGTCCTGCACGAAGCGCAGCTCCTCGATGCGGGTCTCGAGCTCCGCGATCGGCTGCTCGAATTCGAGGAACGTGGTCTTCATCGGCGCGCGATTCTAGCCCAGAGCCGTGACACGGTTTCTTCCTCCTTGCTTGCCCTGGTAGAGCGCCTGGTCCGCCCGCGCCAGCAGCGCCGTGATGTCCTCGTTCTTGGTGTGCGTCGCAACACCGACGGTGACGGTGACGCGCTGCTCTGCCGGCAGGCCGGGAAACGCCGCCTGTTCCGCCGCCGCGCGCACGCGCTCCCCGGCGGCGATCGCGCCCTCGCGGCCGGTGCCGGGCAGCACGATCAGGAACTCCTCGCCGCCGAAGCGCCCGAAGGTGTCGATCGCGCGCATGCCGCGCTGACCGAGGGCGGCGAAGTGCCTGAGCACCGCGTCGCCCGCGGCGTGGCCGAGCGAGTCGTTGATCGACTTGAAGTGATCGATGTCGATCAGGCACACCGAGAACGGCTCGGTGAGCCGGTCGCCGCGCGAGCGCTCGCGCGCCAGCGTCTCCATCAGGAAGCGGCGGTTGTAGGCCCCGGTGAGCTCGTCGCGGATCGCCAGCTCCTCGATCTGGTCGAAAGCGCGCCTGAGCTCGCGGTGGCTGTCGGACAGCCGCACGCGCAGCCGGTTGACGTAGCCGCCCATCACCGCGAACCACGGCAGCACGATCATCAGGATGCCGAACTCGGTGAGCGCGGCGCGCACGTTCATGCCCGGGTCGCGCAGGTAGGTGAGCTGCAGCACGGTGGCGTGCGCGGCGAGCGCCAGCACCGCGAGCACCATCAGCCGGGAAGCGGTCAGCCGCAGCACGCCGAACAGCATCGCCACCGGGTAGAACAGCGTGAGCGCCTCGCGCGCCGGCCCGGCGTGGACCATGATGTAGGCGAGAAACAGGATCGCCGCGCCGACCTGCTCGGTGGTGAGGCTCGGGTCGGAGAAGCGCAGGTTGAGCCCGGTGCGGAACAGGGCGAAGAACAGCGCGATCAGCCCGAGGATGCCGGCGGTGCCCTCGAGCGCCGCGCGCAGCGGCAGCAGCTCGAGGAACGCGAAGAGCAGCAGCGCGAGGCACACCAGCAGCAAGGTCCCCGCCGCCATGAGGAAGCGGCCGAGGCGCAGCGCCTGCCGCTCCTCGGCGGGGAACAGGCTGAACCTTCTGGAGAGCACCTCACTCAACGCGCGCTGCCCCTCCTTCGGCTTCAGTATTCTACCGGCACCGGATCGAGCGAGCGCCACAGGTACCACGTCGCCACCGAGCGCCACGGCCGCCAGCTTTCGCCAAGCTTGCGCATGGTCCGCAGGGAAACGGGTCTTTTTTTATAGTACGAAACACGGATCGCCTTCTGCAGGCCCAGGTCGTCGAGCGAGAGCACGTCGGGGCGCAGCAGGTTGAAGATCAGGAACATCTCCGCGGTCCAGCGCCCGATGCCGCGCACCCGGACCAGCTCGGCGATGATCTCCTCGTCCGACATGCCGGGCCAGCGGTGCACGTGGATCGCGCCGTCGGCGAAATGCTGCGCGAGATCGGCGATGTACTCGGTCTTGCGGTCCGACAGGCCGCAGGCCCGCAGCTTTTTCCTGTCTACGGCAAGCACTCTTTCAGGAGTTACTTCAGAACAACAAGCCACGACCCGGTCCCAGACGCTTTGCGCCGCCTTGACCGCGATCTGCTGGCCGCAGATCGCGCGCGCGAGCGTGAGGAAGGGCTCGCCGCGGCGCACCAGGTGAACGCCGGGCCGGGCGCGAATGATGTTCTTCAGCACGACGTCTTTTCTGGAAAGAGCGCGCTTCGCCCGGTCCCAGTATTCAGGCTTCATGCAGCGGAAGGCTGGTGAGCAGGTTCTGCGGCTTCATTTTCACCACGCCATCCTCGCAGGACAGGGCGAGATAGACCGTCCTGCCGCGGATCTCGGCGCGCATCGCCGCCGGGTCGTCGAAGCGCAGCTCGAGGATCGCGAGGATGTTGCGCATCCGGCCCTGCTCGATCTGCGCGCCCGACCACAGCTCGTTCAGGATCGCGCTCGACTCGGCGTCGAGCCCGATGTGCCAGGCCCAGCGCGGCTCCTCGATTTTTCTCACGGGCTTGACCTGCACCTTCACGCTCAGGAAGTGCGCTACCCATATTTCCAGAACCCGGCAGAACGCATCCAGTGCCGGACGGCCGTAGGTGAGGCTGATCACGGTGTCGTGGCGCGACTCGCGCTCCCAGTAGAGCGCGGCGTTGGCGCGGTCGAGGACGTCGAGGTCGACCTTGGCAAGGTCGGCCTGCGCCTCGACGATCAGCTTGCCGATCGCTCCGTAGCGGTTGCCGCTCGCGTGCATCTCGACGGTCTCGAGGTCGGCGAGCAGGACGTGGCCTTCCTGGATGGTGGCCTTCTGCTCCCGGAAGAAGACTTCCGCCGCGCGCAGCCGCAGCGGGTCGTCGGCTCCGTCGAGGATGTTGCGCAGGATCACGTGCGCGAGCTGGTCGACGAACATCGGCGGGATGTCGATCGGCGCCTTGAACAGGCTCATGTAGCAGCCTTCGACCGTGCCCGCGTCGAGCAGCTTGTTGCGGAAGCCGAGGATGATCCGGTAGTTGTCCCTGGCGTCTTCGTCTTCGATCGCCAGCAGATTTTCTTCAGTAATGCTTTTTCTCGGCTGCGCCATCAGATCCGCATGGAGCCGGCGCTCGCCGTCACCCGACTCCTCGACCGGGTGGATCTCCGGCCGCAGGTAGTACGCGCGCAGGAAATCGTCCGTAACGGTCAGCCGACCGTGCGGGTCGCGCTCCAGAAGATGAAAACCGCTATTGCGCCAGAAATCAGGCAGGAGCTAAGACGAGACGGGAGTGCGATGCGACGTGCTGCTTGAGGAACTCCATCTGGTCGGCGAGGATGCGCCGGTTGGTGAGGATCAGGTACTCGGCCTTGTTCGGCACGTACGGCGCGTAGAGCAGCTCGAGGCCGCATTCCTGCGGCAGGCGGTTGCGCTTGTGGCCGTTGCACTGCCGGCAGGTGGTCACCACGTTCATCCAGCTGTCGCGCCCGCCGCGCGACAGCGGCGTGATGTGGTCGCGCGTCAGGCGGAAGTAGCTGAACTCGCCGCCGCAGTACGCGCACGTGTGCCGGTCGCGGCGGAACAGCTCGCGGTTGTTGAGCGGCGGCACCTGGTTGAAGCCCTTGGCCGCCAGCGCCTTGCCCTTGATCGCGACGATCGAATGCGCGGTGATGCTCGAGCGCTCGCCGGTGCGGCGGCAGATGCCGCCGTAGTAGGTGAATTTTTCTTCGCCGAGGGTCCACGCGACCAGATCCTTCGCGTAGTAGAAGCAGGCCTGCTGCCAGCTGATCCAGCGGTGCGGGACGCCGTGGGCGTCGAGCGAGAGGATGAGCGGCTTGTCCATTGCCGCGCGATTTTGCTTTGCAATCCCCAAAAAAACAAGGGGCTGCAAAAGAATCGACAATCCGAGTCTAGTCCTTGTCGACGGCTTCCTTGAACCCCTGGCCGGCGGCGAACGCCGGAATCGTCTTGGCGTGGATCTTGATCTCCTTGCCGTTCAGCGGGCTGCGCCCGGCGCGCGCCTTGCGGGTGCGCGGCAGGAAGGTGCCGAAGCCGACCACGGTGACGCGCCTGCCCTTCGCCACGTTAGCGACTATCGCGTCGAACACCGCGTTCACCGCTTCGCTTGCCGCGACTTTGCTGACGTTGCCCGCTTTTGCCGCAACCTGGACCAGGTCGGACTTGGTGACCACGTGTGGCATGCGCTCTCCCCCTCAGTTGCCATCCGCGCGAGCCAGCATCGTATCCAAATCGAAATCGAAACACAACGCAGGTGTTGTGATATTGCACACGCCGCAGCGCAAACATTTATGATTACGCAAATCGGAGGAGGAGACATGATCAGGCCATTGACACTCGCGCTCGCCGCGGCGCTCTGCGCGCCGGCGCACGCGCAAACCACGCTCACGTTTTCCACCTGGGTGCCGACCGCGCACCACATTTCCGTCTGGCAGGCGAACTGGGCCGCGGAGGTCGAGAAGGCGACCTCGGGAAGAGTGAAGTACCAGGCGCTGCCGAAGGCGCCGTCGGCGCCTCCCGGCACCTTCGACGCGGTCAAGGACGGCCTGGTCGACATGTCCTACGTCACCGCGAGCTACACGCCGGCGCGCCACATCCTGCCGATGATGCCCGAGCTGCCGGGCAACGCCGACACCTCGATGGCGAACTCGATCGCGTATTCGCGCATGCACTGGAAGCATTTCCACAAGGTCGGCGAGTACAAGGGCGTGAAGCTGCTCGGCGTGTTCACCCACGGCCCCGGCCAGATGTTCACCAAGAAGCCGATCAAGACCCTGGCCGACTTCAAGGGGCTCAAGATCCGCTCGGGCGGCGGCGCCTCCGAGCTGGTCGTCACCGCGCTGGGCGGGACGCCCTTCTTCAAGCCGGCGGGCGAGTCGTACGAGCTGCTCAAGTCGGGCGTGGCCGACGGCATCTTCTTCCCGGTGGAGTCGATCGTCTCGTTCAAGCTCGAGACCGTGCTCGGGCAGGCGACGCTGTTCCCGGGCGGGATCTACAGCTCGGCGTTCGGCTTCTTCATGAACGAGGACAAGTGGAACAAGCTCTCCAAGCAGGACCAGGCGATCATCGACAAGCTCTCCGGCGAGTACGTCGCGCGCAGCGCCGGCCGCTCGTGGGACGAGGCCGACCGCAAGGGCATGGAGGCGATGCGCAAGTCGGACATCAAGATCGTCAACGCCGACGCCAAGCTGATCAAGGAAGTGCAGACGCTGTCGGCGCCGATCGTGGAAGACTGGATCAAGAAGGCGAGCGCGAAGGGCGTCAACGCCAAGGCCGTGCTCGCTGAGTTCCGCGCCGAGGTAAAGAAGGTTTCCAGCGAGAAGTAGCGAACAGCGCTGGGAGCGGCCCGCCGACGCGGTGCTGGGCGTCGCGGCGTCCGCGATCCTGTTCGCGCTGATGGCGCTCACCTTCGCCGACGTGGTGATGCGCTACCTGCTCAACCGCCCGATCCGCGGCGGCTTCGAGCTGAGCGAGCTCGCGCTGCTGGTGCTGATCTTCGCCGGGCTGCCGCTGGTCTCGCACGCCGACGAGCACGTCACCATGGACTTCGTCGACCGCATCCTGCCGCGGCGCGCGCGCGACCTGGTGGTGCGCGCGGTGCACGCGCTGTGCGCCGCGGTGATGTTCTTCCTCGCCTGGCAGGCCTGGCTCAAGGCGGGCAAGATCGGCGCCTACGGCGACACCACCGACGTGCTCAGGATCGCGGTGGCGCCGTTCGTGTACTTCATGGCGGTGATGATCCTGCTCACCGGGCTGGTCCACCTGTACAAGGTGTTCGTGCCCGGCGCGGCGCGCGCGGCGCACGGGCCCGACTGACGGCGTGACCGAAGCCCTCACCGGCCTCGCGGCGATGCTCGTGCTCGCGTTCCTCCGGGTGCCGATCGCGTTCGCCATGGGGATCGTCGGCGTGATCGGCTACGCCTACATGCGCGACTGGAACTGGTACGTGGCCTTCACCACGGCGCAGACCAAGGTCTACGAGACCGGGCGCAACTACACGCTGACGGTGGTGCCGCTGTTCATCCTGATGGGCAACTTCGTCACGCGCGCCGGCATGTCGCAGGAGCTGTTCCGAGCCGCGTACGCGTTCATCGGGCACCTGAAGGGCGGGCTCGCGATGGCGACCATCGTCGGCTGCGCCGGCTTCGGCGCCATCTGCGGCTCGTCGATCGCCACTGCCGCGACCTTCGCCAAGGTCGCCTACCCGTCGATGCGCAAGTTCGGCTACGCCGACCATCTCGCCGCGGGCGCCATCGCCGGCGGCGGGACGCTCGGCATCCTGATACCGCCCTCCACGATCATGGTCATCTACGGGATCATGACCGAGACCAACATCGGCAAGATGTTCGCCGCCGGCATCCTGCCCGGGATCCTCGCCACGGCGCTGCTGTGCCTCGCGGTGCGCTACGTCACCTGGCGCGATCCGAGTGCCGGCCCGCCGGGCGAACGCCTGAGCTGGCGTGCGCGCTTCGCGACGCTCGAAGGCCTGGGACCGTTCGCGGCGCTGGGGATCGCGCTGCTCTTCGTGGTGCAGCTCGGCTGGCTCGACGGCGACGAGGCGGGCGTCGTCGGCGCCATCGCCGTGTTCGCGCTGTCGCTGTTCTACAAGGGCGTCACCAGCGTGATCGCCCTGTTCACCCTGGTGATGGGCGGCATCTACGGCGGGGTATTCACCGCCACCGAGGGCGCGGGCGTGGGCGCGTTCGGCGCGCTCGTGTTCGCGCTGGCGCGCGGCGCGATCAGCTGGCGCTCGCTCTACGAGGCGCTGGTGGAGAGCGCGCGCACCACGTCGATGCTTTTCCTGATCCTGATCGGCGCGCTGATCTTCGCCGATTTCGTGAACATCACCTCGATGCCGAACGATCTGAAGGACTCCGTCACCCGGCTGCAGATTTCCCCGGTGATGGTGGTCGCGGTGATCATGATCATCTACGTGCTGCTGGGCACGGCGATGGAGGAGCTCTCCATGATCCTGCTCACCGTGCCGGTGTTCTTCCCGCTGATCGTGCACCTCGGCCTCGACCCGATCTGGTTCGGCGTGCTGATCGTCGTGGTGGTCGAGATCGGCCTCATCAGCCCGCCGGTGGGGATGAACCTGTTCGTGCTGAAGACCCTGCTGCCGAACGTGCCCACCAACACCGTGTTCCGCGGCGTGCTGCCCTTCATGCTCGCCGACTGCGTGCGCCTCGCGATCCTGATCGCGTTCCCCGCGATCTCGCTCTACCTGCCGAGCCTGATGAAATGAAGAGCAAGGAGCATTTCCTCGAGCGAGTGAGCCGCGAGATGGATGCGGATCTGCCGCTCCTCGAGGGCTCGACGCCCGAGCTGCTGGCGGCCTGCTGCCGCATCCTCGCGCGCGAAGGCCACGAGTCGGGTCTCGCCGGCCAGGTCACCGCGCGCGGCGAGAAGCGCGGCACCTGGTGGACGCTCGAGTTCGGCTACGGCTTCGAGGAAGCGAGCGCCGAGCGCATGGTCCTGGTCGACGAGGACCTCAAACCGCTCTCCGGCGGGCGGCCGAATCCGGGCGTGCGCTTTCACGTCTGGATCTACCGCAAGCGGCCCGATGTGAACGCCATCGTCCATACGCATGCGCCGTATGCCTCCGCCCTTTCCTGTACCTCCTCTTCTCTGAAAACCATCCACATGGACAGCGCGATGCTGCACGGTTGCGCGCACCTGAAGGATTGGCCGGGCGTCCCCGTGGCCGACGACGAGGGCCGCGTCATCTCCGGCGCGCTCGGCGAGGCGAAAAGCATCCTGCTCGCGAACCATGGTCTTTTGACCGCAGGAAATTCGGTCGAAGAGGCAGCCTACCTCGCCGTCTTCTTCGAGCGCGCGGCGCGCATGCAGCTGCGCGCGATGGCGGCGGGCGGATTCAGGGAAGTGAGGCGCAGCCTCGCCGAGGAGGCGCGCGACTTCCTGCTGCAGCCTTCGATCGTGCGCGGGACCTTCGCCTACTGGGCGCGGCGCTCAGCGCCCTGAAAGCAGCTCGATGATGGTCGAGAGCTCCTTCTCGCCGCGGCCCTGCGCGGTGAGGAGCCGATAGAGCTCGGCCGCCGTGCGCGCCATCGGCAGCGGCACGGTCTTCTCCTTCGCCACCGCGGCCGCGTTCTCGAGGTCCTTCAGCATGATCGAGACCGCGCCGAGCGAGGGCTCGAAGGTGCGCGCCGCCATGCGCGCGCCGAAGACCTGCAGCGGGGCCGAGTCGGCGAAGCCGCCTTTCAAGGCCTCGGGCAGCATCCTCGCGTCGACGCCCGCCGCCTCGGCGAGCCGCACCGCCTCGGCGATCACCGCCACGAGCGAGCCGACGATGATCTGGTTGCAGAGCTTGGTCGTCTGGCCCGCGCCCGAGTCCCCCATGCGCGTAAAGCGCTGCGCGAGGTGCATCACCGCCGGCCGCACGCGCTCGACATGCTCGGCCTTGCCTCCGGCCATGATCGCCAGCGTGCCGTTCTCGGCGCCCGCGACGCCGCCGGAGACGGGCGCATCGACCAGCCCGATTCCCTTCTGCTCCAGCTTCGCAGCAAAGTCGCGCGCCGACGCCGGCGCGATGCTCGAGAAGTCGACGATCAGAAGACCGGGATTTCCCGCGGTGGCGACGCCGTCGGGGCCGAACAATACTTCGGCCACGGCATGCTGGTCGGTGACGCACAGCATCACGATCCCGGCGGCGCGCGCAACCGCCGCGGGAGAATCCGCGGGCCGCGCGCCCTTCTCGACGACTGGCGCGAGCTTCTCGCGGCTGCGGTTCCATACCGTGACCTCGTGACCGGCGGCGAGCAGCCTGAGCGCCATCGGCCGGCCCATCAACCCGATGCCGATAAATCCGAGCTTCATCTTTTGCCTGCTCCACTGTGGGTAACCGCGCCGAGGTGCGCCGAGCCGACGAGCGCCGCGTATTTCTCCAGGACTCCGGTCACTTGCCGCCGAGGCGGTTTCGCCCGCCGCTTCGATAGCTCGGCCTTCGAAAGCAGCGCTTCAAGCCTGCCGGCAGCCGCGTCAATGCGAATCCGATCCCCGTCCTTCAAAAGCGCGAGCGGGCCGCCGGCGGCGGCCTCGGGCGAGACGTAGCCGACCATCATGCCGCGCGTGGCGCCGGAGAAGCGCCCGTCGGTGAGGAGCGCGACCTTCTCGCCCATGCCCTGGCCGTAGATCAGCGCGGTCACGCCGAGCATCTCCCGCATGCCGGGGCCGCCCCTGGGGCCTTCGTAACGGATGACGAGAACTTCGCCTTCACGATACTTCCCGTTCTTCACGACTTCCGAGCAGGCTTCCTCCGAATCGAACACCCGCGCCTTTCCCTCGAACACCAGCGACTTCAGCCCCGCCACCTTGATCAGCGCGCCGTCGGGGGCGAGGTTGCCCTTGAGCACCACGAGGCCGCCGGTGTTCATGATCGGCGCCTTGCGGACCACCGCTCCGTCGGCGCCCGCATGGTCGGAGAGAACCTTTTCGAGAGAAGAACCCGAGAGCGTCAGACACTCGCCGTGCAAGACGCCTTTTTCCAGGAGCGCTTTCAACACCGTGTATACGCCGCCGACCGCGTGCAGGTCCTTCGCGAGAAAGCGCCCGCCGGGCTTCATGTCGGCGATGAGCGGCGTGCGCTTCGCGACGCGCGCGAAGTCGTCGAGCGAGAAGCGGATGCCGGCCTCGTGCGCGATCGCCGGAAGGTGCAGCGCGGCGTTGGTCGAGCCGCCGGTCGCGGCCACCGCGGCGCAGGCGTTCTCGAGGCTCGTTCTGGTGACCAGCTGGCGCGGCAACGGGCCGCCGTTCTTGAGGATTTCGAGCACCGTGCGTCCGGCGGCGCGCGCAACCGCTGCCCTTTCTGCCGAGACCGCGGGCAAAGTCGCGGAGCCCGGAAGCGCGAGGCCGAGGGTCTCGGACACCATCGCCATGGTGTTGGCGGTGAACTGCCCCGGGCATGAGCCGAGCGTCGGCAGGCAGGCGCGCTCGAGCTCGTCGAGATCGCTGCGCGGCATGTCGCCGGCCATGACGGCGCCGACGGCTTCGTAGGCGTCGAGCACGGTGACGTCGCGTCCCTTCCAGCTGCCGGGGAGCGCGGCGCCGCCGTAGACGAAGACCGCGGGCAGGTCGAGCCGCACCATCGCCATCATCATTCCCGGCAGCGTCTTGTCGCAGCCGGCGAAGGTGACCAGCGCGTCGTAGGCGTGGCCGCGCGCCACCGCCTCGACACTGTCGGCGATGATCTCGCGCGACACCAGCGAATAGCGCATGCCGCCGTGGTTCATCGACATCGAGTCGGCGACCGAGGCGCAGGCGAAGTCGAACGCCGCGCCGCCCGCGGCGCGCACCGCGGCGCAGGCCTCGCGCGCGAAGGCGCCGAGCAGCGCGTTGCACGGCGTGACGCGCCCGTCGGTCGAGGCGACGCCGACGAACGGCTTCGCCAGGTCCGCGTCGTTCAGCCCCAGGGCGCGCAGGAACGCGCGGTGCGGCGCCCGATCGAGCCCCTCGACGGTGATGCGCGAAGGCAGCTTCCGCGCTATTCTCATGCGACAAGCATTCTAATTAAGGAGGAGGCATGGCCCGCACCCTGCTCGCGCTGCTGTCCCTTTCGCTCTGCGCCGCCGCGTGGGCGCAGAGCTATCCGTCGAAGCCGGTCAAGATCATCGTGCCTTTCGGGGTCGGCGGCTCGGCCGACGTGTTCGGGCGCTACCTGGCCGCCAAGCTGCAGGACCCGCTCGGACAGTCGGTGGTGATCGAGAACCGCCCCGGCGGCGGCTCGATCGTGGGCAGCGACGTGGTGGCGAAGTCCGACCCGGACGGCTACACGCTGCTCATCATGTCGAACACCCACACCGTCAACGAGACGCTGATCCCGAAGAAGCCGTTCGACCTGATGCGCGACTTCGCGCCGATCACCGGCATCAGCTATTCGGACCTCATCATGGTGGTGCATCCCTCGGTGCAGGCGAACTCGCTGAAGGAGTTCATCGCGCTGGCGAAGTCCAGGCCCGGCGCGCTCAACTACGCGTCGTCGGGCAACGGCACGCCCTACCACATGGCGGGCGAGCTGTTCAAATCCCTGGCGGGCGTGGACCTGGTGCACATTCCGCACAAGGGTAGCGACCAGGCGCGCATCGCCGTGATGGGCGGGCAGGTGCAGATGATGTTCGACGCCGTGCCGACGATGGCGGCGAACGCCAAGGCGGGCAAGGTGAAGGCGCTCGGCACCACGGGCGACAAGCGCTCGAACGTCACGCCCGAGCTGCCCACGCTCTCCGAGGCGGGCGTCGCGGGCTACGAGACCGGCCTGTGGCTCGGCCTGATGGCGCCGAAAGCGACGCCGCGCCCGGTGCTGGAAAGGCTGAACGTCGAGTTCAACAAGCTCCTGAGCTCCGCCGAGGTGAAGGAGAACTTGGCCAGGCAGGGCACCATCACCATGGGCATGTCGATCGACCAGTTCGACCGGTTCGTGCGGCAGGACATCCAGAAGTGGGCCAAGCTGGTGAAGTCCACGGGGATGAAGATCGACTGAGCCTGTCGCCTGGCCCCGACGAGGGGCCAGGCCGGCCCTGGGCCTACCTAGGGGAACTACGCCGCACGCTGGCGGCGCGCAATACGCCGCCTGCAGCATCCGCCTCCATGACCGAGGTGGTGGTGGCGCGGTTGCAGGCCGAGCCCGAGGAAGTTCGTTCCCTGCGGTCCCGGCTCTCGGGCTCCGAGCGGCAAAGGGCCGAGCGTTTCCGTTTCGAGCGCGACCGGCGGCGCTATGTCGTCGCGCGCGCTCGCCTGCGCGAGCTGCTCGGCGCGCGCCTCGGCGTGCGTCCCGAATCGGTCGAGATCGAGCACGGCAGAAACGGCAAGCCGCGCCTCGCGCGCGGCGATTGGCATTTCAGCGTCTCGCATTCCGAGGACGTCGCCCGGTACGGGTTTGCGCGCCGCGAGGTCGGCGTCGATATCGGGGCGCTGCGCCCGGTCGCGCAGGCCGACGCGATCGCCGCGCAGTTCTTCGCGCCCGGCGAATACGCCGCGTATTGCGCCCGGCGATCCACCTTCCTCGAGTGCTGGACGCGCATGGAAGCGCTCGCCAAGGCTTCCGGCGAAGGCATTGCCGGCAGGCCCGCCGACGCGGCGCCGTGGTCCCTGAAGAATTTCGTTCCCCTTCCCGGCTTCGTCGCCGCGCTCGCGTGCCGCCATGGATAGGCTGCAGATTCCAGCTCCCGGCTACCACTCTTCCTGGGTCAACGACGACGTGCGGATCTTCCGCCACTCTGTGAGCCAGTTCGTCGAGAAGGAATTCGTGCCGCACCAGCCGCGCTGGCGCGAGCAGCGTCGCCCCGATGCCGAGGCCTGGACCGGCGCCGGGCGCGCCGGCATCCTGCTTCCCGACCTGCCGGAAGAATACGGCGGCGGCGGCGGCTTCGCGCACGAGGCGGTGGTGCTGGAGGAGCTTTCCTACGCCGGCGTGCACTTCGGCTCGGCGATCCAGAGCACGGTGGCGCACTACATCCTCGCCTACGGCACCGAGGAGCAGAAGCGGCGCTGGATCGCGCCGCTCGCGCGCGGCGAGCTGGTCGCGGCGATCGCCATGAGCGAGCCGGGCGCCGGCTCCGACCTGCAGGCGATCAAGACCACCGCGCGCCGCGACGGCGAGCACTACGTGATCAACGGCGCGAAGACCTTCATCACCAACGGCGCGCACGCCAGCCTGGTGTGCCTCGCCGCCAAGACCAATACCAGGGTCATCGGCGTGCGCGGCATCTCGCTCACCATGGTCGAAACGAAGGACCTGCCCGGCTACCGCGTCGGCCGCCCGCTGGAGAAAGTCGGCATGCACGGGCAGGACACGGTCGAGCTCTCCTTCGACGACGTGCGCGTTCCCGCGCACCACCTCCTCGGTGAAATCGAAGGGCGCGGCTTCCCGCAAATGATGGAGCAGCGGCCCTACGAGCGGCTGCAGATCGCGGTCGGCGCGGTCGCGGTGGCTGAACGGGCGGTGGAGCTCACCACCAGGTACGTGAAGGAGCGCCAGGCGTTCGGCAAGCCGCTCCTCGACCTGCAGAACACCCGCTTCAAGCTCGCCGAGTGCAAGACCCGCGCGCAGGTGGGCCGCGTGTTCCTCGACAACTGCATCGAGCGCTTCCTCGCCGGGCGCCTCGACGAGGCGAGTACCGCGATGGCGAAGTACTGGCTGACCGAGGCGCAGTGCGCCATCGTCGACGAATGCCTGCAGCTGCACGGCGGCTACGGCTACATGAGCGAGTACCCGATCGCCCGCATGTGGACCGACAGCCGCGTGCAGCGCATCTACGCCGGCTCGAACGAAATCATGAAGGAGCTGATCGCATGGTCGCTGTGAGCCCCTGCCTGCACCACCTGATCGAAGCGCAGGCGAGGCGCACGCCCGGGCGCGTGGCGTTGCGCTACGAGGACCAGTCGCTGACCTACGCCGAGCTCGAGCGCCGCGCCGGCGCGCTCGCGCGGCACCTGCGGCGCCTCGGCGCCGGCCCCGACGTGCCGGTCGGGCTCTGCCTCGAGCGCTCGGCCGAGATGGTGGTGGCGATCCTCGGCATCCTCAAAGCCGGGGCGGCGTACGTGCCGATGGACCCCTCGTATCCGCAGGAGCGCATCGACTTCATGCGCGCGGATGCCGGCATCAAGCTGGTGCTGACGAAAGACGCGCTCGACGGAATCGACTGGCAAGCGACCCTGGAGACCGCGTCCGAGGTGCAGCCGCATCACCTGGCCTACGTCATCTACACGAGCGGCTCGACCGGCCGCCCCAAGGGCGTCGGCATCGAGCACCGCAACATCGTCAACTACGTGCTGGGGGTGGTCGAGCGCCTGCGGCTCGAGCCCGGGATGAGCTACGCGACGGTATCGACGATCGCCGCCGATCTGGGCAACACCGTGATCTTCCCGGCGCTCGCCACCGGCGGCTGCCTGCACGTGATCGCGCGCAGCCGCACGGAGAACGCCTCGCTGCTCGCCGAGTACTTCGCGCACGAGAAGATCGACGTCCTGAAGATCGTGCCGTCGCACTTCGCCGCGCTCAATCCCGCGGGCGTCATGCCGCAAAAACGCCTGATCCTCGGCGGCGAGGCCTCGCGCCTCGACTGGGTCGAGCGGCTGCGCGCGGCCGCGCCCGATTGCGAGATCTTCAACCATTACGGGCCGACCGAGACGACCGTCGGGGTGCTGACGTTCCACGTCAGCGGCCGGCTGCCCGCGACCGCGTCCGGCACGCTGCCCCTGGGCAAGCCGCTGCCCAACAGCACTATCAAGGTGATCGACGGCGAGCTCTACATCGGCGGCGCGGGCGTGGCGCGCGGCTATCTCAACCGCCCCGAGCTCACCGCGGAGAGGTTTGTCGAGGGCTTCTATCGCACCGGCGATCGCGTGCGCGTGCTCGAGGACGGCAGCCTCGAGTTCTGCGGCCGCGTCGACCACCAGGTCAAGGTGCACGGCTACCGCGTCGAGCTCGGCGAGATCGAGGCGGCGCTGCGCGAGCATCTCAAGGCGCGCCTGCCGCAGTACATGGTGCCCTCGGCGTTCGTGCGGCTGGACAAGCTGCCGCTCAACGCCAACGGCAAGATCGATCGGCAGGCTCTGGCGTCCGTTCCACTGGAGAGCGTGGTTCCGGGAAAAAACTTCATCGCCGCACGTACCGCGACCGAGAAGACGCTCGCCGCGTTCTGGAGCGAGCTCCTGAGGGTCGAGAGCGTCGGCGTCGACGACGACGTGTTCGACCTCGGCGCGCAGTCGCTGATGGCGATGAAAGCGCTGACGCGGATCCGCGACGCGTTCCAGGTCGGCCTTTCGCTGCGCAACCTGTTCGAGCACCCGACCGTGGCCGGGCTCGCGGGCGCGATCGAGGAGCTGTCCTGGGTCGCGAAAGCCCCGGCCGCGGCTAGCGGCGAGCGCGAGGAGATCGCGCTGTGAGCACCGCCGCGTTCCTCGCCGAGCTGCGCCGCCGCGATGTCGAGGTGCGGGCCGCGGACGGCGAGCTGCGCTGCAGCGCTCCCGCCGGCGCGCTTACGCCGGGGCTGCGCGCCGAGCTCAAGCAGCGCAAGGGCGAGATCCTCGAGTTCCTCGCCGCCGCGCAGGCGCGCGCGGCGCAGCAGCGGGCGATCGTTCCGCTCCGGCCGCATGGCGCGCGCACGCCGGTGTTCGGCGTTCCCGGGCACAACGGCGACGTGTTCTGCTACCGCGCGCTCGCGCGCTCGCTCGGCGACGAGCAGCCGTTCTTCGGATTGCAGCCGCCCGGCGCCGACGGCCAGGGCGAGCCGCTCACGGCGGTCGAAGACATCGCCGCGGTCCTCGCGCAGCAGATCCTCGCTTTCCGGCCGGAAGGCCCGGTCATCATCGCCGGGTACTGCGCCGGCGGCACCACCGCGTTCGAGCTCGCGCAGCAGCTCCAGCGCGGCGGCGCCACCGTGCACCTGCTGGCGCTCTTCGGCAGTCCCTACCCGGCGTACTTCCGCCTGCCGACCCAGGCCTGGCTGCGGCTCGCCGGCCAGGCGGAGCGCGCCGCGACCCTGGTTCGCGAGCTGGCGCAGCAATCGTGGCGCGAGCGGCGCGAATATGTCGCCGAGCGGCTGCGCGCGCGCGAGGCGCGGCGCGTCAACGCCGCGGCGGCGGCGCTGGACCCGGTGCTCGTGCAGCGCGCCAAGGTCGAGCACGCCACGCTCGTAGCCGCTGGCTGCGTTCGGGCGTCGGCGTGCAGCGCTGGCGCCCGGTGGCGGGCCGCACCCTGGAATACCGCGGGCCGGAAGACTCCGGCGGCCACGACATGCTGCGCGAGCCCCACGCCGCGGCCTTCGCGCAGCTCTTCGCCGCCGCCGCGCTATCATCGACAGCGAGGTGAGCGAGACCGGTTTCATCGTCTTCATCGGGGTCGCGCTGGCCGGGTTGATCGGCCTTTTCCTCTACGGCTGGAGCCGGCGCAAGGAGAAACCGCCGCCGGGCGTAAAGCCGCTCAGGGACGAGGAGGACGACTGGGGGAGATGACATGGGCAAGAAACAGGGCCGGCGCATCGACGACATCAGCGCCGCGGAGATCAAGCAGTTCTGGCACGACTTCTGCGAACGCCGCGGCATAGACGCGGCGACGCAGGCGCGGGGCGACGCCAGGATCGACCAGGATCCCGAGTACTGGGCGGACCAGACCATGCCCCGGCTGCTCGACGCAGTCGCGAGCTAGCGTACCCTCGAGCGATGGAAAAAATGGAAGTCCCGGCAGACGACTGCCCGGCCGCGCCGCCGTCCCTCACCACCGTCTACACCAGGGTGCTGTACCGCGCCTGCCAGAAGCTCGGCGGCGTCGAGCCGCTCGCGGCGCACCTGCGCGTGTCGATCGACTCGCTGCACTGCTGGCTCGAAGGCGAGCACGTCCCGCCCACGCGGATATTCCTCAAGGTGGTGGACCTGCTGATGCCGACCTGGGGCCCCGAGGACGACGCCCACGCCCGGGCGATCGCGCGCGCCCGCCCGAAGAAGAACTAGCGGTACAGCAGCACCGCCTTCCGCTCTTCCTGCCAGGCCTTCTCGTCGGGCCTGGCAAGCGCGTCCAGGTCCGCTGCGGTTGCCGCCGCATCGTCCACCCATGCGCGCAGCAGCTCGCCGCCGTTGATCACGTCGATCGCGAGCCGCGTCTCGTACTCGTACGGGAAATCGCGCCACAGGTCGTAGTCCGGGCGCAGCTTCCTGAGCGCCTTGAACGCGGCGGCCACCAGGCGCCAGGGCCGGAATGTTCCCCGGTACTCCGGGCCGTCGACGTGGATCTGCAGTCCCGCGCAAAGCTTTCCGGCGTGCTTGTGGAAGGTCGGCTCGAACCAGCACGGGCGCAGCACGCAGCCCTTGAGCCATTGGGGTGCGAGGGAATGCATCTGCTTGAGCAGGGCCCCGCTATCCAGGTCGGGAGCACCGAATAGCTCCAGCGGCCGCGTCGTGCCGCGCCCCTCGGAGAGGGTGGTCCCTTCGAGCATCACCGTGCCGGGGTAGCAGCGCGCCATGGAGAGGTTCGGCGCGTTCGGGCTCGGGTTGACCCAGGCGCGCTCGCCGGGCGGCCAGCCCTGCTCCGGCTTCCACCCTTGCATCTTCACCACGTGGAAGTCGACGTTCAGTCTCAACGTCTCGACGAACCACTTTCCCGCTTCCCCCAGGGTCAGGCCGTGGCGCATCGGCAGCGGGCCCGCGCCGACGAAGCTTTCCCAGCCGGCGCGCAGCCTTGGGCCTTCCACCGCGCGGCCGACGGGATTCGGGCGGTCGAGGACCCACACGCTCTTGCCGTGCTGCGCGGCGGCCTCGAGCACGTAGCGCAGCGTCGTGAGGAAGGTGTAGACGCGGCAGCCCAGGTCCTGCAGGTCGACGAGCAGGACGTCGAAGCGCTCCATCATCTGCGCGCTCGGGCGGCGCACCTGCCCGTACAGGCTGAACACCGGGATGCCGTGCGCCGGGTCGGTGAAGTCGGCCGACTCGACCATGTTGTCCTGCTTGTCGCCGCGCAGCCCGTGCTGGGGGCCGAACGCCGCGGCCAGCTTCAGGCCCGTGCGCGCGAGGGCGTCGAGCGAATGCGCGAGCTCGCGCGTCACCGACGCCGGATGCGCGAGCAGCGCCACGCGGCGCCCCGCCAGCGGCTTGCGCAGCGCGCGCTCCCCGAGCAGCCGGTCAATCCCGAACTTCATCCAGCTCCAGCGCGAAGGCCGCGCGATGGTGGAAATCGGGCTTGCCGGGCGCGTGCCGCAGCGCCCAGTACGACAGCGCGCCGGGGCCGTCCTCGATCACCGCGCACAGGCCGACCATGAGCTTGCCCGGATAATGTTCCGGGATCTCTGCGCAGAGCTCGAGGCGGCCCGCGCTGCGCTTCACGACGACGCGCGGGTCCGGCGCATCCAGCGGCGCGCCCCCTCCCTGTAGCGCGTGAACGCATAGGCGGCCCACTCGCCCGATGGCGCGAAGTTGTACTCGCGGTAGCCGGGCCGGCCCGGGCGGGCGACGAACAGCTCGCAGCAGGTGTGCTCCCACCGGCGCGCGGCGCCGCGCGGCG
>Ga0187893_10003241_pt1 | contig 33495 bp, 27 predicted proteins | sample MA1701074metaG_FD_139574 | JGI IMG/M metagenome (GOLD analysis project Ga0187893, IMG submission 139574) | White microbial mat communities from a basaltic lava cave in the Kipuka Kanohina Cave System on the Island of Hawaii, USA - MA170107-4 metaG ...
CGGCATCCCCTGCGACGCGAACAGCGACTGCTCGCCGGGCACGTGTGCCACGGGCGTCTGCGGGGCCGGCGGTCCCGCGACCACCGGCTTCTGCCGCGACAGATGCGGAAGATGCGGGCCGTAGCTATTGTGGCTCGGCGCTGCCGAGCAGCCAATCTCCGTCTGGAGTGCGGAGGAGTGTGAACTTGCCGGCGAGCTGCCGACCTATCAGGGCGAACGTGTAGGCGTCGGCGCTTGCGGAGTACACCTCGACCGTGCCTTCCTCCACTCGTCGGACGGCGCCACGGTCGCCGGTTAGGGGGCCTTCGTAGGTGAGGTAGGCCTTGCGGTGGTCGCCGATGCGGCGGGCGGGCATAGGGAAGGGGTGGCGGCCGGTGGGGTCGCGGAAAAGCTGCCACGTAAGCAGGACGTCCCCATGTTCGAGCATGAGGTCCCAGTGCTCGCCAGGGTCTTGACGATGATGTAGAATGACGAAGCGGTTGGGCATGGGAGGCCCTGACGGCTCAATTCCTTGAGCCGTTACGTAGCGGTCAACGTCGAACTCACGGAGGCTGTCGTCATGGCATACGCGGAGGAGTCCAGTCGTCCGGATTGGTCGTGCGTTCCCCTCATCGTCGTGGCGATCTTCTGCATCGCCATGCTGGTCGCCGGTTGCGAGCCGAATTATCAGACGCTTCGCTACGAAGGGCAAGAAGCCATGCTGCGGGGCGACTTCGGCCCGGCGCGGTACATGCTGCTCAGCGCCGAGGGCAAGTCCCACCGCCGCGCGGATAACCTCCACGACCTGGGCGTTTGCAGCGTGATGGTGGCCAAACGCAAGTTCGAGGAGCGCAATCATGCGGCCGCGTTCCGCGAGCTGGACAACGCGATCGCGTACTATCGCCGGGCGATCGACGAGCGCCCCGGGCATCAGGCGTCGCTCGAAGGAGTGAACATCGCCCTGGAGCTGAAGGGGCAGTTCGAGGAGGCGCTCAAGCACGCCCAGTGGACGGTGGCGTTCGTGGGGCCGTCGGCCAAGCAGTACATCTTCCTTGCCGCGGAACTCGAACAACGCGGCGATGCCGATGGCGCACTGCTGCGGTACCGCCAGGCGGTGGCCATCGAGCCGGGGAGCGCCAAGGCCCACGCGGCCATGGCGAAGTTCCTCCTGCGACACGGAAACCAAGCCGCGTACGACTACTTGGCCGAGGCCCAGCGGCTCGATCCCAACGATCCGTGGGTCAATCAGCAACTGGCTGGTCGGCCGTCATCGCCGCCCACGCGCATCGTCTCCCGAAGCGACGCCGTCCGATCGCAGCCGTAATACGTGGACGTCCTGGCCACACAAATCAACGCCGCCGACCCGACCTTCCAGGCGAATGCGCGGCACATGCAGGGGTTGGTGGCCGAACTCCGCAAGCGGTCGGAGAAGGCCCGCGAGGGTGGGGGGGCGGCGACCGTCGAGAAGCATCGAAGCCGCGGCAAGCTGTTCGTACGCCATCGCATCGAGCGATTGGTTGATCCCGATAGCCCCTTCCTCGAGCTGAGCACCCTCGCCGCGCACGAGATGTACGACGATGAAGCCCCGTGTGGCGGGCTCGTCACGGGGATCGGGCGGGTCGAGGGGCGAGCGTGCGTGATCGTCGCCAATGACGCCACCGTCAAGGGCGGCACCTACTACCCGATCACGGTGAAGAAACATCTGCGGGCCCAGGAAATCGCCCAGGAGAACCACCTTCCCTGCGTTTACCTGGTCGACTCGGGCGGGGCGTTCCTTCCCATGCAGGCGGACGTCTTTCCGGATCGGGAGCACTTCGGGCGCATCTTCTACAACCAGGCCCGGATGTCCGCGATGAACATTCCGCAGATCGCGGTGGTGATGGGCTCTTGCACCGCCGGCGGCGCCTACGTGCCCGCGATGAGCGACGAAGCGGTCATCGTCCGCAATCAGGGGACGATTTTCCTGGGCGGCCCGCCGCTGGTGAAGGCCGCAACCGGCGAGGAAGTCACAGCCGAAGAGCTCGGCGGGGCGGACGTACACTGCAAGACCTCCGGCGTGGCCGACCACTATGCCATGAACGACGACGACGCTCTGGCGATCGCGCGGTCGATCGTGGCGCATCTGAATCGCCGGCCGCAGGCGCAGCTCGAGTTGCGCCCCACCGAGGAGCCGCTCTACGACGCCAGGGAGATCTACGGCGTCATTCAGCAGGACCTCCGCAAGCCCTATGACGTGCGCGAGATCGTCGCTCGCATCGTGGACGGCAGCCGCCTGCACGAGTTCAAGGCGCTCTATGGACCCACGCTGGTTTGCGGATTCGCCCACGTCTGGGGCTATCCGGTGGGAGTGATCGGCAACAACGGCGTTTTGTTCTCGGAGAGCGCCCTCAAGGCGACGCACTTCATCGAAATGTGCAGCCAGCGGGGTGTGCCGCTGGTGTTCCTGCAGAACATCACCGGGTTCATGGTGGGCCGGGAGTTCGAGGCCGGGGGCATCGCCAAGGACGGCGCCAAGATGGTGGCGGCGGTGGCCAATGCGGCTGTGCCCAAGTTCACGGTCATCATCGGCGGATCGTACGGGGCCGGAAACTACGGCATGTGCGGCAGGGCCTACCAGCCGCGGTTCCTGTTCATGTGGCCCAACGCGCGAATCTCGGTCATGGGCGGGGATCAGGCTGCGAACGTGCTGCTGACGGTAAAGAAAGACCAACTCGCTCGTGAGGGCAAGAAGGCGATGAAGCCCGCGGAAGAAGAGGACTTCAAGCGCCCCACGCTGGAGAAATACGCCCAAGAGAGCAGCGCTTACTACAGCACCGCCCGCCTGTGGGACGACGGCATCATCGACCCGGCCGACACGCGGATGGTGCTCGGCCTGTGCATCGCCGCGTCGCTGAACGCTCCGATGCCCCCGCGGACGCACGGCGTGTTCCGAATGTAGTCGCTCTTTGATCGAGGTTGTCGATTGAAGTATCGCGATCTTGTTGCGATAATCGAGAAGGATGGATGGCAGCACGTTCGAACGACGGGAAGCCATCTGCACTTCCGCCACCCGAGCAAGAAAGGAATCGTAACTGTTCCGGGCGGCGGAAAACTTGGGCGCGACGTAGCGCCGGGCACACTCAAGGCCATTCTGAGACAGGCCGGACTGGGCCGTGAGGACTGACATGGACTACACCGTAGTGATCGAGCAGGCGGACGACGGGAGCTTTAGCGTGTACGTTCCCGATCTGCCTGGCTGTGTCTCTTGTGGCGACACGCCCGGCGAAGCTCTCGATTCGATCCGCGAGGCCATTCATGGACACATCCAGACGCTACGTGAGTTCGGCGAGCCGGTCCCCAAACCGCGATCCTTCGCCAGTGTGGTTCGCGCGGCGTGACGGCGTAACCGCCTTGGCTACTACCGCCTGCGGGCGGAAAGGCCGCTGAAGCGGCCTCGAACGACGAATCCACATTGGATCGAGTCACCTAAACGCAAATCGATGCTGCGACTATAATTCGGGACTATGGGATCAACGCGACAGGCAATCATACACCGGGTCATGACGGCTTCACTTGAAGAGTTGACGTCACCTGAGTTTGTTCACGAGAATATTCTCATTGGCGAGGAGTCGAGTCAGTGGAACCGCACGGTACTGGAAGTCCTCCAGATCCGACGCATTGTCGAAGAAATGCGAAACGCGCAAGATAGGGCCGAGGAAGCGAAGCGAGTGATTCGCTTGACCTGGACCAATGCGATTCTGACGCTGATGATTGCTATTGCAACGGCAGTGGGCGTCACGTGGAGCATCGCCCAGAGCCTTGGAGAGGTCCGGCACCAGATCTCGAGCGGGTTCTGACGCGAAAGACGTATCGCAAAACGATGGTCATGTCGCCCTGTCGGCGATGCCCCGATTAGAACACACGCGATAACACGCGAATGGAACAGACAGCATGTACTGTCCAAACTGCAAGAGGGAGGTCGGAACGAAACGCGTCCTTGACGGCAACCATGTTGCCGTCTCGCTGTTGATTTGGGTTGGAGGGTTGATCGTCCTCGCCGGATTGGGCTTGGCCATAACTGCCCCCGGCTTCCTCTTAGTGATCGCGTTTTTCATTTGGCAAAACTCACCTCGCGTGTGCCCGCTTTGTCGTACCCGTCTCTTTAATGCCTTAGTAGGGGATGAAAAGGGCGTTTATGCGTCACAAGACGACGCCAAGCAGGGCATCGCAAGTTTTCGCCTGTGCGGCAAGTGTCGGGCTCAGAATGGCAGCGAGGCGATCTACTGCTCAAAATGCGGCCACTGCTTCTAATGCGTGCGCAGCGATGAGGACGCCCGAAGGGGCTGCGACGTCCAATGATCCGATTCGTACAAGTCGAAGTTGCTTCGGGCACTGCTTGGGCTTCGCTCGTCCGTCCCGATCTGCACAACGCCTTCAACGAGGTGATGATCGCGGAGATCACGCAGGCGTTTCGAGACCTCGGGCAGCGAGAGGAGGTCCGCGTCATCGCCCTGGCCGGGGAGGGGAAGTCGTTCTCGGCGGGGGGAGACATAAACTGGATGCGGAAGATGGTGGACTACACGTTCGAGGAGAACGTGCGAGACGCCAACGCCATGGCGGCGATGCTCCGCACCATTCGCGAATGCCCTAAGCCGGTGATCGCGCGAGTACACGGCAACGCGTACGGCGGTGGCGTGGGACTGACGGCCGCCTGCGACATCGCGGCGGCGGTCGAGTCAGCGGTCTTTTGCTTGTCCGAGGTGAAGCTGGGCATCGTCCCGGCGGTGATATCGCCGTTTGTGATGGAGAAGATCGGGCCGGGGCAGATGCGGCGCTATGGACTCACGGCCGAGCGCTTCAGCGCCGCCGAGGCCAAGCGCATCGGGCTCGTCCACGAAGTCTTCGCTACCGAAGCGGACATGGATCGCTGGATCGAGGAGCTTTGCGAGACATTGAAAGCCAATGGTCCAAGGGCCCTCGCGGCCGCGAAGCGGATCTTCACCGAGGTCGCGGGATTGCACTGGGAGATGGTCCAGCAGCAAACTACGCGTACCATCGCCGAGCTACGAGCGTCATCCGAGGGCCAAGAGGGCCTGCGAGCATTCCTCGAAAAACGAAAACCGAATTGGAGCGAGTAAACGACAAACACCGGCAGGCAAGCCGCCAGCGGCACCCGCCCGTCCCTTCGTCCCTATGTCCCTTCGTCCCACGCTGCGACGGCTGATCCCTCGATGAGCTTGAGAATCCACAGCTCCGCCAGCAGCATCCCCACGGCCATGGGCATCATGGTCCAGCCGGCGAAGTCGTGGAAGAACTTCTCGGCGGTGGCGCTGTCGAACCACAGGAACAGCATCGCCGTGATCACCAGGCGAATGAGGTTGCACACGATGGCCACCGGCACGGTCGATGCGACGAGCACGACCTTGTGCCACGTCGGCCGATCCACCAGGAACGCCATGGCACTGCCCACGACCACGAACGCAGTCAGCATGCGCAGCCCGCTGCACGCCTCGGCGACGGCGATGGGTGTCGATGTGCGCAGCACGATGACGTGACCGTCGCGCGCCGCGGGCACGCCGAACAGCTCCAGCAGAAAAACGGCCCCGGCCGTGGCGAACGTCTGCAGCGGGCCGGAAATGGCGTTGTGGATTTGACCCGGCAAGGGGATCATGAGCGCCAGAAACGCCAGAATCCAAAACAGCCGACGGAAGAGGTCGGCGCCGCCCAGCCAGAGCACCAGCCCGGCGATCGTCAGAACCAGCGAGTACCGCTCCGCCGATCCGTACACGAGCAACAGGCCAAAGGCGCGGGCCGCCTGCGCCACCAACACAACCAGCGCGCCCCACCAGTTGGGACAGATCGCGATCCCGCGGAGCCGCGCCCGCTGATGCCAAAGCACATAGAGAGCGGCCACGGGAACCAACTGGCCCACGGAGTAGTTCGCATCCTCCTGCCAATCGGCCCATAGCCCGGTGAACGTCGGCCAATAAGACCAGAGAAGGGCCGATAGTACGGCGACGACAACCAACAGCGCGCGCACGCTCTGGGCTTGGAATCGCCCCGGTTGGACTGCTGCGCCATTGGATGACATGGGTGGCATTCTCTAGCCGACGCGTTCCTTCGCCCGTTCCGGGGCGAGATTGATCGGGGCTGACAAAGCGGCGGAGTCTCGCTTCCTGCCGGGCTGCGATTTCCATCGCCGGTGAATCCACAGGTACTGCTCCGGCGCTTCGCGAACAAACGACTCGATCGCCGACGTGTAGGCCTGCGTGATCCATTTGAGCGGATCGTCGCGCGCTTCCCATTCTTCGCTTCGAATGATCCGCTGTACACCGACTTCGTATCGTGCGGCGTTCCCCAGACGCCGCGCGTAGCCGACAACGATGGGCGCGCCGGTGGCCAGGGCGAGGATACCGATCGACTTGTACGTCGAGGCCGGCTGGCCGAAAAAGTCGACGAACAGGCCCTTACGGCCCGCGTCCTGATCGCCGATGAACGCCAACAGGGCGCCATCGGTCAGGAGCTGCTCGGCGCTTTGCATGGCCCCTTTCTTGTCGAGCAAGGTCAAGCCGTGCGTGCGGCGGCTGTCGACGATGAAGCGATTGATGTAGGCGTTATCGAGCGGCCTCATCACCGCCGCCACATTGAATCCCAGACACGCCAGCAAGTGTCCCATCAATTCGAAGGACCCATAGTGCCCGGTGACAAGAATCACGCCTTTGCCGCTCAACAGCAGCCGGAGCGCTTCGTCGAAGTCGCGCAGTTGTATATGGCGGCTCCACGTCTCCGGCGTGACCAGTCGCGGCAGGCAGATGACTTCGACGGCGAACATGGTCCAGCTTGCCAGGCACTGGTCGGCGATCCGCGTCAGGCAGCGCAGCGACTGCTCGCGAAACGCGACACAGAGATGGGCCAACGCCCGTTGGCGGTGGCGAGGCCACAGGACCGGCCAGACCCGCGCGAGAATCCGCGCCGTACGCAGGTTCCAGTCGATGGGGAACATCTGCATGATGGCGAAGACCGCGCGAACGGCGACGTATCCCAGCCATGCGACCGGCCCAACCTTCGTCACAGCCAAAATCGTATCCGAGCGCTGCAACGAACGCGACCGGACCTCCGATCGACAATCGACAATCGACCATCGACAATTCGCACATGAGCAGCCTGCCCGCGCGACGGTCGGCGTTTCCTACGCGAGAACTGGACTACGAGCTTCCCTCCGAGCTAATCGCTCAATCGCCGCCTGCTCGGCGCGAGGATGCGCGAATGCTGGTGGTCGATCGCACGTCGGACACCTTGCGAGACGCCGCCATTCCCGACCTGCCCGGCGTTCTTCGCGCCGGCGACCTTCTCGTGCTCAACGACACGAGAGTCCGGCCGGCCAAGCTTATGGCTCACCGCAAAACCGGAGGGGCGGTCGGAGGTTTGTTTCTGGAAGAGGAGAGTCGCGGAGTATGGCGCGTGCTGCTCGAAGGCTCCCGGCGGCTTCGCGTCGGCGAGCGGCTGGTCGCCGACGAGCGCGGGCGGCAAGCCGCCGGTGGCGCCGGCGTCGAGCTCGAGCTGCTCGAACGGCTCGACGAAGGTCAATGGCGAGTCGGGGTCCGCGCCGACGGGAGCGTGGAAGGAATCCTCGGTCGCATCGGGCAAACACCCCTGCCGCCGTATATTCGACGGCCCGCCCATGATTACGACGCGGACCAAATCGACCGAGAGCGCTATCAAACCGTTTATGCGAAGGCGCCCGGGGCGGTGGCAGCGCCGACCGCGGGATTGCACCTGACGCAGGCGATCCTCGATCGGATTCAGGAGCGCCAGGTCGCGATCGCGACCGTCACGCTGCACGTGGGCCTGGGTACGTTCAAGCCGATCATCGCCGACGATCTGGCCGATCACGTCATGCATTCGGAGGAATATGAGGTAAGCGAAACCGCCGTGCGAGCGATCCTCGATTGCCGAGCCCGCGGCGGGCGAGTCGTCGCCGTGGGGACCACGACGGTCCGCGTGCTGGAAACCCTAGCGCTTTCAATCGCCAATCGCCAATCGCCAATCGCCAATTCTGCGGTGGCTTCGTCGCTTCGTGGCTCAACCGATTTGCTGATCTACCCTCCCTATCGTTTCCGCCTCGTCGATGCCCTGCTGACCAACTTTCATCTGCCCCGCAGTACGCTGTTGGCTCTGGTCATGGCCTTCGCCGGCATCGAGCCCACGCGGCGCGCCTATGCCCATGCGATATCGCGGCGCTACCGCTTTTTCAGCTATGGCGACGCCATGCTCATTGTGTAGCGCCGTTACCGCGGGTTTCAGCGCCGTCCCAGAATCTCCTCACGAGGGACCACGGCGTTACAGGCCGGCGGCGAGATTATGGGCTGTTCGTCGATCGTGGATCGAACCTGGAAAGGTGCGCGAGTTCTGTCGATACGACGTTGCTGGATCCCGGTCATTTTGGGGCGAGACGGGCCTGAACGACGGCGCCGTCGCGCCGGGGCGGTACAGACGAATGGCGACGACGAATAACAGCTCATCCGCATCTGACGCCCGGGAGATCCATCGCCTGGTGCGTAGCGCCTCCCAACAGGGCACGCCCGACTGCTATACCGGCAAGCGTCGCTGGACGCGCTTCTGCGCTGGCATGCCTTTGGAGATCACCGAAGATTTGGCGACCGCACCCGCCAACGTCATCATGCAGAACGTTTCGGAGGGCGGGTTCGCCTTCTGGTCGCGGAAGGGACTCGCGCCGCACGCTTCCTTTTTCGTTCGCGAATACTCAGCGGAACAGGATCGGGAGTGGCTGCCGGCGCGCGTCCGGCATTGCACGGTCGGCCTTCGCGGTTTCCTGGTGGGCGCCGAATTCGAGTGCGACGCGGGCGACACCCCTGTTCCGCGACCTGCTCCCAACACTGCTGCCCCGGCGCCGCCGCCGTCCTCTCGGACCACGGGCGGTAAGACAACCTAACGCGGTCAGAGGACGAGTCACGGTCCTCCGCGGCGGAACCTCTCAGTCCATTTCAAGCGGGCGCAAGGAGGTGGCCTTCACGAAACAGAAAATCGTCTGGCCGGGCTGCAGGCCAAGACTGCGCTTGGCGTCGGGCGTGACCTCCGCCCACAGCGGCTGACCCACGTCCACGTGTACGAACACTCGATCGCGGGCGGTCACGAGATCGATCACTCGCCCGCGCCAGTGGTTTCGTACGCTCACCCCGGCCAGGTCCTCGCGGGCGAGCAACACGTCCGTCGGATGGAAGGACACGTTGACCGTTTCTGCGTACGGACGGGTCGTTGCCGGAAGCATCACATGGTTTCCGCCGAGCATGCCAAGCCAAGCGCCACCTTCGTCGTGGACGTTGACGACACGTACGAGGTTCGTGGGGGCCGCGACCCCCTCGGCTCGGGTCTTGAAAACGGCGTCCAGCGTGGTCCGCGCCGATCCCGAGCCGACGACGCGGCCCGCGTCGAGGAGCACTACTCTCTCCGCGAAGCGCCGAACGTCGGTCTGGTCATGGCTGACGAAGATCGCCAGGAGATTCAACTCCGCGACGATTGCGCACAAGTCATGGATCAGCCGATGCTTGGCGCCCTCATCCTGGGCGTTGATGGGTTCATCCATAAGCAATACCTGCGGGCCGCGCAGGACGGCGCGACCCAGCGCGACTCGCTGGCGCTGCCCGCCGCTTAGCGTCGATGGGCTGCGGCCCAGCAACTCCGTAAGCCCGAGTACACGCACCACGTGGCTGAATTCCGCCGAGCGCTCCGACGCATACCTCATTCCAAAGCGAAGGTTGTTCTCCACCGACAGGTGCGGAAAGAGGAGGTCTTCCTGCGGCACGTACCCTACGCGGCGGCGTTGCGGCGGAAGCTCCATACCGCGGTCGCAATCAATGAAGCAGAGGTCGCCGAGGTCCACGCGGCCCTGCTGCGGGCGGGTCAATCCCGCGATGATGTTGAGTATGGTGCTCTTGCCACTGCCCGTCGGACCAAACAAGGCGGTCACGCCGGGAGGCGCGGTAAAGTCCACGTCAAGTTCAAAGCCGCCCGCGAAACGACAGCGACAGGTTACATGAAGAATGGTCATCGAAGCGAAGCAAGGACAAACCGGCCGCCTCGGCGCGAAAGCCACTCGCTCGCCAGCAGCGCGCCCCAGGCAATCACCACGGAGAGAATGACCAACCGCCACGCCGCCGAGAACCCGCCGGGCGTCTCCAGTGAACCGTAGATGGCCAGCGGTACGGTGCGGGTCTGGCCCGCGATATTGCCGGCGATCATGATCGTGGCCCCGAACTCGCCCCATCCCCGGGCAAAGGCCAGCACAGCCCCCGACACAATCGCCGGCCAGGCCAGCGGAACGCTCACCGAAAAGAAGGTCCGCCAGGGACCAGCGCCGAGCGTACGGGCGACGCTTTCGAGGCGCGAGTCAATCGAAGAAAACCCGAGTCGCACGCTGCGCACCAGCAACGGAAATCCAACCACAGCGGAGGCCAGAGCCGCGCCGAACCACGTGAACGCCACGTGCACGCCGAACCAATCCGCAAGGTGCACGCCGATCCAACCGCGTCGCCCGAAGGCCAGCAGCAGAAGATACCCCACAACCACAGGCGGAAGGACCAACGGCAGGGTCACGAGCGTCTCGACCAGCGCCTTGCCGCGAAACGCCCGTCGGGCGAGCACCCAAGCGATCGCGACAGCCGGCGGCAAGGAGGCGCCGATGGCCACCGCCGACACCTTCAGGCTCAGCGCCACCGCCTGCCATTCTTCCGCATTCAATCCGAGGGCCATTTCAGCCGCCGGTTATAACGGAAAAGCCCGCTGCCTCGAAGGCTCGGCGGGCCTCGGTCGAGTTGAGGAGTTCGTAGAACCGCCGGGCCGCCTCGGTCGCTTCGCCGCGCTTCAGCAGGACGATCGGATAGCGAATCGGATCGTGCGCCCGCTCGTCGAAAACGAATGCGACGTCCACTTTGGTGGATGCCCTAGCGTCGGTGGCGTACACGATGCCCGCATCCACCTCTCCGAGTTCCACATACGACAATGTGATCCGAACGTCGCCTCCTCGGACGATCTTGCCGCTTGCGGCGAGCGTTCCCATGAGGCCGAGCGTCCGCAGGGCCTGCTCCGCGTATTTCCCTGCGGGCACTTCCTCGCCCGCCAAGGCGACCCGCGCCACGTCGGCCGAGGTGAGGTCCTGGGGCGAGCGAACCGCGGCAGGTTGCTCGCGCGGCACCACGATCACAAGCCGGTTGCCGACGAAACGAACGTCCTTGGAGATCAACCCAAGTCCCGCTAGCTTGTCTGCCCACTCGGCGCTCGCGGAGATGAAGATATCCGCCGGCGCCCCCTCGATGATCTGCGTGGCCAACTGATTCGACGGGCCAAGCGAGATCTGCACTTTCGCGGTCGCGGACTTTTCAAACTCCGCGGCTAGAGATTCGACCACGTCCTTTGTGCTCGATGCGGCGAAGACCGTGACGGTTTGCGGCTTTTCGTTGGCGCCTGCGGAGCCGGCCCCGTGCCCCTCGCAGCCGACGCACGTGGTCGTGCTGAGGATCGCGGCCATGGACCGCGTGAAGTGTCTGCGTGGCTTCCCGGGCATTCAATTTCGGGCGCGTTTGCGCTTCGGGACGCGCGGCATGAGGCGTTCCCGTTGGGGATCGAGCCAGAAACCCGCGGATTCGAGCACGGTGACGCCCAGCAAGGGTTCTTCTTTTTCACCGGCGAAGACCAGCGTGCCGCCGGCGGCCTGTCCCATCACCTCAATAACACCGAAGCCGATGTTGAGTTCCTGCCAACTGCCGTCGGCCAGTTCATAAGCCCGTTTGCCGGCCGGCCGCAGTCCGAGCTTGCGAAGCGCGCTCGCCGGAACGAACGTGTCGGTCGCGCCCGTGTCGACGAGGAATCGCCCCGTCCATTTCCGCTTCGAACCGGCCATGGGACGGATGGTCACGTCGGCATAGATGTGTCCCGAGTCACTCTCCCGGACCGGCATCGGCCAAAGCTGCCCTCGCCGCAGCCGTTTCTTGCCCACGGAAATCGCGTTGGATAAACCCATGGAGCACCCTTGTGCTCAACTCTACCGCACGGCGTCCAGCGCCGCTATTCGACGTGCCCCCGTTCTTTCCAACACCACGCCGCTACGGTATACCCCTCGCCGGAGGACGAACATGAGGGTCATTCGCCAGCCGAGCGTGTATCTGGTGGGGCGGCAGGTGCTCAACGAGGCAGACCTGTCGAGATTCCTCGCCGATCACAACGTGACCGGATGGTCCACGGACACCGACATCGCCGCGCAAGTGTTGCCGGAAGTGGCCGGGCGGGTGTGCTATATGAGCTTCGCCAAGCCCCGCCCCGGCGGCAACAAGACCTATCTCGAACACATCAAGGAAGTCGGCCACGGCAGCGTTCTCGAACACAGCATCTTCAACTTCATCATCACCGGAGTCTCGCGGTCGTTCACGCACGAGCTCGTCCGACACAGGGCCGGCTTTGGATATTCACAATTGAGTCAACGCTACGTGGACGAATCCGTCGCCGACTTTGTGGAGCCCGATTGCATTGGCGACGATCCCGAGCTGCATCGCGTGTGGCAGGCGGCCGTCGATGAGTGCCAGAAGGCGTATGTGCAGCTCGTCGAAGGCTTGCAGGCGAAGTTCGCCCAAGTGGAGGACAAGACGCTGCGCCGCAAGCTCGCCCGCCAAGCCGCTCGCTCCGTGCTGCCCAACGCCACGGAGACGAAAATCTTCGTCACCGCCAACGCCCGCGCCTGGCGGCACTTCATCGAGCTACGCTGCAACGAGCACGCCGAGACCGAGATTCGCATCGTCGCCGCGCAGGTTTGCGAAATCCTCCAACGCGAAGCCCCCAACCTGTTCGGCGACTACGAACTCCACAAGCTTCCCGATGGCACCCGTGCGGCGCGGACCCAGTTCCATAAAGTCTAGATAACCGCAGCTCGGCCAATAAACCCAGCGCCCTTCAGCGACACGTGGCGATCGGTTAGAATTCGCGGCCCCATAAGACTGACCAGCGGGCGTTTTTCGCGGAACGGTCGTTTGTCCGATGAGTATAAGGGGTGCTGCCGGCAGCTGGCGCCGGTCGCAGAACCGGTTGGGATCCATGTTGGGCATCAAGAAAGAGCTTCAACCGCCGCATCAAACCAACGGCTGGATTGGCCCCGCGCCGTCGATTCAGACGGAGCTGCCCGGTCCGATGGCCAGGGCGTTCATCGAACGCGACGAGAAGTACAGCTCGCCGTCCTACACCCGCGATGTCCCCTTGGTCGTGAAGCGGGCGTTCGGTTCGGTCATCGAGGACGTTGATGGAAACCGTTTCCTGGATTTCGCGGCGGGCATCGCCGTCTGCGCCACGGGCCATTGCCATCCCAAGGTCATCGCGGCCATCGAGCAGCAGGCCAGGAACCTCATCCACGTCTGCGGCAGCGATTTCTACTACCCGCCCATGGTCGAGCTGATCGAGAAGCTGGTTTCCATCGCCCCGGGCAAGTTCGCCAAGCGCGTGCTGCTCACCAACAGCGGGGCGGAGGCCGTCGAGGCCGCCTTCAAGGTCGCCCGGCACCATAGCAATCGCAAATGGGCCATCGCCTTCCATGGCGCCTTCCACGGGCGGACTATGGGAGCGCTCTCCCTCACCAGCTCCAAGGTGCGGCAGAAGGAGCGCTTCGGCCCGCTGGTGCCGATGGTGGCCCACGTGCCCTACGGCAACGTGGACGCGATCGAGAACGAACTTTTTAAGCGGCAGATGTCGCCGGAGGAAGTGGCCGCGGTCTTCGTCGAGGCCATCCAGGGCGAGGGCGGCTACGTCCTGCCACCGCCGGACTTCCTTAAGCACTTGCGCGAACTCTGCGACCGCTACGGCATCCTCTTGGTGTGCGACGAGATCCAGTGCGGCACCGGCCGCACCGGCAAGTGGTTCGGCTTCCAGCATTTCGGCATCGTGCCCGACATCATTCTCGTGGCCAAGGGTTTGGCCAGCGGCATGCCCCTGGGAGCGATGATCGCCCGCGCCGACATCATGAACTGGCCGCCCGGCGCCCAGGGCAGCACCTTCGGCGGCAACCCGGTGTGCTGCGCGGCCGCTCTGGCCACGCTCGATCTCATCGAATCCACGTATATGGCCAACGCCGCCACGCTCGGAAAACGGCTCGTCGCCGAGCTCCGCGAAATCTGCGAGCAGCGAAAAATCCTCGCCAATGCCAGAGGACTGGGCCTCATGTGCGCCGCCGATGTGGTCAACCGCAAAAGCGGAAAGCCCGACCCCAAGCTCCGCGAAAAACTGCTCCGCTGCGCGTTTGAGCGCGGCCTCGTGCTCCTTCCCTGCGGCGAAAGCGCCGTCCGATTCTGCCCGCCCCTCTGCATCAACGAAACCCAGCTCGACGTCGGCCTCAAACTCCTCGACGAATCCCTCGCCATGGTCGTTTAGCCGGCTTTGCGAGCCGCGGGCTTCAGCCCGCGCGGACTCCGAATCCTGGCATTTGCGGAATCGCCAATTGTCCATTGTCGATTAATCCGAGCCGGGAGCGGGAGCGACCGGACCATCCAAACCGCGACCGGGAGGGCGAGGCCTGTCCCGATGCAACATCGGGGCTCCTGCCGAGCCGCGCGATCAGTACCGCGACATCATGGAGCGGTCTTTCCTTCGCCCGGCGGGCGAACGATTTTTGCCGGGGACTTCCAGTCCCCTGGTCTAAGGATGGCTTACCGCCGATTGTTGGTCACCGCCGGGCGGCGGAGTTTGATCTTCATGTCGCGGCGCGGAGCCTTGCCGCCGTTTTCGAGAACCTTGATGGCTTTCTTGATGTCCGGCACCTTGAGCACGACCACGGTCCTTCCGCCGGCAGCGCCGCCGGTGCAATACATGTAGCCGATGTTGATGTGCGAGGCCGCGAGGCGATCGCACAGGTCGGCCGCGGCGCCGGGCCGGTTCGGCAAAGCGACGGCCAGCACATCGGTTTCGCTGACCGGAATGTTCAGTCGGGCGAACACCGGCCGCACCGACGCCGGGTCATCGACCACCAGCCGCAGCACCCCGTGCTCCGTCGAGTCCATCATCGCGATGTTGGTGATATTGACCCGGGCGCGGGCCAGTTCGCGAAAAATCTGTGACAAAACGCCCGGCTTATTGACCAGAAAAATCGAAAACTGGATCTGACGCTCCATCGTAGGCTCCAAGACCCGCAGGTCGGCTCCAAGTAAGTCAGGAAACTCGCCGGGGCCGCACCGCCCACGGCCATCAGTTGCGCAATCCCTCCGGCCCCTCGTTAGGAGTATAGGGTTGCGAAATGAGCTTGTCATGGCGGACGCCGGGTGAAACGGCTTCGCTGCGGATCACACGTTCGGTTGCCGGCTTGCGACGCACGCGAAGAAGACTCAGCATGAGGAGGAGCATCGCCGCCGCCGACGGGGCGACCGGCCCGCAGACGCCTCCGGTCGCACGCGGTCCGGTGTTGCGATCGTCCGGGCTGTCGGGGTCCGCATTGTCCCCGATGCCGTCGCCGTCGCTGTCCCGCGTCTCGTTCGGATCGAGCGGGAGAGCATCGTCGGCGTCCGCGACGCCGTCGTTGTCATCATCCTCGTCGGCCGTGTTGCCCTCTCCGTCGCCGTCCGTATCGAAGGCCTCCTCGGGATCGAGCGGGAACGCATCATCGACATCGTCGACATCGTCGCCATCATCGTCTCGGTCGGCGTTGTCTCCCACGCCGTCTGCGTCGGTGTCGACGGATTCGTTCGGGTCGAAGGGGAAGGCATCGACCGTATCGGGGATTCCGTCGCGGTCGCTATCCGGTCCCGCGCCGCCTTCCACGGTCAAGCGCAGCGTGCCGCCGCTCACGTTGCGGGCATCCAAGGTGAAGTCCACGGGATCATCGAAGCCCGCGCGAATGAGCAGACCTTCATCGACGCGATCCGCGCCGGCGTTGCGCAGGTCGAGCGTACCCGAGCTATTGACCGTTACTTCCATCGTGGCCACGAGCAGCGGGTTCTGCTCAAGGTCGATGATCGAATTCCCGATGCGGCTTTCGGCCACGTACGCCAGCCGGGGCCGGGGCAGGGTCTGCGAACGCGAATACGTGGCCGGGTCCACGCCCGCCGGAAGGACCCAGACAAAGTTCCCCACCACCAGCCCCACCGTCGTCCCCTCGAAGTCAAGCTGCACATCGCGCACGTTGAGCAGCGGGTCATCCTCCTCGTCTACGGAAAGGAGCATGTCGACAAAGATCGTGCTTCGCGCGGGCACGTCGCCTTCGATCAGCTCGCCCTCCGCGTCGCGCGCCTCAAGGGTGATGACCACGTTGGCCATGGCAGGGGCCGGGCCTGTGAGCAGCCAAACGGCAATGGGCAATAGGCAGCGGACATGAGGCAAAAGGCGTTTCGTCATCGGCCACCACCGCGCTTCAAAATCAACTCCCCAGCGGCAGCAAAGCCCGTAATGCAGCGACAATCCGTTCGGCCGCCTCGATCGCGTCGGCAGCCTTTTGCAGTGTCCAGGTAACTTCAGCTTCGTAGTCGGCCTGATACCGCGCTAGCGCAAGTCGATCGTATGCCTTTCCGAGGTCTTTCGAGAGACGCCCAGGGTGAACAAGATGTTTGTGCACCGCAGCTTGCAGGCCGGCGTGCTTGACGAATTTGCGGCCCTCGGCAATGAGCACCGCGCTGGCTGCGTAAAAGCACGCATAATACGCCCTGTTCACGGCCGCCGCGAGACTGGCGGTCAGCACCTGACGCGCCGCCTGGAACGCCTCGTCTGACTTGTCCATGAAGAGGCGCACAGCCTCTCGTCTGGCTTCATCTGTGGTCATGCCCCGACTCCGTCGCGCTCGACTTCATCCCGAATAGGCATTACTTGATAAACACCCCGATACCAGTCGTCCTCCGAAACCACCATCAACCCGAACACGATTTCGTATTCGAGCTGAAGGGAGAATAGCAATTCCAACGCGAGGTCTCGTTCTTCCCAGGTAAGCGATCGCGCGGTCAGCAGCAACAGGTCGATATCCGATTCCCCGCAGTCATCTCCGCGAGCCTTGGAGCCAAACAAGATGACCTGCGTGATTGGTAGCCGCTCGCGCAGCACGGCGGCCGCGGCCTGGATCGCTGCACGTTCGTTGGGTTCGAGGCGAATTCCATCGAGGGTCTTCATGGTCACAGGTTCTTGAGCCGTTGCTCCTTGTCGTACGTCTGTAGCGCCTCGATCAGCTCGTCGAGATCGCCCTGCATGACTCGGTCGAGCGCGTAAAGGTCGAAGTTGATGCGGTGATCAGTCAGGCGGTTTTGCGGGAAGTTGTAGGTGCGGATGCGCTGCGAGCGGTCACCGCTGCCGATCATCGTCTTGCGGGCGGAATCGCGCTGCGCCGTGGCTTGCTGCTGCTGGGCCTCGAAGAGCCGTGCGAGCATGATCCGCCGGGCCTTGGCCCGGTTCTTGTGCTGGCTCTTCTCGTCGCGCATGGACACCGCGATGCCGCTGGCCTTGTGCACCAGGCGGATGGCCGACGACACCTTGTTGACGTTCTGCCCGCCGGGACCGCCCGCGCGGGAGACGAACTCCTCCACATCCGTGTCCCAGTTGACCTCGATGTTGATCTCTTCCGGCTCGGGCAGCACGGCCACGGTGGCCGCGGAAGTGTGGACGCGCCCCTGCGTTTCGGTGTCCGGCACGCGCTGCACCCGGTGTCCCCCACCCTCGTAACCGAGCAGACGGTACGCATCGGCTCCACGCACATTGAGCACGACTTCCTTGAGTCCGCCCAAATCCGAGCCGCTCTGATCCATGACCTCGACCGTCAGGCCCTTCTTCTGGCAAAAACGCAAGTACATCTCGTACAGGTCGCGAGCGAAGAGAGCGGCCTCGTCCCCACCGGTGCCGGCACGTATCTCTAGCATTACGGAGATGATGGCCGCATCTTCGTCCGTGACCATCGCCCCCTTGAGCGATTCGAGCAGGGTGTCGTGTTTGGTCTGAAGCCCCTCAACCTCGGCCTCGGCCAACTCGCGCATCTCCGCGTCCTGCGAACGATCGTCGACGAGCCGGTGAATCTCCGCGAGCTCCTGCCGGACCTTGCGAAATTGGCGGTACGGATCGACGAGGCGCCGCAGGCGGCCCAGCTCCTTGGTGATGATGACCATCTTCGGGCCGCTGGAGGCGACAACCGGGTCGGCAAGCTGTTCATTCAACGAGTCAAAGCGTTCGCTCAGCTCATCGAGCTTAGCGAAGAGCCGCCCATTGACGTCCTGGATTTCCTGAACCATGGCTCCCTGCATTCATTCCGAGCCCGGAGCGCGAGCGACGGGTCTTGGCGGCCGCATACGTTGCCGCAGTCAAGACCCCGCGCTGGCGCTTGGGGTTCGGATTCGCGCCCACCGGACGCCCAACTCACGTCATGAATCGGCCTGCTTTCACCCGACCATAAAAGAACCACGCGCAGGGTCGGCGTGCCGATCCCGCGCGCGGTTCCAATCTCGTGCGAAGCTAAGCTCGTTGTGTCGTGGTCGGTTTCTTCTTCGTCGCCTTGGCGAAGTAGTCGCTGCCGAACTTCTTGGTGAAGCGGTCCACTCGCCCGAGCGTGTCGATGAACTTGCCCGTCCCGCCCTTGAAGTAGGGGTGGCAGGCGGAGCAAATCTCGATCTTCATCTCGGGCACGGTGCTGCGCGTTTCCCACGTCTCCCCGCAGCCGCAGTGCACCGTGCACTTCATGTACTTGGGATGAATCTCTTTCTTCATGTTCGTTCCATCCATCCAGTCCGGGCATCCCGGTCGAGTCCCGTATTATAGACGCGGAGCCAAGCCTCGCAAGGAGCCGTTGCCGGACAAGGCGACCGATGAGGCGCGACCAACGCCGCGAGCCGAAAAAGGGCTTGTTCTTTGCTCGTCACCGGCAGGGCGGGGGCCCGTCTCAGCAGACTGGGCCTTGCGCGCTCTGCGACCTAGCCCCCCTGTTCCTCCCGGCGGGCAATCGCATCCGGAAGGGCTTTTCGTCCCGGCGTTCCCCGCTACGCTTAAGCTTCTATGCACGAGACTCATCCCGAGATCAGCGCCCTGGTGCAGGGGTTCGCGAAGCACATCAAGCAACTCAAGGCCGCGGATTACAAGGAATCCCGCGCTCGCCTTGAGTACATCGACCCCTTCTGGAGGTTGCTCGGCTGGGACGTCGAGAACCGGGCTCAGCGCGCCCCGCAAGATGCCGAAGTTCTCATCGAACCGTCGATGGACACACCGGACGAGGGCGGTCTGCGCACGCGCAACCCCGACTATGTCTTTCGAGTGAACGGATTCGCCCGCTTCATCGTTGAGGCCAAGAAGCCGTCCGTCGATATCGACGCCGACAAGAAGGCGATCTTTCAGGCGAAGCGCTACGCATGGAGCGCGGTCATCCCCTTCGCTGTGCTGACTGACTTTGAGCAGTTTCGTTTATACGACACCACCCTGAAACCGACCCTCGACCTACCAGAGCGCGGGCTCGTACCTGACTTCGAACTGGATTACCAACAGTACAGCTCGCAATGGGACGTCTTGCTCGCAACGTTCGGCCGAGACGCCGTCGCCAACGGCTCGCTTGAGCGCCTCCGCGCCACAATCCGAAAAGTTTCTCCCGACCGCCGGCTGCGCACCGTCGACCGCATGCTAGTTGACCTCAAGGGCGACGAGCCGGTTGATCGCGAGTTTCTAGGCTACCTGGACCTCTATCGAAGGCACTTCGCCCGTCACATCTACCGGGACAATCGCAAGTTCTTTCCGGAGGCGCAAACGCTTCACGGCGCGGCGCGCCTTACGGAAGCCGTGCAACGCCTCATGGACCGGCTTGTATTCATGCGCGTCTGCGAGGATCGCGGGATCGCTGAGTGGGGCGGGTTGCGTGCAATCCTCGACCGAATTGGCACCGAAGGCGGAGACCTGTACGCCGCCCTTTGCGCCGAATTCCGTAGCCTTGACCGCGCCTACAACGGGTATCTCTTTAAACCACACTTTTCCGAAGAATTGACGGTCGGAGGCGCCCTGCTCTCGGACTTCATCCGCGAGTTGTATCCGCCCGACGGACCGTGGGATTTCTCCGCCATCGCCGACGACATCCTCGGCGTTGTCTACGAGCGCTTCCTTGGCAACGTCGTCACTGTCAAGAAGCAGCAGGCCGAAGTGGAGGAGAAGCCCGAAGTTCGCCACGCCGGCGGCGTGTATTACACGCCGCGCTTCATTGTAGACACGATCATCCGTCGTGTTGTGGGACCAAAGATCGATGGCAAGACGCCGACCCAATTGCTCGACGTGAAGATCCTCGATCCGGCCTGTGGCTCAGGCTCGTTCCTCGTCGCGGCGTTCCAGTACCTCCTCGACCATTGCGTCCGCGCCGTCGCCGAAGACCGGGCCCTCGCGTCGATCCCCGCGACTCCCAAGGCTCGAAAGAAACGAAAAGAAATCGCGTTCAAGGATCGTAAGGGTCTTTGGCACGTCGCCCCGGACTTCAAGGCCGCCTTGCTAACCAACTGCCTCCACGGCGTCGACATCGACCAGCAGGCCGTTGAAGTCACCGTCATGTCGCTCTACCTGAAGATGCTCGAAGGCGCGCTGCCGCCCAACTGGCAACGCGAGTGGCTGGAAAACGAGCTTCTTCCTCCGCTCGACAACAACGTTCAATGTGGCAACTCGCTTATCGACTCCACCGACTTCGACCGCTGGTGCGAGGAGGAGAACGGCACCTTGTTCCCGCTCGACGACGAGGACGTGCGTTTCCGAATCAACCGCTTCGACTGGACCAGCCGTACTCACGGCTTTGGACGAATCCTCGACCCGCAGGCCATCGGGCAGCGCGGCCGCGCCGGCTTCGATTGCATCATCGGCAACCCTCCTTACATTCGCGTCCAGGAATTGAACAAATGGGCTCCTGAGGAATGCAAGTTTTACAAATGGCGCTATAAGAGCGCCGCCAAGGGCAACTACGATGTTTACGTCGTCTTTACGGAAAAGGCGCTGAGCCTCCTGGCGGCGGACGGTCTCCTCGGTTTCATCATGCCCCACAAGTTCTGGCAGGCCAAGTACGGCGAGGGCATAAGACGTGTTCTCGGAGAAGGGCGCCGCTTGCGCAGCGTCATCGATTTTACTCAAGAGCAGGTCTTTCGAGGCGCGTCAGTTTACACAGCGATTCACGTGATGGGCGCGGCCCAGAAGGGTCAATCCAGCGTTGCGGTAGCCCGTATTGATCGCCTTGAGGATGGCCCGACCCAATGCGGCGACCTCGACGCTGGGAAGGTGCCTGATGGTGCCACGGTGTTTTCCGCCAGCCATCCAACCGGCACCGCGCCTTGGCTGTTAGCTGCGGCAACTCGGCGGACACATTTTGCGACTGTGGATCTCGCGTCTACTCACCGACTAGGTGACATTGCTGCGCGTATGGCGCAAGGGATCAGGACGAGTGCGAACCGCATCTTCGTCCTTCGTTGTGTTGACCGGCGGCGCCACGTTTATTTGTCCGAAGCTAGAGGCGGGACGGTCGAACTTGAGCCCACATTTCTTCGGCCTTTCCTTTCGGCAAACGCTATGCGCCGATATGAGATCAATGCTGACGAGGAATACGTCCTAATCCCTTACCGCTTAGATGCCGCACAGGGTGCTCCGCTGATAACTCCACGGGCTTTTCAACAAGAAGCACCGTTGACCTGGAAGTACCTGCGTTCATTCGAGAAGGAGCTACGGGCACGCGAACAAGGGAAGATGGATCACGTGACGTGGTACGGGTTTGTCTACCCCAAAAACCTCAATCTAATCGGCGAACCAAAAATTCTTGTCCCCGACATCATTGAGCGTCCGGCATTCTCATTGGATGCCAAGGGCAGCTATGCTTTCGTCAGCGGCTACGGAATCGTGCCCAAGACGACCTACGTGAGACAGTTAGAGTATCTGTTAGGGTTGCTCAATAGTCGATTGCTGGGCGACTATTTGAAGCAGGTTTCCACGACTCTTCGCGGCGGCTGGTTTCGTCCGTTCCCTCAGTTCATGTCGCAACTTCCCATTAAGCTCCCCGAGACGAAGCCCGAAAGCAGGCTGGCCGACCGGATCGTCGAGTCCGTTCGAACAATCATCGACGCCAAAGCGAAGCTCCGCGGTCCCGCGACGCCGTTCTCGTCGATCAAAGGCGGGCTGAGAGCCGCCGCGCTGTCCGACCGCGAGCGTGGCCAACTTGAAACTACGGTCGACGCCCACGAACGCCGCATCGACGAAGCTGTTTTCACTCTCTACGGCGTCGATGGTTTGCCCACCGAATGAGCGTCGCTCAGCCGCGTCCCGTCGGCTATCGCGCCATTCCACGAATCGACGATCGAGAACTACCAAGCTCCCCTGATCGCTCCCCTTCATTTTTCCAGCGATCACCCCGCGCGTTATTGAGGTTGATGGAACGGTGTGCCACTGCCGTGTCGGCAGTGAGGTTGTGCTGCGCGCCGAACAGTACCGCGACAGTTATGGAGCGGGCGTCGTTCGCCCCAAGAACGGGACCCCATCTAATGCGAAACGAACCCGATCGCAAAACGCTAAATGCCGATCCGACAGGGAGTTATGGAATCCCGTCAAGTGAAAACAAACCCGATTAACCCGATCGCACAAAAGTCGGATGCCTGCCCCCTCCCTACGTCCCCTCGGCCCTCCGTCCCCGCTTTTTCTGCTTTCTGCGTTTCTCCTTCGTGGCTCCGTGGCTCCGTGGCTACGTGGCTGTTCGTGCCATTTCCCTCGTGTGCCACCAACACAATGACAAGAGGGCCCACAGCAGTTCCGCGCAGTCTGCGCGGCGGGCGAGGTGGTTGGCGTAGATCGATTCGACGGCCGCAAAGGAGAGCATGCCGAGTGAGTCGATGGTCGGTTTGTTCACTACGTCATGGAACATCTCCCGCAGCGGGCCGCGGAAGAACTCGCCGATGGGCACCTCGAAGCCCTGCTTGCTGCGGTCGAGGATGGCGTCGGGCACTCGTCCACGATAGGCGTCGAGGAGGACGCGCTTGCGGATGCCCCGTTCGATCTTCCAGTTGGAGGGGAGCCCTAAGGCCAGCTCGACGAGCCGATAGTCGAGGAAGGGCACGCGCACCTCCAGCGAGTGCATCATGCTTGCCAGATCGACTTTCTGCAGCATGTCGGCCGGGAGCTGATGCTGCAAGTCGAACCCCAGGATGCGGTTGAGCCCGTCGCCGTTCAACTGCGCGGTGGACTCCTTGGCGATCTCGATCGTCCGCAGATCGCACGATACGGCCATGTGCCGGTCCGTCAGCAAGTCCTCCGCCTCCGGCGGCAGGATTCGCGACCACGCGACGTGTCGCGCGATCGGATCGGGCGCATCGCCGCGGAGGAGCTTGCGAAACTGCCGCACGCGATTGCCCAGCTTCGAAGACCGCGAAGCCGCCATCACGTAGAGCAGCGGCTCGACAACGCCGCGGCGGAGGAGGCGCGGCACGCGCTCATACGCGGCGAGCGTGTTGTGGCCCAGATATCGCCAATAGCCGCCGAACAGCTCGTCGCCGCCGTCGCCGCTGAGCGCCACGGTGACGAACTCCCGCGCGAATCGCGAGAGCAGCGCCGTAGGGATGATCGAGCTATCGCCGACCGGTTCGCTGAGGTGGTCGAGAATCGCCGGAATGACGCTCACGACGTCGCCCTGCGTCAGCGCCAGCTCGTGATGCTGCGTTCCGAAGGCCTCGGCGGCCAGGCGCGCGTAGCGCGTCTCGTCGTAGGCCTTCTCATCGGCGTAGCCGACGGAAAAAGTCTGAACCGGCTGTCCGATCGCCCCCGAGAGTTCGCGTACGATGATCGACGAGTCCAAGCCGCCGGAGAGAAACGCCCCGATGGGAACGTCAGAAACCCGACGGCACACGACGGCGTCGCTCAGCGCACGGCGCAGCGCGCCGCAAGCATTGTTGTAGTCGGCGGGCGTTGGTCGAGGGTGAGGGGCGTAAAAACGCACCGGCTCGCGTACGCCAGCGGCGTCGAAGGGCAGGCAGTAGCCCGGCGACAAGCGGCGCGCCTTCTCGTAAATCGTGGCGGGATGGGCGATGTAGCCGAACAGCAGATGCTGGACCACTGCGGGCTGATGGAGATTGCGGTCCCAACCGCCGAGCTGGGTCAGCGCCCGCAGCTCGCTCGCAAAACGCAGGGTGCTCCCGTCAGCGACGTAGACCAGCGGCTTGACCCCGAAGCGATCGCGGGAAAGGAACCCCTCTCTTGTTTGAGAATCGTAGTAGCACAACGCCCACATGCCGTTGAAGCGATGGAAGGCCTCTGTGCCCCATCGGGCGCACGCCGCGAGCACGACTTCCGTGTCCCCATCGGTAACGAACGTCTCGCCGAGCCCACTCAGCTCAGCCCGAATCTCGCGGAAGTTGTAGACCTCGCCGTTGTAGACGAGGTGGAAGCGCTCGGCGCGGTGCAGCGGCTGATCGGCGCGGGCGGAAGGGTCAAGCACCTTCAGCCGCGTTGCTCCCAGCCCCACACGCCCGTCCCCAGCCACCCAGACGCCGCGATGATCCGGCCCGCGGTGGCGCAACTGCGCACACGCCCTGTCCAGCGCTTCGCGATCTACGGGACGCTGCGAGAGCTCGACGATGCCGCAAATGCCGCACATTCAAGGGCAGTACGACAGGTTTTGGACGAACGTTCGCATGATACGAGCTGCGTTTCGGAGGGCAGGGGTTCAGGCTTCGTTTGCCTTCTCGAACGTGGTGATTTCGAGCCCTCCGTCGGCCCGCTGTTGAAGCTGCTGAATCTTCAATTCCGCCTTGCCCAGGATTTCGCGGCACTGGCGGACGAGGCCCATGCCTTCTTCGTATTTGGCGATGGACTCTTCCAGACCGATCTGCCCGCGCTCGATCTGCTCGGCGATGGTCTCGAGCTGCTTGAGGGCCTGTTCGAAGGTGAGTTTGTTGTCGGACATCGGGCTCGCCCTGGCCTGGACCATCAGTCGAAGAGGTCTTTCTGCTTGAGGTTCCTGGCCTCGGACTCGAATTCTCCGTCGGAAAGCTGGGTGAGCAAGCGCTGGCCGTCGGAAAGTTCGCCGACCGAGCGGACGATCTTGCGGCCTTTCCTTGTGCGGGTGATGGAGAAACCGCGGGCCAGCACGCTCTCGTGGCTGACCGCGCCGAGGAGCTGTTCCTGAGCCCGGAGCCGTTCAGCCAGAAACTCGATCCGATTTCGCGTCCCGTTCGGCAGGCGCATCTCCAGTTGGGCGACTCGATCCGCCAAGCGGGTCAAACGATGCCCCGGCGAGGCCCGGTCCAGCCGCCGCGAAAGCTGTGTCGCCGCCGCGCGCCCGGCCGCCAAACGGCGCTGTAGGCCTAGGCCTAGCGAATTCTCGACCGCCCCCAGTCGATCGCCCGTCCGGAGCAAGTACGCGTGCGGCGCGATCCGCTGGACGACGCCCTCCAGGCGATCTAGCCGCTGCCGCATTTCCCGGACGCGAGCGACCAGCCCGCGCTGCCCGCGCGTGCCAAGCTCATCGACGAGTTGCCCTCGGCGGCGAACGGCGTGGGACGGGTCGCGGAAGGGGTCGCGGCGCAACAATCCTCCCAGCTTGGTGAGCGCCAGTTCCGTTTTCGCGTGCATGCATCGCGAGGCGCGCATGACCAGCGACTCGAGGTACGCCAGCAGCTCGTCCAAGACGGGGGTGACGAGCTCGGCGGCCGCGGTGGGCGTCGCCGCGCGGACGTCCGCCACGAAGTCGGCGATGGTCACATCGATCTCGTGTCCGACCGCGCTAACCACAGGGATGGCGCTGGCAAAGATCGCTCGGGCCACGACTTCCTCGTTAAACGCCCACAGGTCCTCCAGCGATCCTCCGCCGCGCCCCACGATGATCACGTCGATGCCGCCTAGTCGCTGGGCGTTCGTGCTGATCGCCGCGATCGCCGAGGCGATCTCCGCAGCGGCGCCCGGACCCTGAACGCGCACCGGATACACCAGCGGCTCCATGCACGGGAACCGCCGCGCAATGGTCCGCAGGATGTCACCGAGCGCCGCGCTGGTGGGACTCGTCACAATCGCCACGCGCTGCGGGAACCGCGGCAGCTTCCGTTTCCGCGCGGCCTCAAAAAGCCCTTCTTTTTCGAGCTTTTCGCAAAGCTGGCGGAAAGCCAGCTCCAGCGCCCCAATGCCCCGCGGCTCGAGCCGGCGGATGTAGAGCTGATAGCGCCCGCTGCGCTCGAAGACCTCGACCGATCCGACGGCAATGACTTCCAGGCCGTCCTGCGCGGCGAACGGCAGCTTCACCGCATCGCTTCGCCACATGACGCACGCCAGCTCGCAGGCGGTGTCCTTGAGTGTGAGGTACACGTGCCCGCTGCTGTGACGCTTGAGATTGCTGATCTCGCCGATCACGTACACCGTCGCGGGCAGTGCGGCCTGAATGGCGTTCTTGATGCGCGCTGTAAGCTGGGAAACCGAGAGGACCGCCTGTTCGCGCCGCGCGGCGAAGAGTGGCTCGTCGCTCGTCGTGGATGGCGATGGACCCGGCCGGTGCATCACAAGTCGGATGCATAGCACGAAAGGCATCGTGGGGGAAACGCGCCCGTGGGCGACGTTCGTACGCGGCAGCAGTGCCGCGCGAGTGTCACACGCGCGCAATCAAGAGCGCATGTCGTGCGCCTGACAGGATGACAGCATGGTCAGAAAATGTCGTGGGCCAGCGTGTGCCACTGCGCTCCCGGAATGCCGCCGAACGGGCTATCGGCACCCCGCCCTCGGCGAATCTGTCACCGGGGAAAACCCTCGCGCCACAGGGTCAAAAACGGCGGTTTTTCCGCCCCTCCTGCAATAGTTTCTCGCACGATGATAGCTTGGGAGGGCCTCCAGGGGCTGATATTAACAACGTGGAAAAACTTATTGACGCAGGCTAGGGGTTACTGGTAATATCGGCCCCATCGAAGACAGCGTTCGAGTTCAGTCGTCAAGTCCTCGTCGCTGTGCTCGCCTTTACGTAGTCGAAACATAAGTCCGAATTCGCTGGCAAGGCGAGCCGCGAGCGAGGTTGTACGCGAGCTGTCGGTAGACGAGGGAAAGACGCGAGAGGGAAGGAAATCCTACCGCGTCGTCAACTATCGTCAGGGTTGTCTTGTTTGAGGCCGCGATGTTGAAAGCGTTGATTGCGTGTCGCAGTGCTGCGCGGCGTTCCGTCCGCATTCCCGCGGCGCGCCCATCGTTCACGTGTTGTCGTCCCGACAATCAGGTTTCCAGCACATCCGTGTTTGATGTTGATCGGTCCTCCCGCGAAGGAGGACCGTTGCGTTGTAGCATTCGCAATCGGTATGGGTCGTTGGGGGCGTTTGGATCGTCTCCCCAAGTTAAAGAAGGGTGGAGGTAAAAGAGTCATGAAGTCTGGAACTAACCTCGGTGGATGGCGTCCGTGGTTTGGGGCGCTGGGGGTTGCTGCGGTGGCCCTCGGTGTCGCTCTTCAGCTCGAAGGTGCGCCGACGGGTCGCGAGCGACCGTCATCGTCGGTGACCACGCCCGAGCCGGAGCCGGAGGCCTCGCGTGCGACCAAGACGGAGAAGATTCCCCCCTTGGACGCGACCCGGGCGCAGGCCCCGACCGGCGGGACCAGGGCCCCGCTCAAGGCGGGTACCCTTCCGAAGGGCGAATTCGGGACGGTCAACGTCGTGCACGTCAATTGGAGTGACGACCTCGGAACTCAGTTACGCCGCGCCGGCAAGCTTGTCGGGCCGGTTCCCTCGCGCTTCGACGGCGGCAATGTGGCCGCCTATCCTCGGCCGGTTTGCGGAAAACGCTGCTCGTTGAACTTCGCGGTGAGCTGTTCCAGCGACCCTGATTGTGCGCCCAGTAACGGCGTCTGCACCGATCGTTGCACCTTCGCCATCGAGTGCGATGACGGCGATCCCTGTACGATCGACAGTTGCGACATTCCGCCGGGGCAGGGCACCTGCGCCGGCGTTTGCGCGCACAATCCAGTTCCCAACGGCTCCGCGGGCGAGTGCGAGGACGGCCTGTTCTGCAACGGACTAAGGACCTGCCAGAACCAAGTCTGCAACGGTGCCAGCCCCAACCCTGGTACCCCGTGCGACTCGCACCTGATCTGCGGCGTCCAGGGTACCTGTTCGGTGGGAACTTGTAGCGCGCCCCCCCAATCGGTCGGCGACCTTTGCAATGAGGATGACGACTGCAACCAGCCGGGGGCCGGTCGGTGCACGGGCGGCGCCTGTCAAAACGGCGTCGTCCCCATCTGCTGCCCCGACGGGGACATCCTCACATTTTGCGACGAAGTGATGTTACGTTGCAACAGCCTCGCTTCGAACGATGGCCAGCGCTGCGACTCTGACGGCGACTGTCCGGGTGGCGCCTGCGACCGCTGCCAACCGAATTGCGACGATCCGCCGGCGGGACCCTGGCCCGATTGCGACGACGGCGTTCACTGCAACGGCAGGGAAAGGTGCGTGGCTAATCGCTGTGTACCCGGCACGAATCCGTGCGGCCTTGACGCGATCTGCTTTGAGGGCGAGTGTACGCCCAATCCTCCGTCCACTACCCCCTGCAACACCGACCGAGATTGTGCGGACGGAGAGACCTGCATCACGAGTCCCACCGGTCCGGTCATTCCTTTCTGCAGCGAGGGTCGTTGTTGCAGGCCGGATGGCGCTGATGTGGGTGACCAAGCCGATTGCACGCACGAGCTTCTGGCCGCCTGCGACGACACTCCGGGATCGCAGTGGTACGCCTGTGACGCAGGAACCTGTCTCCAAGCAGATCAATTCACCGAGTGCGGTGGGATCGATGAAACGAACCCCAACGCCGACGCCTGGGGCTGCCCCAAGTACTCGCGGGGCATAACCCAACATGATGTCACTGCCCAGCCGGTCTATCCCGTCAGCGTCGGTCCGGTGTCCAACTCCCCCGCATGCGTGCCGGCCCCGCGCGGACCCGGCAACCCCTGCGCCAACCCCCTCGACGCAAGCGGACTCCTCTATCAGCTCGGCGACGACTACCACTTCACCAACACCGGCTCGGCCCAATTCTTGGAGCTCGAGGTCTTGCGGTGGGTCGGTGAGGTGGCCGGCCCCAACCGTATCTCCGTCGACTTCTACGACATCTCCGGGGCTTTCATCGAGGATACCGTGCTCCCCACGCTGGCCGCGGGCTTCGGCTATCAGGTGGTCATTATTTCCGAGGCCGGCCTGATTATTCCCAAGGACGGCTACGTGGTCATGCGCGCCGCCGAAGACTTCGAGGCCAATACCACGATCTTCTGGGCGTCCACCGTGGATGCCAACGGCATCGGCACCAACACCGCAAACGAACTCTGGGTTAATAAGGGCCCGACGAATGCGACCTGGATGGGCGCGAACCCGCAGATTCTGGCTTTGGAACTCGCCGGCGACAAGGTCGGCGAACCGACTGGCGCTTGCTGCACGAAAACAGGAACGGGGGCAGGCGAATGCCAGGACGGCGTTCGGTCCTGGGTCTGCGAGGCCCAGACCAACAAGATCTTCAACGGGGTGGGTTCGAAGTGTGCGAGCTGCAACGGCGGCATCAACTCCGCCTTTAACTGCCGGCGTTGTTCCGCGCCCGCGCCTTGTACGGCGGACGGGCAATGCGTGGCGGGCAACTCTTGCCTCGGTGTCTGCCAGGGCGGCACCAGCGTCGGACGAGTGTGTGCGAGCGTCAGCGACTGCTCCGGCGGTGGGGCTAGCTGCAACAAGACGAACGGCAGATGCAACTGTGACGATGACAGTGACTGCACCTCCGGGGCAAGCTGCGATCCGTTCGGCACGCATTGCAGCGGCTTTGCCTGCGTGACCGGTTTCAGTCCCACGGGTTGTACCGGACCGGCGGACGATGCCGCTTGCAACGTGACCGGCGTCTGCACGGCCAATGTCTGCCAGAACGTCGGCGCCCAAGGAAATCCGTGCCTGAACAATGCGCAGTGTAACGTCGTCGGCGATTGTGCGGCCGCGAGCTGCCTGGCGGACTTCTGTGTGACGGGAGCCTGTTGCACCGCGGGCGTCTGCACCGAGACCGTGGCTCCCCCGGGTGCTTGCACCGCGGGAGGGGCATCGTTCCAGGGTTACGGAACCGTTTGTGATACGGACCGCGGGCTCGGCGACCCGGCGGAACAAAACTGCTGTCCGCAAGCGACCGGGCAGCGCTGCATGGGCGGGCCGAATAACGATGGTTGTCCCGGCGGATACTGTAACGCAGTCACCGATCTTTGCGTCAACGGTCCGAACGATGGGCTTGCCTGCGCGACCTGTACGGGGCATTCGGATTGCGGGCAATGCGTCTCCCGCTGCTCGAACGACGGCGATCGCGTATGTCGGACCACGGCGGACTGCGAGTCGCCCGGCACGTGCACGGCGGCCAACTTGGGTAACACATGCGGGAGCGACGCTGCGTGCCTCGGCCCCTCAGGCGAGAACGGCACTTGCGACACCGCGAATGATGAATGCATCGGCGGCAAGCGCGACGGGCTGGAATGTTCGACCAATCTGGACTGCCAGGGCAGCGTGTGCGACGGACGGTGCGTGACGCGCTCCACCGGCGCGGACGACTGCGAGGACGCCAGCATTCACGTGGTGACCGTTCCGGCCGTGGGTTCGCCCGCGAAGGTGATTACCTTCAGTGGCAACAACTCTCCGGGAACCAACACTTTCGCCCACCCGGATAGCTGGTGGGGGCCGACGCTTAACGCCCTCGGCGAAATCGGTTGGTGGGAGCGGATCAGCCTCAACGAGTGCGCTCGCGTGCGCTGGGATTTCTGCTGCAGCAACCCGATTCGCCAACCCCAATGGGCGTTCATGATTGATAGCTGCGGCACGGATGCCTTGCTCCTCGGAAACCAGCCCGATCCGGCGCGCCCCGGCCAGGTGCAAAACGACCGCGGCGGGCCTTACTGCCTGGAGGACAACCTCTGGCAGACTTTCGGTCTGCTTGGCGCGGGCACCTACGGGCTGCCGGTGTACACCGAAATCGACGCCGCGATTGGTTCTTATGTGGGCCACGTGACCATCGAGGCCTGCCCGCGCGCCGTTTGCTGTTACCTGGGATGCACGACGACCGAGACCCCGTGTGCCGACAACACGGACTGCACGGTTGGCGGCGATACATGCGACGCCAAGTGCGACGAGCTCAACCAGATCGACTGCGACCTGAAGCGCGGCTTCTCTATGCAGCCGCCCCAGGTTCACGGAGCCAATATCGCCACCCTGTGCACGGGAGATCCGGGCCAGTGTGCCCTGGGTTCGTGCTGCACGGGCCCGGGTGAGTGCAAGGACAACCGCCACTCCGACAACAACCCGCTACCCGGGATGACCAAGGCGGAGTGTGAGACCGATATCGATTTCCTCGGCAACTTCATCGGCGGCGTGCAGTGCAAGGGCGGTCGATGCGGCGCCGGCGCGGATGTGGGCTTCTCCTGCCAGAACAACGACGACTGTGTCGGAGACTGCAACGGAACGGACCCCGAAAAGGCCCAGGGGAACCCCTGTCCGATCTGCGAGCATGAAGTGCCCGGCCAGTGCCAGTTCTTCAACCGCGCAACCGCTGCGTACGTGGCGTATTCCGACCGCTCCTTCGGCGCCGGCGTGGCCGCCGCCGATGACTTCATCTTCCAGGGCGGGAACATCACCTCGGTGTGCGTATGGGGTGCGTTCATGAACCTTGATCCGGACGAGGGCACGCTCTTTGATTGCGCGGCCGACTATCCGGAGGACGACTTCCGCATCCGCATCTATAAGGACAAGGACGGGGTGCCCGACTCCTCTCCCTCAGGCATCATCGCGGAGCGATTCGTCACCGGGCAGGTCGGCGTGGATGACGCCGTCAGCCGTGTGGACGATGAGCGGGTCACCGCCATGAACGCCATCAGCAACACCATCAACACCTACGGGTTCCAGATCGATTTCAGCAGCAATCCGATCTTGGGCACATCGATGAACGCCGACGAGTGTTACTGGCTCGAGGTCGTCAATAACACGCCGGACACCCTCCCGGACAAGACGCTGTGCGAGTGGGGCTGGCTGCGGCTGGCCGCCGCGGACACCGATGGGAACCGTTACGCCGCTTCGGGCAACGCTTTTGAAGGCTATGGGCCCGGCAGCGAGGTTCACTGGGACCAGGCGTTCTGCATGAACATCGACTTCGTGACCGGTGGTTGCGGGGATCGGCTCCGCGCGTGCTGCAGCTGCTCGGCGGCCTGCGGAACGTTGGAGTTGGAAGCCTGCAACACCACGGACTCCACCTTTGACGTCGAGTCGGACACCTGCGACCCGCCGTATACGTGCCCTGCTGCTCCCGCGAACGACGCATGCGCGAACGCCTCGGTCGTTCCCGTGGGGACCTTCGCTTTCAACACCGGGTGCGCGACCACAGACGGGCACAACCCGGTGGAGACCGATTTCGGCGAGGACGATCTCCTCAAGGACCTCTGGTACAACTTTACAGTTCCGTGCAACCCCAATCTCCTTCCGGGGACGCCGTGCGCTTCGCAGGAGTGCACGTTGATCGCGAGCATGTGCGGCACCGGCGCCGCGTCGCGCACCTCGGCGCGTTTCGACTCCATGATCGCCGTTTACCTGGATCCCGGGGACACCGACACTTGTCCGTGTCCGACCAATGAAGCGATCGCCACCCTGACCCAGGTGGACGGCAACGGCGCCGCCGGGGGGTGGGCCATTGACGAGAACTGCTTCAAAGCTGCTGTCGGCGGACCGGGCTTTGCCTTCGTCGAACACGCCAAGCCGGGACAATGTTACACGATCCGGCTGGGCGGCTTCCCTGGCGGAGATGACGCCGGCACGGGCAACATCGACATCAGTTGCGGGCCGACGTTCTGCGGCGACGGCCGTACCAACGGCACCGAGCAGTGTGACGGTGCGGACACCTCGCGCTGCCCGACTCCGGGCCAAGTCTGCCGCCCCATCGGCGATCCGTTGGGCGCCTGCACCTGCGGCGCCGTGGCGGTGTGCGGAAACGACATCATCGAGCAGGGCGAAGAGTGCGACCCGAGCCCGGGACCGAATCCGACGGGGTGCGTCCTGCCCTCGACGTGTCGAGCGGCGAGCGATCCGCGGAAGTGCACTTGCACTCCGGCCTGCGGCAATAACAACATCGAGCCGCCCGAGGACTGCGACGGCATCGATCCCGACAATGAATGCGCTCAAATCGATTGCGTGAATTGCCAGTGCCCGGCGCTGGTGTGCGGCGATGGCATCGTCTCGGCCTCGATTGGTGAAGAGTGCGAAGACGGCGTTCCCTCGCAAGTCGCGGAGTGTGAAGACTTCGGCGGCGGTCCCTGCCGTCCGCCCGGCGACCCGCTCGGCGCATGCACCTGCGCGTGTGCGGGTTTGGCAGCGGCGCCGCCCACGCCCACCACGGACTGCACGTTGGGCACGGGCGGCAAGTGCCGCACGCGGGCGCTGACCTTTACTATGGTCCCACCGGCCACCGCGGCGGGACCCACGGGCAGCTCGGCGATCCAGATCGTCAACGTCGATCTGTACCACCCGAACCCGTCCAATCCGCCGGGGCGGGTGCAGCCCGCCTTCGGCGGGTTTGATACGGGGACGCACG
>Ga0187893_10003242_pt1 | contig 33487 bp, 30 predicted proteins | sample MA1701074metaG_FD_139574 | JGI IMG/M metagenome (GOLD analysis project Ga0187893, IMG submission 139574) | White microbial mat communities from a basaltic lava cave in the Kipuka Kanohina Cave System on the Island of Hawaii, USA - MA170107-4 metaG ...
CTGAACGCCGAGGGCGTGCCGGACGCCTTCCTCCTTTACGACGCGCGACGCGGCACGGCCGTGCTCATCGACCTGGTCGAACGCCTCGTGGCGGAGGTCCCACCGGGTCCGCGGCTGGACAGCATCCTGCCCGTGAGCCGGCTGGGCGGGATCGGCTCGATGTTCGCCGTGACCGTCACCCCGGGTGCCACGAGGTTGATTCGGGGCATCCAGGCCCGGTCCATCCGGCTGAAGACCGCCGACTTCACGGCGCAGGCGTGGATCGCCGAGGTGGACGACACATGGTGGCGTTGCTTCGCGACGTTGCGCACCCTGGGCGATTCCGAGGTGCAGGCGACAACGCACCCACGACAGGGACCACTGCTGATCCAAATGCTGGATGCCGAGGGCTACACCATTCTCGACTTGCTGTCGATCGCGTCGCGGCGGCTGGACGACAGCCTGTTCGCGGTGCCGGCCGGCTATGAACGGATCGAGTACGACTCGTTGATCGCCCCGCACCCGGACACGCTCACCCCAGCGGGACCACCTCGACCTGACGCAGCCGCTCGCCCAGGAACCGAGCCCCAACGCTCCGAAAATGCGGCTCGTCGTCGGAAATGACGAACGTATGCGTCACCGGACGGGTCGCGGAGGCAGCGGCCAGCAGCCCGCGTCGATCGAGCTCGCGCTGGGCGGTGAGCGCGGTCTCTTCGGCGCTGTCGATCAGTCGAACCGCATCGCCCAACACTCGACGCAGCAGCGGTTTCAGCAATGGATAGTGCGTGCACCCCAGCACCAGCACGTCGCTGCCGGCCGCCTGCAGCGGGGCCAGGTACTCCCGCGCGACCAGTTCGGTCGCGGGATGATCGAACCAGCCTTCCTCGACCAGGGGAACGAACAGAGGGCAGGCTTTGGAGACGACCCGTGCGTCGGGTCGGAGCGCTTTGATCGCCCGCTCATACGCACCGCTCGCGACCGTTCCTGCCGTCCCGATGACGCCGATGGCGCGGCCGCGCGTGGCCGCGACCGCGGCCCGCGCCCCGGGCTCGATCACCCCCAACACCGGCACGGGTGAGCGCGCGCGCAGGGCCTCGAGCGCGTGGGCCGTGCTCGTGTTGCACGCCACCACGACGGCCTTCACTCCACGCTGCAGCAGGAAGCTGAGGATCTCCGCGCTATAGCGGCGGACCGTGTCAGGGGACTTCGGACCGTAGGGGACGCGGGCTGTGTCGCCGAAGTAGATCACCGATTCCCCCGGCAGCCGCTCGAACAAGGCGTGGGCGACGGTGAGCCCGCCGATCCCGGAATCGAAGACGCCGAGCGGCGCGGCGTTCACGGATGCGGCAACGGGAGACTGACGCCCACTCCACCGGGAAGCGCCCGCACCTTGAGCTCGCGGGGGAAATCCCGCAGATGCGCGGCGACGTAGGCCTCGGCCCCCGCGAACAGATGATTGAACCCCCACAGGACAAGCCAGTCCTGCACTTCCTGGCGCTTGGAGGTCTGGTTGGGAAGGCCCGCCGCGGCGAAGTAGTCCGCCTCCTGACTGGCCTTGAGGGTCATGTACATCGTCGTGCCTTCCCAAATCACGAACAGGGCCCCGGTGACATGCCGCCCGGTCGCCGCCTGGCCCCACCCGGGCACGAGCAGCGAGCGCCACAGGGCGCCCACGGGGCCAACGTGACGCACCGAGTCGGTCGTCGTGTCGGTCTGGGCGGCCTGGGCGGTTAGCCGGATCGGCGGATAGGCGGATAGAACGAATGCGACGAGGGCGACCATCCGCCCGACCGCCCGTCCGCCCGTCCGCCTCATTGCGCCACCAGGACATTCAGGCACCCGCGCGTCAGCGTCACCGTGCACTCGTGTACTCCGGGGTCTCGCAGTTCTCCATCCAGATGAAACAGGAGTGGCGCTGCGGAGGACCGGATCGTCAGCTGGCGGGCGCGAATCAGCGCTACCTCCCGCATCGCCACGTGAGTTCCCCGCATGACCCGCGGCAACGCCACGAGGAACCGTAGCAGCCCCACCCGGCGAATCAAGCACACGTCGAAGCGACCGTCCGCCGGGTCGGCCGCCGGGGCGAAGCGATACGAGCCACCGGCCGTCGTCCCATTGCACACCTCCACCATCGTCATCAGCCCGCGCTCATGAAACCCGTCCGCCCGGACCTCGAACAGCGGCGGCCGGAAACTCGCGAACGTTTTCACCACCGGCACCAGGTAGGAGAGAAACCCCTTCAACCCCGACATGGCATTGCGGGTCCGGACCACGGCCGGGCCGAGCCCGAAGCCGAGCGAATTCACGAAGAACTCTCCCAGGACGCGCCCGGCATCAAAGCGTCGTTCCCGGGCGGTCGCGATGCGCGCCACGGCGCTGGAGATGTCGTGCCGGTAGACTCCCAGGAGCTTGGCGAAATCGTTGCCCGAGCCCACGGGCACTACGCCCAGCGCCGCCGCCGACCGGGCCTCGAGGATGCCGTTGGCGACTTCATGCACGGCGCCGTCGCCTCCCACGGCGATCACGCGCCGCGCCCCCCCGCGCGCGGCGGCGGCGGCCAGGGCCCTGGCGTGCCCGGGGCGTTCGGTTTCCTGGACTTCCACGGTCCAGCCCTGGGCGCGAAACGCCCGGGCGACGGGGTCTTTGGCTCGCCGCGCCGTCCCGCCACGGGCCGCCGGATTGAGGATGACATGGGCGTGCGGCACGCGCACCCGCGTCAGGCGATCGGACCGCTCACTGGAGATAGTGCTCGTTCCAGGCGACCTCGAATTCCCACTTGCAGGATGGACACGGCATGCGTTTGGTGCCGGCCGAGAGCGGCGCCCGCTCCGTACAGCTGGGACAGACCGCGTACTCGCTGGTGAATCCGGCGGGCGGGTTCATGATCCAGCTGGCCCGCTGTTGCACGACGGTCCACTTGGCTGGGGGTCGCTTCACGAATTCCAGCAGCGCTTTGGCGACGGGTACGGGTCGTTTGTTGACCTCGAGGGTCGCCAGCAGGTCCTCAACCTTCAAGACGCGATACCAGGCGCCGCGGCGGATGTGGAGATTCACATTCTCGTTCAGCCGGGCGTAGAGCGGTTCACTCATGTGAGATAGGCCTCGTCCCAGGCGATTTCGAATTCCCACTTGCAGGAGGTACACCGCAGCCGTGGCACGCGCCGCGGCAACGGAGCCCGCTCCCCGCAGCTCGGACACACTCCATACCGCTCGGCCAGCGTCGCCGGAGTCTTGCGCGATGGCGTGCCCAGCTGCGTGACGACCGTCCAGCGCGGTGGCGGCCGCTTGACGATCTCGAGCAACGCGGCCGCGACCATCACCGGTCGTCCGCCGACATCGAGGACCGCCTTCAGGTCCTGCACTTTCAGTACCCGATACCACGCCCCCCGGCGTAACCGGATGTTCACGTTCTCGCGCAGGCGGGCGTAGAGGCGTTCGGTCATTGCCGACAGCGCCGAATTAAGGCAATTGGGTGGGCGGCGTCAAATCGCGCGGGTGGCGGGAGCGGGTAGGAATCGAACCTACCGAGGCCCTTGCGAGCCCCAGCTGGTTTTGAAGACCAGTCGGACCACCAGACCCGATCCGCCCCCGGACCGTTGTGCTGCATCGAGCCATCGCCTCGCTGTAGCGGATATGCAACGATGTCACATCCATCGATACACTCAGGTCATCCTCGTAGCATCGAAACGGTCCACAACATGGCCCGATTGTTGCAGTTAGCCCCACAGAAAAACCAACACCCTACCGATTACCCAGGAGCTCGTGCATGCGCTGTGACCCGGTCCGCCTGGTGAGACAGACAGCGGTGGTGACTCTCGCTTTGGTGTTCACCTCCTGCACCAGTGACAGCCCGCTGCAGCCCTCGGTGGCCCGAACGTATGTCACTCCCACCGGCCTCGTCACCGCGAACCCACCAGAGATCCTCATCGGCGCCGGCGACATCGCCAGCTGCGGCCAGAACAACGACGAGCTCACCGCGCAAATCGTCGACACGATCCCCGGCACTGTGATGGTGCTCGGTGACAACGTCTACGAGAACGGCACCACCAGCGAATTCAACAACTGCTACCACCCCACCTGGGGCCGGCACAAGGCGCGCACCAAACCGGCCACCGGCAATCACGAGTACAATACCTCCGGCGCGGCTCCCTACTACGCGTACTTCGGCGCCGCCGCCGGCACGGCCGGGCAAGGCTACTACAGTTACAACCTCGGCGCGTGGCACATCATCGTGCTCAACAGCAGCATCTCGATGGGCAGCGGCTCCGCCCAGGACACCTGGCTGCAGAACGACCTCGCCGCGAACCCGAACCTGTGCACGCTCGCCTATATGCACCACCCCCTCTGGTCCTCCGGGGGGAGCTCGGGTGGCCAGTATTACAGCGGCGTCCGGCGGCCGTGGGACGTCATGTACCCCGCCGGCGTGGATCTCATTCTGGACGGCCACCGCCATTTCTACGAGCGCCAGGCGCCGATGAAGCCGGACGGTACGGCCGATCCCGCGACCGGCATGCGGCACATCATCGTCGGCACGGGGGGCATCGGCGGCGGGTCCGTGTCGAACCCCCATCCGAGGACCGAAATCGCCAACGGCTCGACCTTCGGCGTGCTGAAGCTGTACCTCTATGACGACAGCTACGCGTGGCGGTTCATCCCGCGGACCGGGCAGACATTCACCGACTCCGGGAGCACCGCCTGCCACGGCCCGCCGGGGAGCGGTGGCGGCGGCGGCGTTTCGGCTTCGCAATCGACGGTTGCCGCCTCGCCCACGTCGTTCACGGCGGGCAGCGGCTCATCCACGATCACCGTCACCGTCAAGGACGCCAGCGGCGCGGCGATCAACGGAGCGAACGTCGTCTTCGCCGCCACGGGGACCGGGAACACGTTCAGCCCGTCGAGCGCGACCGCCAACGCCAGCGGCGTGGCGACCAGCACGTTCAGCTCGACCGGTGCCGGCGCCAAGACCGTCAGCGCCACGGCCAATGGGATCACGATCAATCAGCAGCCCGCGGTGACCGTGACTCCGGGACCGGTGTCGGCAGCCGTGTCGACCGTGACCGCCGCACCCTCCTCCTTCGTCGCCGGGAGCGGCTCGTCCACGATCACGGTGACCGCGAAGGACGCCAACGGCAACACGATCAGCGGCCTCCCCGTCACGGTCGCCTCGACCGGAGCGGGCAACACGCTGACGCCGGCGTCCGGCTCGACCACCGGCAGTGGCGTCTTCAGCAGTCTCCTGACCTCGAGCACCGCCGAGCTCAAGACGGTGTCGGCGACGATCAATGGCACGCCGATCACCCAGACCGCCCCGGTCAACGTCACGTCCTCGGGTGGCGGGGGGGGGACGATCTCGCATGCCCTGCTGACGGCGGGCAGCCATGCGACCAACCAGAACACGTACCAAACGGCGTCGATTTCCCCGTTGCCCAACGCCCTGATCACCGTCGCAGTGCGCAACCACCGCACTCCGGCCGCCAACAGCCCGTCGCTGTCGGGGGGCGGGATGACGAGCTGGACGCAGGTGACGAGCGTCGACTACGACCCGGTGACCGGCTCGTTGGGCCGGTTGACGGTGTTCCGCGCCATGAGCCCCGCTCCAGGCAGCGGGCCGATTACCATCTCGTTCGTCGGCAGCGTATCCAACGTGGATTGGATCGTGTCGCAGTGGACTGGCGTCGACCAGAGCGGTGCCAACGGCGCCGGCGCCATCGGGCAAATCGGTGCGGCCCGCGGCGACGCCGTGTCCTCCCTGTCGGTGCCGCTCGCTCCCTTCGCGAATCCCAACAACGTCGCGTATGGCGCCGTGGGTGCGAGACTGAATGCGCCCGCCGTCACGCCCGGCAGCGGCTTCACGGAAATCGCCGAGGTGACTCCCAACGAAGCGACGCTGCTCGAGGCGCAATGGGCGACGAACCTCAGCACGGTTTCGGCCACGCTGACCAGCGCCAAGAACGCGGCACTCCTGGCCATCGAGCTCAAGGCCGGCGGCGGGGGCGGCCCCGTCGTCTCTCCCTCGCTCTCCACGGTTTCGGCGGCTTCGCCGATCACCGCGGGCGGCGCAGCGTCCACCATCACCGTGACGGCCCGGGACGGGAGCGGCAACCCGATCAGCGGCGCGACCGTCGTGCTCGCCGCCACCGGCACCAACAACACCCTGACCCAGCCGGCCGGCACGACGGCCGCGAACGGCACGATCACCGGGTCGCTCAGCTCCACCAGGGCCGAGGACAAGGTCATCTCCGCGACCATCAACGGCGTGGCAATCAATCAGCAGCCCACGGTCTCGGTCACGCCGGGCACCGCGACAGCCCTGGCGTTCACTACCCAACCCTCCAACACCGCGGCGAACGCACCCATCGCTCCGCCGGTGGTGGTCGAGGTTCGCGATGCGTTCGGAAACCGGGTAACCAACTCGAGTGCCGCCGTGACGATGGGGTTCGGGACCAATCCCGGCGGCGGAACCCTGTCGGGGACGCTGCTGCAAACCGCCGCCAGCGGGGTGGCGACGTTCTCGAGTCTCTCGATCAACAACATCGCCAACGGCTATTCGCTGATGGCCAGCGCCTCGGGGCTCACCAATGCCACATCGAGTTTCTTCAACATCACGCCGCCGGTGCCCTCGGCCTCGCTCTCTACGGTGGTCGCCGGGACCCCGAACTTTACCGCCGGCGGCAACTCTGACATCACGGTCACGGTCAAGGACGGCTTCGGCACCGCGATGAGCGGCGTGACCGTGACCCTGTCTTCGAGCGTGGGGGGCGATGTCGTCACCCAACCCGGCGGCGTGACCAACGGGGCGGGCCAGGCGACCGGAACCGTCGCCGCCACGAGCGCGGGAAACCGCACCATCACCGCTGTCGCGGGCGGCATCACGCTCAACCAGCAGCCGACGCTGATGGTCACGGCCGGACCGGCCCACGCCGGCCAGTCGACGCTGACGGCCCTGCCCGCCACGATCGCGCATACGACGGGGACGTCGACTATCACCGCGACCGTGCGCGATCAGTATGGCAATCCCGTCCCCGGATCGAACGTCCTCCTCTCCGCCACGGGGAATGGGAACACGCTCACCGGCGGCGGCTCGACCAACGCGAGCGGTGTCGCCACGGGCTCGCTGAGCTCGAGCGTGGCCGAAGGGAAGACCGTCTCGGCGACGGCCGACGGGACCGCGATCACGCAGACCGCGAATGTCACGGTGACCTCGGCGCCCCCCGCCGGGATATCGCACACGCTGCTCACGGTGGGCACCAATATCGTCAACCAAACAGTGTACACGACTGCGTCCATCGCCCCGGCCCCCAACGCGCTGATCACGGTCGCGGTGCTCGGCCATCGAACCTACGGAGCGGTCAGCCCGACGCTGAGCGGTGGCGGCATGGCCACCTGGACGCAGGTGGCGAGCGTCGACTTCGACACTATCGGATTCCCGCTCCGCCGCCTCACGGTATTCCGGGCGATGAGCGCGACTCCCGGCAGCGGGCCGCTCACGATCACGTTCAGCGGGAACGTATCCAACGTCCAGTGGATCGTGTCCCAATGGGATGGCGTCGATCAAAGCGGCGTGAATGGCGCTGGCGCCATCGTGCAAACGGGATCGGCGGCCGCGAACGCGGTCAACGGCCTGACCACGACTCTGGCGGCGTTCGGCAGCGGCAACAACGTCGCCTACGGGGTCTTCGGCGTGAACAGCAACGCGCTCGCCATCACGCCGGGCGCCGGCTTCACCGAGATCGCCGAGCAGCCGTCCGGCGAAAACACGCCCGGGGATCTGTTCGCGGAATGGGCGGTGAACGCTCCCGCGATCAGCGCGACCTGGACCAACAAGCACGGCGCCGCGCTGGGGATCGAAATCAAGGCCGGACCCTGAACTAGCTCGACTCCGCCAGGGCCGGTCGCGCAACGGGAGTGGGGAAAGCTCTTCCCCGCTCCCGTTGTGTCAGCGGACCGTCGATCCTCCTCACCGCACGGCGATCGCGTCGATCTCCACGCGGGCGCCCTTGGGCAGGCCCGCCGCCTGCACGGTGGATCGCGCCGGCCGGTGCTCGCCGAAGTGCCTGGCATATACCTCGTTCATCGCCGTGAAATCGGCCATGTCGGCGAGGTACACCGTGGTCTTCACCACCTGGCCGAGCGACGACCCCGCGGCGGCCAGCACGGCCGTGATGTTCTTCAGCGCCTGGTCCGTCTGCTCGGCCACCGTCCTGCCGGTCAACTCGCCGGTCGCGGGGTCCAGGGCCACCTGCCCCGCCGTGTAGACGACGTTGCCCGCGACGATGGCCTGGCTGTAGGGACCGATCGCTTGGGGGGCCTGGTCGGTGGACACGGGAGTGAGTGGGCTCACTAGAAAAGTCCCTCGATGGTGCCGTCCGGATGCAGGCGAATCCGCTCCGCCGCCGGGCTCTTGCCGAGTCCCGGCATGGTCATGATGTCGCCGGCGAGCGCCACGACGAACCCCGCCCCCGCCGCGGGGAGGATGTCGCGCACGTGCAGCGTGAACCCCGACGGCGCGCCCAGCTTGGTCGGATCGTCGCTGAAGGAGTACTGGGTTTTGGCGATGCAGACAGGCGTTTCGTGCAGGCTGAGTTTCGGCATCAGGTCGATCGCGCGCTCGGCGGCCGGAGCGTAGGCCACGCCACTCGCGCCGTAGATCTCCGTCGCGATCGTCTCGATCTTCTGCGTAATGGGCTGACGCGCGTCGTAGATCGGATGGAACGGCCCGCCGCCCTGCTCGAGCAGCTTCAGCACCGCCTGCGCGACCTCCACGCCTCCGTCCCCGCCCTTCTCCCACACATGACATTGCACCACGTCGACGCCTTCAGCCCCGCACGCGGCCCGCACCACGTCGAACTCCGCCTCGCCGTCGCCCATGAACTGGTTCAGGGCGACGACGCAGGGCACGCCGAACTTCTTCACGTTGCGGACGTGACGGACGAGATTCTCTGCGCCGTGTTGCACGGCGGCGACGTTGGCCGCGCCGAGCGCCTCCTTTTTCACGCCGCCGTGCATCTTCAGCGCGCGGATCGTGGCCACGACGATCGCCGCTTCGGGCGCGAGTCCCGCCATGCGGCACTTGATGTTGAAGAACTTCTCCGCTCCGAGGTCGGCGCCGAATCCCGCTTCGGTGAGCACCACATCCGCGAGCCGCAGCCCCAGCTGGGTCGCCACCACGGAATTGCATCCGTGGGCGATGTTGCCGAACGGACCGCAATGCACCAGGGCCGGTCCCCCCTCCAGCGTTTGCACGAGGTTGGGTTTGAGGGCGTCCCGCAGCAGGAGGGTCATCGACCCCTGGGCCTTGAGATCGCTCGAGCGAATCGCCCCTTTCGCGTGGGTGAGACCGACGATGATCTCGCCCAGCCGCCGCTCCAGGTCGGCGACCCCGGTGGCGAGCGCCAGGATGGCCATCACTTCCGAACCGGGAATGATCACCCAGCGCTCTTCGCGCGTCGGGCCGGCGTTGACGCCGCCCACGCCGACGACCGCATGGCGGAGGGCGCGATCGTTCATGTCGATGGTCCGCGGCCAGGTAATGCGGCGGGTATCGATGTGCAGCGTATTGCCGTGGTGCAGGTGGGCGTCCACCAGCGCCGACAGCAGGTTGTGGGCCGCCGCAATCGCGTGAAAATCGCCGGTGAAGTGGAGGTTGATGTCTTCCATCGGCACGACCTGCGCGTACCCGCCGCCCGCCGCGCCGCCCTTGACGCCGAACACCGGGCCGAGCGACGGCTCGCGGAGGCAGAGGATGGCGTCCCGACCCAGCTTGCGCAGCGCCTGCGTGACGCCCACCGTCACCGTGGATTTGCCCTCCCCGGCCGGCGTCGGGTTGATTCCGGTGACCAGGACGAGGCGCCCTTTCGGCGGGCGCCGCGCCATGGCGTCGAGCGAGATCTTCGCCTTGTATTTGCCGTACAGCTCGACTTCATCGTCGCGGAGCCCCAGCTCGGCCGCGATGTCGGCGACGGGCCGCAGCTGCGCCGCCTGGGCGATCTCGATGTCGGTCGGAAACTTCGCGCGAGTCGTCACGCCAGCGCTCCAGTCACAGGACGGTCGAGAGCCGCGCGCCGAACGCCGCGCGGGCGTTGGCGGCGAGCTGGGGCCACAGCGCCTCGGGCTCCGTCTGCCGCGCCAGGGCCAGCGCCAGCGCGACTTCACGGACGAAGGCGGGCTCATTGCGCCGGCCGCGGTGGGGCACGGGCGCGAGGAAGGGGGCGTCGGTTTCCACCAGCAGCCGATCGGCGGGGATCGCGCGCAGCGGGACCTCCGGCCGCCAGTTCTTGAACGTGATCATGCCGCTGAACGAGAAGTAGGCGCCGACGTCCATGCCCGCCGTGAACAGCGCGGCGGCGCTGGCGAAGGAGTGAAGCACGAGCGCCGGGACGCGGGGCGCCCAGGTGCGGACCAGGGCGGCCACGTCGGCGTCGGCGTCGCGCGCGTGGACCACGACGGGTTTGCCGAGCTCTGCGCCCAGCGCAAGGTGCGCCTCGAACGCCCGGCGCTGGTCGTCGTGCGGAGAGTGGTCGTAGTGGTAGTCGAGTCCCGTCTCACCCACCGCCACCACCTCCGGCTCAGCGAGCAAGGCCCGCACGCGACGCTCCGCTGCCGCGTTCCACGCGCGCGCCTCGTGCGGATGAACGCCCGCGGTGGCGGACAACCCCGGGGCCTGCCTGGCGAGGGCCACCGCGCGCTCGCTACCCGCGACGGACTCCCCGATGACCACCACGTGGGTGACGGCCGCCCGCCGCGCTCGCGCCAGCACCGCGGGGCGATCCGCGTCGAACGCCCCGTCTCCCAGATGGCAGTGGGCGTCGACCAGCATATCAGACAGCCGCCTTGGGGCGGCCTCCCGTCGCCGGGGCGGGTACCGCACCCGACGTCGTGCCTGGCGCGAAGTCCGGGCCCGCGTAGGCTCGGGCTCCCCGCACGTCCTGCCCCGGCCAGCGACGCTCGATCCACAGCAGCACCGGCGCCGCCACGTAGATCGAGGAGAAGGTTCCCACGAGGATGCCAAACGCCATCACCAGAGAGAACGGGCGGATCACCTCGCCGGCAATGAAGGCCAGGGCGAGGGCGGTCATCATCGTCGTGCCGCCCGTCAGGATCGTACGTGGCAACGTTTCGTTGACCGACAGGTTCAGGATCTCGTACAGGTTCTGACGGCGGAACTTCCGGAGGTTTTCGCGCACCCGATCGAAAATGACGATGGTATCGTTCAGGGAATACCCGACGATCGTCAACACGGCGGCGACCACTACCAGGCTCACCTCGAGGTCCAGATAGCGGATGAACGCGATGGTCGCCGCAATGTCATGGGCGGTGGCGAACACCGCCGCGACCCCAAAGCGCCACTCGAACCGGGCCGCGAGGTAGATGAGCGTCACGACGAACGAGAAGAGGATGGCCATGATCGCCTTCTCCTGCAGCTCGCCGCCCACCTTGGGCGTCACCCCCTCGGTCCTGACGATCCGGTAGGCATCCGCCCCCACCGCCGCGTCGAGCGCGCGGCCCACGGCCTCCACGACCGACTGGGTGCTCGCATCGCCTGTTTGGCCGATCCGCGCCCGGATCGCGTAGACCGTGTCGGCGCCAAAAGTCTGGATCTCCGACCCGACGATGCCGGCGCCCTCGAGCGCTGCGCGGAGTTGGGCCGTGGAGACGGACCGGGCGGCCTCGACCTGCAGGAAGGTACCCCCGGTGAACTCGATGCTGTAATTCAGCCCGCGAACCAGGAGGAGGACCAGACCCGGCAGGATGAGCAGGGCGCTCAGGCCGTACGCCCAGCGGCGCAGGCCGATGAAATCGTACTGGGCGTGAGCGAAGAGTCGCAGCATCAGACGCTCAGGGTGACCATCGCCGGCCGTCGCTGCAACCAGACGAGGAAGAACGTACGAGTGACGAACACCGCCGAGAGCATGGAGGCAAAAATCCCGGTCAGAAGGGTGATGGCAAAGCCCTGCACGGGGCCCGTGCCGACCAAGTACAGAATGAGGGCGGTGAGCGCCGTGGTGGTATTGGAATCGATGATCGCGCTCATCGCATGCTTGAAGCCCTCCTCCACCGCGAGCCGCACCGTCTTGCCAAGCTGCAACTCCTCGCGGATCCGCTCGAAGATCAGCACGTTCGCGTCGACCGCCATGCCAATCGAGAGGGCGAACCCGGCCAGTCCGGGCAGGGTCAGGGTGAACCCGAACATGGAGAGCCCACCGAGCGTGAACAGGACGTACATGGCGAGTGCCGCCACCGCGAGCGCACCCGAGAGCCGGTAATACGCGATCATCACGAGGATCACGAGCGCCACGGCGAATACGCCGGCGCGGACGCCGGCCCGGACAGAATCGGCGCCGAGCGACGGTCCGATGGCGCGCTCCTCCACAATCTGTAACGGCGCCGGGAGGGCGCCCGCGCGCAGCACGAGCGCCAGATCCTGCGCCTCGGTCAACGGCTTGTTCTGGAGGTCGATCTGCCCGGTGCCGCAGATCTGGTCGTTGATAATCGGCGGCTGCCCCTGGACCCGGCCGTCGAGAATGATCGCCATGTAGTCCTTGACGTGCCGGCCGGTCGCCTCGCAGAACTTGCGCGATCCGCGCCGTGTCAGATCGAACGTGACCACTGAATGGTTGTTCACCTGGTCGCGCCGCGCGGCGGCTTTGGTGAGCTCGTCGCCGGTGATGATGGGACGATCCTCGAGCGCATAGAGCGCGCGGTAGGGCCGCGCCCCGCGCGATTCGGTCTCGGTGCCCCAGCGCAATTCGATGCCGCGCGGCAGCCCGGCGGCGACCTCGGGCCGAGCCAGCAGGCTCTCGGCGTGCGACACCTGCTCCTCGGGCACCAGGTATTCGCCCGGCAGCTGCCCCTGGAACAGCACCGCCGACAACGCCCCCGGCGCGTTCGCGCCGGCCGTGGTGTCCGCGGTCCCCTGCTTGGTCGTGTCCTGGGAGAACAGCTGCGAGACGGCGCTCACCGCCCCGGGCTGCCCGCCTCTCACGCCGGCCCGGCGCAGCTCGGCGTCGATCCCCGGCAAGGCGTCGCGAAACAGGTTCTTCATGTCCGTGATACGGAATTCGAGGAACGCCGTCTTCTGCACGATCTGCTTGGCCCGGCCTGGATCCTTCTCCCCGGCGAGCTCCACCACCAGGCGGCACTCCCCCACCACCTGCACCACGGGTTCCGTCGTCCCGAACTCGTCGACCCGGGTCCGCACTACCCGCTCGGCCCGCCGGATGGCGTCGCTGCAGTCGGCCACGGGTCCCTTGGACTCGTCGACCTCGAGCGCCAAATGAATGCCGCCCTGCAGATCGAGTCCGAGACTGATGGGCACGCGGCGCACCGCGGTATCCTTCATCCGACCGGCTTGCGCGTCGAACACCCGCTGCGTGACGCGCCGGGGGAGGAGCTGCAGGACGGACAGCACCAGCAGCGACACGATGACGATCATCCGATAGCGAAGCGACTTCATCGCACACCCACCAGGTTGAGGCTCTCGCGCGCCGCGGCGCGATCGTTCGCCAGCTGCTCCAGCAGTGCGTCGCGCGACGGAAACGCCCGCACGTCGCGCAGGCGCTGGACCCACTCCACCCACACCACGGCGTCGTACAACTCACCGTCGAAATCGAACAGGTGGACTTCCAGACCCCGCTCCATGACACCGAACGTGGGTCGGGGGCCTTGATTCATCATCCCGCCGTACCGCCCCCGTCCCTCTTCCCCCTTCCCCCTTCCCTCAATCGTCACCCACACCGCATACACCCCATCCGGCGGCAGCAGCTTGCGGGCATCCGGCACCGGCAGGTTGATCGTCGGCACGCCGATCGTCCGGCCGCGCCCGGCGCCGCGCGTGACGGTCGCGAGCACGCCGTAGCCGCGGCCCAGCCAGCGCGCCGCCAGCCGGAGATCCCCGTGCGCCAGGGCGACGCGGATCAAGGTCGACGATATCGCCCGCCCGTCGTCCTGCACCGCCTCGACCACATCGACGGCGAATCCATCGGCCGCGCCGATCCGCCGCACCGTTTCCACGTCGCCCGATCGGCCGCGCCCGAAGCCGTGATCGTGCCCCAGCACCAGCTCGCGCAGGCCGACCTGCGCCTGCAACACATCGCGCACGAATTCTTCCGGCGTGAGCCGCGCCAGCTCCGGCGTGAACGGCAACGTGACGACCCGGGTCACCCCGGACGCCGCCAGCAGCCGTGCCCGCTCCGCCGGAAGGGTCAGGAGCCGCGGCGCAGCGCCCGGGTTGACGACCTCGAGCGGGTGCGGATCGAACGTCACGACCACACTGTCGGTCCTCAAGCCGCGCGCCCGCCGCACGATCTCCCCCAGCACGGCCTGATGGCCGCGATGCACTCCGTCGAACGTGCCGACGGTGACTACCGCGCCTTTCCCTCCGACCGCCATCAGTCGGCTACCACGACGCGCGGCTTGAGCAGGTCACCCTCCCGCTCTCCCACCGCGACGAGCTCCCCGTCCGCGGCGAACAGCGCGACCTGCGCCTCATCCCCCGCGGCCGGGAGCGGCCGCCCGTGCACCACGGCATCCCGCTCGGGTCCGGCGAGGGCGCGGGCCGGGAGGTCCGCCACCAGCAGCCCGGCCGGTCGTAGGTCACCGGTCGTGACTCGCTCCGGCGGAAGCGCCTGATCGAGATGAAACGGTCCCACGGCCGTGCGCGTCAACTCGGCCAGGTGCGCTCCGCAGCCCAACACCGCTCCCAGGTCGCGCGCCAGGCTGCGCATGTATGTGCCGCCTCCCACGGTCGCGCGGAACCGCACGTCGGGCGGTGCGTAGCCTTCGAGCGTGAGCCGCTCGACCCGGACCGGGCGCGGGGCGATGCGGACCGCTTCGCCGCGGCGCGCCCGCCGGTAGGCCCGCTCCCCATCCAGGTGGACCGCCGAGTGCGCCGGCGGCCGCTGCGCGATCATCCCGCGAAACCCTTCGAGCGCCGCCGCGATCGCCTCCCGTGGGAGCCCTCGCCACGCCTCGGAGACCTGCACCGGGTCCCCGGTGCCATCGTCCGTCGCGGTGATGGTGCCGAGCCGGATGGTGCCCTCGTAGGACTTGCGCCACGCGGAGGCGAACGCCGTCAGGCGCGTGGCCCGGCCGACGACGAGGACCAGCAACCCCTCGGCAAACGGGTCCAGGGTCCCCAGGTGCCCGACGCGAGGGGTGTCCAGCGCCCGGCGGACGATGGCGACCACATCGTGCGAGGTCGGGCCGGCGGGCTTGGCCACCAGCAGGACACCCCCCCCCCGCCTCAGCCGTCCTCCTCCTGCAGATCCTTCAGCACGCGATCGATGCGTTGCGCGTGCTCAAGGCCGCGATCGAGCAGAAAGTGGATCTCCGGGCTGCTGCGCAGCCGCAGCTCGCGCGCCAGTCGGCCACGGAGAAACCGGGCGGCGCTCGCCAACCCTTCGAGACTGCGGGCCTTCTCCTCCTCGTTGCCCATGACGCTCACCTGCACCGTCGCATGGCTCAGGTCGGCGGACACGGTGACCCCGGTGACCGTCACGAAGCCGATCCGGGGATCGCGCACGTTGGTCGCGAGAAACTCGGCGACCGTCTCCCGGATCAGCTCCCCGACGCGTTCCGGCCGATGACTGCGGGTCCGCATTTCAGAGGTAGCTCGTGCTTGTGTCCACCACCCGCGCCCCCGCGACTCCTTCCACCAACCGGTCCGCTTCACGCAGCACCCGCTCGGCATGCTGGCGCTCGGTGCTCACTACCGCCGCCGTCAGCTCGGCTCGCTGCCAGAGATCGTGATGGTCCGTCTCGGCCGCGGACACGTTGAACTTCTGGTGGAGGCGGTCCTTGAGGCTCTTCACGATGTGCCGCTTCTCCTTCAGCGAGTGACACGCCTCGAGGTGCAGCTCCCAGATGATCACGCCGACAATCACGCTCCCCTCGCTCAGCCGCCCCGGGCGCCCCCGGCGCTGGGCGCGCCGGCATCCAGCGACCGGGCCACCTCTTCGATGCGGTACGCCTCGATGAGGTCACCCACCTTGACGTCGTTGAAGTTCTCGATGCCGATGCCGCACTCGAATCCTTCCCGGACCTCGCGCGCATCGTCCTTGAAGCGCTTCAGGGACGAGAGCGAGCCGTCGTAGACTTCGACGCCGTTGCGGACGACGCGGACCTTCGCCGTCCGTGGGATGATGCCGCTCCGCACGAAACTGCCCGCGATCGTGCCCACCTTGGCGATCTTGAACAGCTGACGCACTTCGGCCTCGCCCAACACGACTTCCTTCTTCTCGGGCGCCAGCAGGCCTTCCATGGCGGCCTTCACCTCGTCCACCGCCTCGTAGATGATGCGGTAGGTCCGGATCTCCACCCGTTCCCGCTCCGCGGACGCCCGGGCGTTCGAATCGGGCCGGACGTGGAATCCGATCACGATCGCCCCGGACGTCTTGGCGAGCAGAATGTCGGACTCGGTGATCGCCCCGACGCCGCGATGCACCACCTCCACCTTCACTTCCGGCGTGGACAGCTGTCCCAAAGCGTCGGCGAGGGCTTCGGCGGGGCCACCCTGGTCGGCCTTGATGATCACGCGCAGGGTCGCGGCACCGCCCGCCGCCCGCTCCGCCATGAAGTCTTCGAGCGTCTTGACGCGGCTGGTGCGGCGATGCTGGGCCTCCCGCTCGAGGCGCTGACGCTTTTGCGCGATCTCCCGCGCCTGCGCCGCGTCCTTCATCGCCGCAAACGCGTCGCCCGCCTCCGGCACGCCTTCGAAGCCGAGGATTTGGACGGGAATCGACGGCCCGGCCTCGGGCACGCTCTGGCCGCGCTCGTCGAACACCGCCCGCACCCGCCCCGAGAACTGCCCGCAGATGAAATCCACCCCGGTCGTGAGGGTACCGTTCTGCACCAGGATCGTGGCGACCGGCCCCTTGCCCGGATCGAGCGTCGCCTCGAGCACCGTCCCCTGCGCCAGCCGCGCCGGATTCGCCTTCAGGTCGAGCAGCTCGGCCTGGAGCAGGATCTGGTCGAGCAGCGCCTCGACGTTGGTACCCTTTTTGGCCGAAATCGGCGTCGCGAGCGTGGTGCCGCCGAACTCCTCCAGCACGACACCGTGCGCCAGCAAGTCCTGCTTCACCTTCTGCACGTTGGCCGCGGGCAGGTCGATCTTGTTGATGGCGACGACGAGCGGGACCCCCGCATTCTTGGCGTGCGAAATCGCTTCGACCGTCTGCGGCATGATGGCGTCGTCGGCCGCGACGACGAGCACCACCAGATCCGTCACCTGGGCGCCGCGCGCCCGCATCGCCGTGAACGCCTCGTGCCCCGGGGTGTCCAGGAACGTGATCGAGCGTCCATCCTTGAGCGTGACGTGGTAGGCGCCGATGTGCTGCGTGATGCCCCCCGCCTCGCCCGCGACCACGTTGGTCTTGCGGACGTGATCGAGCAGCGACGTCTTCCCATGGTCGACGTGCCCCATGACGGTAACCACCGGGGGCCGCGCCGTGAGCTGCGCGCTCTCATCGGCCGGTTGCTCGGGCACGGCAATCGCGTACTCCTCCTCGCGCACCGCCTGGAAGCCGAACGCCGAGGCGATCAGCTCGATGAGATCGAAATCGAGCCGCTGATTGATCGTCACCATCTGCCCTAGCTCCTTGAAGGCGAAGGTGACGATCTGGGTGGGCGGCACTTTCAGCACATTGGCGAGCTCGCTGACGGTGATGAACTCCGTCACGCGTACCAGCGTTTTCTCCCGCTCCTTCTCCGCGGCCCGGCGCTCTTCCTGCAGGTCGCGGAAGGTCGGACCTTCGTCGCGCGGGCGCGCCCCTTTCTTCACGACCGGTCCCTTGATCGACGCGAGCGTGCGCGAGATGTTCTGCGCCACCGCTTCCTGATCGACCAGGGATTTGCGGCCCTTCTTCCGTTTCTTCCCGGCCTTGTCGCGGCGCCGCTCTTCGAGGGCGCCGGCTCCCGGCGCGGCGGAGGCCACGGGCCGGGGCGGAACCGTGCCGCTGGGCACCCCGGTCGCCACCGGCTTGGGCCGCACCGGCGTGGGAATCACCGGCCGGGCGCCGTGCGGCGGGGGGAGAGCCACGGGTGGCGGCGCCGCGGGTGGAAGAGGCGCCAGTGCCGCCGGGGCGACCGCCTCCGCGGATGTTTCCACGGGCAGATCGCGAAACAGCGCGGCGGCCCGCTCCTCGAGCGAGATGGACGGCTTCTCTTCTTCCAGCACGCGGCTCGCTTCCAGCGCCGCCCGGGCGCGCAGCTCTTCCTTCTCCGCCGCGCGGGCCGCTTCCAGCTGTGCTTCGGCTTCGGCGGCCGCGACCTCGGCGGCGGTGCGCCGGCGCCGTTTGGGCCGCGCCTCGTCCTCCACGGGCGCCGGCGCGACGACTTTCGCCGCCCGGCGCCGCTTCGGCGCCGCCGCGGCGGGCTCCTTCTGCCGGCGCTTCTCCCGCTCCCAGCGGGCGCGCATCATCGACACGTGCTCGTCCTTGAGCGGCGTGAGATGACTGCGCACGAAGATGTCCATCTCCTTGAGCATGCTCATCACCTGCTCGCTGGAGATGCCGAACTCCGCTGCCAGATCATGAATCCGTGTTGCCACGCAACTCCTCCCCAAGCCGCACCAGGCCACGCGCCAATGCGCGATCCTCCACTCCCACCGCCTGCACCGGCGGGCGCCCCAGCCGCTGCCCCAGGCGCGCCGCCACGGGCCCGACCACCACCGGAACACCGCGCGCCACCGCCAGCCGTTCGACTTTTTCCCGCGTCCGCTCGCTCGCATCCGCTGCCAGCACCACCGCCGCCACCGTGCCGCGCTGCAACCGGGCCCGGACGCCCGCCACGCCGATCACGACCTTCCGCCCGCGAGCCCCCAACCCGAGCAGACCGGCCAGGGCGTCGGTCACGACGGCGGCGGCGCCTCCGCCGGCGCGCCGGTTTCTTCCCCGCCCTCTTCGGTCAGCTCATTGAGGAACGCCATGAGCCGGTCGGCGATCTCGGGGGTCATCCCCTCCAGCTTGTCCACGTCTTCGCGTTCCAGATCGATCACGTCCTGCAGCGTCTTCTTCCCGTTCTTCTCCAGCACCGCCATGAGCTCGGGCGGGAACCCTTGAAGCTCGGCGAGCGGCACCTTGGCCGCCTGCTCCTCTTCGGGCGGCAGCGGCGCGAACAGCGGACCTTCCCCGCCGCGCTCCAGCCACTCGCGGCTCGAGTAGAGATCGATCTTCCAGCCGGTCAGCTCCGAGGCGAGCCGCACGTTCTGCCCGTTGCGCCCGATCGCCAGCGACAGCTGATCCTCGTCCACGATCGCCTGAATGGTGCGGCTCTCGGGATCGGAGAACACGCGCGCCACGCGGGCCGGCGCCAGCGCCAGCTTGGCGAACCGCTCGGGATCCGGCGACCAGGGTACGATGTCGATCCGCTCGCCGTTGAGCTCGTTCACCACGGCCTGCACGCGGGAGCCTTTGAGGCCGACGCAGGCGCCGACCGGATCGATGGCGTCGTCGCGGGAAATGACGGCGATCTTGGTGCGGCTGCCGGCTTCCCGGGCGGTCGCCCGGATCTCGACGATCTGCTGCTGAATCTCGGGCACTTCGATGCGGAACAGGGCCTTCACGAACAGCGGATCGGCGCGGGAGAGAATCAGCCGGGGGCCTTTAGGCGTCTCCTCGATGCGCTTCAGGACGGCGCGAATCGTATCCCCCTGGTGAAAGTGCTCGCGGTGATTCTGGTCGCGGTAGGGAATGATCGCTTCGGCTTCGCGGAACCGGTTCAACATCACGACGATCTTGCCGCGCTCGATCTGCTGAACCTCGCCGGGCAGGAGCTCGCCCACCTTCCCGGCAAACTCCTCGCGAATTCTGGAGCGCTCGCCCTCGCGCACGCGCTGAATGATCCGCTGCTTGGCCGCTTGCACCGCGGTCCGGCCGAATTCTCCGAACGGCACCTCTTCCTCGAGCACGTCCCCCACCTGGAAGTCCGGATCTTCGTACCGCGCTTCCTCGAGGGTGACCTGCGTCCCGGGATCCTCGATCGCCTCGACGACCGTTTTCAGGACGACGATGCGGATCGTGCCCTTGAGCTCGTCGATCGAGATCTCCGCTCGGACATTGGGGCCGTACCGCTTCACGAGGGCGGCGTGCAGGCCGTCCTTCAGGAGATCGATCATTTCTCCGCGATCGAGCTGCTTCGAGCTGGTCAGCTCGCGGATCGCGGAGACGACGTCGGTGGTATTCGCCATCAGGAGATTCCCATCATCGGTTTTCGGTCATCCGGTATCGGTTTCACCAGTCCACGGCCAGACGCGCATCACGAATCAGATCGAGCGCCACGGGCAGCGGCGCCTGGCCCTCCGGGTGCAGCACGACGGTCCACTCGTCGGGGACGGCGAGGATGCGGGCGCGCACGTGGCCCAGTCCCGTGACCTTCGCCGTGACGTCGCGCCCCACGAAGCGTACCCAGTGGCGGTGCCACCGGAGCGGCCGGTCCATTCCCGGACTCGACACCTCGAGCTGATAGCGAGGGCCCAGGGGCCCTGCCCTATCCAGCCAGGCTTCGAGGGCGCGGCTCGCACGGGCGCAATCGTCCACCGTCACGCGCCGTTCCGGATCCGCCTCGGGCCATTCAATGCGCACTTGAAGGAGCGGCCGGTTCGGCGTGCCGCCCAATCGAAGGTCGGCCAGGTCGAGCCCCAATGCCTCGAGGCGGACTCGAACGGCCTCCACCAGGCTGTCGGTGAGCATAAAAAAAAGCGCGGGCCGAACTTCGCCCGCTTCGCCCGGGAATGTACCTGGGGGCGAAGCGCTGTCAAGCCAACGGGATTCCGAGGTAGGCGACCTGGCGACCGTCCGCGCCGCCCGACTTCCGGTGCGAGAAGAAGCGGTCGTTATGATGCGCGGTGCAGTAGGCGGAGATCGTGATATCGGTCAAGCCCAGGCCGGCGGCACGGCCGGCGAGGATCGAGCGCAGGTCGACGTTCGCCGGACCACCCGTTGGACGACCGGTCAGACGCTCCATGACTTCAGAACCTACTTGATAGCAGTTGCCACAAATTCCTACGCCACAATGCATTACGATATCGCGAAAACGCACCTTGGCGGTTCGAGTAATCTCTCCCAGCGCCTGCTCCAGGACGTTGTCCGCCACGCCGCGCCACCCGGCATGCACCAGGGCGACGAGTCCGCTCTGCGGGGCGGCGAGGTAGACGGGGATGCAGTCGGCGGCCGTGACGGTGAGCAATACGCCCCGCTCGCGCGTCGCATGGGCGTCCACCCCATCGATCTGGAGCCACCCCGGAGGCATGGCCCCATGCCACCGCAGCTCGGTGCCGTGGACCTGATGACCCAGCACGATCGAGGGGAACCGGGGTTCGAACGCGCGCCGCAACGCGCGCCAGCGGGTGCCGACCGCTGCGGTCGGCTCCCCATTCCAGAGCCCGAGGGAGAAGCCGTTCCGGCGGGTCGTGATCCCGGCGGTCAGGCCGAACCGCGCCGCCCAGTCGGCCAGCTCGAGCCGTGGAACGGCATCGTCACCCACCGGCACTTCCACAACGATGTGGGCGAGAGGGCGACCCTGCTCCGTCACCACGAGACCTCGAGCCTAGCCCGCATCCTCGCGCCGCTCGATCTGCGCGCCCAACCCGCGCAGGCGCTCATCGATCCGCTCGTAACCCCGCTCGATCTGGCCCACGTTATGGATGACCGAGTCTCCTTCGGCCGCGAGCGCGGCGAGCAGGACCGCCATGCCGGCGCGGATATCGGGGCTCTCGACCTCCCCTCCCCGGAGCGGTGAGGGGCCGGCGATTACGGCGCGGTGGGGATCGCACAGCACGATTCGCGCCCCCATGCCGATCAGCTTGTCTACGAAAAACAGCCGTGATTCGAACAGTTTCTCGAACACCAGCAGCTCGCCCTCGCACTGGGTGGCCACCACGATCGCGATCGACATCAGGTCGGCCGGAAACGCCGGCCACGGCCCGTCTTCGAGCTTCGGGATATGCCCGCCCAGATCGGGCCGGATGCGGCGTTCCTGATCGCGCTCGACGATCAGCGTCTCGCCGTCGAGCCGCGGCCTCACCCCCAGCCGGTCGAACGCGAACAGCGTCGCGCGCAAATCAGACGCCCGCACGCCCTCGATCTTCACGGAGCCATTGGTGACGGCGGCCAATCCCAGGAACGACCCGATCTCGATGTGATCCGGGCCGATCCGGAACGCGCTCGCCGGAGCGCCCAGCCGCGCGCCCACGATTGTGAGCATGTTGGTCCCGATGCCGTCGATCTGCGCGCCGAGACCGACCAGAAACCGGGCCAGGTCCTGCACGTGCGGCTCACTGGCCGCGTTGCGCAGGATGGTTCTTCCTTTCGCCGCGACGGCCGCCATCAGGGCATTCTCGGTGCCCGTGACGCTCGGCTCGTCCAGGAACACGTCCGCCCCGGCGAGGGCTTTGGTCTCGAGTTGATAGCGGTGGCCGACGGTCACGGTGGCGCCGAGCGCTTCCAGGGCCAGAAAGTGCGTGTCCACGCGTCGGCGACCGATCACGTCGCCGCCGGGTGGGGGCAAGGCGACCCGGCCGAAGCGGGCGAGCATCGGCCCGGCGAACAGGATCGACGCCCGGATGCGCGCGCACAGCCCAGGATCGAGCTCGCGCGGCTCCGCGGAACGCGCGTCCACGGTCACGCTGTTCGCTCCGACCCATTCTACGCTCGCCCCGAGATGCGTGAGCAGGTCGAGCATGGTCAGGACATCGCGAATTCTCGGGACGTTGTCGATGCGACACGGACCGTCGGCGAGCAGCGTCGCGGCGAGGATCGGCAGCACCGCGTTCTTGTTGCCGGCGGGGCGGATCGTGCCTTCGAGCGCGCGGCCGCCGGAGACACAGAACGTCGGGGCCATGGATGCCCAACCTACGGACGCGCTTGCGCGGGCGTCAAGCGCGGGCGAACGTTTTTCGCGCGTGTTTCCACTCCCCCCCATCGTCGCCGCCGCGCTGGTGGCCGTCGCCCTCCTTCTGGCGACGCGCCTGCGGCCGCCGGACCCGATCGCCCGCGCGCTGCGCTGGGGGGGGGGCACGACCGTCACCGCGCTCGGCTGGTACGTGCTTGGCGCCCTGCTCGGTCCGGGCCTGGGAGTGTTGAGCCGCGGCATGGTCGACGCCTTCGCGCCGGTCCTCGCGGTGGCGATCGGGTGGGCGGCGGCACGCGCCGGGGCTGAGCTGGCCCGTCCCGAGGAAGAGCGCGGCCCCTGGTCGCTCTCGGAGATCGTCGCGGCGATCGCCGCGTTCCTCGTCCCTATGGCCCTGCTCACCGCCGCGGCCCGCGTGCTGCTGATGCCGTCAATCGAGCACTGGACGGTGATCGGTCCCGCGATCGCGACGCTCGCGGGCGCGCTGGCGTTGGCCGGGGCCGGAACGCGCCGGCTGACGCCCGGCTCGTTCGTGCTGGTCCTCGCGGCGGTGATCGCCCTGTTCCTGCTGCCCGATCCGTCTCGCGCCGACCTGAAACGACTGGGGCTCGCTGCCGGCGTCGCGCTCGCCGGCGTGGCGCTCTGCACCGTCATCGCCGCCCGCCTCGCCCACCGCGCCTCGCTCCTCCCCGGCACGATCGCCGCCCTGTGCCTGGCGGCCGGGATCGGCGTCGTGAGTCGCCTGACCTCCCTGGTCGTCTGCGGGATGCTGGGATTCGCGCTCGCCCGCCGGTCGCTGCCGCACGCGCGCCTCGCGGCCGAGCTGCGGATTCACGAGCCGCTCGTCGCGGCCCTCCTGTGGACGTTCGCGGGGGCGTCCCTGGGCGGTCCGCCGCTGGCCGTCGCCGTCGCGACGGGACTCGTCGCACTCTGGCCCGTGGGCCGGCGCGTGATCGCGGGCGCGGCGCACACGGACGGCACACTCGGTCTCGCGATCGCTCTGGGCTTCGCGCTGAGCGCCGGTCCGGCGTTGGGGGAGTGGTCGTCCGCGGTGCCGACGGTGGCCGCCCTGGGGTTTCTAGTGGTGCGCGTGATCCCGGTCACCGGAGGGACCAGCGAGCGGTTGACACCCCCCGCCCGCCGCGTCGAGGTTTCAGCATGATCCCCACGTGGGCCGCGGTGATCGGCACGCTCAGCCTCGCCGTGATTGCCCTCGCCGCGGTTGTCTCCGCCCTCGCCATCCTCGCGGTCGCCCTCGGGACCAAGTCCCTCGTGACCGGACTCAAGGACTCCACGCTGCCGATCGTGCAGGACGTGCGGCAGCTGGTGTCGAGCATCCGGACCGAGGTCGACGGCATTGCCGACACTTCGCGAGACATCCGCCACCGGCTGGTGCGCGCCGCCGACGGCGCGGAGGCGCGCCTCGCGGATATCGCCGCGGCCGTTCGGACCGTCCAGGCGGGCGTCGCCCTCTGGAAGACGGTGCGGCCGGGAGGCACCACGCCGAAGCGCAGCACCAAGCGCAAGAGGAGAAAACGCTGAAGCGCGCGCTCGCCCTGGTGCTCGTCGCGCTGGCGGCCGTCGCCGTGCTGCCGGGCCTCGCCCACGCGTGGACGCCGGCGACGCACATCTACCTCGGCGAATCGGTGCTGGCGAACCTCTCGGCCCTGCCGACCGCGATCGCCGACCTGCTCCGGGCGTATCCGTATGATTTTCTGTACGGCAACATCGCGGCCGACACGTCGATCGCCAAGAAATACGCGCCCGTGGGCCGGCACTGCCACGCCTGGCACGTGGGACGGGAGATTTACGAGCTCGCTCACAACGACGGGCTGCGCGCCTTCGGCCTGGGGTACCTGTCCCATCTCGCGGCCGACACCGTCGCGCACAATTACTACGTGCCCCGCCAGCTGGTGCTGACCAGCAGCACGACCGCCCTGGGTCACAGCTACTGGGAGAGCCGGCTCGAGACGCATCTCGGCGATCGCTACGCGCGCACCGCCAAGACCGTCATCCAGCAGGATCACGGGCCCAGCGATGCCCATCTCGACGCCATCCTCTCGCCCACGCTGTTCAGCATTCGCACCAACCGGCGGCTGTTCCGCGGCATGGTGCACCTCACCGAAAGCCAGAGCTGGCAGTGGGCCTTTCAACTCATCGCGGAGAACAGTCGCTGGGATCTGCCCGACGACGACGTGGAGCGACACATGGCCATGGCGTACGAGTACGTGATGGCCGGTCTGGCCGAGTCCCATGCGCCGCCCCACCGGCTCGACCCGGCCGGTGACAAGGCGCTCGGGCTCGCGAAGCGGATGCGGCGCCGCGCCCTGCAGGATGGCGGGCGACAGGATCCGGAACGGATGCGGGCCACCGCCGAGGAGCACTTCGGGCTGCCGGCCTCCACCCTGGATTTCTGGCGCAGCGCCCGCGCCGCGAAACCGTGGCGCGAGGCCCGCCGGGCAGCATCGGCGTGAGGATTTGTCCCAAGTGCCGCACGCGATGCGAAGACACATGGCGATTCTGTCCCAAGGATGGGACCGATCTCACCGCGGCCCTGAAGGCCACCACCCCGATCGCTCTCTCCCGGAGCTGCCCGCGCTGCGGTAAGAAATACGATTCGCGGGTGAGATTCTGCCAGCAGGACGGCGCCGAACTGGTTCGACCGACCTCCGGCTAGGCGTCGAGCCGCTGCTTGAGCAGCTCGGGTACGAGCTTCGGATCGGCTTTCCCCTTGGACGCCTTCATCACCTGCCCCACGAAGAATGCGAGCAGCTTGGCTTCCCCGCCCCGGTAGCGCGCCACTTCGGCCGGCTGCGCCGCCAGCACCTGGTCCACCCAGCCGGCGAGCGCGCCCGCATCCGTCACCTGGACCAATCCGAGTGATGCGGCGACGGTCTTGGGGTCGCCGCCACGCTCCGCCACGGCCTCGAATACGCGTTTCCCGGCTTGCGTCGAGACCGCGCCCGCCTTCACCAGCGCGATCACCTGGGCGAGCGCCGCCGGGGAGACGCGCAACGCGCCGTCGTGCTTGTTCGCGTCCGCCAGGACTTCGCCCATGATCCAGTTGGCCGCGGGCTTCGGCTCGGCGCCGGCCGCCACGACGGCCTCGAAGTAGTCGGCAACCGCCGCAACCTGTGTCAGGACGCCGGCATCCTGCGCCGGGAGGCCGTAGCGCGCGGTCAGGCGCTCGCGCTTGGCGGCCGGGAGCTCGGGAAGGGCATGCCGCTCCTCCTCGAGCCACTGCCCGGGAACCACGAGCGGGGGCAGGTCCGGCTCGGGGAAATAGCGATAGTCCTTGCTTTCCTCTTTTGTCCGTTGCGGCCGCACCGCGCCGGCCCGGACATCGAACAACAGCGTCTCCTGCACCACGGTGCCGCCCGCCTCCAGGACGCCGACCTGACGCTCACGCTCCAGGGTGAGCGCTTTTTCGACGAACGCGAAGGAGTTGATGTTCTTCACTTCGGTCTTGGTCCCGAGTGCGGTCGCGCCGGCGCGGCGCACGGACACGTTGGCATCGACCCGCAGGCTGCCCTTTTCCATGTCGCAATCGGAGACGCCCGCGTATTGCAGGATCTCCTTCAGGGCCAGCAGGTAGGCGCGGGCTTCCTGGGGCGAGCGGAAATCCGGGCCGGTGACGATCTCGGCGAGCGGCACGCCGGAGCGATTGAGATCGACCGCCGTCGCGCGCGGAACCCGATCGTGCAGCGACTTCCCGGCGTCCTCTTCCACGTGGAGCCGGACGATGGTCGCGCGAACCACCCCGCGCTCAGGGCTCGGGAATGCGACGCCGCCGCCGGTGGCCAGCGGCTCCTCGAACTGTGAGATCTGGTAGCCTTTCGGGAGGTCTGGATAAAAATAGTTCTTGCGCGCAAAGATGCTGCGGGTGTGGACGCGACACTCGAGCGCGAACGCGGCGCGGACCGCGAGCCGGATGGCCTGGGCATTCACGACCGGCAGCGCGCCCGGCAGGCCGAGGCACACGGGGCAGACATTGGTATTGGGCGGCGCCCCGAACGCGCTCGAACAGCCGCAGAACATCTTGGAGCGTGTCCGCAGCTGCACGTGCGTCTCGAGTCCGATGACGGTCTCCCACCCTGCTCCGGCCGTCACACTTCCTCCGTGGCGGACACGACGCGTTCGAGCGCCAGGGCCGCCCGCAGCATGCGTTCTTCCTCGAACCCCGGCGCCATCAGCTGCCCGCCGATCGGGAGCCCCTGCACGCGACCGATCGGCATGGTCAGCGCCGTCAACCCGGCCAGATTGGCCGTGACGGTGAAAATGTCCGCGAGGTACATGGCGACCGGGTCCGCCATCCGCTCCCCGGCCCGGAAAGCCGGCGTGGGCGTAGCCGGCGTGAAGATCACATCGACTCCCTGCTCGAACACGCGGCGAAAGTCCTGCGCGATGAGCCCGCGCATGCGTTGCGCGCGGCCGTAGTAGGCTTCGTAGTAGCCGGCGGAGAGCACGTAGGTCCCGACGAGAATGCGCCGCCGAACCTCCGGTCCGAACCCTTGCCCCCGGGTCGTCCGGTACAGCTGCCGCACGTCGGCGGCGGCGCCGAAGCGCGGGCCGTAGCGCACGCCATCGTAGCGGGCCAGGTTCGACGAAGCCTCGGCCGGCGCGATGATGTAGTACGTCGGGATGGCGTGCCGGGTGTGCGGCAGGGAGATCTCCCGCAGCGTGGCCCCGAGCTGGCGCAGCCGCTCCTTGACCCGCTCACAGGCGCGCCGGATCCCCGCGTCCAGATCCGTGGGAAAGTACTCGCCCGGAATCCCCACGACGGTTCCGGCGAGATCACGGGGCGGCTCAGGCATGCGCAGCGGGTCGAGGTCCATACACGTGGAGTCGAGCGGATCGCGGCCGCTGATGACCGAAAGCACCTGTCCGGCTCGCGTGACGGTATCCCCGAACACGCCGATCTGGTCCAGCGAGCTGCCGAAGGCGACCAGCCCGTAGCGGGACACGCGACCGTAGGACGGCTTGATCCCCACGGTGCCGCAGAACGCCGCCGGCTGGCGCACCGAGCCCCCCGTTTCCGAGCCGAGGCCCGCGGGCACGGCCCCCGCCGCCACGAGCGCCGCCGATCCCCCCGACGAGCCCCCCGGCACGCGCGCCGGATCGAGCGGGTGGTGCGTCCGACCGTATGCCGAATGCTCGGTGGAGGACCCCATGGCGAACTCGTCGCAATTCGTCTTGCCGGCGATCACGGCGCCCGCCGCCTTGAGGCGCGCGATCGCCGTGGCGTCGTAGGGGGAGCGGTAGCCCTCGAGGATCCGCGAGCCGCACGACGTCGTGTACTCGAGCGTGCAGATGTTGTCCTTGACGACCACCGGCAGGCCGGCGAGCGGCGCTCGCGCGGGGGGGGGGAGCTGAGCGAGTTGCGTGGCGAGCGACGCGCGCACGTCCACGACCGGCGTCAGGAGGGCGTGCAGCGACTCCGCCTGGGCGAGCCGGTCGGCGATCGCGTCGTGGCTCACTCGTGCGGCTCGAACGCGCCCAGGCGCGGCACCAGAATGAATCCGTCCCCGAACGCCGGGGCCATCTGGGACGGTCCGAACGCGATCGGGGCGGGCCGCACCAGGTCGGCGCGCAACGGCGCACTGGCCGGCCCCGGCACGAACGGCTCCGCACGCTCGCTGGCCGCCACGGTGGCGATCTGCGCCACGTAGTCGAGGATACGAGACATCTGCTGCACCAGGACGGGGAGGGCGGCCTCGTCGACGTGCAGCTCCGCCAGCCGCGCAATTCTCAGGACTTCATCCTGCTCTACGCTCATGGGCTGTCTCCCTCCCAGTCTCGCTCCAGCGCCGCAAACGCGACGAGCAGCATTTTCGTCCCGACGTCCGAATCATCGAATTCCACCGTTACTTTGAGCGTCCGCCCCAAGCCCGACACGTCCCGCACCACCCCGCCGCCGAACTTTCGATGACGCACCCGCTCTCCCCGCACATACCGCGGGACGTCCTGGGAGTCGTCGTCCTCGAATACCGGCTCCGGCTCTTCGACGCGACGCCAGCGCGGCCGGCCCTCCCCCCCCCCGGCTCCCGCCCCGCTCGCCCGTCCGCCGAACCAAGCCGCCCGACCCCAGCCGGGGCTGGTACTCCGGTCTTCCACGACCGCCGGGGGCAGGGCTTCCAGGAAGCGCGACGGCTCGGCCAGCTCGAGCCGGCCGTTCCGGTACCGCGTGCGCGCCCAGGAGAGATAGAGCCGCTCGCGCGCGCGAGTGAGACCCACGTAACAGAGCCGCCGCTCTTCCTCGAGCCCGCCGGGCTCTCCCGCGGTCCGCGCCAGCGGAAACAGCCCATCCTCGAGTCCGGCCATCGCGACCACGGGCCATTCGAGGCCCTTCGCCATGTGCACGGTGAGCAGCGTGATCCCGGTCGCCTTGGTGCCCCCGAATTCGTCGGTGGGCGTGACCAGCGCCGATTGCGCGAGGTAGCGCTCGATCATCGTGCCCTCCTCCGCCACCTCGGCCCACGACGCCGCCCCCGCGATGAGTTCCCGGACGTTGTCGAGGCGCTCCACCCCTTCGACGCCCTCCTCGTGCAGCCACGCCTCGTACTCGGTCGTGGCCACGATCAGTTCCAGCGCCGTCGCCGGATCACCCGCGCCCGCCGCCGCGCGCAGCCGATCGATCAGACTGGCGAAGGTCCGAAAGGCGTCGCGCAGACCGGGCCGAATGCCTTCGATGCCGTTCCCCCGCCGCGCGGCCTCGAGCAGCGGCACCTTCCAGCGGTGCGCGGCTTCCTGCAGCACGGCGACGGAGACGTCGCCGATGCCGCGGCGCGGCACATTGACGACGCGGACGAACGCCTGGTCGTCGGCCGGATTCGCCAACAGGCGCAGGTAGGCGAGCAGGTCCTTCACCTCGCGCCGCTCGTAGAAACTCACGGCCCCGACCAGCCGGTACGGAACGCCGCGCATGCGCAGCGCTTCTTCGATCGGGCGGGACTGCGAATTGGTGCGATACAGCACCGCCATCGATTCGTAGGACAGGTCGTGTTGAACGGCCAGGCCGGACAGCTCGGTCGCGAGCCATTCCGCCTCGTCGCGCTCGTCGGCGGCGGCCAGGCGGACGACTTTCGCCCCGCCCGGCACCGCCGTAAACAGCGTCTTGCCCAGCCGGTCGTGGTTCTCGGCGATCACCCCGTTGGCGGCGTCCAGGATATGCTGGGTCGAGCGGTAGTTCTGCTCCAGCTTGACGACCGTCGAGGTGGGAAAGTCGCCCTGGAAGGCGAGCATGTGCCGCACGTCCGCGCCGCGCCACCCGTAGATCGCCTGGTCGTCGTCGCCGACCACGCAGAGATTGCCGTGCCGCTGCGCCAGCTCGCGCACCAACCGGTACTGCGCGGCGTTGGTGTCCTGGAACTCGTCCACCAGCACGTGATCGAAGCGCCGTTGCCACCAGGCGAGCCGGTCGGGATGCTCCCGGAACAGGCGCAGCGGAAACAGCAGGAGATCGTCGAAGTCCAGCGCGTTGGCGCGCTGCAGGGCGTCTCCCAGTTCGATGTAGCAGTCGGCCGCGACCCGGGCCAGCGGCGAGTCCGCCAGGTGCGTGAACTCGTCGGGTTCGATCATCCGGTTCTTCGCGCCCGAGATGAGATTGTGCAGGGCGCGCGGCGGGTACGCCTTGGGCGACATCTCGCGGCGCTCCAGCATCTGCTTCAGGAGCGCCTGCGAATCCTCCTCGTCGTAGATCGTGAAGTTGGGCGCGAAGCCGAGCAACGGCACCTCCCGTCGCAGCAGCCGGGCCGAGAGGGAGTGGAACGTGCCGATCCACAGGCCGCGCGGATCGGCGCCCAGGAGCGCGGCGACGCGTTCCCGCATCTCCCCGGCCGCCTTGTTGGTAAAGGTCACGGCGAAGATGCGGTCGGCGCGCACGCCGCGCGCCTGGATGAGGTACGCGATGCGCGCCGTCAGGACGCGGGTCTTGCCCGATCCGGCGCCGGCCAGGACGAGCAGCGGACCGGCGTCCTGCTCGACCGCCCGGCGCTGCGCGGGGTTCAGCTCGAGTGTCATGGACTGGATCCCGGCTCCAGGGGAAACTCGAGGACGAACCGGCTCCCCGGGTGGCCCGGCTGATAGTGCAGCCGGCCGCGATGCTGCTGCACCACGATGCGCCGCGCCAGCGGCAAGCCGAGGCCCCAGCCGCCGGGCTTGCTCGATTCCCCGGGCTCGAACACGCGGCTGCGTCGTCCCGCCGGAATCCCGGGGCCGTCATCGGTGACGTCGACTCGCGCGATCGCCCCAGTGGCCTCGACCCGCACCTCGACCCGACCGCCGCGCCCGGACAGGGCGTCGACGGCGTTCTTGACGATCGCCTCGAGCGCCCATTCGATCAGCACGGGATCCCCGAGAATCGTCGGTCCGGCTCCGGCCGCGGCCAGGTGCAGCGTCACGGCGTTGGACCTGGTGGGCAGCCGCGGCTGGAAATAGGCCACCACCCGCTCCGCGGCCGCCCCGAGCCCCACCGGCTCGCGCCGCGGCGGCCGCCCGATGCGCTCGAACCGTCGCGCCACGCGTTCCAGGCGCTCCACGTCCGCCTGCAAGTGCTCCACGATCTCCGTACCGGGAGTATCCGGGCGCTCGCGCAAGCGCGCCACCCATCCGGTGAGACTCATCAGTGGAGTTCCCAGCTGATGGGCGGACTCGCGCGCCATGCCGACCCAGAGCCGGTCGCGCACCGCTCCCAGGCGCTCACGGTAAGCCCAGACGGCGAGTCCCACGAGGCTGATCAGCACGAACGCTTCCAGCACGGCGAGCGTCGTCAGGCGACGCGTGATCGGCAGCGTGCCGTAGTGCACCGTGCCGATGCCCGGCTCGATGATCGGGGGATTGACGGCGTCGAGCTCGGCGATCCACGCCCGCAGCCGCTCCGGATCGCGCGCGGCAGCGGGCGGCGCATTCTCCATCGCGGTCACCCGCCCGGCACTGTCGGTCACCACTATGGGAATCCGGAACGCCCGGACCTGGGCGGCCACGTCGAACAACGCCTCGGTGGCGGCGTCGGGGCTTGGGTCGTTGAGGCCTCCGAAGACGCGCCCGAACAGGCGGCTCGTTTCCCGCGCGTCTTCGCGCAGGTGACGGGCGACGACCCAGGCCGATCCGACCGACAGCGCGGCGAAGAGCGAGGCCGCGGCGATCACGACCGCCGGCCCCGAACGGCGCAGCGTGTCCCTAGGCACCTGCGGGACGGGGGGGAGGGCGGAGCCGGTCGGTCCCCATATAGGGCACCAGCGCGGCGGGTAGCGTCACGCTGCCGTCCGTCTCCTGCCGCGTCTCGAGCAGCGCGGCGATGGTGCGCGGCAGCGCGACGCCCGAGGCGTTCAGCGTGTGCACGAACTCCGGCTTGTCACCCCGGGCCCGACGGCAGCGAATGTTGGCGCGACGCGCCTGGAAATCCGTGAAGTTCGAGGCGCTCGACACCTCGAGCCAGGCCCCGACGCCGGGCGCCCAGGCCTCCAGATCGTAGGTCTTCGCGGCCGCGAACCCCGTATCGCCGGCCGCGAGCAACACGACGCGATACGGGAGCTCGAGACGCTGCAGCACCGCCTCCGCGTGAGCCGTGAGGCGTTCCAGCTCGGCGGCGGAGTCCGTCGGGGCCACGAAACGGACCAGCTCGACCTTGTCGAACTGATGCACGCGCAGCAGGCCGCGCGTGTCCTTCCCGGCCGCTCCCGCCTCACGACGAAAACAGGGTGTGTACGCCGTATGCGCGATCGGCAGCCGGCCGCCGTCGAGGATCTCGTCGCGATAGAAGTTGGTGATCGGCACCTCGGCCGTCGGCACGAGAAACAGGTCGTCCGCCGACGTGCGGTAGACGTCCTCCTCGAACTTCGGCAGCTGGCCGGTGCCCTGCAGCACCTCTCGCCGCACGAGGATCGGCGGCTCGAGCTCGATGTACGCATGCGCCTGCACGTGCAGATCGAGCATGAACTGGATCAGCGCACGGGCCAGTTTGGCGCCGGCCCCCACGAACACCGGGAAGCCCGATCCGGCGAGCTTGGCCCCGCGCGGCAAATCCACCAGACCGAGACGCTCGGCGATCTCCCAGTGCGGTTTCAGCGCCTGGTCCTTCCCCTCCGGCCGGCGTGGCGTCCCCCAGCTGCGAATCACGCGATTCGCCGCCGCATCCCCATCCGGAACGTCGGGCAGCGGCGGGTTGGGCACGTACAGCGCCTTCGCTTCGAGCTCGGCTTCCAGGGTGCGCAGTGCCGTTTCCGACTCGGCGATCCGGCTCCCCAGCTCGCGACGCTGCGCCGCGATCTCGGGCGGCAGCGTCCCGTGCTGCTTCACGAGCTGGGCGTCCGCCTGGGCGGCTTCGTTGCGTTGGGCCTTGAGCTGGTCCAGGGCAGCCGTGTGCCTGCGCCGCCGCTCGTCCAACACCCGGATCTCGCCCAGCAAGGCGTCCACGGTGGCGTCCCTGCGTCGCGCCAGCGCGGCCCGCATCTCGTCGGGAGCGCTGCGCAACAACCGCAAATCGATCATGGGACTACTGGCGGGGCGTGCCGGGCTCGAGGCCGCGATAGCCGCAGTTCTGATCCACCAGAACCTGGAGGTCGAGGCGCCGAGCGACGGTGTCGATCGCCAGGACTTCGACTTTGCCGTAGTAGAACACCACCGCCCCGAACACGCAGGTCGTGGGCTGCGAATGGAGCACGGCGAC
>Ga0187893_10003243_pt1 | contig 33479 bp, 31 predicted proteins | sample MA1701074metaG_FD_139574 | JGI IMG/M metagenome (GOLD analysis project Ga0187893, IMG submission 139574) | White microbial mat communities from a basaltic lava cave in the Kipuka Kanohina Cave System on the Island of Hawaii, USA - MA170107-4 metaG ...
ACGTTGCAGATACCGGGCTACGGTTCGCTCGGAGATATCGAAGCCCAGTTTCTGGAGTTCTCCATGGATCTTGGGTGCTCCCCAGCTCGCATTCTCTTCGGCCAGGCGGCGGATGAGTGCCCGAATTTCGGCGGTAGTTTTCGGTCGGCCAGCAGGTGCTCGTGACTGCCACTTCCAGAAGAGCCGAAATCCCGCCCGGTGCCAGCCGACGACCGTCTCCGGTTTGACCGCTACTAACACTTCGGCCCACCGGGACCAGACACAGCGCAGGATAATCCAGAAAAGTCGGTCGAACCGATTCAACCGTGGACGCGGCCGTTTCCGCTTGAGACGATCTGCTGCCGCAAGGCGAGGATCTCTAGGGCGGTTTCACTCCGACTGCGAAAGAAAACTCGGACAGAAGTCAAAAAAGCGAGGATGATTTCGAACATGAATCCCAGTTTGTAGCACGCGTCACATCATCCTCAAAGATCAACTACCCAGAATCACAAGTTGCTGACTGAAGGATGTAACCGAGTTTTGGGTACCCACAGGCGTGGAAGGATCAGTGGTGCGCTTCTCGGGCCGCCTCATTTAGCCGTGAGTGATGTAGTTGGTCAGCTGCTGGATATAAAATTCCTTGTCCTCGATAATGCCCCGCACCACGTCTCCGATGGAGATCACGCCCATGACTCTCTCTTCGACCACCACGGGCAAATGTCGGACGCGCTTCTCGGTCATGAGGGCCATCGTCTCGTCGATCGTGAACCCGGGACCAACGCAGATGACGGGACGGGACATGATCTCGCGAACCAGGGTCTCCTGGGACGCCTTCCCCTTGAGAATCACCTTGCGAGCGTAGTCCCGTTCAGAGACGATGCCGACAAGCCGCTCGCCTTCCATCACCAGCAGCGCCCCGACACTCTTCTGCGCCATTTGATCGATGGCCTCGTAGACCGTCGCCTCGGGAGGCAACGACCAGATGTCCCGGCCCTTGTGTTTCAAGAGGTCGGCTATCCGTGTCATGGAAACCTGCCTTCGTTCAGGACATCAGGACATGAATTTTTTTGAGATAGTATCATTCTGACCGAGTCAATCATAGAAAAAAGATTGGGAAAACGGGAAAGAAGTGATGCCTCAGGAGCTGTGAGGCTGCCCCTGCAAAAAATCTGTTGACCATTCTCGAACAACCGGACGAACAACCGGATGCCTTGCGTCTTAGCTGCTTTTCGTGCAACATGTACGAAAAGTACAAAAGGTGGTGACGAATCGTGTGTGCTCCCGCGCCATGAACTGGCGATGTCTTTGACTGCATCACGACTCGGGACCATGCCATCCCCCACCTTGGGGATCGTCTCTTCGGCAGTTACCCCTGCTAATGACCCTTCTTGCCGCAACCTTTTACTATATGGCGGCCGCCAGCGTCGCAAGCGCACTTCTGGCCGTGACGAGGAAAAATCCTGTCCACAGCATGCTCTGGGTGTTGGCACTCTTCCTACACGTGGCAGGCATCTTCCTCCTACTGAGCGCGGAGTTCCTAGCAGCGGTACAGGTCATCGTCTACGCGGGCGCCATCTTGGTCTTCTACCTTTTTGTTGTGATGCTGCTCGACCTGCCAGACGAGGAGGCTAGGCCGCGTTTCGGGAATCATTGGCCGCTCGCGGCTGCCGTTGGGCTTTGCTTCCCGGCTGTGGCCTGGCTCGCCCGCGTCGAGACACTCGCCCCCTTTGGAGCTGGCCTCGCACCCGCTGCAACCCAGAAGGGAGCGGAAGGCGTGGCTCAGGGCAGCCTTTCGGCGATAGGCGGGGCACTTTTTGGTCCCTTCACGTTGCCCTTCGAGATGGCGTCTTTGCTGCTCCTGGCTGCAATCGTCGGCGCGGTCGTCCTCGCCAGGAGGAGGGCGGCAAGGTCATGATTGTGCCTGTTGGTGCGGTGCTGGCCTTGAGTGCTGTCCTCTTTGGGATTGGAGTATTCGGCTTCCTGGCCCGACGCAACATCATCCTGATGCTCATCTCGGTTGAGGTCATGCTCAATGCAGTGAACCTCAGTCTGGCGGGCTTCAGCCGGCATCTCGGAGAACTGCGCGGTCAGATCCTGGCCCTCTTCGTGATTGCTGTGGCAGCCGCGGAAGTAGGTGTTGGTCTGGGGCTCGTGATTGCCTTAAACCGGAACAGGCCTGGGGTCAGCGTAGCGGACCTGACCAAACTCAAATGGTGACATTTTCGGTGATACCGGTGCTCGCTGTGCTCGTCGCCGCCCTGGGAGCGGTTCTTATCGCGTGCACGGGCCAGCGTCGCGCCAATCTGAGGGAATTCTGGTCCGTGGCGGCCGGCGTCGCGATGTTCGCTCTTATAGCCTCCATGATCCCGGAGGTTTTGGCCGGCCGTAAGCCCGAGTGCATCCTCTTCCGGATCCTCCCAGGCATCGAGCTAGCTTTCCGGGTCGATGCCTTCGGTCTCCTCTTCGCCGCCGGGGCATCGTTCCTGTGGATCCTGACCTCGTTCTACTCAGTCGGCTATCTGCGTTGTCTCGCAGAGCACGCGCAGACGCGATATTTTTCCTGTTTCGCTCTGGCGCTTTCCGCCACCATTGGCGTCGCCTTCTCCGCGAATCTGTTCACCCTCTTTTTGTTTTATGAAGCCTTAACTCTGGCCACATACCCGCTCGTAGGACATAAGGAGACGCCCGAGGCCAGGGCAGGCGCCCGGAAATACGTCATCTATCTTCTGGGTACTGCCAAGGTGTTTCTGATCGCTGGCATTATCCTGATCTATAACGTGGCTGGAACCCTTGAGTTTCGCAGTGGCGGGATACTATCGGCTGCACAGATCAGGGAGCAGCCGCTGCTTCTGTTGATGATTTTCGCCCTCTTCTTGTTTGGATTCGCCAAGAATGCGCTCATGCCGCTGCACAGTTGGCTGCCCGCTGCCATGGTCGCCCCCACTCCAGTGAGCGCCTTGCTGCATGCGGTGGCAGTAGTCAAGACCGGAGTTTTCTCCACAGTCCGGGTTTTTCTCTTCGTCTTCGGTCTTGAAGCTATGCGCGAAATTGGTGCGGACCAATTAGCCTTGCTTGCCGCTTCGGTGACGATTCTCGTCGGATCGCTCCTGGCGCTCGGCCAGGACAACCTCAAAGCGAGGCTTGCCTTCTCCACGGTGAGCCAGTTGTCATACATCATCCTGGGAGCGGCACTCTTGAACCCCAGCGGTGTGCTGGGCGGCATCGCTCATATCACGAACCACGCTGTATCGAAGATCACACTCTTCTTCTGCGCCGGCTCAATCTACGTTTCCACGCACAAGACGGAAATCAGCCAATTGTCCGGACTGGGCAGACGCATGCCATGGACCATGGCCGCGTTCGCTTTTTCCTCACTGAGCGTGGTGGGCATTCCCCTAACGAGCGGGTTCGTATCCAAGTGGTACCTCGCGCTCGGCACCGTGGACCGCAACAGCCTTACCTTATTGGGAGTGCTTCTGGTTAGTTCGCTCCTTAGCGCGGCCTACCTCGGCCAGATTCTGTACAAGGCTTACTTCGAATTTGAAACGGAATCTCCGGCTCACAAGGAAGTTCGTGAAGTGCCCTGGATCGTTGCTCCCCTGGTGATTAGCGCTGCTGCCAGCGTACTCTTGGGCCTGTACCCTAGCCTTGTCTTGAGCCTCGCCAGAGGGATAATGCCGTGAACTTTCTGGAAAAGCAGCTAGAAGATCCCGCCCGCTTCGCCCGGATCAAGCGCTGGTTCTGTGTCGCCTTGGCTGTTGCGGCTTTGGCTGAAATCGTTCTACCGCGTATCTTCCACGGCGATGCATCCCATTTCTCGTTCGAGGATTTTCCTGCCTGGGGCTCGCTCTATGGGTTCCTTTCCTGCGTGGCAATCATAGTCATCTCCAAATTCATCGGAAAGCTCGGGCTCATGCGCCGCGAGGACTATTATGACCGTTGAGTGGGCGCACCCGGGGCTTTTGCTCATCGCAGGCGCGTGGCTTTTGCCGTTCCTCAAAGGCCGAGTCAAGCACCTCGCGATGCTCATCCTGCCTGCCGCGGCGCTCGTCGACTGCTTTTTGATGAAGCCTGGAACGTATGGGGCAATGAGCTTCCTGGGGCAAGACCTCGTGTTCGGCCGTGTGGACCGCTTGAGCCTGGTCTTTTCCTATGTGTTTTCGATCATGGCCTTCATCGGCATGGCGTACGCGCTCCACGTCGAAGATGATGCCCAACACGTAGCAGCTTTAACTTATGCAGGAGGCGCGTTGGGTGTCACGTTTGCCGGCGACTTTCTCTCGCTTTATGTCTTCTGGGAGGTCATGGCAATCTCGTCCGTGTTCCTAGTATTGCTACGCCGCGAATCCTCTGCCGTAGCGGCCGGTTTCCGTTACTTTTTGGTTCACTTATTTGGCGGACTTCTTCTCCTTGCCGGGATCGTGCTCCATTCGTCGCAGACCGGTTCGCTTGCTTTCGGCGATATGGGAGCATATTCAGGCAGCGTGGCCTGGGCCTTGATTCTGACCGCCTTTATCCTCAACGCCGCTGTCCCGCCGCTGGGAGCATGGCTTCCAGATGCCTATCCTGAGGCCACTGTGACAGGTGCGGTTTTCATGACGGCGTTCACAACCAAATCAGCAGTGTACGTCTTGATCCGCGCTTACGCTGGGACGGAACTGCTGGTGTGGTTGGGTGCAGGCATGGCGGTCTACGGAGTGGTCTACGCTGTGTTGGAAAACGACGCGCGGCGGCTACTGGCCTATCATATTGTCAGTCAGGTTGGTTACATGGTGTGCGGAGTCGGAATCGGGACTGCGCTGGCCACAAACGGTGCCACAGCACACGCCTTCGCGCACATCCTCTATAAGGCGCTCCTCTTCATGGGAGCCGGCGCCGTCCTGCAGACCACCGGGCTGCGAAAACTGAGTGAGATGGGTGGGCTTTACAAAACCATGCCCGTCACGCTGGGCCTTTACATGATCGGCGCCTTCGCGATCTCGGCGGTGCCCCTCTTCAGCGGCTTCGTCAGCAAGTCCATGGTGATCGCTGCGGCCGGCGAGGTCCATCGGGAGGTGATCTTTCTCATGCTCACCTTGGCCTCCGCCGGAACTTTCCTGCACACGGGCCTCAAGCTTCCTTATTACATGTTCTTCGGTAAGGACTCAGGACGAAGCGGCAAGGAGCCCCCCAGAAACATGCTCGTGGCCATGGGACTGGCTGCGGCAGCTTGCATTTTGATCGGGGTCTTCCCCGGACTCCTGTACGAGCGACTTCCAAGCCACGTGGAGTTTGTCCCATACACGGTGCAGCACGTTACGAGCACACTGGGGATGTTAGGTTTCACTGCGTTGGGTTTCTTTCTGTTGCTCAAACATCTCGACCCCGAGCCCACGATCAGCCTGGACACCGACTGGTTCTACCGTCGAGGTTCGGCTGCCCTCGTGAAACTGGTGCAGGGGCCTCTAGCACGTCTGGAGTCCGGCTTCGTTGGAGAGATCTATGAGTTTGTGATGCGGCGGCCTATCTTGGGTGTGGCGAATCTTTTTCGCGAACTCGACAGCTTCGTAGTTGATTCCGCAATTGTGGGCCTGGGACGTTCGACCCAGAGCTTCAGCCAGGTCCTGAAGACCGTAGTGAGCGGCAACACTCAGCATTACGCCCTGTTGATGGCAGTCGGGATTATGGCACTCCTGGCTCTGGTAGTTTTCCTCCGATGACACCTTATCCGGTTCTGACAACTACCACGTTTCTGCCTCTGGTGGGTGCGGCCTTAATCCTCCTCTTTGCCAGCGAGCGACTCGCGCGTTGGATTGCACTGGCCACGACGCTGGCTACTCTGGCGGCCTCTCTCCCCCTCTACTTGCACTTCGACAAGGCCTCCAGCGCTTTGCAATTTGTCGAGTCTGCACACTGGATCCCGTCGTGGAACATAGCCTATGGGATGGGTATCGACGGTATTAGCCTCCCGTTCATTTTTCTCGCCACGCTCTTGAGCGTCCTGTGCATCGGCGCCTCGTGGGCGGCAGTCCAAGTAAGAGTGCGAGAGTTCTACACCGCGTTACTGGTTGCAGAGACGGCAATGATCGGGCTTTTTGCAGCGTCGAATCTTTTTCTCTTCTTTGTTTTTTGGGAGCTCATGCTCGTTCCCGTTTTTCTCCTCATCGGTGTCTGGGGAGGTCCAGGCCGTGTCTATGCGGCGGTCAAGTTTCTCATCTTTACACTTTCCGGGAGCGTCTTGATGCTTGTAGGCATCATCGCCATATATCTCACATGTGGCACGTTGGACTTCAAGGCCCTTGCCCTTGCAAGAGCGAACCTTCAGCCCGCCCAGCAAGGCTGGCTCTTCGCAGCCTTCCTAGCCGCTTTCGCGGTCAAGGTGCCCATGTTCCCGGTGCATACCTGGCTCCCGAACGCCCACACCGAAGCCCCTACTGCGGGAAGCGTGATTCTGGCCGGGATCCTTCTGAAGATGGGCGCCTATGGCTTTTTGCGGGTTTCACTTCCCGTACTTCCCCACGGCGTGCAACTCTTCGTCAAGCCGATGTTGATCATCTCTGCGGTGGCCATTGTCTGGGGCGCGTATGTGACTCTGGTGCAGACCGACGTCAAGCGCCTCATCGCGTTTTCGAGCGTCAGCCACATGGGCTTCGTGACGCTGGGTATCTTCACACTCAACCGGAGCGGGGTCGAGGGCGCCATCCTTCAGATGATTAATCATGGGATCATTTCCGCGGCGCTCTTCTTGTGCGTCGGCATGATCTACGAGCGCACACACACGCGCGAGATCAAAGACTACGGCGGAGTTGCCAAAACCGCGCCGGTCTTTTCTACCTTGCTGGCGCTTTTTTGTCTGGCAGCCGCCGGAACCCCAGGCTTGAATTCATTCGTGGGGGAGTTCCTCATCATCGGTGGTGCCTTCAGGACCCAGGTTTGGCTCGGAACTATGGCCGTCTGGGGTGTTGCTCTGGGAACGGCCTATCTGATCTGGCTTTACTACCGAGTGGTCATGGGCGAGATGAACCCAGGGCTCGCAGGGCTCAAACTTGAGCTCAACGCCCGTGAGATAGCAACCTTGGCCCCACTGGCCGTGTTAGCCGTGTGTCTTGGCCTCAACCCGGATTTCGTTCTCTCCTATCTTCGTGCTCCCGTGGCCCAGCTCCTCGCTGGCGGAGTAACACCGTGAATAGAACGATGATGTCTGACCTCGCCTTACTTATCCCGGAGATGATCCTGGTCGGCATGGCCCTGGGGCTCCTTCTCATAGCGCGCCGGATTCAAAAGATGCCGGTGGCCTTAGCAGGGACCGTCCTTGCCGCGATTGCCGCTGCTTTGGCCTCGGGGTGGGTGTTGTCGTGGGGCAGCCAGACCGGGTTTGGAGGCATGATCATCGTCGACGGCTACTCCCAATTCTTCAAGGTTCTCATCACCGCCACCCTGGCTCTGGTCTCGCTTCTTTCCGTGAGAAGTTTCGATGGAGAGAAAATTCCACGCGCCGAATACCACGCCTTGCTCCTGTTGGCTGCGACGGGAATGCTGCTTACCGTTTCAGCCCATGATCTTTTGCCCCTCTACTTAGGCCTGGAAACCATGACGCTGTGTGCCTACATCCTGGTTGGGATCAGGGTCGAAAGGCCAACGTCAAACGAGGCGGCGATCAAATACTTCCTTCTCGGTTCCTTCGCCTCAGCGTTACTCGTCTACGGTATAAGCCTGACGTACGGCGTAACGGGCACTACAGACTTTGCAGGGATCAGCGCTTCTCTCTCTCAGCACGGTCCGGGCAGTAATCTGCTCCTTCTCGCGGCGATCGGGCTCGTGTTAGGGGGACTTGCCTTCAAGATCGCAGCGGTGCCGTTCCATGCCTGGGCGCCGGACGCTTACCAAGGTGCGAGCGCTCCAGTTGCAGCTTTTTTGGCGGCCGGTTCCAAGGCAGTTGGTCTGGCTGCGCTGGGACGGGTCTGCTTATCCGCGTACGGCTCTGAAGCGCCAGTTTTGTCCGCGGTCCTGGCCTGGCTCGCCGGCCTCTCCATTGTCGTGGGGAGCATCATCGCGCTCTCCCAGAGCGACATGAAGCGGCTGCTGGCGTACTCGTCGATTGCGCATGCAGGGTACGCGCTCCTGGGCCTCATCTCCGGGACTCCGGAGGGGGCCTCGGCGACCATGACCTATGCCTTTTTCTATGTCTTCATGACGCTCGGAATATTTGGTGTGGTTATCGCTCTGGGCGAGCGAGGCGAGGAACTGGACGGCTATCGGGGCTTGGCTGCGCAGCGACCAGGGACAGCCGTACTCATGCTGATCTTCCTCATGTCTCTGACGGGCATCCCTCCAACAGCTGGGTTCGCGGCCAAATTCGTCGTAATCCTAAGCGTCGTGCGCGCGGGCCACATGGTCTTGGCGGTCTTGGCCGTGGCCTGCAGTGTCGTGTCGGCATTCCTCTACATGCGCGTAGCCGTCCTCATGTACATGAACGAGCCACAGGAGTCGGCGCCAGCGCGATTGCCAGTAGCGGTGTTCGCCGCACTCGCGGCGGCCGCCCTGGTCACTGTGATCGGCGGCATCTTCCCAGGCCGTCTCGCACCCTGGGTGGTGTCGCCGTGATACCGACAATTAATGATGTATACTGCGACCGGATAGTATGGCGAGGTTATCACGGTGACCGAATACATCGGTATTGCCGTCAGTTTTGTCCTGGCCGCAGGGATCGCCGCGGCGACGGTCGTGTTAGGTTCCACGCTGGGAAAGAAGCATCCCACGGCCGAAAAGCTGGCGCCGTTCGAATGCGGGAAGGATCCGCTCTCTCTGCCGAAGGGAAGGTTCGCGATCAAGTTTTATCTGGTCGGGATTCTGTTCATCCTGTTCGACGTCGAGTTGGTCTTCCTATACCCGTGGGCTGTGGTCTACCGTACGCTTGGGATCTCGGGCCTGATCGAGATCGGTCTGTTTCTGGGAATTCTAATGGTGGGCTTCGTTTACGCCTGGGACAACGGCGCGCTGAATTGGGAGTGACCTTATGAGCGAACCATCGTTTTTTACCAGCCGCCTCGACGAGGCTCTTGGCTGGGCTCGCAAGTACTCGATCTTCCAGTATCCCTTCGTGACTGCGTGCTGCGGGATGGAGTACATGGCAACGGCTTGCTCTCACTACGACGTGGACCGCTTCGGAGCGGGCTTACCCAGATTTTCTCCGCGTCAGGCCGATGTGCTCTTTGTCGTGGGCACGATCAGTCACAAGATCGCGCCTGTCCTGAAGCGCATCCATCAGCAGATGGCCGATCCCAAGTGGGTAGTCGCCTTCGGAGTCTGTACATGCACCGGGGGTTTCTATGACAACTACGCAACGGTCATGGGGATCGACACTATCCTGCCGGTGGATGTCTACATCCCGGGATGCCCGCCGCGGCCAGAGATGGTCCTTGACGGTCTGATGAAGCTCCAGGACAAAATCCAGCGCCAGCACACGACCGGCGAGCGGCCCACGCCTGAACCTCGTCCGGAAATCTTGAAACCATGAATGCCCCGTCTTTGGTCGAGTCCGTTACAAGCCACTTCGCGGAAGCAGCGTTGGCTTCTCACGCCTACCGGGGCGATGCCACGCTGCTTCTGCGTCGGGAGTTCCTGCTCGAGGTGGCTCGATTTCTCAAAGCGGAGCCGACACTGCGAATGAATTTCCTCATCGACATCACAGCCGTGGACTACTCCACTTTCGGGAAACGCCATGCGCCGGCTTTCTTCGCTTCTTCCGGCGTGACGGTGAGTCCGTCTCCTCAGATTCCAGATGAGGAGCCCTGGCCCGGCCCCCCGGGCCAGTCGCGGTTCACGGTCGTGTACCACTTCTACTCTATAGTCCACAAGCATCGGCTGCGGCTGGTGGTTCCCGTGGAAGAGTCTGCTCCCGAAGTGGATTCTCTGACGTCGTTGTGGCCGGGGGCCAACTGGCTCGAGCGTGAGGTCTGGGACATGTTCGGCATCAACTTTCGGGGGCATCCTGACTTGAAGCGCATACTCATGTACGAAGGGTTTGAGGGTCACCCCCTGCGCAAGGACTACCCCGTCAAAAAGCGTCAGCCTCTGGTTGGACCGATCAACTAGTGGCAGCGAGCAAGCTCACAAGGTAAGCCCAAAACAGGGAACCGCCAAGGACGCAAAGAGCGCCAAGATTCTGCCTGATGAAACCGTCCTTCGAAGAGCTCGGTCGGCCATCTGCATCCAGGCTCTCTGATCTGGGATTCTCAGATTCCAAACGACGCTCGAAATTCCGCTTCGCGTTCTTGGCGCTCTCGGCGGTTCAAACAAACAAATGCAGACTTGAGCGAATCTGCGACTTCGTTGGCGGCAAGTGAAACTAGCCATGCCTATCGAGACAAATCTGACATCCGATAGTGACCGCCCGGATCTCGAGACCAGAGAAATGCTTCTCAACGTCGGGCCCGCGCACCCGGCCATGCACGGGATCATCCGGATCGAGGCCAAACTGGATGGAGAGCGGATCGAAGAGGCTGAAGTAGAGATCGGCTACCTCCACCGCGGTTTTGAAAAGATGGCGGAAACGGTGGATTACAACGGTGTCATTCCTTACACCGACCGCCTTAACTACGTTTCGCCGCTCATCAACAACATGGGCTACTGCATGACCGTGGAGAAGCTCCTTGGGATTGCGGTTCCGGAGCGCTGCCACTACCTGCGAGTCGTCCTTTCGGAAATTTCCCGGATCACCGACCACCTCACTTGCGTGGGGGCGAGCGCCATGGAGTTGGGAGCATTCACCGTCTTTCTCTACATGATTAAGGCCCGGGAGTATCTCTGGGAACTCGTGGAGAAGGTCACCGGTGCTCGCATGACAGTCAGTTATTGCCGCGTGGGAGGAGTGAAGGCTGACCTGCCCCCTGATTTCGCCGAGGCCTGCCAAAAAGCTTTTAACGAGACCCGCAAGGTTCTGGCTGAGGCGGATGGCCTTCTGACGCGCAACCGCATTTTCGTGGACCGCATGAACGGAACGGGCGTGATTTCCTCAGAGGACGCTATGGCATATGGGATTACCGGTCCCTTTCTCCGTGCTACCGGGGCGGACTATGACGTGCGCAAAGATTGTCCATATGCCGTCTATGACCGGCTGCCGTTCGACGTGCCGGTCGGCACCCGTGGGGACAACATGGATCGTTATCTGGTGCGTATGGAGGAGATGGAGCAGTCCATGCGCATTGTGGAGAGGGCGCTCCGCGACCTGCCGCCCGGCCCGGTCCGTGTTTTCCCTGACACAGGGCACGCCATTCCGGCAGCGGAGATGGTAGATCTTGGAAAACTGGGGAACATCGCGGCCATCTCGGGCGATTCCGCTTTGACTTGTCCAACCCTCGAGGGTTCGAGTCGTGCCCAGCATCCGTCCATTGCCACAGAAGAAAAGCGAGTCTTCCTCCCTGCCAAGGAGGATACCTACGGCAACATCGAGGGGCTGATGCAGCAATTCAAGTTGGTCATGTTCGGGCACGGTGTGCGGCCACCCAAGGGCGAGGTCTACTTTCCAGTGGAAGGGGCCAACGGGGAGCTCGGGTTCTACGTGGTCAGCGACGGAACCGGGAACCCATTCCGGGTGCGCGTCCGTCCACCTTGCTTTGCGATCATGTCGGCCCTGCACAAGATCCTCGCTGGGGACATGATGGCCGACATGATCCCCACCTTCGGGTCGGTCAACATGATCGGGGGAGAACTCGACCGGTGAAACCTTCAGACCTCGACGGGGAAGCAGCCGAGATCCTGCGCCGCTACGAATACCCAAAGGCAGCCATGTTGCCTCTCCTGTGGCTTGTCCAGCAGAACCAGGGCTATATCTCTCCCGAGGCAGAGGCCTGGGTCGGCCGGCTCATTGGCGTTGCGATCTCTCACGTGCGCGAGGTCGTCTCCTTCTACAATATGTTCCACACCAAACCAGTGGGTCGTCGCGAGCTTCGGGTCTGCACGAGTTTACCATGTGCTTTGCGCGGTGCCGCTGATCTGCTGGGGCAAATCAAAGAGCATTTGAAAATCGGCCCGGGCCAAACCACGCCAGGGCAGGAAGTCACCCTTACGGAGGTCGAGTGCCTCTGTGCCTGCGAGATGGCGCCCATGGCCCAACTCGATGAACGTTTCCTTGGCCCACTCGAGGGTGAAGCCATAGAGAGAGTCATCCGGGACGCCCTCACCCAACCCGGCAAACAGGAATCGACCCCTGAACCAGAACCCTTCATCTGCACAGACGGGCCGGTGCTCTCCACGCGCTTCAAAAATCCAGACGGCACTTGGTTCCAAGACTACGTCGCTGATGGTGGATACCTCGCTGCAAGGAAAGCTCTCACCGGCATGACCCAAGCCCAAGTGATCGATGAGGTTAACAAAGCCAAGCTGCGCGGTCTGGGCGGGGCGGGGTTTCCCACCGGTAAGAAGTGGTCCTTCATTCCCAAGGAAACGACCAAACCAAAGTACTTGGTGGTCAACGCGGACGAGGGCGAGCCCGGGACCTTCAAGGACCGCTATATCTTGGAGCGGGACCCCCATGCCCTCCTCGAAGGCACGATTATCGCGGCCTATGCCATCGGCAGCCATAAGGCCTACGTCTACATTCGAGGCGAGTACTTCCGGTCAGCCAAGCGCTTACAACGCGCCATAGACGAAGCCTATGACCAAAGGTGGCTCGGCAAAAACATTCAAGGGACCGGCTTTGACCTGGACGTGGTCATTCACCGAGGGGCTGGCGCTTATATCTGCGGCGAAGAAACCGCGTTGCTTACTTCGCTTGAAGGTGGGAAGGGCTTTCCTAAACTCAAGCCCCCCTTTCCGGCCATTTCGGGTCTTTTCTCGTGTCCGACCATCGTCAACAATGTGGAAACCCTGGCGTGCGTCCCATTCATTCTGCGGAACGGAGCCGAACGGTTCGCCAGTATTGGTTCAGGCGCTCAAGGCGGCACGCGGCTCTTCTGCGTGAGCGGACATGTGGTCCGGCCAGGGCTCTATGAGGCCTCTGTAGGTGTGACCCTGCGGAGTCTTATCGAGCGTGCTGGGGGTGTGCGCGACGGCAACAAGCTGAAGGCTGTCATTCCCGGGGGCATCTCAGCCAAGATAATGAGAGCCAGTGAGATCGACGTCGCCATGGATTTTAACTCTCTCATGGCTGCTGGAAGCATGGCTGGGTCCGGGGGCGTGATCGTGATGGATGAAACCACCAGCATGATCGACGCTCTCGATTCCGCAGCACGATTCTTCGCCGACGAGTCCTGCGGTCAGTGCTCACCGTGTCGTGAGGGGACCGGCTGGATTCATCGCATCATGCATCGGATCCGCCAAGGACGGGGAAGTCTTCAGGACCTGGACGAACTGCTTGCCGTTGGGCGTGACATGGAAGGAAAAACGATCTGCGTCTTCGCGGATGCGGCTGCCTGGCCCGTCCAGTCCTATATCACTAAATTCCGGGACGAATTCGAGGTGTACATCCAGAACGGTCACAAGTCCAACGGTCGCAAGTCAAGAAGCAGGGAGGCTGCAGTATGCCCAAGCTGAGCATCGACGGCCGTGAGGTCAGCGTCCCTGAGGGAACCACGGTCATCCAAGCCGCTGAGAAGTTGGGGATCTTCGTTCCGCGCTACTGCTACCACCCTGGACTCTCTATCGCGGGCAACTGTCGCATTTGCCTCGTGGAAGTGGAGAAAACCCCGAAGCTCCAGATCGCCTGCAACACGCCCGTCGCTGAGGGGATGGTCGTGCATACCAAGAGCGACAAGGCGGAGGATGGCAGGCGGGCGGTACTAGAGTTCCTTCTGGCCAACCACCCGCTCGACTGCCCGGTCTGCGACCAGTCCGGAGAATGCGACTTGCAGAACTTCTACCTGAACTTCGGGCTCTATAATCCGAGGTTCAAGGAGCAAAAAGTCAAGAAGCAAAAGGCCGTGGCACTCGGCCCCCATGTGATGCTAGACCAGGAGCGGTGTATCCTCTGTTCGCGCTGCGTGCGCTTCACGGACGAGATCACCAAGACCGGGGAGTTTGGCATCTTCAATCGCGGGGATCACGCTGAGCTGGGAATCTACCCTGGCACCGAACTGAACAACCCCTATTCGGCTAACGTAGTGGATATCTGCCCGGTGGGTGCCCTCACCGAGCGGGACTTTCGCTTCAAGGTCAGGGTCTGGTACCTCTCCAGCGCCCCGACGGTCTGCAATGGCTGCAGCCAGGGATGCAATATAGATATGCACTATATACTCGACAGGCCCCATTTGAACGAGGGGGCTCGTCTCGTGCGAGTTAAGCCGCGCCACAACCCGTACGTCAACCAATGGTGGTTATGTGATGAGGGGCGCTATAGCTTTCGCTGGATCGATCAGGCAAGGCTGGAGAAGGTACGTGGGCCGTCAGCCGATGCTGCTAAGACTGTAGAGTTCACTTGGGAGCAGGCCCTCACTACGATTTCAATGGTTCTCGCAGGGTTGCGCCGGGAACAGAAGGGCGCACGAATTGGCGTAATCGCCTCGGCCCAGCTCACCAACGAGGAGCTTTTTCTGATCCAGGAGATTTTTCAGCGCGCTCTGGGCGCCCAAGTCAGCGCTTCTGTTCCGGAGAGGCCTGGATCTTGTGACGACTTCCTGATCAAGAGCGACAAGAACCCCAACACTCTTGGGGCAACACTGCTGGGTCTGGCCGGCCAGGGGACACCCGACGCAAGGCAGATCGTGGACGAGGCACTAGCTGGAAATCTTGACGCACTGTGGGTCGTCGAACACGACCTGGTGGATCTCTTTGGGGAAGAAAGCGTCCGGAAGATTCCGGAGAAAGTCGGCCTTTTTGTTTTCTCAGGCACGAACGAGAACCAGACCGTGCCACTGGCCCATTGGGTGCTGCCAAGCGCAGCCTATGTGGAGAAGGACGGTACCTTCGTGAATTGCCACGGCAGGGTACAGCGCATCGGCCGCGCTTTTCCGCCGCTCAAAGACTCCCGAGAGGACTGGCGCATCCTTCTGGAACTGGCCGGGAAGCTGGGCTTGGCGCTCGATTGGAAGGGACCGGAGGAGATCTTCAATGGGCTTGCCAAAACGTCGCCGCCCTTCGAGGGATTAAGCTACGAAGCGATCGGGAAGCAAGGAGTTGATGTGGCGACGCTAAAGCGCTCTCAAGATTGAGAAACGCCAAGAACGCAAAGAGCGCCAAGAGCAGAACTTCCAATGACTGCTGATGAAGTAGCCAAGGACATTGTTGACGCTGCACTCAAAGTGCATCGCGCCTTGGGACCTGGATTGCTGGAATCGGCCTATCAGGCTTGTTTGGCACATGGATCTCCAACGACGTCGCCACCAGGTCGAATGCGAAGTCGCTGTTCCACTCGAGTTTGAAGGGGTGCAAATTGAGGTTGGCTATCGCATCGACATGCGAGTCGACCATTTGGTCCTCGTGGAAAACAAGACAGTTGAAAAATTCTCCCCATTCACCTTGCTCAGTTGCTGACTTATTTGAAATTGAGTGGCTTGTCTTTGGGATTCATCATTAACTGGAATGTAATCTTATTGCGCGACGGCATCCAGCGAGTAGTCAGAAACCACAGGGAGGAATTTGGGGTGGAACAGGGATAGGGAGTCCAACACGTCGCATTTTTTCTTGGCGTACTTGGCGATCTTGGCGTTTCGTTCTTGCACAGCGGAGCCCTTGCTTAAGCTAGCGCACCTATCAGGTGGTCGCACCATGATGGAAGTCCTGATCATAAAACTCATATTGGCGTCCATTGTTTTTTTTGCCGCCTTGAACCTGGCGGGGTTTCATACCTGGGTGGAGCGGAAGCAGTCCGCCCTAATCCAGGATCGCATTGGGGCCAACCGTGCCGGTATCTTTGGCTATCGGATGTTTGGCATGTTCCACGGAATGGCCGACGTGGTGAAAATGTTCGGCAAGGAGGATATCGTTCCCGCCGGCGCGGACAAGACGCTCCACACATTGGCGCCTTTTTTTTCGGTCTTCTTCGCCCTGGCGGCCTTTGCCACGATTCCTTTTGGAGATCGCCTCATCCTGGGGGATCGGGTCATCGAACTTCAAGTCGCCAAGATCGACGTAGCCCTGCTCTACATCTTTGCCATGCTTTCCCTGGAAGCTTATGGCGTGATCCTCGCTGGCTTTGCCTCCCGCAATAATTACGCCATGCTGGGGGGATTAAGGGCTACGGCGCAGATGATCTCCTATGAGATCGCACTGGGCATTGCCATCCTCGGCGTGGTGATGGTCTACGGCACGATGGACCTGGGTGAGCTGGTCCGGGCTCAAGGCCGGATGGTTGGCGGCTGGCTTCCTTTGTGGGGCATCGTCACTCAACCTGTGGCCTTTGTCGTCTTCCTGACCGCGGCCCTGGCGGAAACCAAGAGGCTTCCCTTTGACCTGCCGGAGGGCGAGTCGGAAATTGTAGGATACTTTGTGGAGTACAGCGGAATGAAGTTTGGAATGTTCTACCTTACAGATTTCCTGGAGACCATCGTGGTGGCGAGCCTTTCAACCACGCTGTTTTTCGGTGGATGGCAGGTGCCTTACCTCATGCCCGACGGCTTCCACTTCCCTTGGGGAGGAGAGCTGCCCGTTCCCCATCTGGTATACGTCTTCCTGGGCGTAGCCAGCTTTTCGATCAAGGGTCTGATCTTTTGCTTTGTATTCATGCAACTGCGTTGGACCTTACCGCGGTTCCGTTATGACCAGCTCATGAGCCTCGGCTGGAAGGGGCTGTTCCCGATTTCAGTGGTCAACGTTGTCGTTACCGCTGTGGTGCTGGTCCTTTTCGGGGAGGCGCGCTGATGGCGGTAAAGGTTGTCCGCAGGCGCGAGCTGACTTTCTGGGAAAAGCTTTACGTCCCGCAGATCCTTTGCGGCCTCAACATCACCTTTAGACACTTCTTCCGCAACCTCTTCCTGCACACGGCCCACCGCCTGAACCGTTTCACCCACCTTCCAGCATCCGTCACCGTCCAATATCCCGAGGAGCTCAGGCCACTGATGTCCCGGTTCCGCAGCCGCCACCGGCTTACCCTTCGCGAGGATCACACCCCTCGCTGCGTGGGGTGCATGCTTTGCGAGACGGTTTGCCCAGCGAGGTGTATCACGATTGTGCCCGGTGAACACCCAGACCCCAACGTCGAGAAGTACCCGGTCCGCTTCGACATCGACCTGGGGGTCTGCGTCTATTGCGGGTACTGTGTCGAAGTATGCCCCGAGGATGCGATCCGGATGGATACAGGAATCCTCGACTTGTCGGCCTACTCCAGGGAAGCCATGCGGCTCGACATCCATGAGCTGTTGGACCCTCAACTGCGTAAGCCGATCAGCAGCTGCAGTCTGAAATTCCCCCACAAGTGCTCCCTAGATGGCGCTAAGATGATGGGTAGTTGGGATGGCATCGCCAAGCATTAGGGTGGCCGTGGAAACCGTCTCAATCAGACCCAACCGGGACAGAAAGCGCGCCTGCCGCCGAACTTGTTCAATGCCGGATGAAAGATCCTCACAGTTCCGGCTGAAAAACTCCCCACTCCAAATCAGGTTCTCAATGAGTTTTCTGTGGCCTCGGGTGGTGACGGACTCCCACGCGGGCGGACTCTACGAAAGAGGTACGGCAAGGGCATCGTTCCTATTAAGCTATTGATACAACATGAGATATCTGGCGGAGAGGGCGGGATTCGAACCCTGCTTGCTTTTTTGGAATCAATAAGTTGCTGATAACACGATTCACTCAATCCACCAGAATCAACAGAAATCGAATTTAGCGGTACACGCCGCGGTACACGTCGAGCCAGCACGCACAAGTTGACCTCCATCCAACCGCATAGAAGTTTCGACGCAAAAAACTCTGATTGGAGTAGAAGGATGGCATGGAGTTGAAACTCAAATGACTTAGTGGGGGAGGATTGACAGTCAGCTTCCCAAGCTGGACGTCGCGGGTTCGATCCCCGTCGCCCGCTCCATCTTTTAAACAACTTAAAGGAACTCTGATCTTCGCTGTACTCCAAAATACTCCATTAAGCATTCAGCAGCGCTGATTCCAGCGAGTCCACCGCCTCCTTTCGCCTCTTTAAGGCAGACTGCGTATAGATATTCTGGCTGACATCTAGTGTATGCCCCAACTGGTCAGCCACGATCTTCGGATCGACCTTGAGATCGTTCATGAGCGATGAATGGGTCCGCCTCATCACCTGAAAATTGACCCAACCCAACCCCGCGGCCTCCAGCTTCGGTCCGATTCTTCTCCGCCAACAGTTGTCTCTGGTGACCGGGGTCTTCAAATTCTCTGATGCAAACATCCAGGCTTTGGGATTGATGTCGATTGAGACTGCTCTCCAACTTTCGATCTCTGCCAACAACCCTTCTGAAAGAGCTACCTTCCGAACTGAATTCGTCGTCTTCGGGACATCCACCTTGCCTCGGTAAAGCCTTTGCCGAATCTCAGCGCAGTGTCCGGTGAGACGCTCCCAGGTTAAAGCAAGGATCTCACCCGGTCGCATTCCAGCCAGAAGGGCCAACTTTACGATGAGCCTCTCCCTCTGTTCAAGCACCGAAAGAACTCTTCTCACCTCCTCCAGATTCATCACCAGCCGGGTTGGTTTGGGAGCCTCTCGCGGAGTGAAGAGTTTCAACGCCGGGTTTCGTTGAGCACATTCTTCTGCAACCGCCAGATCGAAAACCTGCTTCAGATCCCACCGAAGATGGTCGACGACACTGAAGGAAAATCCTTCAGCCGCTTTTCGTTCAAGAAACCTCACCCACAATAGGAAGGAACAAAAGTCATTCGAAAGTGACACCTCACGGATATCTGAAAGAACGCGTTTCTAACATTCGAAGAGCATAGTGTCCAATTCATAACTTTTCGCCCCCTATCAAACGTATAGATGGATAGAGTGCGCTCGTAAACATGCATCAGCTCTATATTTTCAAGGGTTCAGACCGGCAGCTTCGCCAAGGCACACCCGTTTGCTTGATCGATTCGCAAGGCGCGCTCGATTGGATCGGCGCCGACGGCTCCATTGCTTGGTTATGCCGTCTGCTGGAAGATCGCCATATTTGTCCGGCGACTTTCAGTCACCTGCGGTCGGCCCGAGGCGACGAAGGATTCGGCCGCCGTTCCTGAGCCAGGCCACACGGCCGGAGGCGTCCCGAATGAACTCTCCGCTGGGTTCACCAGCGTTCGGACCGTCGAGTGCGATGAGACGGTCCTTCGCGAGGAAACCAACGCGTCGCTCGGGCGGCGGCCGCGGGACCTTGCCGTCTAGACCGGGCATCTTCGGCGTCACATCGATCTTCAGCGCATCACCGTCGATGACTACACGCAAGTCCTGAAACTGGCGATGGTACGTGCCCACGTATTCCGCGAGTCCGGCAGGTGACGTCGTGATCGGCGATGGGCGTGACGGTGCCACGCCGAAGTAGGCCTCCATCGCCTCGCGCAACACATGAACGTTGAGCGCGCCTCCGCGACTCGAGTTTGTAAGCAACGCGAGCGCGAACCGGCGCTCGGGCACCAGACGAAGGTGCGCCTGCTGCCCGATAGTACTGCCGCTGTGCTCGGCCACGGCAAGCCCGCCGATACGGTTCAGGTGCCACGTGAGCCCCATCGTCTCGTCCGTGCCGGCCTTGGCTACGACGGTGCTTCGCATCTGGTCTAGCAACGACGCCGACAACAGACGAGTGCCAGTGGCGCTTGTGCCATCGCCCATGTGGAACGCAGCATAGCGAAGCAGCGTGGATACGTTGGTGATAATACCGCCGGCGGCGTTGGCGGTCCGGGGAACGGGCCAGGGCGTCAGAACAGTCGCGACGTCCTTGGGTGTGCCGTGACCAACAACGAAGCGCCGGGTCATGACGTCAGCTGGAAAATAGTACGCCTGCTCAATTCCGAGGGGATCAAGCACCAGGTCCTTGAGCGCCCGTTCGAAGGGCTTGCCCGTCACGACCTCGATGACCCGACCGGCGACGTAGAAGCCCGCGTTGTTGTAGCTCCAGATCTGGCCGACTTCGGCCGTCTGCTCGAGCGTCGCCATCCGCTCGACGATGCGTTCCAAGGCATCGTCTCCATTCGACGGATCGTCGAACAAGTCACCCTCCCAGCCACCCATGTGCGTCAACATGTCGCGAATGGTGGCGCGAGTCGACGCGTCGGCGTCTTTCACAGCGAACCGCGGGAGGTGCTTGCGGATGGGATCGTCGAGGTTCAATCTACCCTGCTCGACGAGCCGCATGATCGCGGTTCCTGTGAAGGTCTTGCTGATGGAGCCGATTTGGAAAAGCGTATCATCCGTGACCGGCAGCGGGTGATCAACGTTGGTGACGCCGAAAGATCGAATGCGGACCGCGCCGTCCGCCACCACCCCGACCGCCACTCCCGGGACAGCGAGGTCCTTCATCTTCATTTGTACAGCGGCGACAACCCGGTCGAAACGTGGATCGCTGACTGCGACCTGCGCGAGGGAAGGCGGGGCTTGAGCCCGCAGGCTGACCAGCGCTAGCAGGAGTAGCAGAGCAACCAAGCGGGTTACGACAGCAAATTGCATTCGTCACCTCCACGTCAACCCGCGAGCCGACTTGTCACTCCAAGGGGTTCAATGTTGTCGGCATAACGCTTGGCCCGCTGGTATGCGGACACGAAGGTCGTGTGCATCATCATTGCGCACCTCGCGTGTCGCGCGTCAACGGACGCCCAGGTGCAACTCCTTCCACAATGTGTCCGTTGTCGATGACAACCACCCCTGCTACAAGCAGATAACGCACCCCGACACTGGGCTTGGTCGGCGCCCGCAATGTCGCCTCGTCGTGAATGGTGGTCGGGTCGAACACTACGATGTCAGCCATCGCGCCTTGCTGAATCCTTCCGAGACGCTTCGCCACGCTCGTGGACTTCTGCAGGCGCAGGGCCGGCATCAGGGACATTTTCCGAATAGCTTCCGTCAGTGTGATCAACTTCTGCTCGCGCACGTAGCGCGCGAGCACCCGGGCGTGGGTTCCGGCACCTCTCGGGTGCTGGGCGAGACCGTCGCTGGCGACCGCCACGAGAGAGTTAGCCATGATAGCGTCAACGACGCTATCCGAATTCATGTGAACGAGCACGAGCTGCGGATCCCCCGACGCGCGCATCCGATTGAACTTCTCGCGAGTAAGTCGCGAGCCATCTTCTGGGAGCTCGATATCGGAGTAATCGATTGCACGTCGTTCCCGCCACCCAGGATTGAACAGGGCGGATCGTATCATCGTCATGCCTGCTGTGTACGGATACGCTTCCGTCGTAACGTCGAGACCACGCATGCGGGCACCAGCGATCATGGACAAGCATTCCGGGGCATCGCGGAGGCATATGCTGTTCACGTGCACGACGTGAAGCGCAGCTCCAGTGATAGCGGTCGCGCCAATCAGTTCGTTGATTGCCTCGATACTCGAACCCGGTTCAAGCCGTCCAGCGGCGCGCGCATGCACGAATACGGGTACACCATGCTCCGCAGCGAGCCCAAACATCCTGATCACCTCGTGGCGCGTAGCCCCAGGCGAGTACTCGAGACCCATCCCAATTCCGAGAGCGCCAGCAGCTAGCTGCGCCCGCAGGTATGCCAGCATCGCGTCCAGCTGGCTCGGCGAGGGAGGATCGTTGCTGTATGGCCCGGCAGTCGGTAGGGCTATGGCAGCCTCAGGACCCTGGTTCAGCCGGGCTGGCGGAAGGGGAAGGGACCACGCTAGCACTCGAGCCGCTAGATGACTCGCTGAGGCACCAAAATGAATGAGACTCCGACCACGACGCGCGTCGACAAAGCGCCGGAGATCGGGCACGCCGGTCTCGAGTTCCAGTGCGGTGGTGATCCCGTCCAGAGCCATGATCCTGTAGCCGTCGAAGCTCTGCGTGTGCTGGTGCAGATCAATGAAGCCTGGTGCGACCACGAGACCGCGGACGTCGATAGTCTTGGTTCCGGGAAGAGGTTCTGCGGCAACCCGGACGATCGTGTCGCCACGAATGCCAACATTCCGGATCGCATCGAGCCCCGTCTCCGGATCGACGACGCGCCCATTCACCAGAACGATATCAAATCGTTCGCGGGCGCACGCTCCAGCGAGTAGGGCTAGAATGCTGATCATCACTCCCAGCTTGATTCGTCGGTACATGGCTCTCTTTCGTTGTCCTCTGTCGGGCTGACGGTTTGCCGCTCAGCCGCCGCGCTTTCCAGCGGTCGGCTGCAGCGGCGTGATACTCATCATGCCCGGCCCAACTTGCGTGGTGCTCCTTGCACGCCGAGGTCGGCAGCGTCATTTCAGAACTGGCACACTCGTCGGTGGCCGTCTATGATGGGTTGCCTGTTCATAGGCAAATGCGTAGCCGATGATCCTCCTCTCCTCCCACGCACGACCCAGAATCTGCAGACCCTGTGGTAAGTTGTCGCCGAGGTACCCGCTTGGCACTGTCAGCGCGGGCCACTGCAAAGCGCTGCCGACGCCGACAATCGCAAGCCCCCCGTTCAACGCCGTGGGTCCGGCATTGGGGGCAGGCTTCGGCTCGGGCACGAGTTGGGTGTTCCGGTCGCCGTTGATAGGCGGAAGCTGCGCCGACGACGGAAATACCACTGCGTCGATCCGATCGGCATTCATCATCTCTGTAAAGGCATCGCGGTAGCGTTGCTCGTTGTGTCCGGCCTCCATGGTTGTGGGATCCTGATCAACCGGCCCGGCCGCCGCCGCGGCTTCGAGCAGCGTTTGATGAAGCGGATGCAGGAGTCCCGATTCGACAATAGCCTGCATAGACGCGTACGGGACACTCGGATGTGTGGCAATCCACTTGGTGAGGTCGTCCTTGAATCGAGCGGGTGGATTCGCGATCGGACGCGGCAATGTATCGAGAGCAGGAACGACAAACGGGTCGACAATCTCTGCACCGGCGGCCTTTAGCTCGGCGAGCGTGCTTTGAAAATGAGCGATCACCCGCGGATCGGTGACCTCCGGTCTAAAAATCTGACGAAGTACCCCCAATCGCGCGCCGTTGAGCGCGTCCTTTCTGAGCGCGGCGGTGTGGGTGACAGCAATGAGCGGCTGCGCGCGTTCGGTGGCGATATCATGCGGATCGCCCCCAACAATCGCATCCAGAAGGATTGCCAAGTCGGCGACGGAGCGGGCCATCGGACCGGCCGTGTCTCGAATGGAATTTAGAGGCACGATGCCAGTACGTGATACGAGACCGACGGTCGGACGAAGACCGACCAAGGCGTTGAACGCTGAGGGCATACGGATAGAGCCAAGCGTATCGGTTCCGACGCCCACCACAGCAAAGCTCGCCGCGACAGCGGCGCCGGTGCCGCCCGACGAACCTCCGGTCGCGAAGGCTGTGTTGTAGGGATTGCGCGTGTAACCGGGAATCACCGAATTGATGTTGTCTCCAGTGCCTCTCGCAAATTCCGACAGAGAGGCTTTTGCCAAGATGATGCCGCCCGCGTTCCGGATGCTTTTCACCAATGGCGCGTCTTCCGGAGGGTAATAATTCTTCCAGCCTTGAAAACCGGATGTCATCGGCAGACCGGCGACGTCGATGTTGTCTTTCACGATGACGGGAATCCCATGCAGAGGCCCGACCAATGTCCCGCTCGACCTCAGCGCCGCGTCGATCCGATCGGCTTCGTCGAGTGCCTTCGGATTCACCGTGATAATCGCGTTGATCAGCGGGCCACGCTTGTCGTAAGCCGCGATGCGATCGAGGTGGAACTGCGTGACAGCGCGAGCGGTTGTTTGATTGGATCGGTAAGCGGCTTCGAGCACACCGATGGACGTCTCCTCCACAGGAAAGGAGATAACCTGTGCCTCGGCGAGTCGAAATCCGGCTTGCCCCCACCAAGCCATCAGAGTCAGGAATGTCACAGCGAGGGCCGGGAGTGTCGAGGGTCTTCTCATCTCTTACCTCAAGTGAGGGTTTCGCCATCCAGGGCTGAAAATTCTCCCCTCGCATGCCTAATGACGAGCATCAGCCGCCCCGCCGCTGCTTTCTTCGGCGGATCGGCGGATGCAAAGGTTAGCCGTGGAATTGGGGAGCAGTAGTGAACTGTTTCATAGGGTGTGCGCCATGACTCCACCGTCAACAACCAGCACTGTCCCCGTAATGTAGCTCCCTGCGTCACTTGCCAAAAGAAGAATAGGGCCCATCATCTCGTCAGGGTCACCCCAGCGACCGAGCGCAGTGCGGTCAGAGAAGGGTTGCCTATCCGCAGGTGGGTGGAGACTCTTTGCTAAATCTGTGAGGAAAGGACCGGGTGCAATGCAATTGACCGTGATACCAAACTGACCTAGGTCAAGAGCACTACCCTGTGCCAAGCCTATGAGGCCTGCTTTGGTAGCAGAATAGCTGCTTCGCCCAGCTTTCGAGCCTAGTCCGAGCACTGAAGAGATATGAATGATGCGGCCCCAGCGACGCTGCTTCATGGGAGGAACCAGGGTTCGGGTAAGTGCCATGCAGGCACTCAAGTTCAATGCCAGGATCCTGTTCCAGTCTTCATCCTCCACATGATCTATGGGCTGCGGAATGTTTGTGCCAGCGTTGTTTACAAGGATGTCGATCCGACCTAGCTTTTCGATCGCTGCTTTGGCTAACCGTTCGGCCTCCTCTCTCTTAGATAGATCCGCGACTATAGCGATACCACGCCGATCCGTTCCCGCAAGGATATCAGGCAGCGCACTTTCCAGCTCATCCTGATGTCGGCTGCTGATCACTACGTCGGCACCTGCCAAGGCAAGGGCCCGCGCCATCGACTTTCCCAAACCTTTGCTGCCTCCTGTGACAAGAGCGACCCTGGATGAAATATCAAACAAGTTCAAACAGCTCATGAACTCCCTCCCGAACACTGCCAATGTGCAAGTGAAGATGTCCGACCGTTTTGCGGAATGTAATTCGTTCCCCCACAACCCCCTCGGGCCACTGCGGGATTGAATGGCGCCTGAACTAGCAGAACCGGTGATCCTCTTCCTTGTCGTTCAACCAGCCCCAATAGGCGGCAACAAAAATCAATGCTGAGGTCAGCACGCCGTGCGTGCCGTGAGCGCACCAGAGTTACTTTGGTGCGATCATAGCTTTTGCTGTAACAATCGATGAGTAAGCCAAAGAGGTTTGTTCCGACCCAAGCGGTCACAAAAGCCACGAAGCGGCTGCCAATTCTCTCTCTGACATAAGGAATTTCGGAAGCCAGGTCACTAAGACATACGCGAACCAGTTCGACGAGAATTGAAGTGAGATTACTGCACCTGCGGATTCTAATCTGAACGACTATGTCCACATCGCATCTGCAACTAACTTAACGGCTAGCGCGCAACAGCCGGTTATGACGTGCTCGCTTGGACGCTACCTCAAGAATCGCTTCAATCCTTTGGGCTCGCTTAGCTAGCTTAGGGCTTGAGAGAAAGTCGAAACCCAACCAGATCTCGTTTTTGACTAGTACTCTGAGTCTCAAACAATAAAAGAATCTCGTTCTCAGACGGATCGGATGATTTGTACAGTCTCAATGTCGCTTTCCAATCTAGCCTGGGTAAAGCGGGTGCTATTCTGGGAGGAGATATCTCAACAGATTGCTTCACCACAATGGTGCTAGCACGCATCAGAATTGTCCCCACAATCGGAATAGTGTAGTGGCTTTCGGAGAACTTGGGCCGCTCCATTCGCCCACCGATGACTTCAGTTAGCGCTTCCGCTTTGTTTCTGTGCGAGAGAATAAGAGAATAGGCTGCGTTTTGATACCTCACTTCCAGGCTACAATGACCAGCCGAAACGAGAACGTGATCTTTGGTGTACAAGTCGAATGGTAGTTCGACTTCGCCCTTGTAGGAATTTGGATAGTCACCAGTTGATAACAGGAAGCCCAACAAGATGAACGCCAGTTGCATATACTATGCTCCGCAAGGGACGCAGACTCCCATGGCTGCGAATTCCTAAGCCTTGATAAGTCGCGCCGCCAAGTCATTCGCACCTCCGACATCCGTCAGGCGTCGGTCCCTCCCCTGGTAGAAATAGGTAAGTTTCTTGTGATCTAACCCTAGAAGTGAAAGCATGGTGGCATGCAAATCATGTACGTGTACCTTATCTTCGACAGCTCGAAAGCCGAGATCGTCGGTGGATCCGATCACCTTGCCGCCACGAATGCCCCCTCCGGCCATCCAACTGGAAAACCCATAGGGGCTGTGATCTCTACCTCTATTCCCCTGCATAATTGGAGTGCGTCCGAACTCTCCACTGGAAACGAGCAGTGTGCTTTCCAGCAATCCTCGTTGTTTAAGATCCGCCAATAGCCCGGCAATTGGTTTGTCGATCTTCCGAGAATTTTCCAAGTGGTTTTTGTCACACTCGGCATGCCCATCCCAGTCGGTGCTGATCAGTTGGATAAATCGAACCCCTCGTTCTACCATACGTCGAGCCAAGAGACATATTCGTCCAAACTTAGCGGTGCTCTCCTCATCGAGCCCATACATCCTGCGAATCCCTTCCGGCTCCTTGGTAATGTCGATCAATTCAGGAGCGGCCATTTGCATCCGAAAAGCAAGCTCATAGTTGGCAATGCGGGCTGACAAACGGGAATCGTCCTCTCGGCCTTCCGAGTACTCCTGATTCCACTTGTTGATCTGATCCAACATTACCCGCTGCTCGTTGGGAGCGATGTAACGAGGTGGGGTCAAGTTCATAATGGGGGAGCCTTCGGTCCGTACCAGGGTCCCCTGATAAATTGCAGGCAGGAAACCACTCCCAAAGGATTTCCTGTTCCTGCCGTTGAGGCTTCCGTCCGTCATTACCATAAACGCTGGTAGGTTATCACTTTCGCTTCCTAGCCCATAAAGCACCCATGCCCCCATACTTGCGTTGCCTACCAGTAGGGAACCCGTGTAAAGCAGGTTCAGTGCGGGGCCGTGAATGAATGAATCGTGATAGCAAGAGCGAATGACCGCAAGATCGTCAGCGTGTCGAGCCAGGTTCGGGAACAATTCCGATAGCTCCAGGCCGGATTTTCCACACTTATGGAAGGGGAACTGTGCGCCCATCAATTTTGCTTCCGACGCCTTGAGAAATTGTAGGTTCAAGCCTTCCGCGGCGAAGCTCGGTGGCAGGGATTCGCCGTTCAATCGAGTTAATACGGGCTTGGGGTCAAACGTGTCAACATGGCTTTGTCCGCCTTGCATGAAGAGGAAAATGACACTTCTTGCCTTGGCTTGAAAGTGAGATGGCTTGGCAGCCAAGGGGTTTATAGCAGGCGGGAGCTGGTTACTAGCAAAGACACTTGTCCAAGCGGATTCCTTATCGAAAATATGAGTCAGCGCGAGGGTTCCAAAACCAAAAGCCGACTTAACCAAAAACTCGCGTCGAGAATGCACTTCCTCACGTCGATTGCACTGGTGGGCATTCATAGTGCCTTCCTTCTTTCGCGTTTATCAATCGATGAAGACAAACTCACTCAGGTTAAATAGAGACAAACAGAATTTCGTTAAAGCAGCCGCACGTGACGGGCCTAGTGCGGCCAACCCAATGGGAAAGTCGGGCAGTTTTTCAACGCCATCTTTGCTTGTCATAAGAGAATCCATAAGCTCAAGCGCTGCTCTTTTTTCTCTGTCTGAGGGAAGCCGCCCCAGTGCAAGAAGCCAGGCGTTATCGACCCACGATTTTGGGTCGGTGCCCCATTCCGTCACGAGTCGACTCGCGAATTCCTGTGCCTGCTGGAAAGCAATCTTGTTGTTTAGAAACCAGAGAGCCTGAGGAGCCACCATGGTCACGTCGCGCTCTGGGCAGCTGACCGCATTATCTGGACTATCAAATGCTTCAAACATCGGATAAGTAAAGTTACGCCGGATGACGATATAGATACCCCGACGGTTGTGTTCCTTGGGATCAGCGGAAACTGGCCACTGCTCTACGCTTCCCAGTGCAGTAAGCTCATCTTCAGCTAGAGGCGGGGCCACCGGACGTCCTCCCATTTTCAAGTTCAGGGTACCCGCCACCGCGTGCATGGCATCCCAGAGTACTTCGCCTTCCAATCGCTGCCGATTCATGCGCCATAGATACTGATTATCCGGATCCGTCCGGGCATTTTTCTCGTCATGATACTCGCTGGCCATTTGATAGACAGTTGAAAGCATAATCGACCGGTGCATCTGCTTAATGCTCCAGCCGCTCTCCACAAACTCTGTCGCCAACCAATCCAACAATTCTGGATGGGAGGGCAGTTGTCCTCTTCGCCCAAAATCATTAGGGCTACTGACAATGCCACGGCCAAAGTGCCATTGCCAGATGCGGTTGACCATCACACGACTCGTCAGAGGATGATCCGGCCGGCTTAGCCAAAGCGCGAGCTTCTTGCGCGTACGCCTTGGCAATCCTCCAGACAAGGACGGTTCGAAATCCAGCGTTCCATCATCGAGAGCGGTCAACAAACCAGGACTCACCTTCTCTTTCTCATGACCCAGATCGCCGCGGTTCAGGACGTAGATTTCTGGCACAAACTCGGAATCGTGATGGCCAAGCACTGAGGCACTAGGTATGTCCATCAATCCGTCATAGAAACTTAGACCGCCTGGGAGTCCGTCTGTCTCAGGAAGAGCAAGCAGAGCTTGTCCCGTTTGTTCAAGTAGCTTCCTCTGATCCTGTTTTTCTTCTGAGGTGAGTTCTTGTTCCCAACGGCTATCCCCATCTGGCGATGGCATTTTGATGGCTTTGATGGCTTCCGCCAACGGCATGGCAAGTCTTTGCTGCTCCGTAGTCCTCTTCTCTTCCGCTATGTCGTAAGCCTGAACTACATCAGGTGGATATTTGGCCTTGACCGTTTGTATGATTCTTTGTTTGACTTTCTCTTCAAAAAGTCGGTAGGCAACTCTACGTTCAACCACGCCGAGAATTTTTGGATAGTTCCGCTTGTAGTCCGCGATGGAATGGCTAACGATTACGGGAATTTCTACCTGCTTGCTCTCTGCAAAAATGGCCTGCAAGCGGTAGTAGTCTCGCTGGGGAATCGGATCGAATTTATGATCGTGACAACGGGCACAGCCTACGGTCAAACCCAAGAAAGCAGCACCGGTCGTATCAACAGAATCTGATAATTTCTCGTACAGGAGTTTCTTGGCATCCATATTGGATTCATGGACTTCAGGACCCAATGTATAAAATCCGGTGCCAATTCGTGCCTCCAGATGTTCTAACTTCTCTTGGGCAAGTTTGTAGCTCCCGTGGAGATCAATGTTGTCAGGCCAAAGCTCATCACCGGCAATCTGCTCCTGCAAGAACCGGTCGTAGGGCTTGTCATCGTTAAAGGATTTGATGACATAGTCGCGATAGCGCCACGCATTGGGATAGTAGATGTCGGTTTCGTACCCTCCACTGTCGGCATACCGGGCCACATCTAGCCAGCGGCGTCCCCACCTCTCTCCGTATTGCGGAGAGGCCAAGAGCTGATCAATCAGCCGCTCATAGGAGTTTGGAGAAGTATCTTTGACAAAAGTCTCCACCTGTTTGGGAGTTGGAGGGAGCCCGATCAAGTCAAAATACGCTCGGCGGATAAGCGTACGTTTGTCTGCCTGAGGCGCAGGTTTTAGTTGTTTTTGTTCTAGGTTAGCCAGAATGAACGCATCGATGGGAGTCCTGATCCAATTCTCATTCCTAGTCGTGGGCACTATTGGTCGCTTCGGTTCTCGGAAGGACCACCAGGACGCATCGGGTGCATTCGTCTGGGCCACTGTCGACCAGGGTGCACCCCGGTCGATCCAGGTCTTGAGAACTTCCAAATCCTCCTGAGGAATCGGCGGTTTACCCAGCGGCATCTTCAACTGTCCTTTGTGGGAGGCTGCCTGGTAAAGCAAGCTTTCTTCGGCTTTCCCGGGTATCAAGGCTGGCCCGCGCTCTCCACCCTTCAAGATGCTTTCCCTTTGCCTCATGTCCAGCTTGGATAACTGAGCTGCCCCATGGCAGGTCAGACAATGCTTCTGCAGTATTGCAATTGCCTTAGCTGCTTGATCACTGGAGGCATCGGTGTCCGACCAGGGCACGCCCTGGTCGATCCACTCTTTTAGGATCTCCAAATCCTCTGGGGAGACTGGTGGCTTGCCGGGCGGCATCTTGGGCTCGCCTTTGTGAGAGGCTACTAAGTACAACAAGCTCTCTCCCGCCTTTCCCGGAATCACTGCTGCCCCTTTACTGCCCCCCTTTATTATGGTCGCCCTCTGTCTCAAGTCTAACCCCGACATTCGAGTCTCACCATGACAAGCCAAACAGTTCTTCTCGAGTATCACTCTGACAGCCTGGTCTATGGGAAGAGATGACTGCGGCAAGGCCAACAGAAATTCGGGTGAAAGACAGAGCAAAATAGCCAAAAAGAATATTGGACTGGGCATTGTTGCTCACTCCACTTGAGTAATCGGTTGCCTTGGTAAAGGGTGGCGCCGCAAAGGGACTAACAACGGCTTGCAGAAGACCAAATTCGATCGTGTCGTTACCCGGAGGACCCTCAGGGCCTTGCTTTCTTGTATTCCGCTAGTGCCGCTTCTGCCTTTGCGTGTTGGCCAAGCTTGCGATACACCCCCGCCATCACGTAAAAGATACGGGCATCTTTTGGATCAATAGTAATAGCCTTTTCATACATCCGGGCCGCTTCGGCGAGGTTCCCTTCTCGTGTAAGAATCCCGGCCCACTGCTTGATTCCTTCCACAAATTTCGGGGACAACGCGACGCTCTTCTGTATGTATTCTTTCCCCTCCTGGAACCTCTGTTGGTCCTCAATCAACCAAATACCATAGTAATAACACGCCAAATGGCTCTGGGGATCTAACTGGACTGCTTTTGTGGCGGCAGTGCCAAAACTCCTACGGTCGCCTAACGCATAGAACAGTTTAGCGAACAGGACATGTGCAGGCGCGCTAACGGGATCTATTTCCGCGGCCTTGCCAAGCCATTGCTCAGCTTCCTGAAATCTATTCAGTTCGAATAAGACCTCTCCTAGACCTCGATGCAGTTCCGCCGAACGCGGAAACCGGTCGATGCCTTTGCGGAAGCACTGTTCGGAATCCTGAAGATTCTCTTTGGTGAGGAGGATCAGCCCAGCATTGTAAACATAATTGGCGCTGGTCGGATCGAGCCCTTGGGCTCGATGGTTAGCAATCAAGGCCTCATCGTAGCGCTGCAGTCCAGCGAGAGCCAGCGCCTTTAAATTGTAGGCGGCAGGCCTCTCCATTTCATTCTCATGCAGTTTGTCCAGCAACGAAATGACCTGATCAAAACTACCCTGCTGAAAGGCAACCACGGCCTGCTGATAGAAGTCCTTCGAAAGCTGCTGCAGGATCAGACTCGACACTATTAGGATAGCGACTGTCATGCACCTAAGCTTTCATGATTAGATCCAAATGTGAAATCAACCTGTATCACCAAGGCCGCTGCATTCTTCGTGGTATATGACCATTCTCGCTCCACTTTCGAACCAGAGGGTCCCGACCCTAAGAACGATCGCTCCCTTCATGAACCCTGATATACCGGTTGCTACTCTTAATGCCGACCTTCTGGACTAATCCACTAGGCCAGGTGATTTCCAGACTCGTAGCGCTTCGGCCAAGGAGGCCAACAATGATCCTCGCATCGCTGCTTGAAAGATAACTGCAAGCCCGTGCAACCGAGAAGTGCTGTTGCCCTCCACAGTTGTCGACCACCTTTATGGCGGTACCAATTGCATCTCGGTTGCTTTTGCGCCCAATCAGCTCTATACCCAGCCAATGGCTTCCATTGCCGTTCACATTTTCCAGCAGAAGTGGTCGTCCGCCCAGAACCTGAACTAGAATGTCCACATCGCCATCATTGTCGTAGTCGCCAAAAGCGGCGCCACGAGCTGCCCATTTCTGCACGAACGTCGAACCCATGCTGCCTGTGACGTCCGAAAAGCGACCTTGCTCGTTCTTGAGCATCAGAAGGGGTTGAGAATACGTAAGGGTTCGAAGATGCTCCTGCACACCTCGCATCACGTGACCATCCGCCACAAACAAATCTTTCCAACCGTCATTGTCAAAATCGAGCAACTTGGTCCCCCAGCCACCAAGGTAAAAGCTAGCCTTCTTCACCCCAACAAGATCCGAGACATCAGAGAAGGTCCCATCCTTGTTGTTTTGAAACAATACGAACCCCTCGAGGGACAGTGCAGTTACAAAGATATCTGGCCAGCTATCATTGTCGTAATCCGCGATGTCGACTCCCATTCCGGCAAATGCGGATCCATGTTCGTTAAGTGCGGTGGCCGAGTTCAGCCCGATCTCTTCAAAACTCTTTCCCTCCTTATTGCGGAAAAGAAAGCAAGGGACGCCGTCATTTGCAATGTAAACATCAGTCCAACCATCCCTGTCCAAATCCCCAATCGCAATGCCAAGGCCCTTGCCGGAGGAAAGAGCGATACCAACGGCGGAGGAAACGTCGGTAAAAGTCCCATCGCCATTGTTCCGAAACAGCAAGTCTGGGACTCCTTTGAACACGTGAGGGCTGCAATAATCCTTGTTTTCCGAGGTTCCACAAACCTTGTTGTTCACAAAAGACCAGTCTAGGTAACGGCAAACGTACAAGTCGAGCAAACCATCTCGATTGTAGTCAAGAAAAGCTGAGCTGGTTGAAAACGCCTCCCCAGCTGTGCCCGCTGCGTGGGTAACGTCCTTGAAGGTCCCGTTGCCTTGATTGTGATAGAGCTCATTCCGCCCATAATTGGTAACATACAAGTCTGGATAGCCGTCGTTGTCGTAATCCCCTACGGCAACCCCCATCCCAAAGCCCTTTCCTCGTACACCTGCGCTCTCGGTGACATCTCCGAACCGGCCACCGCCTAAGTTCCTATATAGCCTGTTCCAATACTTCGGCTCGGATTTATCTATCCTGGATCTGCCAGAGACGGTCCTGATAGCTGCGCCATTGACTAAAAATACATCCAGAAGACCGTCGGCGTCGTAATCCAGGAAACCACAGCCACCTGTCATAGTCTCAATGAGATATTTCTCATTCGTCGGAAAATTCTCCAGCCGAAAATCTATACCGGAGCTCCCTATTTGATCCCGAAAGAAAGTTCCCTCCTGGGAATCCGGCTTCGCCATAGAGGTGAAGAGGTAAAGAAAAATGAAAAGACCAGTACTAGGTTTCTTCGTTTTGTCACAAAAGGATTTTATCCGGCAATTGTGGAGTTCGTAACTCATCGTTATGCGGCCGTCGAGCACAAGGCGAAACAGCGCTTCGAACCCTACCAGTCGCTCTTTGGGTTCAAAGACAGTCGAAGCGGGCAGGAATCTCGCGCCCTAACTTGGTCAGCAACAATATGCCCTGTTCTCTGAGACGGAAGACTCGGCCGCATCACCTGTCCGCGCGGCATCCCGTTTTCAATGGTCCTCTTAGACAGTTGATCGCGTAAGAAGAGTTTAAGTAGTCATAAGACCTCCGGCAAAGCCGGAGGCTTGGTGTTGTGAACCGCTCAAAGCGGTTTGGGTTTTGGAGCCACTCGAAGTGGCTACTTGCTGAACATGCTGAGTTGGTCGATCCTCTGGTCT